>Ga0206805_1004_pt1 | contig 64236 bp, 49 predicted proteins | sample Alteio_BWOrgCont_59_FD_152890 | JGI IMG/M metagenome (GOLD analysis project Ga0206805, IMG submission 152890) | Enriched cells from forest soil in Barre Woods Harvard Forest LTER site, Petersham, Massachusetts, United States -... | ecosystem: Environmental > Terrestrial > Soil > Temperate forest >... | reverse complement strand
CCCCGCGTTGCTTCACGCCCATGTGCGCCATCTTTATGTGGACAGCGAGGGAACGCTCTGGATCAACACCTACGACGGCTCGTTGACCACCTGCCGGCAGGGCAGGTTTGTGTTGGAACGCCACAGCACACATCTCGCCGAGGGGGAACTGACGCTGGTCTCATCATCACCGGGTCAAATCCTGTTTTTGACCAGCCGGGGCGCGCTCCTCCGCAAATCTCTGGGTTCCCCGCCGGAACAAGGATGGGACGAATTATCCGCGCCAGTCCGGGGTTTGGGTGCGCTCTGTTGTGAAGACGGCAATCATATGATTTGGTACCGGGACACGGACGGGCACTTATGGCAACTGACCGGCGGGAAATTCACGCCGCTGCCGGACTCCGCTGCGACGTCCGAAACCAATGTCCTGTGCCTCACCACCGATCCCAATGGCCGCTTATGGGTGGGCACCGGCAACGGGTTTGCCTTTTGGGACGGAAATAAATTCCAGGACGCCACCCCCACCAATTCTTCGTCGCAACCGCAAATCACCGCTCTTACCGTGACAACAGACGGACATATCTGGGCCGTCGCCGATGGATGCGTCTGTGAAGCGGTGGGCCGTCGCTGGATCCTCGCCTCGGATCCTTCGCGACATCTTTTTGCCGACACTTCCAGCCCTGTGGGAATGCAGGACGATCATCAAGGCGGTATGTGGTTTTACGGGCATGGACTGGTTCATGTGAGTGCTGTTGGCATTGTTCATCAGTTGACCGCGGCTGACGGTTTTCCCGACGCAGAAGTCTATTGCGGTTTCAATGACCGTGAAGGAGATTTATGGACCGGCTTGAATGCCGGCGGCGTGGCCCGTTTGCGCGCGGCCCAATTTCACTCCGCGACTCCCGACGATGACAAAGCCGCCGAGTCCGTCTCCCAGGACGCGCGGGGAGCCATTTGGATCGGGCTGATGAATGGAGGAGTGGACCGGTTGGACGATGGAACATTTACGAATCTTACTGTTCCTGATCAAAATCCGTTGGGATCTGCCAACTGTGTCTGTCCGGATGCCGCCGGGCGGCTGTGGGTCAGCGGTAGCGACGATAATTTATATGTCCGCTCCGGCGCCCGATTCGAACTGGTGCAACCCCTGATCCACAGGGTCAAGGCCATTCTCACGACGCGCAGTGGCCGGGTTTGGATCGGAACCACGAGCGGCCTTTATTTTACCGATGGGGGGCCGGATCAGATCCAGTTTTTCAAGGGAATGGCGCGGCATTCCGTGCGGGCGCTGTCGGAGGATGATGCGGGCACATTGTGGGCAGGCTCGGGAAACGGAGACCTTTACCATATCGTCAACGACACGGTCACGGCTTTCGATCCCGACAACAACCCGGAGGCAGATGCCATCTGGTCGGTATTGGCGGACGACGATGGAACAATCTGGGTGGGCACTTTCCGGGGCGGCTTGCTTCGTTTCCGTGACGACAAGTTCACGCGCTATGGCAAAGCGCAGGGATTGCCGGATAATGTGATTTGCCAAATCCTGGATGATGGACGGGGCGATCTTTGGATCGGCTCGCATCAAGGGGTCTTTCGGGCAACCAAATCGGCACTGGACGACGTGGCTTCGGGCAAAAGTAAATTTGTGACCTGCGTCGCTTATGGCCGTTCGGACGGCTTGCCCTCGCTCGAATGTTCGGGCGGCTTTCAGCCCTCGGCGTGGCATGACACGGATGGCAGGCTCTGGTTCACGACCTCTCGTGGCGCAGCATGGATCCAGCCGGAGGATATTCATCCCAATTTGACGCCTCCGCCCGTTGTCATCGAAGAAGTTTTGGTGGACGGTCAAATCCAGACCAATCTTCCGAATAGTGAAACGCCATCCACGCTCGAAGTTTCACCGGGGAAACATCTGGTGGAGATCCACTATACCGGTTTGAGTTTGGTTTCGCCGGAACGGGTGCAGTTTCGTTACCGGCTGGAAGGGGTCAATACTGCCTGGGTCGAGGCGGGATCCCAGCGGTTTGCGCAATACAGTTTTCTTCCGCCGGGCAATTATCACTTCCACGTGATCGCGTGCAACAGCGATGGAATCTGGAACCGGACGGGAGCCGTCCTGGGCCTGGATATCCTGCCTCAATATTATCAAACCTGGTGGTTCCAAACGATGGCCGTGCTGGCAATCCTGGGGATCGTGACAGGAACGGTCCGGCACACTGTCACCCGCCGGCTTCGTGTGAAGATGGAGCAGTTGGAACGACATAAAGCGGTGGAGCTTGAACGTTCGCGCATCGCCAAGGACATCCATGACGACCTTGGCGCCAGCCTGACGCTCATCGCTGTGCTCGGCGACCTCGCCAAAAAAGAAAAAACTTCCGAACGCATCGAGAAAATATCCGGCACCGCGCGCGAGGCCGTCAAATCCCTTGATGAAATCGTTTGGGCCGTGAACCCGCGGAACGATACCCTGTCGCACCTGATCGATTACACCGGCCAGTTTGCCACCGGTTATTTGCGCGACGCGGGCATCCGTTGCCTGCTGGATGTGCCGGAGCATTTGCCGGCGCGAGAAGTCCCCGCCAACGTGCGGCACAATATTTTTCTCGTCGTCAAGGAGGCGCTCCAAAATATCGTCAAGCACGCCCATGCCACCACCGTCTGGCTGCGGATCAATGTTGATGAAAGCGGCTTGTCCATCGGGGTGGAAGACAACGGTTGCGGTTTCGACCAGCCGGACGGTGATCCGTGGGCCAATGGCCTGCGGAACATGCGCCAGCGGCTGGCGGAAATCGGTGGAGATTGCCGGATCCAAAGCCGGCCCGGCTCAGGGACCACCATCACTGTGGATTTGCCGTTCACCCGAAATTGACGATGGATGCCTCATACGTTCATCCGATGACCCGAAGGCCGCCTTTGACGTAGTATTTGATGACCACGATTATTGCATGAGCACTACGATCGCCATTGTTGAAGACCAGCCGGAGATGCGTGAGAGCCTGGTGGAATGGCTCGGCGCCGCCCCGGGTTTTCGTTGCGTCGGCGCGCATGCCACTGGTGAAGAGGCGTTGCGGCGCATCCCGCATGAGAATCCGGACGTGGTGCTGATGGACATCCATCTGGAAGGTATGAACGGCATCCAATGTGTGTCCCAACTCAAGGAGCGCATGCCGAAGATCCAGGTGTTGATGCTGACCACCTACGATGATGGAGATTTGATCTTTGATTCATTGCGGGCGGGCGCCAATGGTTACCTGCTCAAAAACATGCCCTGGCAGGAATTGGTGCAGGCGTTGCAACAAGTCCAGGCCGGCGGCGCGCCGATGTCGCTCTCCATTGCCAGAAAAGTCATCAACTATTTTCATCCGTCAGGCAAGCCCTCGCAGGAATTGCGGCAACTCACCGGGCGCGAGTTGGAAATCCTTAAATTGCTCGCCAAGGGTTACTTGTATAAGGAGATTTCAGACCAACTCGGCATTAGCATGAGCACCGTTCGCACGCATGTCAGCGCCGTTTATGAAAAGCTGCATGTGCATTCCCGCACCGAGGCGGCAATGAAACTGGCCGGGCGCAATCCCTGATCTTAAATCCGAAAGATGATCCGCACATCGCAAAATATAAGGCGCCTCCTCACCCCGGCCCTCACCTCCGATACGAGAGAGGGAGGAGAAGCGCGACCCGATCAGGAAACCCGGGGTCAGCATGCCGATAGTGTGATTCATCGAATGAAAAATAAACTGAAAAATTTTTCGGCCCTGGCGGCCATCATTGCCCTGGTTTGCGTGGCCATTCCCTCTGCGGCAGCAGGTTTGTCTTCGCCGGCGTTCGCCAGCGCCGAGGGCTTTGGCGCGTTGGCCTCCGGCGGTCGCGACGGACAGGTTTATTGCGTCACCAACCTGGATGATATGGGGCCCGGCTCGTTCCGCGATGCGGTAAGCGCACCGCATCGCACCGTTGTTTTTGGCGTGGGCGGCGTCATCCATTTACAATCAAATGTTGCCGTTAGCAGCGATGTGACCATTCTCGGCCAAACTGCGCCGGGTGATGGCATCACGCTTTACGGCCACTCCATTTCGTTCAGCGATTCCACCAATATCATCGTCCGTTATTTGCGGGTGCGTGAAGGGATCAACGGAGACCGTGGCAAATGCTCCGTCAACATCGTGAATGGCGGCGATATGATCTTTGACCACGTTTCCGTTGAATGGGGGCGCTGGGATTGCCTGGATTTGACCCACGGCAGCCATGATGTCACCTTTCAATACTGCATCTTCGGCCAGGGAATAAATCCGCAGCAATTTGGGGCTTTGGTGGACACGGTCACCAATGTCACCTTCAGTCACAACCTTTGGATCGATAATGCCAGCCGCAATCCCAAAGCCAAAGGCACCATTCAATATATCAACAATGTCGTCTATAACTGGGGCGTCAATGGCCTGGTCGGCGGGCATTCCGAAGCCAACCATCAACTCGATGCCATCGGCAATTATTTCATCAAAGGACCTTCTTCGAGCGACCATTATGTCGGCCTGTTCACTTCCACGGACCATGTTTTTCAAAAAAATAACTACGTTGCCCTGGGCACCGATGGCCGGCTGGACGGCCGGCTCATCACCAACGACAACTTCCGTGACACCGGCGGCCAGGCCGTCTTTGCCTCCGCCCCTTTTCTTCAGCCGCCGGTTCCGGTCACGGTGGATTCGCCCGTTGACGCCTGGGGAAAAATCGCCCGGAGCGCAGGTTGCTCGCTTCATCGGGATGCTGTGGACCAGTCTCTTATCGCGGAACTAAAATCATTGGGGAAAGCCGGGCGTCTCATCACGACAGAGTCCCTGCCGGCCGGGATGGCGATGGAAACCGCGCTGAAAAACTAGCAACATCACCAGTTTTGGCTACCCACCTCGGATAAACATCCGATAGACCGTTCTTGCCAAATAAGGTTAAATACTTTGAATCCAATCACCCGGCATCGATGGAAGGCAAAAGCTTTCCGTCTTTTCAGATCGTCCATTGAGGATGGTTTTGAAACCGGACGGGGTCTCAACCGACGGTGATTGGGTGCCGACAACCTAATATCAACCGCTTACTCATCCATGCGCGCAAAAAATATTCTCCATCTAATCACTCTTTGCACACTACTGCTGGCACTGGTCCCGTTCGCCGGCCAGGCGCAAAACTCGTACGCCACTTGGATCGGCCCGACCAGTGGCGGCGAATGGAACACCGTCGCCGACTGGGACCTCGGCGTGCCGGCCGATGGCACCAACGCATTTATCAACGCCGGCTACAGCGTGAATTATAATCTGCCCATGGCCACCGCCACGTTTGGGATATTGACCAACAACGGTATCCTGAATATTAATACCAATGGGTTTAATTGCGTTTCGATCATCATGGTAACTAACGTCGGAGGTGGAAGAGTCTATTTGAATCCCGGTGCCGCTGTCACGGTCAACGGTAATATGCTCTTGGGTACCAACGCGTCTGCCGCCATGACTGCGGGTTCGTCCTTGACTGTCAATGGCGCTTTGGACATCGACTACGGCACTTCATCACACGCCAGTGGTACTGATTACTTTACCAACAGCGGTGGCATCTTGATGGCCGATAGCACGGCGGTCAATAATAACTCAGGAACTGGGGTCGGACTGTTCGTCATTAGTGGTGGCACGAACAATCTGGGAACCACTGTCGTCGGCAGACAAGGTGGCGCAAGCTTCTCCACCCTCGGCACCGAGGGACTCATCATCTACAACGGTTTGGTGACGATGACCAATCTGAATGCCGGGAATGCAGGCCAGGGCAATTCCTCTCTAACCGTAGAGATCGCAGGTGGCGTAGTGACCAATGTCGGCAATATCTACATCAACCAGGGTACTTCAGGACGCGGATCACGAGTCTTGCAAACCGGGGGATTCTTTGCCATACCCGATCCCGGAATCGTCAACCCCAATCCGACGGTGGCAGGTTCGTTGAACATCTTCGCGGTCACCGGGGGAACCAATGTCGCCGGTGGCTTATCTTTTGGCAGCGGCACAGGCGCAGGCACCGTGAACTTCACCAATTCGGCAGTGATGTATATCGGCAGCCAGGGAATTTCCTCAAACGGTGCTGTCTTGTTGAACGCCACCCTGATGAGTGGCGGCTTGTTCGGCGCCACCGCGCCGTGGACTGGTTCGTCCACCATGAGACTCAACAGCGGTACCTTTACCTTTCGGACGGCGGATATGACCGGTCTTCCCAATAACATTACACTTAACAACCCACTCATTGGAAATGGTGGCCTGAATGTGACTGGAACCGGCACGCTCACCCTGGCCGCAAGCAACACTTATATTGGCGGCACCTATATCAGCTCCGGCACTCTTTCACTTGGCTCATCCGGGTCGCTGGCTCAAGCCGTTTATGTCGGTAGTGGCGCTACTTATGATGTCTCGGAATTGGCCAGCGCCTATGCTGTGAACTCCGGCCAGACGCTCGGCGGTTACGGCACCGTGACCGGCGCGGTGACGGTCGCTTCCGGCGGGATCATCTTTGCCGGCAGCAACAACGTGCCCGGCACACTCACCCTGCAAAATGCTCTGGTTGAAACCAACGGCGCGACCATCCAATTCCAGCTCTCCGGCAGCCCCGGCGGCCCGAATAACGGCCTCATCAGCGCGCCCGGAGGATTGAATGCCAGCGGCTCAAACACCCTTTACATCACCGGCTCACCTCTCGTTGGTGATGCCTATCCGCTGATCTACTACGGCAGCGGCGGTTTCACTGGCAATCTGAACAATTTCATTTTAGGCGGCGGAGGCACCGGGATATTTTCCAACAGCGCCTCCGCGGAAACGATTTACTTTGTTCCCCAGGCCGTCGTTCGCGGTCCCACCAACATCGTCTGGCTGGGCAACTCCACCGCCAATAACTGGGATATAGAGAACGCCACCAACTGGCTTAATGTCGGCACCGGCAGTCTGGATTATTTTGTCCCGGGCGACTCTGCCCTCTTTAGCAATCAAGGCGGGATCCATCCGCTGGTCAACATCACCACTACCGTGTACCCGGGATCCGTCACCATTAATACCACCTCTAATTATACCTTTGCCGGCAGCGGCTACATCGCCGGCACCGGTCCCCTTACCGTCAGCAACGGCGTTTTGACGGTTCTGACCGCCAATACTTACACCGGGCCGACTATTCTCGACGGCGGCGTCCTCTCCACGACCAATATCGGCGCCAGCAGTTTCGCCAGCGGCATTGGCGCGGCAACCACCGATCCGGGCAACCTGATCTTCAATGGCGGCACCCTGAATCTTTATGGCAACTCAGCGGTCACCGACCACGGCATGACTCTGACGAACGGCGGCGGCATCATTGATGTTTCGAACGGCGTCTCGTTGACTCTCGACGGCAATATCGTCGGTCCCGGCACCCTCACCGCGGTGGACAGTGGCACGTTGATCCTGAACAACGCCAATTCCTATACTAATTCGACGATTGTCGCGGGCAGTACCTTGCAACTAAATAATGCCAGCGGCGCGGGCACTGGCACGATCAGTTTGAGCAACTCAGTTTTAAGATTCTACCCCAGCGGCGGTATTACCGTGGCAAATCCATTGAACTTTGTCGGCGCCACGAATACGATCATTAATACCTCAGGCAGCGGCGGAAACCCCATCAGCAGTGGAAACTGGACCGGTTCAGGTGTGATCCTGCTCAGCAACACCTACGATCCGTTTACTTTGAACGGGAATTTGGATGGGTTCACCGGCACGGTTCAATACGTTGCTCCCGCCGCCGCGGATCTCCGCTTTAACAGCGGTGGCGGCAACACCTGCTTTGGCAGCACCAATGCCACCTTTGACCTCGGTGACACCGGCGTCCTTGAAGACCGGAATCCGGGAACCATGAACCTCGGAGCCTTAAAGGGCGGTTCGGGCGCCATTCTCGAAGGTCAACTCGATGCTGGTACAGCTCCCAACACAACCGTTTGGACCATTGGCTGGAACAACCAAAGCACAATTTTTGCTGGTGCTATTGAAAATACTGCCAACGGCAATGTTGCTCTCACCAAAGTGGGTACCGGCACGTTGGATTTGTATGGCGGGCTGATAACCAATCTTGACACGAGTAATCCCTTATTCCCCACCACCAACGTTGCCTATATTGATTTGATGTCTTACACCGGCGATACGACCATCAGCAACGGCACGCTGGTCTTGCAAGGCGCGGATGCGTTGACCAATTCTCCCCTGATTACCCTGGCCTCGCCTTCAGCCGTGCTGGATGCCAGCTCATTGGGTTATAATAGCAACCAGCTTGATTCGGACGGCGTCACCGTCACCAATGAAGTCCTGGTGACCAACAGCACCGTTGAAACCCTTTCCGGCCAGACTCTGGCCGGCGTGGGAACACTTAATGGCATCCTGCTGGAGGATTCTGGCGCATCCTTTGATCCCGGATTGCCCACGGGCGCATTCAATGTCACCAGTAACGCCAACCTGTCGGGCACTATTGCCATGAATCTGAACGGTAATACCAGCAGCAAGCTGATCTCGCCTTCTATCACGATCAATTCGGCCACCCTGGTGGTTACTAATGCAGGCCTTGGCCTCACCAATGGAGTGACTTTCACACTGTTCAGCCAGCCTGTCTCCGGGTTTGCCTCCGTGACCTTGCCGGCGACCGATCCAACGGGGACAACCAATTATTACTGGGCAAATAACCTCGCCGTGAACGGCTCCATCACTTTAACGAACGGCGGGCTTGTTGCGGTGACGCCGCCGCCAACCATCTCCTTCGGCCACAGTGGCAACACCCTGAGCCTGTCCTGGCCGTCGTCCGGTTTCACATTGCAAATACAAACAAACGCTTCGAACGTCGGCCTGAGCACGAATTGGGTGAATGTGCCTGGAAGCACATCGATCACCAGCACGAACATCACGATCAATCCGGCGACTCCGGATACGTTCTTCCGTTTGGTGCAATAGGAGAGCTGGTCGAAAAGCCGGCTACGAACGATTTCTCCCCGAATTGGGAGAGGGTTAGGGACGAAGGGTGGCCTGGAGTGATCCAGGCCACCTTTTATTTTTTCCCAAAAAGGGAATCTATTTTCTTCCGCACCGCCTCATCCATCTTCAAAAGTGGCGGCCAAGGGCGTTTGAAACCTTCGCCCGGCAATTTCTTCGTCGCATCGATTCCCAGTTTGCTTCCGATGGCAATCTCGCTCGTCGCATGGTCCAGCACGTCCGATGGGCCTTTGGTGAAGATGCTGTCGCGCTGCGGGTCCGTGTTCGCGCACAGATGAAAAAGCACCTCGCTCGTGTTATGCACGTTCACGTCCGCATCCACGACCACAATATATTTCGTGAACATCATCTGTCCCATTCCCCAGAGGCCGTGCATGATTTTATACGCCTGCATCGGATAGGTCTTTTTGATGCTGACAAAAACCAGGTTATGGAACACCCCCTCCGCCGGTAGTGCGATGTCCACGATCTCCGGGAAGTTCATCTTGAAGATGGGCAGGAATAATTTCACGCTCGCGCCGCCGATATAAAAATCTTCCATCGGCGGAATCCCCACGATCGTCGCCGGATACACTGCATCTTTGCGGTGCGTGATCGCCGTGATGTGAAAGACCGGGTAGGGTTCCGGCAACGTATAATAACCTGTGTGATCGCCGAACGGCCCCTCCTCGCGCAACGGTTCCGTCGGGTCAACGTATCCTTCGATGACAAAATCTGCGTTGGCCGGCACTTCCAAATCATTCGTCTCGCATTTCACCAATTCCACGGATTTCTTGCGCAGATAACCCGCCAACAGAAATTCGTCCAGCCCGTCCGGCAACGGCGCGGTGGCCGCAAAAGGAAACATCGGGTCGCCCCCGATGAAAATGCTCACCGGCATGCGTGTGCCGGTCTCGTAATATCGCCGCCCGTGCCGGGCGCCGACCTTTTGCAATTGCCAGTGCATCCCCGTCGTCCGGTCGTCGTAGATCTGGATGCGATACATTCCCACGTTGCGCTCGCCGGTGTCCGGGTCTTTTGTTACCACGCAGGGCAACGTAATGAACCGCCCGCCGTCCATGGGCCAGCATTTTAAGATCGGCAGATTCGCTAAGGTCACAGGTTGCTGGTTAAAAGTTGCGGGTTGCTTCACGTCCGGCGCTTTCGGCCACGATTCCTTCCGTGAAGGGGGCACATCAAATTTGTGGATCACTTCCTTGCAGGCGCCCGATTTGACGATCTTCGGTTTGGCATGCCGCAAATCCAGGGCCTGGCCCAGTAGTTTGATGGCCTCCCGGAAATTCGTCGGCGGCTTGGCTTTCATCAGCGAACCCAGCTCGTTCGCCGCTTCGTCCACTGAATTGACGCCCATGCTCATCGCCATCCGTTTGTGCGAGCCCATGGTGTTGATGGCCACGGGAAACGGGGAGACGACTCCGTTGACGGTCGGCTTTTCGAAGAGCAATGCCTTGCCGCCATCGGGCGATTTCATCTCGCGATCGGCGATCTCGGTGATTTCCAGTTCAGTGGCAACCGGCTGCGAAATGCGTTTCAGTTCGCCCGCGCGGTCGAGCGCATTGACGAAATCGCGGAAGGAATCAAAAGCCATACCCGCGCAAACTGTCAGAAAATGCACCGGCTGGCAATGCGCAGAATGGCGAGCCGCCATGGGCCACCGCTCGCCTCCGGCGGCGAACAGGAAAACATCTGTACTCGCCGTCCCGTGCAGCATGTTGCCCGGAAACACAAACAAAGTAACATTCGAGATTCTCTTCCCCCTCAACAGGGAGAGGGATTGAGGGCGAGGGGTGAGACGACAGAAACGCTAAATCCGTCTTGGACTACTGCAAATACACCACCCGATAAAACTCCTGCGCCGCGTTCAACGCATTCGTGTCCAAAAAACTAAATGGCGACGTGTTTGTATAAATCGTCTGCCAGTTCACCAAGTCGGGGGATGACTGGATCTCATAACTGTACCCCGGCACACCGGAGATTTGAAATTCGAATCCAGTGCCTGGAGAAAACACGGAACTTCCCGCTGCCGGAACTGCCGAGGCGTAGACCGAGAGGAACGCGTTGGAGCTAATCACTGAACCAAAAATATTCGTCACTTGAACCGTGTATTTTCCGGCATTAGCCAATTGCAGATCGTCCAGCGCCAGCAATGCGTTGGTGGCTCCAAGAATATTAGTCCCATCAAAGCTCCATTGATAATTTGGTGTGGGAACACCCGAAGCAGTCACTGTCATATTAGTGTTACCAGTCACTATGCCGACTTCATTCGAAGGCTGGGCAATGATGGAAGGCGAGATGTTGGAGTCGATGAGCAGGGGAGTCAGCGGAGGCAGTTCAGCGACATTGGTAAAATTTGAGTCAAAAGACCAAATCCGCTCGGGAGCATTGTAATAATTGCCCGTGGGTTGCCAAAAATTCGTGGCGTATTGGCTGGGGAACAAAACACACAGCGAGCCGTTGTAGGTCAAAGCCCCGCCCCAATTTTCAAGCAAACGCAGAGAGTTTTCCACCCCACCGCTGTAGCCATTGAAGCCGCCAGGCATTGTAGTATTAGTGGTTGAGGGAACATTACCCATAATGCAGGCAGCTGTGATGGCTGTGGAGCCTGGCGTTCGGATGCCTAAACTGGTGGATACGGTATAACTGTCATGCCATGATCCAGAAAGCACCGTAATCGCATCGGCCATCAGTGCCGCCGGGTATGTGTGTGCCATATTATTTGAACCAGGCGTGGTCCCGGCTGCATCGCCATCAATCTGCACATTATAGTTGCCGTAAACATATAGTGGCTGGGGCGTGGCCACTGTTAGCCCGGAAGTGAGATTCTGAATTCCATTGATGATATTGGTGCTGTGAGGCAGCCGGACACCATTAATCATACGCACTGCGGGCAGCGTGGTAGGCGTCATCGGTACTGCGTTGTAAACATAGGCGGACTGAATGCCGCCACCCGTATCATAGGCTAGTGCATAGTTCCAATTGCTGCCTCCGTTGACGTTGGCATTGGTTATCCATGAGCGAAGCCGGCTGACATCTATTTGGACGGCTTGCACCGTTTTGTCTTCACGATAATCGTAAAAGGTTGCGTTCGTCAAAAATGACCAGCCGGCGTATCGGATGCCATAAGTATATGCGCCAGACATCCAGGTGACGTCACAATTGGCCATAGGGTTCAGTGGCCATTGAGAGGGGAGAGCAGAAGCAGTAAAGCCCGGCAGATTGTAGAGATTATTGGTGGCGATTGTGTTGAACGTACCGCCAACGTTATTAGTTACGATATAAAAGTCATTGGTCAATTGGTTAAAATAACCGGTAGCAGGGTAATGCCATATTGTGGCCATCTGGCCGATATTTACGTCTTGCAAATAAACCACAAAATTATTGCCGCTGGGTGCGCTTGAATTCGTCCCATTAGACCAGTTTGACACAATGAGGCTTGCTTGATTAAAAGTATAAATCTGATTACTGATGGCATACGCAATTGGTTGTGGTGCGGCCACTGCCGGTGGCGGCAGGTTCAGGATCGCTTCAAGATTGTTCGTGCCAAATCCCTGGAATAAAACGGGGGTAACACCCGAAACCGGCTGGCCGGGATACGAAAAATTCGATGCAGGGGTGCCAGCGTCTGTCAGAGAAGGCAACCACGGATCTGTTCCCGATATATTTACCTGCCCTACCGCCTCCACGGTTGAAGCATAAGAGGGATTCGCATTACCCGACCATATTCCTCCATTGCAAAAAACTGGGCCCACGATCGGAAATGACGCCCCCACATCAATTTCCATGTTGGCGTTGTAAAAAATTACATTCTCAAAGAGCGGCATGTAGGGATAAGCCGGATAATAACGGTAAGCCTGCGCACCCGATGGCATCGCCGCCAGAAACAATAAGGAGAGAAACAAAAAGAGCCGTCGCCACGCTAGAAAGTTTCGTGAGCTGCCAAGATGCCACCATCGCAATCCGCGTCGCTTAAAAATAAAATCTTCGCGCTTCATACCCGTTCTGAACCAATGACAGGCTAGCGCAAATCTCTTTTTTTCCCAAGAGAAAACCGGTTCAACCCGGCACCAACTCCGCCGCCATCATGCGTTGATTCCTCAACTCATCCTTGCCAGAACTATTTCATTCCAAATGCACAGAACCGCGTTGCATTTTTCATAAATTCGACCAAATTTATCCCATGAGCGCCAAGCAAATGGCTTTGGATTCCATCGAAAAATTGCCGGATAACGCAAGCTTCGAGGATATCGCAAAACGCCTTGAAGTCGTTGCCGCTATTGAGAAAGGCCTGGATTCCCTGGATCGCGGCGAGGGTAAGTCCATCGACGAAGTTGAAAAAGTCATGGCATCATGGACTACAAAATAATCTTCTCCGAGCCGTCCATCGAAGATCTTCACAACGTCGTTCACTTTATTGCCCGTGACAACCCGCAGGCGGCTACCCGATTTGGCCATGATTTGATTCAGGCCGTGCGTCATCTGGCATCTTTTCCACGCATGGGGCGTGTGGTCCCGGAGAAAGGCGATGAAGACATCCGTGAAATCATTTTCAAACCCTATCGAATTTTTTATCGGGTCAAGGAAGACGTTCGCACCGTCGAAATTATCCGCTTTTGGCATGCCGCGCGTGGCGAACCGGAAATCTGACCGTCACTCTAATTCGGTAATAACTCCGCGACCATCGCGCGCTCTTCCTTCAGTTCGTTCTCCGTTGCGGTGATTTTGGCCTTGCTGAATTCATTGAGCGGCACGTTTTGCACGATCTCCCATTTTGTGCCGTTGCTGCGGATGGGATAGCTGAAGATCAAACCTTTCTGGATGCCATAATCACCGGGCGAGCAAACCGCCACGCTGAACCAATCGCCCGCTTTCGTCGGGGTCACCAGGTTGCGGACGGTATCCACCACGGCGTTGGCCGCGCTAGCCGCGCTGCTCAAGCCGCGCGCCTTGATGATGGCCGCGCCGCGTTGTTGGATGGTGGTGATGAATTCGCCTTTGAGCCAGGCTTCGTCTTTGATGACGCCGGTGAGGGGCTGATCGGAAATCCTGGCATTGAAAAAATCGGGATACATCGTGGCGCTGTGGTTGCCCCAGATGGCGAGGTTGCTGATGGCAGTGATGTCAACGCCCGCTTTCTTTGCGAGTTGGGTTTTGGCGCGGTTCTCGTCGAGCATGGTCATCGCAAAGAACCGGTCGGACGGCACGCCTTTGGCGTTGCTCATGGCGATGAGAGAATTCGTGTTGCACGGATTGCCCACCACCAGCGTGCGGACGTCGCTGGCGGCATTTTTGGCGATGGCCTGGCCCTGGCCGGTGAAAATCTTGCCGTTGATGCCCAGGAGATCCTTGCGTTCCATTCCCTGCTTGCGCGGCACGGCGCCCACGAGCAGCGCCCAGTTCACGCCGCGAAAGCCTTCGTCCAGGCTCGATGTCGGCACGACGCCTTTAAGCAGTGGAAACGCGCAATCGTCCAGTTCCATCACCACACCGCCGAGGGCGGCCATGGCTTTTTCATCGGGGATCTCGATCAGATGCAGGATGACGGGTTGGTCCGGCCCGAACATCGCGCCAGAGGCGATGCGGAACAAAAGTGAATAACCGATTTGGCCGGCGGCGCCGGTGATTGCCACGCGAACGGGTGCTTTGCTCATAATAAAGAGGGGCGAGTATAATTAGCAGCAGCGATTCCAGCAAGCGCGGAAGAGTTCTCAAAGGGAGTTTGGCACGAATTTTAAAGGGATGCTTAAACGTAACTTCGCGTAATTTCGCGTAATTTCGCGTAACACCCGAAACGGACTTGAACGGGAGGAAATAGAGGAAACAGAAGGTTTAATAACTACGAAATACACAAATGACACGAAAGAGACGCAATAAGCGGTCGGCAAGTTGCCGACCGCGACGGGCTGGTAGCCCGTTCCCCCCGGAATAGGAAGGTAAGTCATGGCCTTGTTCCCTCCGCTCCGGCAAAGAAATGTTTGCAGATTGCACATGGTGGAATCATAGCACGCGAGGAAGAACCGTCATGTTGCCGGGAAACAAAAAAGTGATTCCTCTTCACCAGAGCTGAGACGCAATAAGCCGTCGGCAAGTTGCCGACCGCAACGGGCTGGTAGCCCGTTCCCCCCGGGGCAGGAAGGAAGTAGCCACACAAAGCCTCGCCCCTTCTGGCTGCGCCTCTGCTTTTAAATCCGATTTGTATTTGTCACACGATTTTTCTTGGCAAAAAATTTATTCGGCGTAGAAAGGAAGGGTTCTTTGAAAACGGCGGAAAAGTTTCCGCCTTCAGCAATCAAATGTCAGGGAACTCCGTGAGAATCGGAGACGGTTGCGCCACTGTAACGGCTACAAATTCCAATGCCACCGGGAAACCGGGAAGGCGGAAGGCGGTCTGAGGCCGAAGTCAGGATACCGGTTTGATTGCGCTCGTCGCCGGCAGTTCTGCTGCCGGCAACTTCTCCGCAAAGAGAAGGATGAGGCCAGCCAACCGATCTGTTTTCGATTGGATTCGTGAATGCCTTCATTCCCCGTCTTGCGGTGTCTGGAGGTTTTTTTATTTCCAGACGCTGCTCTGGTCTCTCAACCAAAACCGTTCGCACAGAAGATCTCTGCGCGGACAAAATGAAAGACCAGAAAATGAAAAAACTCCGTTCCGTGCTGGCGCTGGCCGGCCTGTTTGTCCTTGTCACCGTCCGTTCCAACGCCCTTGTCATCGACGAAAATTTCACGAATGACCCTGCTCTCGATGGCTGGCAAACATTTGGCGACACCAATCTTTTCCAATGGGATTCCACGAACCAGGATCTCGATGTCACGTGGGATTCCTCGGAGACGAACAGCTATTTTTTCCATCCGCTGGGCACGACTCTCTCCAAGACAAATGATTTTGTCATCACCTTCGATTTTTCGCTCAAGGATATCGGCATCGGCACCGACCCGGGCGACCCGTACACTTTTCAAATCGCTTTTGGCCTGATCAATACCGCCAACGCCACCAGTGGCGATTATTTTCGAGGCACCGGTTATTTCCCGGATATCGCTGAATTCGATTATTTCCCCAACGATATCAACGACTACGGGGCGACCATCTCGACTTTTTTTATTTCTGATGAGAATAATTATTCCAGTGGCGGCTTCACCGATCCGCTCACACTGTGCACGAACACGCTATATCACGTCGTCATGGTCTATACTGCCGCGAACCAGGTCCTGCAGACGACCATGACCGCGAATGGCGTGCCCTTCGGGCCGATCGAGGATGCCTTTCTCACGCCGGATTTCGATGACTATTATTTGGACGCCATTTCCGTGAGCAGCTACAGCGACGCCGGCCAGGACCCGGATTATGCGGGCTCAATTCTCGCTCATGGAACCATGAAAAAATTGGCCTGCGCCTCCCCACTGCCGGTCTATGGCATTCAGATCCCGGCGGCTGGACAAGTCGGGTTCACTGGAACTACCAATTGGGTTTATACTTTGGAACGCACCACCGATTTCCAGACATGGACGGCTGTTTCAGCCCCCACCCCGGGCATTGCCGGTCTTATGACGCTCACGGATACCAATGCACCCACAAGTGCCGCCTTTTATCACGTTCGCGCAGATTTGCCTTGAACACCCATTCATTCAATCCCGCAGCCTGCCCTTTATGCGGCGGCGCGAACGAGTGCCAACTTTGTTCGTCCGTCGTTTACAAAGGCCAATGCTGGTGCGCGCGCGAGGAGATCCCCGGCGAACTTCTCGCGCGCGTACCGGAGCATCTGCAGAACCGCGCGTGCATCTGCCGGGCGTGCGTCGAAAACTTTCGTGAGCGGCCAAACCCCGCGCCGCGTCCGCCCCATCGCGCGCCGGGGTTCACGCTGATCGAGCTTCTAGTGGTCATCGCCATCATCGCTATTCTCGCGGGCCTGCTTCTGCCCGTCTTGAACAACGCCAAGGGAACGGCCAAACGCGCCGATTGCGCCAGCAACCTTCGCCAGCTTGGCTTTGCTGCGCAATTGTATTGGGACGATTATCATGGAAACAGTTTCCACTATAGTTTGGGCCCGACCAATGCCGGGACACTTTATTGGTTCGGCTGGCTGGGCAACGGCACCGAAGAAACCCGTCCATTTGACCTGTCCTCCGGCGCGCTTTATCCCTATCTGCACGGCAGCGATGTGCGGCTTTGCCCGGCGTTTGTGGCCACGATGACCGCCTTCAAATTGAAAGGCACGAACCTCATCTTCAGTTACGGCTGCAACTCCTATGTCTTCGGCGGGCCGGGCCAGACGGCCGTCAATGTTGATAAAATTTTGCACACGAGCGGCACGGCCCTCTTCGCCGATGCGGCGCAGGTGAACAATTTTCAGGCGCCCGCCTCCCGTAACAATCCGATGCTGGAAGAATTCTATTATCTGGATCTGGAAACCAATTACAGCAACCCCAACAATTATCCCAACGGCCATTTTCGCCATGACGAGGCCGCAAACGTGGTATTTGCCGACGGCCATGTTGATGTGGAAAAACCTGTCGCCGGCTCCATCGACCCAAGGTTGCCCACGGCATTGGTGGGCCAACTGCGCCCGGAAATTTTAAATAACTTCTGAAGTCATCCAAGCGTGTTCGCATCTGTCCGCGATCGAAATAATTTCCAGATCAAAATGAACGCCGGCGCAAAATTCCCCGGCTTTTCAACGATCCAGCGCGACACTATCTCCGGGGCAAACCAATCGCCGGTCTCGATCTCATCCGGATGCAACTGAAAGGGCCCTTCGCTGTGGCAGCGATACACCCATACAAATTCCGCATCCGTTTCTTCGCACGGATCGACTTTGAAAAGTTTTTCCGGGGTGGCTTTCACCCGCAAACCGAGTTCCTCACCCAATTCGCGAACGGCCGTCTCATCGTAAATCTCGCCTGAATCCACATGGCCTGAGCACGACGAATCCCAGACGCCGGGCTGCCGGTCTTTTTTCATCGAACGCTTCTGCAAGAAAATTTCGCCGCGCGAATTGAAAACGAACACGTGCACCGCGCGATGCAACAGCCCGCGCGCATGCACCACGCTGCGCGGTTTGGCGTCGATCACCTCGTCGCGTTCATTGACCACATCAAAAATGTCTTCAGGCATAGTTTTTTGCGTTATATCCATAGGAGCGGCATTTTCCGCAAAATTTCAACAGTCAGTCGTTCGTCCCGGGCAAAATTTCCAGCGCGAGGGAATAATCCCGGTAGCCTACTGCGCGCCAAAAAGCGATGGCCGCTTCATTTTTGACCAAAACCTCGACCGTCAGCCGTTTTCCTTTCGTCCAGATCTTTGATCGCAAAATATCCATCGCCTTTCGGCCAATGCCCTCGCGGCGCCGGTTTCTTACAACAAAAAGCTGCCGCAAATAGATTTCTTTCAACTGCTCCCGGTATAAAGCGTAGGCAACCGTTCCTGCACCGTCTTCAAAAATCACCGCCGTATATTCCGATGTCAGCCAATTTTTCATACGCTCTTCCAGTTCCGGGACAGTCATTTTATTCCGGTGCCCTTCGTCGCGGATGAGCTGGTGATTCAACTCCGCCAGCATTGCGCAATCTTCCGATGTTGCGAAACGAAAATTCATGGTGTCAGATTCAGTTCAACAATTTCGTCAATTCCACGAATTGTGCCAGGCTCAATTTCTCCGCCCGTTCCTGCGGCGAAATGTTCAATTCCGCAAACGCTTGCGCCAGCCTTTCCGCCGGCCAGTCCGCTTTCAATAATTTCATCATCATCTTGCGCCGCTGTGACAGGGCGCGTTTGACGATCTTCACATAGTTCGCGCGCAATTCCTCCGGCAGAAGCGGCTGCGCGCGCCGTTCCAGGGCCACGCACGCCGAGGCCACGTCCGGCTCCGGAAAAAAACAGCTCCCGGAAATCTTGAAAGATTCACGCGGTTCAAAATCCAATTGGACCAGCAATGTCAGGATCCCGTAATCATCGTCATCCGCCCCGGCCATGAGCCGTTGCGCCACTTCTGATTGCAGCGTAACGACGATTTTTTCCGGCGCGCGTTCGCCGCAAGCCATCTCCACCAATATCGGTGAGGCCACCGAATACGGAAGATTGGCGACCAGCTTCCAGCCTTTCCAATCGCGCGGCTCCTCCTGGAGAAACTTTAGGGCATCACCATAAACCAGATGAAATTTGGGGTCCTGGGATTCAAATTTTGCATCGAACCACTCCCGCAAGACCTCCACCAATCGTCCATCCTTCTCGATCGCCAGGACCTCGCCTGCCTTTTCCAACAGCAATTCCGTCAGCGGCCCCAGCCCCGGCCCGATCTCGAGGACTTTGTCCGCTTTCGATAAATTCGCAGCGGCGACAATCCTTTGTAGTTGGTTCTGGTCGTGCAAAAAATTCTGGCCCAGGGACCTGGTCAGTTCGATTCCCCGCGATGCCAGAATTTCCCGCATTTCAGAAAGTTTCACGCGCAAATTTAACCACGGATGGACACAGATAGACACAGATAAAAAAGCGCGGGAACATTCAACATTCAACGCCCAACGTCGAAGGGAAAGACAAGGGTAGAAGCAGATGTTTCCGGCGAGACGCCGGAAATGGCGCGCGAGACGCGCGCGCTCCCCAAAGACTAATGTCTGTTCCAATCGGCGACATGGGAATAATCGTGTAGGTGACAAGACGGGAGAGTGGCACAAAGAATGAATGTCGCGCGAAGATCACGAAGGCGGTGGGGTTAACCACGGATGGAAGGAAGTAACACCTCACCCTGACCCTCTCCCCATCGCTCACAGGCTCGTGACGCGGAGAGGGAACAGCGAGAGGATGGTTCTCGTTTTTTAATGCCGATGAGATGCCTCCGTCAGTTGATTGAACTAAAACCACGGATCCATCGTCGCCAAGGCTATGACAGGACAAGTGACACAGATAGGCGCGGATAAAAATTTATCCGGCTGGACATTGGATGCGGGAGGCGAGCCATGTTTGTTTTTTCTTTTTTATTTCGCCAATACCCTGAAATACTTCCCGCATGAACCGCCGAAAATTTATCCAACTCGGTGTCGTAGGCACCGGGGCCATCGTCTCGGGAGTAGAACCCCTCTATGGCGACCCGGCTCCGGCTGCCGCCAAACCGCCGATGACCGTTGCCATGCCGATCAGTCTCGCCCCGCTCGCGCAACAGGACCTCGACACCCTCTTTGCCGACATGCGCGAACGCGCCGGAGTGAATGCTCTTTTCCCGTTCATCTATACCCATGAGCCGCATCGCGCCGGTGTTTCCGCCGATAATTTTCACGGCGGCAATTACGCCCATCCGCACATGCAATATTACAAGGGCACGCCCCTCACGTTCAGCGACATGCGCGCGCCCGAGTTTGGCGAGATGGATCTCCTCGAACGCGTGATCCCCGCCGCGCAAAAGCAAGGCATCCGGACTTTTTGTTTTTTGCTCGAGGACAACAACCTGCCCGCGGCGGTTCCAGATTGGCAGTCCCTGTATGAAGTGGACCATCATGGACGTCCCGCCACTGGTCATCCCGGCGGACCGTGTTTCAATAATCCCATGTATCAAAGTTTCACGCTCGGGCTGGTGGAGGACTATGCGCGCTCCTACGACATCGGCGGCATCATGTGGGGCTCGGAACGCCAGAGCGGTTTCTTGAACACTATTAGTCTCTCTCAGGAAGGCGGCCCCGATCCCGCACGCACCACCTGTTTCTGCGATTACTGCTGCAAGAAAGGCCGCGATCGGGGAATCGACCCAGAACGCGCCCGCGCCGGGTTCGATGCTGCGGAACGTTTCATTCGCGCCAGCCGCCAGGGCCAGGCTCCGCACGACGGCCACTTCACCGCCTTTTGGCGTTTGCTGCTCCAATATCCCGAACTGTTGGCCTGGGAAAATCTTTGGGTCACCAGCCGCCATGAATTCCAAGCCGCTCTCTACCAACATATCAAATCCATAAATCCCGCCCTGCAGATCGGCTGGCACGTCTGGCAAAACGTTTCCTTCAGCCCCTTTCAACGCGCTGAGGAAAACCTCACCGACCTTGCTGCTTGTTCCGATTTTATCCGGCCCGCTGTCTATAATAATGTGGCCGGCGGACGTTTCGTCAGTTTTGTCAAAGGCGCGCATGCCGGCATTTTCGGTGACAGTGCGCCTGCGGATGTCTCTAAAGTTTTGCTCGATCAATTGGGCTATGACGAGGCGCCCTACGACCGGCTGGCTGCCACCGGCTTCTCCGCCGGCTATGTTGAGTGTGAAACCCGCCGCTCGGTCGCGAGTGTGTCCGGCCATCCGGTGCAAATCTGGCCGGGGGTGGACATCGATGTGCCTGCGGAAAAAGGTGAAAGTCACTGCACCCCTCAAAGCGTCGCCCTCGCCGTCAAGGCGGCCTTCGCCGGTGGAGCGCAAGGCATCATCCTTTCCCGCAATTACACGGAGATGAAACCCGAAAATCTCTCCGGCGCGGGCCGGGCACTGCGGGAACTTGGAGTCATTTGATTTCCAATCCCAAAAAGCAGCGGAGACTTCAGCGGTTCGGCTTGTTAGGTCTTATTTTGAAAATGATTCGCTAGAATAGTGGCAAAGTGATCTGGTGTCCAACCGACTAAATCAGAAACCTGACCATCGCCAATCTCAACAATGCGAAACTGGCCATCGGTTCGCTGAACAACGTCCACTGAGTAAAACTGGCTCCGCAAGCGCTTGGCACATTCAAAAACAATTGGTGGCACGTCGCCTATCGCAACGTGTGGCACGCCGCCGACCACGAAAAAACGTCGCTCGGTGTCAGGTAGAAAGTTTTCGATCCGCCGCACACAGAAGCCACCCTCGATGACACCACGTAGGCGGCGCATTTCAGTAACGACCGTGACAACTTGCTCAGGCTTGGTGATACGAGAACCAACAGATGTCTTGAGGGACTTGACATAATCTTTGATAAAGAACTCTGGCCACCCCAAAACGCGCAACTCCGCCTCTAAATCACAGTTTGGCGGGAAGATGCGTGTTTCTGGCGTCAGGTCAGCAAGTGACGCATACCAATTTGGTAAATGATGGCTGCTGAGATACATCTGAAGATCAATTACCGCCCGTACTCCTTTGAGGGACAGTTCCGAGACGAAAGTCTCATATTCGGTCGCTGATAACATCCATCCGCGATACAGAATGTCACTGTTGCTGGGTATTGGTGGAATTGCCCGAAAGGTTCCATTCTGGAAATCTTCCAGCGAAAACAAAGAAATCTCGAACCCCGCCGCACGGACAGCCTCAACTTCAGCCGCGAACAGTTCATCAGGCTGTTTGGCGCGGAGCGGACTGCTTGGGTAAATAATATGCACACGAAGTGTTAGTGTCTGAATCGGGCTTACTGACTTTGTCCGCCTACGGTCAAAACCTTCTTCAACTCACCCACTGCCTTTTGCAGTTGCGCCTTTGTGATAACCAGCGGCGGCGTGAAGCTGATGACATTCCCGTGCTCGCCTTCCGGCAGCAGGATATATCCACGCCGAAGCATTTCCTTGATGATGGCGAATGTCTCCGCCGTTGCAGGTTTGCCGTCCGGCAGGATCAATTCGATCCCCGCCAGCAATCCCAAACCGCGGGCGGAAATCTGAAATTTGGATTTCAAATCCTGGAACGGGGAAAGTTGTTCCATTAAAAATTTCCCCAGTCCGGCGGCGGCTGCCGGAAGGTCCAGCCTTTCGATCTCAGCGATCTGGGCCAGCGCTATCGCGCAACCGACCGGGTGGCCGAGAAACGTGCTGGTATGCATCGCTTCGCCGTGCGATTGCGGCCAGGCATTCATCACGTCCGCACGCCCCACGCAGGCGGACAGCGGAAAACCACCCGTGAGCGCCTTGCCCACGCAGACGAGATCCGGGGCGACGCCAAAATGTTCGCAGGCGAACCATTTTCCCGTGCGCCCAAAACCCGTGTAAATCTCATCGGTGATGAGCAACGCGCCGAATTCGTCGCACAACTTCCGCAAGAGCGGCAGGAATTCCGGTGGCGGGACGTTGATGCCGCCGCGCGCCTGCAACGGTTCCACCAAAATTGCGCCGATGCGGCCCCGCCGGAAAAAATTCCGTATCTGGAACTCAACGGTGGCCAGGTCTGATCTCTTTTTAGGGAACGATGCGAAATTCCCGAAGTCGCGCAGTTGCGGATGGAACGGGCGCCGGAAAAAATCGCGGTGCGTCACGTTGAGCGTTCCATAGCCCAGTCCATGATAGCCACCCGCAAACGCCACCACGCCATGCCGGCCGGTCGCCAGGAGCGCGGTCTTGAGCGCCGCCTCGACTGCTTCAAAACCGGAATTGCAAAAAATGGTCTTCCCCGTCTTTTTGCCCCACCGTTCAAACGTGACCCGGCTCAATTCCCGCGCCAACTCCGCCTTGCGGGCGTGCGGATGCACGTCACCCATCGCGTGCAATAATTGCCCCATTTGTTTTTGTCCCGCTTTGACGACTGCGGCATTCGCGTGGCCGGCCGCCGCCACGCCAAACGCCGCTGTCAGGTCCAAATATTTTTTCCCGTCCGCATCCTGCACAACGACGCCTTTTGCCTTCTCCCAAACGATCGGCCACGAACCGTCTGGTTCGGCAAAGACCACGTTGCGCGATTCGTAATCGCGAAGCAGTTCGAGGATTTTTTCTTTTTCGGCCACAGGGTTAAACGCCTCTTTGTTCGGGTGGCCAGATGATTTTATGCAGTTGCGCCTGGAAGCGCACGGGCAATGCATCGGCAATGATGCGCTCCGCCAGATCGCGGCGGGAGATCGGCGACAGGCCTGCCGGGACGCGTTTGAGTGATTTATTTTGCTGTTCCGGCGCGAGTGGTTGCACCCACGAGAACAGCAAGGGGCAGATTTTCTCCAGGTCAAATTTTGCGATCTGCGCTTTTGCCCATTCGTAATCCTCCACCGTGCCGATGACAAATTTGACCTCATCGGTCGCTTTCAGGTGCGGAATATTTTCGAGCCGGTTTCTATCCGCCTCACCGCTCGACGGGCATTTCAGGTCCATGATGCGCCGGACGCGGGGGTCGATCTTCGAGATGTCGTGCGCGCCGCTCGTCTCGACCAAAACGGTGAAGCCTTCATCGCAAAGCTGTCGCATCAACAGCGGGGAGTTTTTCTGCAACAACGGCTCGCCGCCGGTCAATTCCACCAATGGAAGTTTGGGATGGATTGGGGAGTTCGCATCGGAAAACGGCGCGGCCAATTTTTTAATAGCGGTCAAGATCCCGGCCAGCGGGATTTTTTTTCCTTCGGTGAAGGCATAGGCGGTATCGCAATACGAACAGCGCAGATCACAGGCGGTCAGTCGCACAAAAACGCATGGCAACCCGGCAAAGGTGCTCTCCCCCTGCAGGCTCAGGTAGATTTCGTTGACGACAAGTGTTTCAGACACCCGTTGAATTTAAACCAATCCGCAAAATCCGACAGAATTTTCCCGCCATTGAAAACCTTTCCATAAAAAGTTAGCCTTTCACGATGAAACTCCTGCTGTTCTCCGCCGGATTATGCCTCGCGTTGGCGATAACGCCGGCCCGGGGGGACACGAATTTTTTCCCGGTAACGCTTGAGGTACATGCCGGACAATCGCTGGGACCCTTGACGCCGACCTGGAGATTTTTTGGGTATGACGAGGCGGATTACACCTACATGAAGGACGGCAAAAAATTGTTGTCCGAACTTGGCGCGCTCGAAGGACCGCAGGTCTTCATCCGCTGCCATCACCTGCTGACCAGCGGCGACGGCGCGTATTCCCTGAAGTTCAGTTCCACCAGTGCTTATAAGGAGGATGCAAATGGAAATCCCGTTTATGACTGGAGTATCAACGATAAAATTTTTGACACCTATCTCGCGCGCGGATTGAAACCGTATGTCGAGATCGGGTTCATGCCCGAAGCGCTCTCGACGCACCCGCAAAATTATCCGCAGCATCCGCCCGTCAATGACCGCGCGCCGGTTGATGGCGGCCAGGCGTATCCGCCAAAGGATTACGCCAAATGGGAGGAACTTGTGTATCAATGGACGAAACATTGTGTGGCGCGATATGGGGCCGATGAAGTGGCCAAATGGTATTGGGAAACATGGAACGAGCCGAACATCAGCTATTGGAAAGCTTCGCGCGAAGATTATTTCAAGCTCTACGATTACAGTGTTGCGGGGGTGCGTCGCGCGCTGCCCAACGCCAAAGTCGGCGGCCCGGAAACCGCCGGCGGTCCCGGCGGCCATTTCCTTGCCGAATTTCTTACGCATTGCGCCACCGGCACGAATTACGCCACCGGCCGGGTTGGTTCGCCTCTCGATTTCATTTCCTTTCATGCCAAAGGCTCGCCCCAATGGGTGGACGGGCATGTGCGCATGGGCATGGCCCATCAATTTGAAAATATCAACGATGCCTTCTCGGTGATCGCCGCGTTTCCCCAATTTAAAGGTCTTCCGATTGTCATCGGCGAATCCGATCCCGAAGGTTGCGCGGCCTGCAACGACCCGCAGGATGGCTATCGCAACGGCACCCTGTACGCCAGTTATACCGCGGCGAGTTTTCCGCGCGAGCTTGAGCTGGCTGCACGATACGGTGTGAATTTCGAAGGCGCGTTGACCTGGGCTTTTGAATTTGAAGACCAGCCGCCTTTTGCCGGATATCGCGCGCTGGCCAGCGACGGCATCGATCTGCCTGTGCTAAACGTCTTCCGCATGTTCTCCAAAATGAGCGGGGACCGTGTCGCAGTCGAAGGCGGCACGGGCTATGACGCCGAAAAAATTCTGGATGGCGGCGTGCGTACTACGCCTGACGTGAATGCCCTTGCTGCCTACGACAAAACTAAATCTCAATTCACCGTCCTCGTCTGGCATTATCATGATGACGATGTTCCCGGCCCGGACGCGGCGGTTGACCTGGTGTTCGATCAATTGCCGTTGAAAAATGGGCGGGCAACCCTGACGCAGTATCGCATTGATGCGGATCACAGCAATGCCTACGAAACCTGGTTGCACATGGGTTCTCCGCAAATGCCCACGGAAAAGCAATACTCCCAACTGGAAAAGGCAGGCCAGCTCGTCCAATTTGGCAAACCTCTAAAACTTTTCATCCGCGATGGAAAAGCCGATATCCATTTCATTCTTCCTTGCCATGGTGTGTCCCTCTTCGTCATAAATTTATGATTGAAGGGAACTTGCGTTGTGCGGCGCATATCTGTTGCGCAAACTGGAAATCGTTTCATTCGTATGGTATGTTTTGGCAGTAAAACGCCATGAGGAAAGAGTTTAAACGAAGTTATATTGCTCCATTTTTTGCCTTCGGATTTTTGGCCAGCTTTTACTCACCCGCATTCGCCCAGACCTATCTGGATTTTATTGGTGTCAATCTGTTGCGCGAAACGACCACAAATCTGAACGGTTCGGGCGTCCGCGTCGCGCAGCCTGAAGGGTATGACCCGTACACGCCGCCGGGAACCAATACCTGGGAGGTCAATCCATCCTCCGTGCAACAACCGACAAATCTCTTCACTTATACTTCCAGCAGTGGCGTGGCCAATACATTTACGAACAGCGTCGGATTGCAATCCGGCCACGCGGACTCCGTCGCTTATTATTTCTATGGGATTTACGGCGACGAGGCCACCAATGTCGCGCACGTGGATAATTACGATGCAGATTATTTTTATAACGACATCATCGGCGCCACGTTGCCTTCGAATATCGGGGATACTGTGGTGAACCAAAGTTTTAGCTTTGGCGACCTAAGCGCCAGCGACCAGGAAACCGCGGATTCAGATTACGACAACTACACCTGGCAATATGAAACCCTTTTTGTCTCAGCGGTGAACAACGGCGGCCAGGTCTGCGCTCCCGGCACGTCCTATAACTGCATCGGCGTTGGCGCTTATGGCGGCAGTTCGAGCGTCGGCCCTACGATTGATAATGGGCGCTGCAAACCTGACATTGTCGCGCCGGCAAGTGAAACGAGTTACTCCACCCCCCAGGTCGCCGGCGCCGCAGCGGTTTTAATTCAAGCCGCCCTGCGCGGCGATGGTGGCAGCAACACGAACGCCGCCGCTGATATCCGTACCATCAAGGCGCTCCTGCTCAACGGCGCCGTCAAGCCGTTGGACTGGACCAACTCCACCTCGTCGCCTCTCGATGCCCGTTACGGCGCGGGCATCTTGAACCTGTTCAATTCCTACCAGCAATTCATCGGCGGCCAGCATAGTTATGGTGTTTCCAATAGTGTATCGCAAGGGGCAGCCCACTTGCCGCCAACACCCACCGGCGTGATCCCGGCCATGAATGGCTGGAACTTTGGGTCCATTTCCAGCAGCACAGATGGAATTTTAAGTACGGCGGCCGATGGTCTTGAGAACTATTTTTTCACTCTCACCAACGCCGGCTTTAACCTGACCGCCACCCTCGTCTGGGAGCGTCATAAGAGCCAAGCCGGGATCAACAACCTGGCTCTGTTCCTGTATAACTGCGCTAACAGCAATCTCATCACTTGTTGCACCAGCGCCGTGGACAACGTGCAGCACATCTTTGTGCCACAACTTCCCCAGGGCACCTACGATTTGCAGGTCTGGAAATCCGGCAATGCCAATAATTACGTCAGTTCCAGCGAAACCAATGCTTTGGTATGGTCATTCTCCTCCACCTCCATGGCTGTGACTCCCGCCGGATCCAATATCAATCTCTCCTGGCCGGCGTATCCGGCTGGATTCGCCCTGGCCACTGCCACCAACCTCGGTTCTTCGACCGTGTGGAACACCAACAACCTTCCTTTTCCTGCCTACACCAACGGCCTGGAAACCGTCACCCTTCCGGCTACCAACTCCGCTCAATTCTTTCAGCTCATCCCCCCGTAATTCCCTTCGCCTCTTTACCCTCTTTGTATCTTTGGCACTCGAACATCGGGACTTCTCCAGATGTTGGAAGTTGAGTGCTGGACGTTCCTCATCCCAGCCCCCAACTGCTTCCCACCCGATGGCTTCCTTCAATCGCCCGCGTCACAAATTTCTTCCCCAAATGCACCGCCTGCGGCAAATCCTTCCCCTGCGCTAGGGCCGCGCAGATCGCGGCCGAATAGACACAACCCGTCCCGTGCGTCTTCACCCTTTTCACAAATGGTGCGGACAAAGCAAATTTGTTTTTGCCATCAAAGAATAAATCCGTCGCCATCTTCGAATTTCTCAAATGTCCGCCCTTGACCAGGACCGCGCAGCCAAATCTCGAATGGATCTTTTGCGCGGCGGCGTCCATCTGCGCAACCGTGGAGATCTTTTGTCCGCTCAAGATCTCCGCTTCGGACAAATTCGGCGTCACCAAAGTCGCCAGCGGCAAAAGTTTTTCTTTGAGGATTTTTAATCCCTTCGGCTCCAGCAACCTTGTCCCGCTCGTCGAAACCAAAACCGGATCAACGATCAATAGACCCCGTTGTCGTGAAGGCAGGGTGCGAAAGAATTCCGCGACCCCCCGCACATTCTCCGCTGTAAACAACATGCCGGTCTTGGTTGCCGCCGGGGGCAGTTCTTCAAAGATCGCGATGATCTGCCGGCGCAACATCTCCGGCGAAACCGGTTCGATCCTCAAAACCCGTTTCGGATTCTGCGCCGTCAGGCAGGTGATGGCGCTCGCGCCATGGACGCCGAGGGCGGCAAAGGTTTTTAGGTCCGCCTGAATGCCCGCGCCGCCACCACTGTCCGAACCGGCGATGGTCAATGCCACTGGAATTTGCTTCCCGACAATCATTTCAAGAAGACTAACATCGGGGAAAGGAAGAAGGAAGAAGGCAGAACGAAGAAAAGCGGAAAGTGGCGACCAGCTGTTTCACATTAAAATTTGAACTTTAAAAATTGCGGCGCATAATTTCGGGGATGGACAAAAGCAAGATCGCGGAGATCCTGATCGAGATCGGGGTGTTGCTCGAGTTGAAAGGTGAAAATCCTTTCAAGACCCGCGCGTATGCCGGCGCCGCACGGATCCTGGATAATCTCGCTGAACCGTTGGATACAATCATCCGGGAAAAGCGCCTCGGCGAGATCAAAGGCATCGGCGATGCGTTGGAACAGAAGATCACGGAACTTTTTGAGACGGGAAAACTGAAATATTACGAGGAACTGAAAGCGTCCATCCCTCCCGGCATGGTCGAGATGCTGGAGATTCCCGGTCTCGGCCCCAAAAAGATCAGGGCGTTGCACGATAAGCTCGGCATCGAGAGCATTGAACGACTTGAAGCGGCCTGCAAATCCGGCAAGGTTGCCGAACTGGACGGTTTTGGCGAAAAGACCGCCACGAATATCCTCGAAGGCATCGAACGCCGGCGCACCTACGCCAGCAAGTTCCTTTTGAGTGACGCCTTTCGCGTCGCCGAGCCGTTGCTTGATTCGTTGCGCGAGCATCCGGCAGTCATCCGGTGCAGTTTTGCCGGCAGCCTGCGCCGCAGCAAGGAGGTCATCGGTGACATCGACCTGCTGGCCTCTTCGAAGAAGCCCGCCGAGGTCATCGATTATTTTGTGGAGCAACCGGGTATCCTCAAGGTCACGGCCAGGGGCGAGACAAAGGCGAGCGTCATTTTGGAGGGTGGCGTGCAATCGGATCTGCGCGTAGTCAGCGATGCGGAATTTCCGTTCGCTCTGGCATATTTCACGGGTAGCAAGGAGCATAATATCGTGATGCGCCAGCGGGCGATCGCGCGCGGATTGCGCCTGAACGAGTACGGGTTGTTCAAATCCAAGGAGGAAACGCGTGATCCCAAACTCCTGGTGCCCTGCAAGACGGAGGAGGATATTTTTGCGAAACTGGACCTGCCATACATAGAGCCTGAATTGCGCGAAGATCTTGGCGAGATTGCCGCGGCGGAAAAGAACCGATTGCCCAAATTGATTGAATGGACCCAACTGCGTGGTTCGCTCCATAATCATTCGACCTGGAGCGACGGCCATAACCGCTTGGAGGAGATCGCCGAGTTCATGGAGAATCTCGGGTTGTCGTATTGGGCCATCACCGACCATTCAAAATCCTCTTATCAGGCTAACGGTCTGGATGCGAACCGTCTGCGCGAGCAGGTCACTGAAATCAGAAAAATTAATAGTAAATTCGCCCAAAAGGGCAGCGATTTCCGGCTGTTGACGGGCATTGAAGTGGATATTTTGAAAGACGGCCTGGACTTCGATGACAAAATTCTGTCCGAACTGGATGTGGTGGTGGCCAGCCTGCATGTACCGGCCAACAATGAGGCCGAGAATACCCGGCGTTTGATCGCCGCCGCCAAAAACAAATACGTTCACATCATCGCCCATATGACCGGGCGAATCCTTCTGGAGCGTGAGCCGTATCCCGTTGATGTGAATGCTGTTATAGATGCATGCGCCGAAACAGGCACATGGCTGGAACTGAACTGTAATCCATACCGGTTGGACCTGGATTGGCGCCATTGGCCATATGCCAAAAGCAGGGGTGTCAAATGTGTCATCGACCCTGACGCCCATCGGAATCAAAATTACGCCTTTTTACGCTTCGGCGCGGGTATCGCCCGCAAAGGGTGGCTGGAACAAATCGACGTGATAAACACTCTTAATTTGCGTGCGTTATCGAAGGAATTGACACGAAAACGTAACAAGACGATCGGTAATTCTGTCAGCAGCACCGGGATGTGAATAATTCACGAAAATAAGCTTTGACGAAAATGTTGTTTTTTTGTTAGTTTCGGCGGAAGTAAAAATTTGTAATTTGCGGTGGTTCAATAGTTTTTTGAATGGAGAAGCGGACAGAATTGTCTAGTTGTCTATCATAAAAGAAAAGCGCAGTAACATGAAAAAATTTATCGCCTCTGTTGGACTGGCTGCCGCCGGAATTGCAAGTGTGCATGCCGCTTACTCACCGGATTCTTCGGATAATACCAAGATTTGGACCATATCAGGAACGTTGCGCGGATTCTACGACGACAATTATATCACGTCGCCTAAAAAAGTGGGTAGTTTGGGATTTGAGGTTTCTCCCAGTTTCCAGTTGAACGCGCCTTTTGCGCAAACTGAAATCGGCCTTCGTTACGTCTACGGATTGTATTATTACCAGAACCGGGAACATCTTGGTCAGAATCCGATTGATCAGTCTCATGAGTTTGATTTGTGGATCGACCATGCGTTTACCCCCCGCTGGGAAGCCCGATTTGAAGACACGGTGACAGTGTCGCAGGAACCGGGACTGGGAGCGCCTGTCGGCCAGCCGGTCAACGTGGATCAGCGAGTCGAGGGAAACAATTTGGTCAATGGCGCCAACTTCAGCCTGACGACGGATTGGACCCCAGAATTCAGCACGAAGCTTTCTTACGGAAACACATTTGTCTCATACCAAAACAGCGGGGGTACGGCATTCGATCCGAGCTTGTCCGGGTTGTTGGACCGGGATGAAAATTTAGTGTCGCTTAATTTCCAACGGACGTTGTCCGAGGAGACCATGGTATGGGTTGGGGCTCAATACGGCCAGGTGAATTATTTGAGCAGTGAAGCCATTGCGGTGAATCCGAATACCGGCGCTTTTTATTATTCCAGCAGCCGCGACAATCGGTCATATTATGGTTACGTCGGCGCGTCGCATAGTTTTTTGGAAAATCTTTCCGGTTCGATACAGGCGGGCGTGCAATATACGACCTACACTCATGATTCCAATGCGAAAGATGCGCTCGGACCTTATGGCAACGCTTCGCTGACTTATACTTATGCTTCCGGCAGCTATGCCTCAATCGGCGTAACGGAGTCGCGGAACGCAACGGACACGGTCGCTGTCAATTCGAATGGCCAAATAACCCAGGACCAGGAAAGCACCGTGGTTTATGGCTCGATCAATCATCCATTGACTCCAAAATTGATCGGCACATTGACCGCGAATTATCAATATTCGATTTACAACGGCGGGGCAGTCGATAATCAAAATTCTGATTTAGTAGACCTTGGTGTAAATCTTTCGTACACCTTTACCCCCCATCTATCGGCGGAAGCCGGTTACAATTTTGATTGGTACACTACTGCAGCCGCGCTTATGCAAAACTACAATCGAAACCGGGTTTATTTGGGCGTAACGGCTTCTTATTAAAATTCTTGAATTCAGCCCGGGCTTTAGCCAAAATCCCTTGGAATAATTGAACGATTTGCCGGGAGACTGGTCTTATTTGCTCTGTCTCCCGTTTATTTTTGAATATGGAACCAGTAAAAAACCAGCCGCAACAGGAAAGTTCGCTGCACTTTCTTGATTATTGGCGCATTATCCGCATTCGCAAAACGGTTATCATCTCGGTGTTCCTTTTGATTTCCATTACCGCTACGCTGGTTACGTTCGTTTTGCCGCGCTATTATTCCAGCACGGCGCGCATTGAAATCAATCCCGACGTTTCAGAATCGGTGGCTTCGACCGAGCAAACGTATTTGCCTTACGATCCTTACTTCATCCAGACTGAATTTGAAAAAATGCAGTCCGAGAAGGTCCTGGGGCGCGTGATTTCACAATTGGACCTCAATGACACCTGGGGAAAGCTATACAATAACAATACTCCGCTCAAAACGGACGAGACCATGGAGCTTCTCAAGGAACGCCTGAGCTTGTCCCCCGAGCGCAATACCAAATTGATTGACATCACAGTTTTCAGCGAAGATCCCGATCAGGCGGCGCAGATCGCCAACGCTGTTGCCCAGGCTTATCACGATTATCGCGTGGCCGAGCATAATACCAATACGATGCAAGACGTCCAGGCGATGGAGGACAATTATCAGCAGGATGAAGATAAAATCGTAGCGGCGCAGACGAATGTAGACCAATTGCGCCAGGAGTTGGGCATCATTGATACCGACCCCAATGCGATCGCTCCCAGTCCGACTTTGAGCCAGGAGCAGGTGCAACAGGACACCACTTCGCGGGATGAGGACGAACAGAGCTACATGAAAATGCATGTGATGCTGGACCAGTTGGAAGGGCTCTACCAGACAAACCCGGTGGAGCTTCAAGATGTTTTGCCCACCATCAACCCCGACTCCACTTTAAGTGATTTGCTATCCAAGCTTCACGACACGGAACAGTCATTGGCTGAACAAAAAGTATATTACACCACCAATCTTCCCGACATCCAGAGCCTTCAAAGCGTCGATGACGAATTAAAAAGTGAAGTCAGCGCGCGGGTGACAGGCATCATGGTCGGGCTTACCGCCCAGGTGGCCTCTTTGAAAGCGGCGGCGGATGAAATCACCGCGGAGCTTGAAGACGCCAAGTCCAATGATTTAGCTGAAATAACCCGGGGCCAGCCGTATTGGGAGGCGAAACGCAACCTGGAAAGCGCGGAGGAATTCCACAAATTGGTAGCGGCAAAAATCGCCGGGGAAAAATTGGATTTGGAAACTCCCAAATTACAGATGGTTTCGCTCGTTGATTCAGCGACGCCGGGAAAGGACCCGGTCAAACCGAATAAGCCCCTCAACATTATTTTGGGGCTGGTCATCGGATTGATTGTTGGCGTTGGCCTGGCATTCTTCATCGAATATCTCGATACGAGCGTCAAGACGATTGACGATGTGGAACGGGCGTTGCAGGCGCCTGTACTGGGGGTCATTCCCCAAAATGTCGGCTATCTCATTGATGAGGGGGTGGAAAGCCAGCATGCCGAGGCCTATCGGGTATTGCGAACCAACCTGTTGTTCTCGCGCAAAGACGATAAATTGAATTCTATTGTTGTGGTCAGCGCCGGCGCCGGTGAAGGAAAATCCACAACGACGCTGAATCTGGCCACGGTTTTTGCCCAGGCCGGCCAGCGGGTGTTGATCGTGGACTCGGATTTGCGCCGCCCCACTCTCCATAAGTTGCTTCACGTCACCAATAACATCGGGTTGACAAATTATTTGCTCAAGCAGAATGCCATTGACGAAGTCATCCAGCGCACAAGCACCCCAACCCTTGACGTGATGGCCAGCGGCAAATTGCCGAGCAGTTCGATGAACATTCTTGGCTCGGCACAAATGAAAGAAATGATTGCCGACTTAAAGCAGCGTTACGATTACGTTTTCTTTGATTCTCCCCCCATCATGGGCGTCAGTGATGCCGCGGTCCTGGCCAGCGAAGTGGACATGGTCATTCAGGTGATCCAATACCGCCGTTATCCGCAGCCGATGAATATTCGCGCCAAGCAGATGATTGAAAAAGTGGGTGGAAACCTTATCGGCATCGTCCTGAACAACATCAACATGTCTCAGGATGAAAGTTATTATTACTACAGTGGTTATTACCACGGGTATTATTACTACTCGAAAAATGAGCAGGAACAGGAGGCTGACGCCACCAAAGGTCCCGGGGGCGACACCGACCGGGTAGGAATTAAACAAAAGTATTGATTATTACGGAACTTTCGCAAGGATAAGCGCCCATGAAATTATTCATTAGAGGACTATTTTTGACCCTATGCCTTTTGGCAAGCGGCATCCTGGCCGGTTGTGGCACAGCGTCGGGAGATTTCTCCAATGAACCCGCACACCCTGCCGCACCTGCGCATCCTGCGGTAACTACCGTACCTGTCGCGGGCATGGCGCGTTTTCAGGTCGGCGAAACGGTCATTGTCAGCTTTTCCGGCTTGCCCAGCGGCGATCCCATGCAAGCGGCACCGCATGAAGAGCCGATCAAGGATGACGGAACCATCACTCTGCCCTATCTCGACCCGGTGCTGGCTGCTGGGAAAACCGCCGGTGAATTGCAGAATGAAATCCATGATTTGTATGTCCCGAAGTATTATCTCAATTTGACTGTCACAGTCAGTTCCGGCGACCGCGTTTATTATGTGGGCGGCGAGATCAAAGGCGACGGACGCCAGCTCTATGTGGACGGCACCACTGTGACCAAAGCCATCCAGTCGGCCGGTGGCCTCACCGATTTTGCCAATCACCACAACATCAAACTGATCCATGCCGCCACCGGCCAGGTCATCACGGTGGATTACGACCAGGCGCTGCAAAATCCAGCTGATGATCCGCCGGTTTATCCCGATGACCAGGTCAATGTCTCCAGAAGACTTTGGTGATGATCCAGTTGAATGTTCTTTCGGGAAAGATGGCGGGCAACCAAACGGTTGTCCGCCGTTTTCCTTTTCGGATCGGACGGACCGCCCAAAACGATCTGCAATTGGATGATGACGGGATTTGGGATACGCATCTGACCCTGGAACTTCACCAGGATAATGAACGCTTTAATGTCGCGGTCGCGCCCAATGCGCTTGCCGCAGTGAACAATCAATCTGTCGAAACCGCCCCGCTCCGTAACGGCGATATCATCAGTTTTGGTTCAGTGAAGATTCAATTCTGGCTGGCAGCGATTCAGCAACGCGGCCTGCGCCTGCGTGAACTTTTCGTTTGGACGCTTATGATTTTGGTGACCTTAACCCAGTTTGTCCTGGTCTATTGGCTGCTGAAATAATTCTCCCGCCGTTCTTCCTGAAAAACATTGAGCATGATTCAATGCCGGAAGTGCCGTGTGCCTGTGAAGGCCATGGCCATTCCACGTTCGTCGGCTGCCGCAATCACGTCCGCATCCTTGACCGAGCCGCCGGGTTGAATGGCCGCCGTTGCGCCCGCATTGGCTGCGGCGATCAGTCCGTCGGGAAAAGGGAAAAAGGCATCGCTGCACACCACGCTGCCTGTGAGCGGGAGTTTCGCTTCGCCGGCTTTCCAGACGGCGATCCGGCTGGCATCCACGCGGCTCATTTGCCCCGCACCGATCCCCAAAGTCCGGTCAGCCGCCGCATAAACGATCGCATTGGATTTTACGTGTTTCACAATCCGCCAGCCGAAATGCATTGCGAGCCACTCTTTCCCGGTCGGTTGCCGTTTCGTCACGATCTTCAAATCCGCGCGCGCTGCCGTCTTCAGGTCGCGCTGCTGCAACAAAAACGAATCCGCACCGACGCTCCGCAGATCCAATGGATCGGCCGTCAACGGGGACTTTAAAACTTTCAGGAGTCGCAGGTTCTTCTTTTTCTGTAGAACCTCCAGCGCTTCCGGCGAGAAATCCGGCGCGATAATCACTTCGCTGAAAATTTCCGCGATCGCCATAGCGCAATCGCCGTCCAGGGTTTGGTTCACCACGATGATCCCGCCGAAGGGCGCCTGGGTGTCCGTGGCGAAAGCTTTTTCCCACGCTTCACGCAGGCCTGTTCCCTGCCCAACCCCGCAGGGATTGGTGTGTTTCAGGATCGCCAATGTCGGCGGCTCGTTCTCAAATTCTGCGATCAGGTTCGCCGCCGCTGTCAGGTCCAAAATGTTATTGTAAGAAAGCTCCTTGCCATGGAGTTGCCGGAAGAAATCCTTGAATCGCCCGTAAAGGGCAGCCGATTGATGCGGGTTTTCACCATACCGCAATGGCTGGGCCGGGGGCGCGGAGACGGAAAGGACGGGCGGCAGCTCCGAACCCGCAATTTTGAACGCCGCGCCGAGATACGCCGCGATGGCGCCGTCATAAGCTGCCGTTCGCGCAAAAACCTTTGCGGCAAGCTTGCGGCGCAGTTCCAATTCCGTGCTTCCTTTTTCGGAGATCTGTTTGGCCACCTCCGTGTAATCCGCAGGGTCAACGACCACGGTCACGCTCTCGTGATTTTTCGCCGCGCTGCGCAACATGGAGGGACCACCGATGTCGATGTTCTCGATGGCGTCATGCAAGGCAACGTCCGGTTTGGCGACGGTTTGTTCGAAGGGATATAGATTCACGACGACAAGGTCGATGGGAGTGATCCCATGTTCGCGCGCAGCAGCTTCGTGCTTTTCATTGCCGCGGATGAACAACAGTCCGCCGTGGACTTTGGGATGCAGGGTTTTGACGCGGCCATCGAGCATTTCCGGAAATCCGGTATGCTCGCTGATGTCCTTCACTTTTAAACCGGCCTCACGCAAGGCTTTGGCCGTGCCTCCCGTGGAGATGATCTCGATTCCGGCCTGCGACAAGGTTTGCGCGAAGGGCAGCAGCCCGGATTTGTCTGAAACTGAAATAAGAGCGCGCTGGATTTTTGACATGCGCAATCAAATTCCCAAAATCAGCGCGGGTGCGCAAACTCAATCCTCGGCTCACTGCACCACAGTCATATTTCCGCCCATGGCGCGTTCAAGCCGGGCGCGGGCCGCATCATAATCATGCAACGCCTGCACTTGCGTGGTGCGTGCCTGGGTCAGCGCCGTCTCGGCATTGAGGACGTCCAATTGTGTGCCGGTACCGGCCTCGGAGCGCGCGCGGGCTTCGCGCAGGGCTTCCTCGGCTTCCGCCTGGACCTCTTGCTGGGAATCCAGGATTTCCTTCGCGTCGATAAAATCTGAATAAGCCGTTCGCACTTCGAGTTCAATCTCGCGCGACTCATCGGCGAGGGTGGTTTGGGATTTCTCATACAGCGCCCTGGCCTGGACGACCTTGCCGCGCGTCAACAAACCGTCGAAGATATCCCACTGCATTTGCGCGCCGGCGTTCCAGCCGTTGATATCGTGATCCAGTGTGACCGGCGGGGTAAATTGCGCATTGAACCATCCGTATCCGGCAAAGAGTTGCAGTGTGGGTTTATATCCCGATTTGGCATTGACCACATTCAGCCGGTCCAACTCTTCTCCCTCGCGCAGCGCGGTCAGTTCTGAACGTTGGGAAAGGGCCTCCTGGATGGCATCGGGTAAATTAACATCAAAAGGCTTCGCATCGAGGGTATCAGACAATTGCAGGGGAATGTCTTCCCAAATGTCGCCCGGCACATTGTAGCCCAGCAGATTGGACAGGTTGTTCTTGGCGATGCGGTAATTATTGCGGGACTGGATCAAATTCGGCCGCTCATTGGCCAGGGCGACGTCGGCTTGCAGCACATTGAATTTCGGCACGGTGCCAGCCCGGTATCGGCTCTGCTGATCGGCCAATTCTTTTTGCAACAGGTTCACCGACGCCTCATGAACGGTGATTTGCTGCACGGCCAACAGGACGTCGTAATAGGCCACCCGCGTGTCCAGCAGCGCATCGGCAACGACTGTTTGGAATTGCGCGACCGCCTGCCGTTTGGTCGCGCCGGCGGCCTGGAACGCCGCGACCAGTTTTCCGCCCTCGTAAATGGATTGAACAATCTGGACGTTGGCATTCCAATTTTCATGGGGCTGGCTGAAGCCGGCAAGAGGGAAGTTTTCAATCGCGCTGGGGTCCGTATCCTTATAGTCGCCGCCCGCCGTCACTTGCGGCAACGCCACGGCGCGAGTCTGGATGACAATGCCGTGCGATGCCTCCAGATCATTCCGCGCCTCCATGATCGCCGGGTTTTGCTGGAGCGCCAGGTTCAGCGCGTCCACCAGCGTCAGCGGCCGCGGGTTCCACAACACCGAATTGGTGCCCGCGTTCTGCGCCGGGACATTTTCGACAACGGCAAAACAGAACATCGCCGATAGCAAAATAATTTTTATTTTTTCCATTTCAAAACTTTTTGGCGTCTGGCGACCGATCCAGTCTGCCGGGACCTCATCGCCGCTAAAGAAAAAGCAGTGATATGTTCGGCCAGCCGCTCGATGCTCGCCGCGTCCTGCGGCAGTTGTTGGGGGAAAAGCCGCGCGACGACCGGGCGGCAATGATGAAAAAAGACGCATTGGCTGACCACGCTGAAACTGCACAATCGCACCCGTTCGTCATTGAGCGGGCAATCGAGAATTTCAGCGACGATCTTCCAAAGCTGGTTGGACATGGGACGGATCCGTTCTTCGACGAGTGAATCGAGCGCGCCGGTGGGCTCGATCATTTCGCGCGACATCAGCTTTCCATGCCAGGACGTGGGTCCCTTGTCAAAGATCCGCAAGAGGAGCGAGTGGATGAACGCGCGCAGCTTCTTTTCCGGGGGGGCGCTTTCAGGGAGGCCAAGCAGGGGCGGGTGTTTTTCCAGGGCCTTGCCGTGCGCATAACGCAGCACCTCCAGGTAGAGCGTTTCTTTGTCCCCGAAATGATAATTGACCGCCGCGATGTTGGCCTGCGCGACGCGGCAAATCTCGCGCACCGTGGCGTCACGAAAGCCCGTCTCGGCGAACACCGCCCCGGCCGCCTCCAGGAGCTGGCGGCGGGTCTCATCCTGGCTCCGGATGGGTGGATTGACGCGTGTCTTCATTTCAAACAAATAATTAAAACATTTGTTTGACACGTCAATAAAAATTTTAGATTTTCATTTCAAATGAAGTCGGGACGCAAAATTATTGTCATCCTCCTGATCCTCGGCGTGGTCGCCGGCGGGATTTACTACGCCTTCATGCGCGCATCAGGCGGAATCATTTTGACCGGCACCGTCACCACGGACGCCGTCATCGTCGCCCCCCAGATCCAGGGCCGTATCCAAAAGCTTTTCGTCGATGTCGGCGACGAAGTCACCAACAACGAATTGCTCGCGCAGATCCAACCGGCGGAATGGCAGGCGGACGCGGAATTTTATGCCCATAGCGAACAACAAACTACCGCCGATCTTGCGCAGGCGCAGGCCGACGCGGAAAATGCCCGGCTGAATTACGAACGGATCGGCAATCTCTACAGCAACGATGTTGAATCCATCCAGTCTTACGACACGGCGCGCACCAGCTATGATTCGGCGAAAGCGCGCGTGGAATCCATCCGCCGGCAGATCCAGGCTGCGGCTGCCCAGAACCAAAAGGCGAAGGTTTACCTGGATTACACGGAAATCTTTGCGCCGGTCAGCGGCATCGTGGATACGCGCGTCGCTTTGCAGGGTGAAATGGTCAATCCGAGCCAGGCCATCGTGACTCTCATCAACCCGGACGATCTTTGGGTGCGCGCGGATGTCGAAGAGACTTATATCGACCGGATCCATTTGGGCGATAAAATGCAGGTTCGATTGCCCTCGGGCGCCACGCGGGACGGGGTCGTTTTTTATCGCGGGGTTGACGCCGATTACGCCACGCAACGCGATGTCAGCCGCACCAAGCGCGATATCAAAACTTTTGAGATCCGGCTGCGATGCGACAATGCCGACCGCAGCCTGGCCGTGGGGATGACGGCTTATGTCACGCTGCCGCTCAAATGAGATCCACGTTCAAATGGGAAGCACTTCATAAAAGTGGAATTTATGTTCGACGTTGAAGTGGAAAATTTGACCAAACGTTTCGGCGATTTTGTCGCCGTAGGCGGGTTGAACTTCTCCGTTGAGCACGGCGAAATCTTCGGGTTGCTCGGGCCAAATGGGGCCGGCAAATCCACCTTGATCCGCATGTTGACGACGCTGGTGCCGCCGACGTCCGGGGTGGCGCGGGTGAATCATTTTGACATCGTCCACCAGGCAAACGATGTCCGGCAATCCATCGGGGTGATTCCGCAGGCGATGACGAGCGACCTGGAGTTGAGCGCCCGGGAAAACCTGTCAATTTTCGCCAAGCTATACGGGATCCCGCGTGAAAAGCGAAACCGAATCATTCCACAACTGCTGGAAGAGGTGGATTTGACGCCCTGGGCCGATAAGCCCGTGAAAATGTTCTCCGGGGGCATGCGGCGGCGCATGGAAATCGCGCGCGGCCTCGTCCATGAGCCGAAAATTTTCTTCCTGGATGAACCGACAACAGGACTGGATCCCGTTTCGCGCGTGGCCGTCTGGGAGATGCTGGCGCGTCTCAAACGCGAGCGCGACCTGACCATCATCGTGACCACGCATTACATGGATGAGGCGGACAAGTTGTGCGACCGCATTGCTATCGTTGACCAGGGAAAGCTGGCGGCGCTGGATTCGCCGTTGAAATTAAAGGCTTCCATCCCCGGAAAAAACATCCTGGAGGTCAGCTTTTCCAGCGTGCCGGCAGATTGGATCGAAACATTGCGGACACTGCCGGAAGTGGCCGACGTGAAAAATGATGAAAACATTTTTCGGATCTCCACCAATAACGGTCCCAGGACAACCGTGGAATTGCTGGAAAAGGCGCGCAGCGTGAACATCACCGTGGCCTCGCTCTCCATCCAAAGCACGACGCTGGACGATGTGTTTGTGCATTACACGGGCCATCAGTTGCGCGATGCGCTGAAATCGCCGTCGGCATCGGACAGTCCTTTTATTTTAGCACGTTGAGATATGCATCGAGTTTGGGCCATCATTGAACGCGACCTGCGCCGTTTCCGGCGCAGTCCGGCGCTGATGATCATGTCCATGGTCATGCCTCTCGTGCAATTGGTCGTGCTTGGCTATGCGTTCGGCGGAAACATAAAAAATCTCGAGCTCGGCGTCGTGGACGAGGACAAGGCGGTTCCTGCCATCAAATTGCATGAAATGTTCCAGGCGGTGGCCGTCAACGCAAAGACTTTCACGCCCATCTATTATGATGACCGCACCCTGGCGCTCAAGGATCTGCGCAGTGGAAAAATCAACGGCGTGCTGGACATCCCGCCGGAATTTTCCCGGAACGTTCTCTCGACCGCCAACCCGCGAATCGCCCTGATCGAAGATAATTCGGACCAATTCTCCGCCGCGGCACTCGAAGGAGTGTTCAACAGCCTTTTGCCGGCATATAATGCGCCGCCGGTCGCGCCACGCATGACAAGCGATGTCACGCTGGATGTCGTCGAAATTTATCCGTATGTCCCCTATATCCAATTCCTATTGCCCGGGGTCATCGTGCTGGCCGTTTTCATCTCGGCGATGATCGGCGGCGGTATCATCTATATTGACGACAAGGCGCGCGGGCTGCATGAAGGCTATCTCGTCACCCCCATCCGCAAGTTTGAATTGATCCTCGGTTTTACGCTGGCCGGCGCGATCAAAGCCATCATTGCCGGAACGGTCCTGATCACCCTCGGTTCCATTATCGCCGGGATTCCGGATCCCCTGGACCCGGTGCGCATCCTGAAGATGTTCATCCTCGTCGTGGCCACGGCGCTGGCGCTCATCAGCATGATGTTTCTTATCATGGTGCGTGTGAGCGACCCCCTGGTGCCCCGCGCCATCTTTGGCATGCTCAACACGGTATTATATTTTCCCAGTGGCGCGGTTTATCCCACGCAATCATTTCCGGCCTGGATGAAGGTCATCACCGTGGTGGACCCTTTCACATATGCGGTGCATGGTTTCAAGCAACTCGTCCTGAAAAACACCGGCCTGATGGCCGTCAGCGGCGATCTGCTCTTTCTTTTCTGTTTCACCATCCTGGCCATGGGGATCGCCACTCTCTTGTTCCGGCGGACTTTATAGGCGGCAGATCCTCTCACTGCCGTAACGCTCGCGCCTTCTCGTCCTCGCTTGATTTAACCTTGCAAGGCGCTTAGCTTCTCCTTGTGCAAACATGGCTTTCAGATCGAGTCCAGCTTGACCCAGCGGTGTGTCACGGCAAACCCGTTGTCCGGGGTACGCGCGTGCTCGTGTCCAATGTCATTGGAGCCATTGCGGCAGGACAATCCCACGCCGATATTTTGGCGGACTATCCCTCTATCACCGAGGCCGACATCCGCGCCTGCCTGGAATTTGCCGGTGAATTGACAGCGATGGAAACCGCCGAAGCATAATCGGCGGATGAAATTTTTCCTCGACGAGAATTTTCCACGCACCGCCCTGGCCTTTCTTGAATCTGCCGGGCATTCGGCTTCACATGCATTGCATCATTTTCCGCCTGGAACGGCAGATGCAATATTATTTGCGCACGCGCAAGAACAAAGCGCCGTGTTTATCAGCACGGACAGGGATTTTTTTCACACCATTCCGCTGGCATTTGAACAACACCAGGGAGCAATTGTTATTACGCTGCGCAAACCGAACCGCGCGGATTTACTCCGGCGACTGGCCGATGCTTTGGCACAACTTGGCCAAAGAGAGTTAAAGAACATGACCTGGTTGGTGACTGAAACCCGCATCCGCAGCCGCCGGGCCAAAAATTAATCCTTGCTTCCACTGTGTCGCAACGCGACAAATGAAAATAGCCCGCAGTTTTGACTGAAGGCAGAGCCTTCGGACTTTGAGCATGGGGCAGTCCAAATCAAGGTGAATTAAGCCAAATAACCCCAAAAACTCTCCAACTTTTACAACGTTGAACTTGAAACTTTCGATTTGAAACGGGAAAATCGTTTCATGGCCGAAGCTCAATTCGATATCCGATACATCGCCCATCTGGCGCGCATCTCGCTCTCCCCGGAAGAGGAGAAGAAATTGTCCGCGCAACTCGGCAACATCCTCGGTTATATCGAAAAATTAAAAGAACTCGACGTCTCGAAGGTTGAGCCGACCGCCCACGCCGTGCCCATGAACAATGTTATGCGCGCGGATGAAGTCCGCGAATCGCTGTCCAATGAAGACGCGTTGCGAAACGCCCCGGCCAAGGCCAATGGGCTTTTCATGGTGCCAAAGATCGTTGAATAGAGGCACGAATCACAATGCTCAATCAACTGACCATTTCCGGACTTACGGCGAAGCTCGCCAAACGCGAGGTGTCTGCGCGCGAAATCGTGCAGTCCTGCCTCGACCAAATCGGGCGCGTGGATGCCAAGATCCATGCGTTCATCAGTTGGGATGCTGCGGATGCGCTGGCGCAGGCCGATGCGGCGGATAAACAGATGTCCGGCGGCGCCACCCATGCGCAAAAACCGTTGCTGGGGGTTCCCATCGCCATCAAAGACGTTCTCGCGGTGAAAAACCAGCCCCTCAATTGCGCGTCAAAAATCCTGGGCAACTTCACTTCCCCGTACGACGCGACCGTCATCGAAAAATTGAAATCGGCCGGGGCGATTGTTTTCGGCCGCTGCAACATGGACGAGTTTGCGATGGGCAGCTCCACGGAAAATTCGGCGTTCGGCGTCACCCGCAATCCCTGGGACATCACGCGCATTCCCGGCGGCTCATCCGGCGGTTCGGCGGCGGCCGTCGCGGCGGATGAATGTATTGCAGCGCTGGGCACGGACACCGGCGGCTCCATTCGCCAGCCGGCGGCCCTGTGCGGGGTGGTCGGCTTGAAACCCACCTATGGCCGCATCTCGCGTTATGGCCTGGTGGCTTTTGCGTCGTCGCTGGACCAGATCGGGCCGTTCACAAAAACGGTTTCGGATGCCGCGAACCTGCTGGGCGTCATGAGCGGACACGATCTGCGGGATTCCACCAGTGTGCCGCAGCCCGTCCCCGATTATGCCGGCGCGCTGAACGGAAATATCCGCGGGCTTAAACTCGGGTTGCCCAGGGAATACATGATCGGTGGTTTGGACCCGGAGGTGAAATCCGCCATTGATGACGCGGTGAAAAAGTTTTCCGCGCTCGGCGCGGAGATCGTGGAGATCTCCCTGCCGCACACGGATTATGCAGTGGCGACGTATTACATCATCGCCACTGCCGAAGCCTCGGCAAACCTGGCGCGGTTTGACGGCATCCGGTATGGGACGCGGGTGGAGGGACGCGATTTGCTGGAGCTTTACGGTAAAACACGCGGCGCGGGGTTCGGCGCAGAAGTGAAGCGCCGGATCATCCTGGGCACTTACGTTTTGAGCAGCGGTTATTATGATGCTTATTATCTCCGGGCGCAGCGCGTGCGCACCATGATCCGCGATGATTTTCTGAAGGCGTTTGAAACGGTGGACGCCATCGTGACGCCGACGACGCCAACCGCGGCGTTCAAGATCGGCGAGAAATCCGATGATCCGTTGCAGATGTATTTGTCCGACATTTTTACAATCTCCTGCAACCTGGCGGGAATCTGCGGGGTCAGCATCCCTTGCGGTTTCACCAAAAATCCGGCATTGCCGATCGGACTGCAACTACTGGGCAAGCCTTTTGGCGAAGAAACACTCTTGCGCGCCGCTCACGCCTTTGAGCAAAATACAGATTGGCATTTGAAGAAACCGGCGATTTAAAACCATCTTATGATAGCCGTTGGAAAAATCCGCAAGACGGTGTTTTGGATGGGATTGGTTTTGCCGGTTTTTACCCTGGTGGCGACGATTTGGGTCGCACATATTGCCAATGGCCAGGTCAGCCTGGCCTTTGCTTCCGTCACCCATACCTACAAAGCGCTAAACCTTCTTGAAGAAACGCAGGCGCATATCGCCGATGCCGAAATCGGCCAGCGCGGTTATCTCCTGACCAAACGGGAGGATTATTTTTCGTTATATGACACGGCCATTGCCGCTGTGAATGAGGATGTGGAAGAATTAAAAACGCTCGTGCAGGCCAATCAAACCGAAGGACACAACCTTGAAGCCCTCCAGTCCCTCATCGCCCGGCGGCTGGGGTCAAATCCGGCCGATATGATGGCGCTCAAAAACGATCCGGCGGGCCAGGATGCCGTGGCCTTGACGGACCAGGGCCGCGACACGATGAATGAGGCGCGCAGTATCCTGTTCAAAATGCGGGAACAGGAGACGGACCTGCTCGAAACGCGCCAGCAACAGGCTGAATCACGGTTTATTTTTGACCAAACTGTCTCGCTCGCCTTTGTCGCCATCACCGCCATCTCCCTGATCGCAGTCGTCGCGATCATGTTGCGCCTCGAACATCTTCGCCAGATCGTCACGATTTGCGCCTGGACCGGCCAGATCAAATATGAAGGCGAATGGATCAGGCTGGAAGATTACCTGAAAAACCGGTTCGGGCTTTCGGTATCGCATGGTCTCTCCCAGGAGGCGGCCGAAAAGATGGCCCGGGAAATGAAGCCTTCGCCCGACAAACCCCGTTAGAGCGGAATAAAAAACTGCTTGCAAAATAAGTAACTTTCTGGTTACTTGTTGAGATGGCTAAACCCGCGAAATCCGCCGGCGTGTCCCTGCGAAATCCGCAGCGCACACGCGAGCGCATCCTGGCCGCCGCGCTCAAGGAATTTGCCGCCAAGGGGTTTGCCGGCGCGCGGGTGGACCTGATCGCCCGCCGCGCCGCCATCAACAAGCGGATGCTTTACCATTATTTCGGCGACAAGGAAGGATTGTTCAAAGCGGTCTTGCGCCTGAAAATTTCCCAGCGACAGGCCTGGGCGGAGACTTTAAGCGGCGACCCGGCGGAAACATTGTCCTTCTGGTTCAGCGCCGCCTGCAAGGACATGGATTGGGTGCGGATGCTGGAATGGGAGGCGTTGCAGCAAAACGGAAAGGTCATCGACGAAAAAGAGCGGTTCGACACCGTGGCGCGCGGATTAAAGCGCATCCGGCAACGCCAGGCGCGGGGCCTTGTTTCCAGCGAACTGGATCCGCGCCAAATCATGCTGACGATGCGTTCACTGACCATGTTTCCCGCAGCTTTTCCACAATTGACGCGTCTCATCACCGGGCGGTCAATCCAGGACCCGGTGTTCCAGAAAGAGCGCACGGATTTTTTGAGACAGATCGCGTCGGTATTCCGTCCTGCGACCGGCGACCGGGCCAAAACCAATTCCATCGCATCTTCATGAAAAAGATCCTTTTCATTCCCGCCATTTTTCTGGCAGTGGCCGTATCCTTTTTATCCAGTGGTTGCTCTGCCCGGAAAGCGCCTCCGGCCGCCCGGGCGCCGGTGATCGTGGCCATCGCGACCGTCACGAACCTGCCCATGCAAATCCAACCCCCGCCGGTCGGCCATGTCGCGGCTTATTCCACCGTAACGGTACGTTCCCAAATTCAAGGCACCCTGAGCCGGGTCTATTTCAAGCAAGGGCAGGAAGTGAAAATGGGCGATCCACTGTTCCTGATCGATCCGCGCCCCTCGGAAGCGGCCCTGGAACAGGCCCGCGCCAACCTGCTGCGCGACTCCGGACAATTGGAATACCAACAAGCCAATTATGCCCGCGACCTGAAATTGCTCGAGTCAAAGATCGTCTCGCAGAACCAGATCGACACGGACAAGGCCGGCCTGGATGCCGCCGCCGGCACCGTGGCCGCGGATGGAGCGGCCATCACGAATGCGCAGTTGAATGTGGAATTTTGCCACATCGATGCGCCGGTGGACGGCGTCGCGGGAGCATTGCAAGCTTACGCGGGCAATGTGATCGAGGCGGCGAACGATACGCTGGTGACCATCAACCAAATCCATCCCATTTACGTCCAATTCGCCGTGCCGGAACAATTCCTTCCGGAGATCAAACAGCAAATGGCCCTGCATCCGTTGAAAGTTTCCGCCCATTTTGAAAATATGAACATGCCTCCTCCCCGGGGGCGCCTGACTTTTGTGGACAACACGGTGGACACGGCCACCGGCACGATCCAGCTCTGGGCGACATTCACCAACGAAAACAACGCCCTTTGGCCGGGGCAATTCGTGACGGTGGACCTGACATTCTCTGAAGAGACCAACGCCGTGATCGTCCCGACCCAGGCCGTCCAGACGGGACAGGACGGCGAATTTATTTACGTCGTCAAGCCTGACCAGACCGTTGAAGAGAGGCCCGTGACCATTGGCATTGCCTACGGCGACGTAACCGAGATCAAAACGGGGTTGCGAGCCGGGGAAACCGTGGTGACCGACGGACAACTGCGCCTCGCGCCGGGAGTCGCCGTAAACGTCAAATCTGCCGGGACGGGAAATACGAATTCCGTTCCCAAAAATTTGTCTTCGACGAATTCAACACCTTGACCGGTTGATCATTTAAATGAGCGTTCCCGAGCTTTTTATCCGTCGTCCGGTAATGACCACCCTGGTCATGGCGGGAATCCTGCTCTTTGGAATCATCGGCTATCGCCAACTGCCCGTCAGCGATCTGCCAAGCGTTGATTATCCGACCATCAGTGTCACGGCAAACCTGCCCGGCGCCAGCCCCGAGACGATGGCTTCTGCGATTGCCACGCCTTTGGAAAAACAATTTTCGATCATCCCCGGCGTGGACTCCATGTCCTCTGTCAGTGCGCAAGGCACGGCGGCCATCACGCTCCAGTTCTCGCTCGACCGGGACATCGATGCGGCGGCGGAGGATGTCAATGCCGCCATCGCGCGCGCGGCCAAACAGCTGCCGCCGGAAATGCCTTCGCCGCCGAGCTATCAAAAAGTCAATCCGGCAGACGCGCCGATTCTGTTTATCGCCATGTCGTCGCCGACGCTGCCGCTTTCAAAGGTGGACGACTATGCGGAAAACCTGCTCTCGGAAGAGATTTCGATGATCAACGGCGTGGCGCAAGTCAGCGTTTTCGGTTCTCAACAATATGCGGTGCGCATCCAGGTGGATCCGAACAAGCTGGCTGCCTACGGGCTGGGGATCGACCAGGTGGCCGGGGCTGTCCAGGCCGGCAACGTTGACCAGCCGTTGGGGACGCTCTACGGAAAAAGCCAGGCCTACACTGTGCAGGCCAACGGCCAGTTGGAAAATGCCGCCGCCTTCCGCCCCATGATCGTGGCATATCGCAACGGGAATCCCGTGCGGTTGAATCAACTGGGCAACGTCCTGGACAGCGTCCAAAGCGACAAGGTCGCCGCCTGGTATAACGTGGGGACCAATAGCACACGCGCCATCATCCTGGCCGTTCAACGGCAGCCGGGCGCCAACACGGTGGAAGTGGTGGACAATATCAAAAAAATGCTGCCGCGATTCCGGCTCGAAGTTCCTGCGGCGGTGCACCTGGACATCCTGTTCGACCGCTCGCAATCCATCCGCGCTTCCGTTGCCGACGTGGAGCATACATTGTTCCTCGCCATCTGCTTGGTCGTGCTGGTCATCTTTATTTTTTTGCGCAATTTATCGGCCACCATCATTCCCAGCCTGGCATTGCCGATGTCCATCATCGGCACGTTCGCCGCGATGGCCCTCCTCGGTTACAGCCTGGACAACCTCTCGCTGATGGCGCTGACCCTCTGCGTGGGATTCGTGGTGGACGACGCGATCGTGATGCTCGAAAATATCGTGCGCCACATGGAGAATGGCGAGTCGCCGATGGAGGCGGCGTTCAACGGCTCTCGCGAGATCGGGTTTACCATCATTTCCATGACGCTCTCCTTGACGGCGGTGTTCATCCCCGTTTTGTTCATGGGTGGATTGGTGGGCCGGTTATTGCATGAGTTTGCCGTGACCATTGTCGTCGCCGTGCTGGCCTCCGGGTTTGTCTCGCTGACGTTGACCCCGATGATGTGCAGCCGGTTTGTGCATTCCGAAAAGGGAAAAAAGCACGGCAAGCTTTACAATGTGTTTGAGCGGTTTTTTGACCGGGTGCTTAATGGTTACGACCGCACTTTGCAGACCACGCTGCGCCATCCTTTTACGACCTTGATGGTTTCGATCGCGATTTTTTTGGTCACGGCCGTCCTGCTCATTGTGATCCCCAAAGGATTTTTCCCCGACGAGGATACCGGCCAACTCCGGGCAACGACGGAAGCGGCGCAGGATATTTCATTCGATGCGATGATGCGGCACCAGATGGCCGCCGCCAAAATCGTCGCCGCGGACCCGAACGTGGATGGATTTATGTCCTCCATCGGCGCGAGCGGCTCATCCCAGACCTTAAACCAGGGCCGGATGTTTATGCGATTGAAAGACCACCGCAAATTGAGCGCCACGCAGATCATGCAGGAATTGCGGGTAAAGCTGGCTCAGTTGCCGGGCATGAATACATATTTGCAAATTCCTCCCGTCATCCCGATCGGCGGCCAGGTTTCCAAATCGCTTTACCAATACAGCCTGCAGGACACCGATGTGAATGAATTGTTCCATTGGGCGCCGTTGCTGATGGACAAGCTTTCGAAAGAACCCGGCTTCCAGGATGTCACCAGCGATTTGCAGATCAAAAGCCCGCAGGTCAATGTCGAAATCAATCGAGACAAGGCCGCCGCGCTCGGCATCACCCCGCAGCAGGTGGAAAATGCGCTCTACGATGCGTTTGGCGAACAGCAGGCTTCCACGATTTATACCGACATCGCGGAATACTGGGTCGTTTTTGAAGTGTTGCCACAATTCCAACTCGATCCCAATGCCCTGTCGCGGCTTTATATCACCAGTTCCGTCACGAGCACCAACGGCACGCCAAATCTGATCCCGCTCAGCGCCGTGGCCACCATCACGCGCAGCATCGGTCCGATCAGCATCTCCCACGTGGGGCAATTGCCCTCCGTGACCATCTCTTTCAACCTCGCGCCGGGCGTTTCACTCGGCACGGCTGAAACACGGCTTGACCGGCTGGAGAGCGATATGCATCTGCCGGCAACGATCACAGGCAGTTACCAGGGCACGGCGCAGGTGTTTCAATCCTCGTTCAAAGGGATGGTCTTCCTTCTTATCGCGGCGGTCCTTGTCATCTACATTATCCTGGGAATCCTCTATGAAGATTTCATCCACCCGATCACCATCCTGTCGGGCTTGCCTTCAGCGGTGCTGGGAGCGGTGCTCACGTTGATGCTGTTCCACATGGATCTGAATATGTACGGCATGGTGGGTCTGATCATGTTGGTGGGCATCGTGAAGAAGAACGCCATCATGATGATTGATTTTGCCATCGTCGCGCAGCGTGAACACGGTAAGAAGGCGCAGGAGGCGATCCACGAAGGCTGTTTGCTGCGTTTCCGTCCCATCATGATGACCACGATGTCGGCACTGATGGCGACATTACCGATTGCCCTGGGTTTTGGCGTGGGCGGTGAAGCCCGGCGTCCACTTGGACTGGCGGTCGTGGGCGGCCTGGTCGTGTCGCAATCGCTTACGCTCTATATCACCCCGGTCATTTACATCTACTTTGAACGGCTCAAAGATTTTATAACACACAAAAAGAGCCGGCCCGCCTCGGCCCAAACTGGAACAGAGCCAGTGCCCGGCTGATGTTCTGAGTCGCTTCGCGACCGGTGGTCATTGGGCGGTCTTTGGCTTGTAGAGGCCGGCTTTGATGAAGGGATCGAGATACTTGCCGTAACCAGCGGCCTCCATCTTATCCACCGGGATAAATCGCAACGAAGCTGAATTGATGCAGTAACGCAAATGCGTCGGCCCCGGGCCATCGTCAAAAACATGACCCAGATGCGAATCCGCCAGGGCAGAACGGACTTCGGTGCGGTCCATGCCGAATGAACTATCTGCGCGCTCCACCACGTTGGTGCCGGACAATGGCTCGGTGAAACTTGGCCAACCGCAGCCGGAATCGAATTTGTCCAGCGAACTGAACAAGGGCTGGCCTGAAACGACATCCACATAAATTCCCGGCGCATGATTGTCCCAATATTCGTTGGCGAACGGCGGCTCCGTAGCGGCCTCCTGCGTGACCGCGTATTGTTCGGACGTCAATTGCTTCTTCAAGACGGCGGGGGCCGGTTTTATGAAAGTGTTTGTACCCATAAATTGATTGGTTGAAAGAGTCGGAACATTGGTCGATTGCGCAAAAATGGTGTATCGCGCGCAAACGGCGGCTCCCGCCGCCAGCAGCACGACCGCTGCAACTTTGGTGATTTTATTCCGGGACATATACCTTTGACGCTCCAACGTGGTCCACGTTCAGTAATAAATCAAGACCGTCCCGTCAAAGAAACCGCCATGCTGAAAATGTCGCCGCCTGGCCGCACGGTTCCCCGGATGTTGAAAGCAGGTTCCAGATCGTCGCGCGGGAAATTTGGAATCGCCGCCCGCTTTTGGAAATGCGGATGCCGGAATAATTGTCAATAAAACCACGGCGTGCGGCGATCCCCAGCAATAGGGCGCGCTCCTGCCGGTTTGGCATTTCGGCGGTCAGCCGCGAGGGCGTGCGCGTGAACTCCTCCCAGGACATTTCCCAAAGCGACAGGGCCGTTTGGTTCCCATAATTCAAGACAGGGTCCGCTTCCATCCCGTGCGAAACGACGACAAAAGGCGATTCAAAAATTCTTTGCGCCAATTCGTTTTCTGAAAAGTTTCCCGGCAACAGATCGCGGCGGGTAAAATGTTTGAAGCTGCGCACGAGGGTTTGCGTGTGCGCGATGACCAAATCAGATTGCCAGATGGATTTCATTTAGTCCGGATAACCGCCGGTCACGAGGGATGCGGCGCGGCATTTTTCCCGTTTTTTGCGATGTCCGCGGGTAAAATTTCGCCCGTCCGCCCCGCCCGGCAAATCTCCCGGTAAAATTCGCCGACGCGCGTCATCCGGCGCGGAAGAGTTTCGTCATCAAAATCCACTGAAAGCAACCCAAATTTTTTGGTATAGCCAAACTGCCACTCAAAATTGTCGAGCAACGACCAATAAAAAAATCCACGGACATCCACGCCGGCATCCATCGCGCCGCTCAACTCCTCCAAATGCTCGGTCAAATCCCGGATGCGGAAATCCTCGTTCGTCGAGGCCGCGCCGTGCTCGGTGATATAGATGGGCAGCAGGTATCGCCGGTACAATTTCTTCAGCAAATGGCCAAACCCTTTGGGATGACGCTCGAACATGTCGTCGCAAATGATGCCCAGTTGCCGCAATTTTTTGTCTGGAACATTATTGGTGGGCACCAACGCCTGGAAATGTTTCAACCGCGCGCGGCCGTAATAATTCACGCCCAGATAGGTCGAGGCTTCGCGGCGTTTGCCGCCGAGAAATTCGTCCAGCACAAAACGGTTAAACGCATGATGGGAGGCTTCCGCCAGCAAATAGTCCCAGAACGCATAGGCCCGGAACGCGCCGAAAAAAGTCCAATTTTTGGCGATGCCGATCTCGGGGGATTTGCCGCCGCTGCCGATGCGACGGATGGCTTCACTCACCAGCACATGCGCCCGGGCCATGTTTTTGATGACTTTGCGATAGGAACCGAATTGCCATTTATGAAAGGGCGGAAAGCCGCCCAACAGATAAGTCAGCGACGCGTAAGTGTCCGGCTCATTGAAGGTGTTCCAGATATAAACGCGGTCTTTCAGGGCCGTCACCAGTCGCGTCGCGTAATCCACAAAGGCGGGGATGGTCGCCGGGTTGAGCCACCCGCCACCGTTCGTGATCCAGGGTGGATTTGAAAAATGATGCAACACGACCATCGGGGTGATGTTCACGGCTTTGATACAATCCAGAAGATGGACGTAGCGGTCCAATTCCGTCTGGTTGAGTGGCGCGAAGGGAGCGGGTTGCAGCCGCGACCATTCGATGCCCATGCGATAGGCATTGACACCCAGGCCGGCCATCAAGGCCACGTCTTCTTCGTACCGGTGGTAATGGTTGCAGGCGATGCGACAATGCCCGCCGTCCGAGGCGACATAGTCCGTCCATTCATTGACGATATGGCCTTCCACCTGGGTGGGGGACGTGGCCGTGCCCCACAAAAAGTTTTCCGAAAATTTTAGATCGCTCCGCATACTCGCTGCAACTGTTCGGGCAGAAGGTAAGGCACAACGGGCAAAATTTATAGGATTGAAATCAGAAAATCTTTCTCAAGCTTTGCCGTTGGCACCGTACAAGTAAACATGCGTCCTCCGGATGGTGCACGCGGACGCGAGGAGGGTGACCGCTGCCAGCGCGCTCCAAAACAAGGAGCAGGAAAGCCGCCAATGAGGTGGGCGATAAATAAATTCAATATGATAATTACCGGGTTGGTTGAGATAGATGCCCTTGAAGGCCTCGTTGACGGTCAGGACTTTCTTCGCCTGGCCATTGGCGGTCGCAAAAAAATCGCTGGCCTGTCCTTCAGTCAGGCAAACAATTCCCGCCGAGGCGGCATGAATGTCAAAAGCGGTTGAATTGGGCAGTAATTGATAATGCGCGGCGGGCGAAATGGACGCGGGCTGCGCCGACTCCAATTTTTCCAACCCGGGTTGTCTTTCAATCTCTTCCGGCGTGAGCGCAACGAAGGGGTTGGTCGGATTCTGATTTAGTGTTTTGATAAATTCAGCATTGGACGTGACGGTGAGGATGCGTCCGGAAAAGAAGGCGCGGGGCCAGACTTCAGGATTTTCCAGGACGCCAAAATCGCTTTGCTCCACCAGGCGAAAATCCATGCCGGAGGGAAGCGCGACCTGCGGCGGACCAAGCAGGTATTTGACGTTGAGCATGTTCAACAGCGGTTGGGCCGCGGCCAGATTGGTGATATGGATCATCCAATCGCCGCTGAATTGGAGGCCGGGAAAATTTTGGAAAAGATTGATCAATTCGCGATTGCTTAACGGCGCGCTGGAGCGGATGTCTTCCAGCCCATAGACGGCGGCGTAGTCGCCATAGAGATTGAATCCCATGCCCATGACGCGAAAGGGTTCCGGGCCGGCCGCCTTGATTTTTTCAATGGCCGGGCTGGGGGCATCGAGGTCTGCCCGCACGCCGGGGATCATGAGCCATTGATCAGGTCCGAAATTGTAATAGCCGAAGCGGAAATGAGGAATGAATGCCAGGATGATGATTCCCACCCAGCCGGCGATGGGGATGCGTTGAGAGCGAGCCGCCAGAAGGCAAAAAAGGAGCGGCGCGCCCAGCGCGCCCAGCCCGGCGCAGAGGAGATAGCCCCACGGCACCGGCAAATGTCCCAGCGGCCCGATGCAAAACAAAGCGATCATCGCGGCCAGGACCATCGCTGTCGCAGCCAGATCAATCGCGGCCCGCCGCAAATCATTTTGTTCCATTAAACATTTGAAGCCGAACGCGCTTTGCACGGTCAATTGGATGACCAACAGATAGGACAAGTCGGTGTCCTGATGGCCGACGTGATTGAAAAATGGAATCGCGGCCAGGAGAGAGCCGGGCACGAGCGCAAAGATGCAACCGCCGGTCACGATGATGGCGGCGAGATTAACCCAATAGAAAACATTGCTCTTCATCTGCCGCCATCTCAACACCGAAAGGGCGCAACCGACAAAAATCAGAAGGCTGGAAGCGGGAGCGGGCGGGGCCAGCGAGCTGTTCGTGCGCAGCAATTGATAAAACATATCGTCAAACGCTCCGACCGCATTCTGGAAAGGAAGCTGGTAAACTTTGACGTCCAAATGCGAAGAGTAGGAGCCGCCGAGCGTCCCCAGAAAAGACATCCACACCGGCGCCGTCAATCCGAGGAACAGGAGCCCGCCGATGCCGATGCGGCAAAAAATTTGCAAAGCGCCGGCCGCATTGCGATACCGCAACAGCGCGCAGAGCAAGGCGGCGAGGTTGAGGCCGGCGATGAGAACGACAGCCGGTTCGACGTGTCCGGCGTTGAAGCACGAGAAATTTGCCAGGAGCCAGACCAGTCCCCAGCGGATGGATTTTTTTGACGACAGATCCAGGAAGTTCAACGCCGACAACAAAATCCACGGAGCGTAGGAAAAGACAAAGAAGGCAGGATGGTTATTGATATAAAAAAAAGCGCCGCAATAGGCGGACAGCACGGCATAAGCCAGGGACAGCCGCCGGTTGCCCGTCAGCCGGAGAATAAGCCAGCCGAACCCCGCGCAGAAAAGCAGTTTGGCGCACAGAAATTTGATGTCCCACGCCGTCGCCGAGCCGTGCCCAAGGATCACGATGCATTGCAGCGGGTCGCCGAGCATCGAGATGGCCTGGCCGATGAGCGTGTAACCGGCATGACCGTAGCGGTCCCACAGGGGCAGTTCCCCATGGTCCCACACACTGCGGGACTCGATGAATCCCATCGGGATTTCCCCGATCAAAAGTGCGGGGGTGTCGCTCCCATGATTTGATGTCTGGGGCACGGGCTGCATGCCCGGCAGGGGCGGCCACCAATCGTACAACATGGCCACTCCCGTGGTGGCGGCAAAACTTTTGCCGCAAAAAATGACCGGGTAACAGTTGACGATGAGCGCAAGCAAAGAGACCAGCAAAATGGCCAGGACGGGATGCCGTTTGGAAGGCGGCGGTGAATCAGTTGGCGGATTCATTTTGGCGGATGGAACGGTTTGCCTCCGCGACACTCATCGGGTCGACTTTGATCCAGCGCAGCCAGAGGAGCACTTTCAACCAGTTGAGCGGGTCGCGGAACATCCGCACTTTTTTGCCGTCGTCGTATGTCCGGGAGCGATAGTTCACCGGCAACTCGAGCGGGCTGTATCCCTTGCGGACGAGCTTGACCAGCAGTTCGTAATCGAAATCGAAACGGTCGCACTCGAATTCAAGGCCAAAGAGACAGTCGCGGCGAAACACCTTGTACATGGTGAACGGGTCGCGCAGGCGCTGGTGAAACAACACATTGATGAGCGTGGTAAAGAACCAATGGCCGGAGTTGAAGATGAGGCTGAGGCCGCGTTGCCCGGCGAACTGGCGCATTTTCATGACGTTATGGCCGCCGTGCCGGGAGCCGAGCACAAAGGCGCGCCGTCCGCTGACCAGTTCCTCGACGAGCGCATCGTAATCCTCCAGGTCGTATTCCAGGTCGGCATCCTGGATCAACACATAATCACCCGAGGCAGCTTTCAAGCCAGTCCGTACTGCATGGCCTTTCCCGCGAGGAGCATCTTCCAGGACCACCTTCACGCGCGGATGATTTTGATATTTCAGGGCGATTTCACGCGTGCCGTCGGTGGAGAGGCTCTCTACCACGATGATTTCAAGCTGAAGGTTCGGCAATTCTTTTTGCAGGAGCGATTCCATCAGGATTCCCAATGTCGCTGCTTCATTGTAGGCCGGAACGATCACGGAAAGCACCTCTGGCGAGCGCAACTCAACTTTTTTTGACAAGGCAATCAATCCGCTCGAGCCACTCGGCTGCACGATCACATCGCGGAAACCGGCCTTAAAAAGGGCGGTTTGGATGGTTTGACTGCCAAAATACGCCAGGTGTTCCGCTTTGAACTCCGTCCATCGTTTCTGCAACAGCCGCGCCTGCGGTGAATCAATCGAGGGCGTGGCAATAAAAAGGGTGCCTCCGGGCTTGAGCACATGATGAATTTCTTTGAGAAAGTCCAGGGGCGAACGGGCGCGTTCCAACCTATTAGAGACGACGCACAAATCAAATGGCGCTGATTCGCCGGAAGATGTTTCGCTGCTTTTCAGGTCCGTCCTTTGTTGTGTGACCTGCCAGCCAAGTCTTTCAGCCACGGCCGCCAAATCACCGTTGCCCGGCCCCACCACCAGCAACCGGCCGGTCGACGAACCGCGATAACGATGGATTATCGAAAAATAAGATTCTCCCCGAAAGCTCTCATCGCCGTGCCTGGCAGATAAATGATTGGCGGCATTGTTTGAGGCCAACTCCTCGTCACCTGGCTGCGGGTTGAGAAACACCAGCCCGCAATCCGTGCAGCGGACCACCCGATGGTCCGAAATTGAAAAAAGGTAGTAAAACCTTGTGCTATGGCAGAGCAAACAAGTTTTGACCTGATGGTTTTTGTTTAATGAATGCGTCACACGACGTGGGTTTTGTCAGTCATTCACGATTTCTGGCGAAACGTGCCGATATTCCGGCCCATTGGCAACGATAAAGACCCGATTGGGAGGCGTCCAATGGACCAGAACCGTGGTGCGATAGAAATGGGCAGCGGCGGTTGGCCGTGAGCGACTGTTTTGTTGCCTGGCGTACACTTAGGCTTGTGTTTTTGAGGCCGGATTTGTTAAATGGATTGAAGAAGGAGACATGAAATGAGTTTGGCCGAATCTTCTCCGACAGATGAAAAACCGCGGCGCGCGGAGGCCCAGCCTGTTTTGCCGCGTGATTGCACCTTCGCGGAATCCGATTGGCGCGCCCTCGCGCCGTTCTGGTATCCGATCGCTTTTTCGCACGAAGTCAAAGACAAGCCCTTCGCCACAAAATTGCTCGATGAACGCATCGTCGCCTTTCGCGTGAACGGCAAGGTATACATCCTGCGCGACCTGTGCCTGCATCGCGGCGCGCCGTTGAGTTCCGGGCGGATCGAGGGCGACCAGATCGTCTGCGGTTATCACGGATTTCGCTATGATGCCAACGGCCAATGCGTTTGCATTCCCGCCCATCCCGGCGCGGCCATTCCGCCAAAATTGAAAGTGCAGTCGTTTCCCGTGCAGGAAAAATACGGCCTGGTCTGGACGCGACTTGTCGATAATGGCCCCTCCCCATTCCCTGATTTCAAGGAGTGGGACGATCCGAATTATCTGAAGGTGCTTCCCAACAGCGTTGAACTGGATGCCTCCGCCGGGCGCCAGATCGAGGGCTTTCTCGATGTGAGCCACTTCGCATTCATCCATGTCAAAACTTTTGGCGAAGTGGAAAACCCCGAAGTCCCGACGTATCCCGTCGAACTCACGCCGGCGGGTTTTCGCGCCGATTACATCAGCACCGTCAGTAACTATTCGATTGGTTTCAAGCACCTGAATCCGCCCGATTTCAAATGGCGGCGATTATTTGAGACGTGGCTGCCGTTCACCGCGAAGCTGACGGTGTTCTTTCCGAACGATGGACAGCTCCATATCTTGAACGCGGCCTCGCCGGTCTCCGCGCGAAAGACGCGCGTCTTTGTTCCCATCTGCCGGAACTTCGACAAGGATGCGCCGCTCGAGCCGACCCTGGATTTCAACCATCAGGTCTTTGCGGAGGACAAGGCGATCGTTGAGCAACAATTTCCGGAGGATTTGCCGATCAACCTGCAGGAGGAAGTCCATATCCGCGCCGACAAAAGCTCCATCACCTATCGCCAGGGCCTCGGGCGTCTCGGCCTCGGCCGCAGTTTTACCGCGTGATCAACGGACGACCGTCGCCTCGATCTGTCCGTGCGGCTCATCGGTCGGCACAAACAGCTCATTTTTATTCTGCAACCCAAAGGGCGCGAGATTGATCAACAGGCAATGTTTGTTCGGCATCGTGATCGAAATCCTTGAGATTTCGCGTGCCGCCTTCAAGGCGGCCTCGCCCATCTCAAAAAGTGTCACTTGCACTGATGGGCTGTATTTTTGCGCGAAGACTTTCAGCATCGCCTCCATGATTTTCCGGTGGGTGGCTGAATAATTTTTTGGGGTTTTCGTGAAAGTCCAGGCCGCCCGCATTTGGGTCGCCAGGATCCGGTCGTCCGTTTCCGGCAGGGTGGTGAACCGATCGCGCACAAAATTTTTAAAACCGGAGGCGGTCGTTTTCAGAACCAGCAGGTCTTCGATCCCGGACTCCACTTCCGTTTTCCCGCGGGTCGCCACGATTTTTGTGAAAGGCCGCGCCGCGCCCTTTTCGTGAAACGCATGGGGATGCGCCTTGCCGCCGATGGACATCCGTTGCCAGCAATGTTCGATGAGGGTGATCTCCGCGCGTTTCACCTGCGGATAGGTTTGAAGAAAATGCCGGCCCAGCAGGACCCCGAACGCCTCGTTCTCTTCGCCGAGTTTTTCCTTCGCCAGGCAGTTGACAGTGTTCTTGATCGAGTCCGTCGCCACGACCAGGCGGTTGTCCGCTTTCGTGAAGGAAGCGTTGAAATCACCCTGCAACATCACCCGGGCTTCGAGTTCCTTAAGCGAGTGGACTTTTCCCGCGCGAAACACTTTGAGCACGCGCACTTTCGCCTTGCCGTAATGATGCGAGATCAATTTCATCTCAGCCGAGCGCCGAAAAGGACTCATCGAGGGCCGCGAGCAGAAAATCCGCGTCGGCCTGGGTGATGCACATCGGCGGCGCGAAACGGATGGTCTGTCCCCAAAGGCCGCCTTTGCCGATCAGCAACCCCAGTTCGCGCGCATTTTCCAGCATTTGCTGGCACTCGGCGGATGCCGGGGCCTTTGTGGCGCGGTCTTTCACCATCTCGATCCCCAGCATCAAACCGCGGCCACGGACATCACCAATGATCTTGTGCTTTTCCTTCAGCTTGTTCAGCCCGGCTAAAATATAATTTCCGAGCTTGAGCGAGTTGGCCTGGAGATTCTCTTTTTCGATGACTTCGAGCACGGCCTTGCCGATGGCGCTCACCACGGGATTTCCACCGAATGTGTTGAAATGGATCTTGCCGACAAGCGATTGCGCGATTTTCGGCGTGGTGACGACCGCCGCCAGCGGCGCGCCGTTGCCAATCCCCTTGGCCATCGTCACGATGTCCGGAATCACTCCCTGGGTTTCGAATCCCCAGAAATGCGTGCCGGTGCGGCCGAAGCCGGTCTGCACTTCATCGGCGATGCAGACGCCGCCGGCGGCCCGCACGTGTTCGTAAGTGTGTTTCAAGTAGCCCTGCGGAAACTCGACGAACCCGCCGACGCCCTGGATGGATTCCGCGATAAAACCGGCGATCTTCCCCGGCGTCGCAAAATCGATCAACTGCTTCACGTCATCTGCGTATTTTTTCCCGGCATCCGCGTCGTCATAGCCGAAAACCCCGCGATACGGGTAGGGCGCGAGCGCATGATGCACGCCGAAACTGTGCGGCACATTATACTTCCAGGTGCTGTGCGCGGTGACGCCCATTCCGGAGGCGTTGCCGCCATGATACGCGTTTCGCAATGCGATCAGATCATAATTTTGCGTGGACGCCCGCGCCATGAGCAATGCCAGGTCGTTCGCTTCCGAACCGGAATTGACGAAATAACAGACCTTCAAGTCACCCGGCATTTTGGACGCGAGTTTTTCGGCGTAGATCGTCACGTTTGGCTGGAGATAGATCGTCGTGGAATGTTGCAGGGTTTCATTCTGCTTGTTGGCCGCCGCCACGACGTAAGGATGACAATGGCCGACGCTGACCGTGACGATTCCGCCCAACCCGTCGAGATAACGCTTGCCGGTATCGTCCCAGACATATTGCATGGAACCTTCCACCAGCATGATGGGATTTTTGTAATAGAGAAAGATTCCGGGGTTCATGAATTGCTTGCGCAACGCCAGCATTTCGGCGGCGGCGGGTCCGGAATATTTTTGGGGCTGATGGCTTGTCGGAGGCAACGGGATGTTTTTCATAGATTTGATGTTTGTAAATTTTATCAAAAATGGCCGGGCTTGCGCTGTAAAAATTTTCCACGGCCGATCCTCCCGGTGAACTTTCCATCACGCACGGCCACCTCGCCGCGCACGGTGACGACGGCCGGGCGGCCTTCGATCTTCCAGCCCTCAAAGACGCTATAATCGACATTCACATGGTGCGTCTTCGCCGAGATTTTGCCGCGATAATCCGGATCGTACACCACGAGGTCGGCATCCGCGCCGGGTTGGATCGTTCCCTTGCGCGGGAAAAGATCAAACGTTTTGGCGGCCTGCGTGCTGGCGCAATTCACAAACGTGTGCAAGTCGATTTTGCCGGTCTTCAAGCCATAGGTGTACAGCACGTTGATGCGGTCTTCGAGGGACGGGATGCCGTTGGGAATTTTTGTGAAATCACCTTTGCCCATGATTTTTTGCGTTTTGAAATCAAACGGGCAATGGTCGGTCGCCACCGTCTGGATCAGCCCGTCGCGCAGGCCGTTCCACAGGACGGATTGGTTGCTTTTGTCCCGTAACGGCGGTGACATGACATATTTTGCCCCTTCAAATTTCGGGCGCTCGGCGTATGTCTTGTCGAGCGTGAGATATTGGATCAGGGTCTCGACATTCACGCGCACACCCCGTTGCCGCGCGGCGATGGCGCGCTCGAGGGCTTCCTGGCAACTCAGATGGACGATGTAGGTCTCCGCGCCGGTCAATTCCGCGAAACTCATCAGGTGATTCACGCCCTCGGCCTCGACGCGTGGCGGACGGCTTTCGTGATGCTGGCCGGGATCGGTTTTGCCCGCCGCAAGCAGAGCCTTCGACCGTTCGGCGATGAGCGTCTCATTTTCGCAATGGACCGTGACGATGACCCCCAGTTCCTTCGCCAGCTTGAGCGTCTGGTAAAGCTCCGTGTCATCCAGCCCGAACGCGCCCTTGTAGGCGAGATAAACTTTGAAGGAACTGATGCCGCGCCTGACGATTTCACGCAGTTGTTTTTCCGTTTTGTCATCGAACTTCGTCACGCTCATGTGAAACGTGAAATCGCAGGCCGACTTGCCCACGGCGCGGCCCATCCAGAATTCAAATCCCTTGAGCGTGTCTTCGTAGCGCGACGGCGCGCACATCTCGATCAGGGTGGTCGTGCCGCCGATGAGCGCAGCCCGGCTGGCGGTCTCGTAGGTGTCTTTCGCGAACGTGCCCATGAACGCCAGGTAAATATGCACATGCGGATCAATGAAACCGGGAAAGACAAACTTTCCTTTTGCATCGATCACTTCCGCCCCTTTTGGCGCGGGGATATTTTTGTCGATGCGGGTGATGATTTCGCCTTCGCAAAGGATATCCGCCACGTAGCGTTCGCTCGCGGTGACGATCTCTCCATTCTTGATCAACAGACTCATGGTCGATGAAAATTGTCGCGTATCTGGTGGTGGCCGGGTTTCTTTCTTCAATGGCCCCTGCGTTCCCCCATGTGACTTTATACTGGCTTTGCAACGGATTGTCACAATAATTTTACATATGAGGGATGTTTCCGACCCGATGAATAAATGAGCCTGACGATTTCACAGATCAACGGACTGGACGATAAGGAATTTGTCCGCATCATCGGGCCTGTATTTGAAAACTCACCGTGGATCGCCGAGGCGGCTTTCGCCAAAAAACCGTTCCACGATCTCAGCGGGTTGCAGCGCGCGCTGTGTGAAACGGTGGCGAACTCGGGCGAGGCCCTGCAGTTGGGATTGATCCGCGCGCATCCCGACCTGGTCGGAAAACTCGCCCTGGCCGGGCAACTCACCCCGGAATCCGCCGGTGAACAGGCTGCGGCGGGATTGGACCGGCTCTCGCCGGAAGAGGTGGCTTTGTTCCAAAAACAGAATGCAATTTACAAAAGTAAATTCGATTTTCCGTTTGTGATCTGCGCCCGTCTGAATAAAAAGGCCGCGATCCTGGCCGGGTTTGAGGCGCGCCTGCCAAACTCCCGCGAACAGGAGGTCAAAACGGCGCTTGAAGAAATTTTCAAAATCGCCGAACTTCGTCTGCGCGATCTGGTCCGGCAATGATATGTCCGCAAAATTAAGCACTCATGTCCTCGATACCGCCCACGGCTGCCCCGCCGCCGGGATGAAGGTGGAGTTGTGGTCGCTCGACGACGCCGAACCCACGCTCATCACGAGCGCCAGGACCAACGCTGATGGCCGCACCGACGCACCCCTGCTCGCCGCCGATGAGATGAAAACCGGCCGGTACGAAATCATTTTCTTCGCCGGTGATTATTTTGCCGCCAAATCACCCACGCTGCCCAGGATCCGTTTTCTGGACAAAGTGCCCGTGCGCTTCGGCATCGCCGATGCCGGAGCCGCCTACCATGTTCCCCTGCTGGTTTCCCCGTGGGCCTATTCAACGTACCGCGGAAGCTGATGAACGACCCGAAAGAAATCATGCGGCGCGTCAATGCGCTCGCAAAAATTTCGGAGGAAGCGGATCGATTGACGCGCACGTTCACCTCGCCCGCGATGCGGCAGGCCAACCAACTGGCCGCCGGATGGCTGCGCCAGGCCGGGATGAAAGTGCGCAGGGACGCGATTGGAAATCTCATCGGGCATTATGCCGGGGAAAATCCGCGTTCAAAAATTCTGTTGCTGGGATCGCATTTGGATACCGTTCGTGATGCCGGAAAATTTGACGGGCCGTTGGGGGTCGTTTTAGCGATCGCCTGCGTCGAAAATTTGCATCGCCGGAAAATCCGGCTTCCCTTTGCGATTGAAGTCGTCGCGTTCGCCGACGAGGAGGGGGTGCGCTATCAAACCGCGTATCTCGGGAGCAAGGCGTTCGCGGGCTGTTTCGATCCAAAAGATTTACGACGCAAAGACGCCGGGGGGATTTCGATGGCTTCAGCCATCGAAAATTTTGGCGGCGATGCGGCGAAAATAAAGTCTGCCGCGACGGACCCAAAACAATTGATCGGCTATGTTGAAGCGCACATCGAGCAAGGTCCTGTTCTTGAGGAGAAAAACCTCGCGCTGGGAACAGTGACGGCGATCGCCGGGCAAACCCGCGCCAAAATCATTTTCAAGGGGCGCGCCGGCCATGCCGGGACGACGCCGATGGATTTGCGCAAGGACGCGCTCTGTGCCGCGGCGGAATTGATCATGGCGGCCGAAAACCTCGCCCGCAAAACGGACGGCCTCGTCGCAACCGTCGGCCAAATCCACGCCGGTCCCGGCGCGGTCAATGTGATCCCCGGTGAGGCGCATTTGAGCCTCGACGTCCGCCATGTCAAAGATTCGACGCGGCACGCCGCGCTGCAAAGGCTGGGACAGACGGCGCTAAAGATCGCGCGGAAGCGCGGATTGAAATCTCATTTCGAAATCGTCCACGAGGCTTCCAGTGTGGCCTGCTCGACAACCCTCTCAGGACTGCTCGGCAAAGCGATTTTGCGGCGGCAAAAAAAATGGCTCCAGTTGCCCAGCGGCGCGGGTCATGACGCGGCGGTGATGGCAAAAATTTGCCCGGCGGCCATGCTATTCATCCGTTGCAAAGAAGGGGTCAGCCATCACCCATCGGAATCGGTGAAGGCCGCCGACGTGAAATTGGCATTGGGAGTAATGAACGATTTTCTGCAAATGGCTGCGGAGAAATATCGCCAAATCCATGGCGTCTGATACCCTT
>Ga0206805_1003_pt1 | contig 69324 bp, 59 predicted proteins | sample Alteio_BWOrgCont_59_FD_152890 | JGI IMG/M metagenome (GOLD analysis project Ga0206805, IMG submission 152890) | Enriched cells from forest soil in Barre Woods Harvard Forest LTER site, Petersham, Massachusetts, United States -... | ecosystem: Environmental > Terrestrial > Soil > Temperate forest >... | reverse complement strand
AAGAATGCTCCCGATCTTCAGAAGCTGCATTACGCGTTCGTGCTGCGAAACGCCACAGTTGGCTGGACGCTCGACCGCTGGAAAGTCTATTTCGGATTTCTCACCGAGGCTCGCACCAAGGCTGGTGGAGCAAGCTTCCAAGGATTTATCAACAACATGGAGAAGGATGCGTTCGCCAACGCCAACGATTCGGATCGTTTGGCCATTGAAGCAGCTGGATTGCGTAAGCCATACAAACCCAAAGAACTACCCAAGCCTTTGGGGCCAGGCAGGGAATGGACCACGCAGGATGTCGTCGCACTCGAGAGCAAGCTCAAGAGTGGCCGGAACTTCAAGAACGGCGAACGAGCCTATGCAGCCGCTCGCTGCGTCATCTGTCACCGATTTGGCGGCGATGGCGGAGCCACCGGTCCCGATCTTTCGCAAGTCGCGGGCCGCTTCGGGCTCAAAGACCTTGCTGAGTCGATTGTCGAGCCGAGCAAGGTGATCTCGGATCAGTACAAGGCATCAGTTGTTCGTACAGAAGCCGGCAACACCTACGTGGGTAAAATCGTGAACGATGCCAACGAAAAATACACTATCGTGGTCGATCCCGAGGACTCCACGAAGGTTGTGGAGGTGAAAAAGGCCGAAGTCGAGAGCGTGAAGCTCTCAAACATTTCGTTGATGCCCGAGAAGCTCCTGAGCCCCTTGAACGAGAACGAAGTGCTCGACATGCTTGCCTACCTGCTATCCCGCGGCGATCCGAACCATCCCATGTTCAAGAGGTAACTACGTTGTTTGTTGTCTGCGAAATGATTTGTGCTATCATCGGCGGTGCCCCATTCCCCTCCCACATTCTTGGATCAACCATGAGAACGCTTCTGGTTTTAGTTTTTGCTGTCACAACTGTTGTGGCTGTCGGCCAAGAGAAAAAAGACACTCCCAAGAAGGAGGCACCGATCATCAAGCCTCGTGAAGGCAAGAGCGAGACGATCAAGCTTTTCGATGGCAAGACGCTCGATGGTTGGGAAGGCTACACCGACCTGTGGTCTGTCAAGGATGGAGTGATCGTGGCGAAGAACACCGATCCGCTGAAGTTCAGTACCTATCTCCTCACCAAGCAGAAGTACACCGATTTCCGGCTGACTTTCGCTGCCAAACTCGTCGAATCCGAGATGCACTCGGGAGTTTGCTTTTGGGGTTTCGTGAAGCCCGATGTTTCCAAGGACCCCAAGAAAGAACGGAGCGAATTCACCTACGCCGGCCACCTGGTAATGTTCCCATCCGATTATGGAATGTACGATCTCTTTGGTCGAAATGGGCTTGGGGTTGATGGCCGACCTGCGAAAAAAGTAGGCAAGCAACACGACTGGAACGACATTGAGATCCTGGCCCAGGGAAACCGTGTCCGCGTAGCAGTGAACGGAACCGCCGTTGTCGATTGGCGCGATCCACAGCCGGAACGAATCAAGGAAGGCCCGATCGGTTTGCAACTCCACAATAACAATGATCCCCAGGAGATCCATTTCAAGGGACTGGTGCTTGAGACTTTCCCCACTGAAGACAAACTTCTCACTGTGAAGTGAAGTGGTCTTAAATATCCAGTTTGGCAGGTCGTGCTGTGCCTGACTGCTACGGCTGATCTTTAGCCACACAGTCTGGTACAGCCCGATCTCCTTCGCCGCAAATGAGCCGGTATCCGCACCACATCCAGATGAGAATCACAAGAAACGTTTCCAAAGGATAATTCGCGCTGGTATCGCCAATTACTGTCGGGGTAACCAGACCGGTGACGCCGTCCGTCCCAGTTGTCGCGCGGGCGTAGTAACCGAAACCCAGAGTCGCCTGCAGATTCATTCCACTCAGCGAGTTCTCGACAATTAATAACAGTGCAAGAATTGTCAAGGGAAACGAATTGACGTAGCCGACCAGGCGCGACGCCGGCAGATATGGAGGTGGTTGAGGAGGAGTGAGCTCGAGCGATGCGTCGATTTTCGGTGTCTCTATCACCGGGCAAATCGGGAAAACGCGCGTTCTAAGAAAGCGATTCGGCTCGGCAAGCAATGCAGCAAACCCAAGCGAAGAGAGTAGGGCGTCGTAATACATAAATCGATAGCAGGTTAGATAAGCTCCAAACAGGAGAAACCCAATGGCTGTTCCGGTCGCACGCTTGCGATCGCCATAACGCAGAAAGATACCGACCGTCGCGGCCAGAACCGTTCCCCACAGCGTCCAGGCCAGAGTTTTCGCAAGTACGGTATCCCGTTCAGAGTCGGGAAGCTTGAAATTGTGAAGCATTCTTCTGGGAATGCCGTGAAGATCGCGACTCAACATGATCCAGTTCTGATTCACGTTGTAAAGAGCGGAGGCTTCTTTACCGACTGTCAGCCAGTCGAACCACGTTTGCAAACCGGTGAAGGGGAGGGTGGATGCCGCGAGGCCAATCCCGGTCAATACCATCGCGATGCAGAACCGCCAACGGCCGGTGAGGAGTGGTACGAGGAAAAATGCCAGTCCCCAGATCGGCTTGAAAGCGAAGAGGCCCCAAACCATACCACCCGCGGTGTTGTAACCGCGAGAAGCCAGGGCCCAGCCCCACACGGCAATCGCCAGAGTGACGGTTGGATTTTGACCCAGATCGAGACCCCCACGCGTTCCGGGGTAGAGAAAGATGAACAGCGTGGCAACCGACCACCAGATTCGTCCTTTCGTAAGTACCTTCACTCCCAGTGCGGCCAGAAACACAAAAGCTGTTGCTACGACCTGGAACACTTGATAGGCTCGGCGAGGGTTTCCGATGGCACCAAGCGGAGCATAGAGGAAGGCATGGATTGGTGGATAAAGTGGCCCTCCAATTGAGGGTTTTGTCACCTCCTCGACCACAGAAGGCGTCAGCACCTCCTTGGAAGCCTGGAGGAGGGAGGCGGTCCAAAATGGGTTTCCGAACGGCTGTTGAGCCAGAGGAGCCGCCGCGGCACCGCCCGCCACACGCCAGTCTGGTGAGTCGGAACCCATGAACCATCCCATCATCCTCTCGCTATCGTGCTTGAGATCATCGGCGGGTTTTGCAAAGTGTCTTTGTGGACGGGGGAGGATAGTTTCAGTCCGATTGACCAGCGACTCATTTTCCACACGGAACCCCGCTCGCGCAACTTCCCACTGCACCTGCCGATGATAGAGTTCCCGCGCATGACCGCAAACGATCATGCGGCCCATGAGCCACTGCCCGCCAAAGTCGATTTGCGCGTGACCCCCATTGCCCTCGACCCGCCTTCGTTCTTCTGGAGTTTCGGGAGGATCATCGAACCAGACGAAGGCATGCCAGAGCAGAAAAGTAGCTACACCAAACGCCGCCAGCCAGAGAAGTGTCGCACGCATACACCGCGTCCCGAGCCAAGCCCAGTAACGCGGCGATATCACGTATCGTCCGGAATCAATCTCCCCGCTCACTCCCAACCCCCACCTGAACTTGGCTAGTCCTTTGAGGTTGTTGTATGGCGGGAACGTCGAGGTGGGATTGGATAATTACCGGCGGTTCATTGAGAATTCCCGTGTTGGCCCAGCTTTCGGCAGCGATCGAAAGACTGTCGAGTTCGATTTGAAGATGGTTGAGATGCGGATCCAATTTGTTGGGCTGGAGATTGGACGGGACGGAAATGGGCTGGCCAAAAAGACAGCGCACCCGCGAGAATGGCCGGGGTATCGCGAAAGAGTCCCAACTCCTCACTCGCCAGGGATTCTGGTGACCGATACCCAAGGGAACGATTTGCATTCCCGTTCGTGAGGCAAGATAAACGATGCCGGGCTGGACTTGCCGACGGGGTCCGCGCGGTCCATCGGGCGTGACGGCCAGGTGGCGATGAGCGAGGTCGTCTCGCAGGAGTCGCCGGACCACTGCGACACCTCCGCGGCTGGTGGAGCCGCGAACGATACCCATGCTGTTGGCCTGAATCAAGGAGCCGAGCAACTGGCCATCGGCATGGCTGCTGACAAGTGCGGCAACGGAAGGATCCCCAAAACGAGTAATGGGAATCAGAAAGTTTTCGTGCCAGAGAGCGTAAATAAAGCGGCGATCGCGTGGTGCAGCGGAGGGATCGACGCGAAATGCTCCAACCGAATGGAAATCGAAACGCAATGTCGAGGAGAGCGTTTGAACGAACCGGGTTCCGCACCATCCGGCTATTGCGATCAACCGGCGGTTGCGGATCTTCATTGCAAAACCTGGATTCCGGATTCTAATAACAGCGGGATGTATTGAATGTTTGGCATTCTTTTATCCCACACGGCATTCACTCCGGCCATTCTCCTTGGAACACCTCGGCGGCCGGACCTGTCATATACACGCAATTGTCCTGTTCCGACCAGTCCAATTCCAAATCGCCGCCGGGCAGGTGAGCCAGGAGTTTGCGTCCCGTGCGACCGGTCAAAACACCCGCAACGCAGACCGAGCACGCTCCCGTGCCGCAAGCGAGGGTAATTCCACTCCCGCGCTCCCACGTTCGCATGGTTACCTCGTTGGGAGAGTGGACCTTCACGAAATGAGCATTGATCCGGCGAGGGAAAGCTGCATGGTGTTCGATTAATGGTCCGAACTCGGCAACCAGGTCTCGCGGCCCTGAAAAATATTGCTCGGGAACGTAGGTCACTGCGTGGGGGTTGCCCATCGAGACGCAGGAGACTTCAAATCGAGCTCCCGGCACTTCGAGCAACGCATTTATAGGTGGGTCGCCAGCTAAAGTGGTGGGGATATCTGCCGATAAAAAAATTGGTTCTCCCATATTCACACGTACCCGGCTCACCTTGTTGTTCTTCAGCTCCAGATCGACACTGAGCACGCCCCGTCCCGTTTCGATCTTGAGTTCCGGCTTGTGAGCGATACCGTGGTCGTAAACAAATTTTGCCACGCACCTTAATCCATTCCCGCACATTTCGGATTCCGAGCCATCGGCGTTGAACATCCGCATCCGGGCATCCGCCTTCTCGCTGGGGCAAATCAGTATCAAACCGTCGGAACCAACTCCAAAATGCCGGTCACTGATCGCACGGCTGAGTGCGGGAGGGTTTTTCGGTGGAGGATTACGCACGCAATCGAGGTAAATGTAATCGTTGCCAAGCCCGTGCATCTTGGTGAAGCGCATCGTTGGAGTCTCTGTTGGCCCTCACCCCCAACCCCTCTCCCCCGGGGAGAGGGGTTGGGGTGAGGACAACTAGCTTAAGTTATCAGTATAGGTTAGTCGGATAAGTGTGATTGTGAAGTGAGAAACCTACTTCTGGTTGGAGTCCCGGCTGGTCTTTTCCTTGAGTCCGAGCCACTTGCCCAGATCGCTTTCCAGTCTCTCGACAAATTGGCTCCTCGGCATCACATGATCGCAGCCTGCTGTTCGGGCGGCACGGAGAGTTTCTGCCTCCACGTGTGAGCCATAGGCCACCACACAGGGCATTGTGGGGCAAGTGGCACTAAGATCCTGAAGAAGTTGCGGTAAATCGAGCCCAGGGTTTTGCAGGTCCAGAATGATGCCGCTGGGAGGATGTTGTCGAGCGGTTGTTAATAAATCCGCGCTAGTCTTCTCCATCCGAACAGTGGCTTCAATCGTGCGAGCAGTTCCAGCAACGCGACTGAAAAAAATGAGGTCGTCGCAGAGCATTAAGCCTTGAAGCGTCATGGTTTTTTCTCGGCAAGCCCCTGTGCCTCCAAAATGAGCTGCAAGCCTTCGGTGAGTCCGTTATCGAACTTCTTTTCTTTGAAGTGTGAAAGAACGAGGTTGGTGAGTTTGGAACCAAAGGCCGGGGGAAAGGTGGCCGCTCCTGGACCACTCATGTCGATATAGACAAACCCTGGATCCTTACAAATCACTATGTAAACACCGCTGATTTTTTCGTCCTTACTTCGCACCTGTGCATATTCCTTGAAAAACTTCTCGCGGTCTTCCTTGGTCATTGCTTTTACTTTTTCGGCATCGGCCTTGGGTGGAGTCGGTAGCGTTTCGATCAAAAGATCCACATTCTTATCTTTCAGCAACTTGTCGGCGGCCGGTTGGACTTTCTTCCAGGCTTCTTCCGAGAAGAACTTGGCATCGTCCTTGCTCTTGAGGGCTGCCTCCCGTCGAGGTTTCGCAGGTTCCTTGGCCTGAACTATGGCTGAGACAGCATCCGTGGACCTCAATGCCTGGACCGTTCGTCGATTCAAAAGCCGTTTCACCTCGGATAGATCGACAAAGATACTCAGCGCTTGGGCATCGAGCGCTCCGCCCTGAGTGACGCCAACGAGCTCGCCCTTATCGTTTACCAGTGGCCCGCCGCTATCGCCGGGATTGGTTGGCGAATCGGTTTCGATGACCTTTGCTTGGAAGTGAAGGGTTGTCTTCTCATCCAGTTTAGCTTGCCATTTTTTGTTATAGACCTGACGCACTTTACCGGGCGTATACACCCAAAGGGCACCGCTCTTGCCGGGGTTGCCAATGGAGTGAACGCTCTGACCGGGGTCCGGACTTGCGGCAGCAAGTGGGAGTTCCGGAACGCCATCGGGAACTCGGTCGATGCGGATCAGTGCCAGATCGCCTTCCTTGTCAATCTCGACAACCTCTCCGGGAATGCCGAGCTTCTCGATCCGGTCGCGATAGTATTTCCGTTCCGGTATCGCTTTCTTGTCGGCACCGAATTCGGGAAAGAAGACTGTCACTTTCTTCACGTCTCCGACCACGTGGTAATTGGTCAGGATCAATCGGCGACCCTTATCGACCAGCGAGCCGCTACCGGTTGCCAGCACCCCGCGACCGCGATCGGAATGGATCCAGACGGTCGAGCGCAGAGTGTTCCGATAGACGTTCACTCCGGCATCGACAACTGTTGGGGCAGGATCTGCATTTGTGGGTGCAGCCTGGGCGTAAGCCGGAATCGAACACGCCAATAGCAACCAGGTCGATAAAAACGGCAAACGCATGGAAAAGTCCTCTGAGAGTGTACGAATGGAATTGTACGCTAATTCCAATTCGAACAAGAGGGTGAAATATCAGGGAAATGCTCTCCGTTTTGATTTCCTATTGCGAATCACTTGACCTGAATCGGGTTGAATGGACAATTGGGCCAATCCCAAATCACCTGTAAGCAGGGTCAAAAATGTCCGAACCTCTCCGTTGCGTCTCTCCGACCACGCTCATCGCCGGCTACGACTTCAGCACCGGTGGAGTTAAAGCGCTAGCTTTCGATTTAAACGGAGCTACTGTTGCGGAAGTTCGTCTTCCTACCGATCTGTGGACGGAGGGCGGCGTTTCCGAACTCAACCTGATGCAACTCGAAGGCCAGGCCTATTCGAGCACCCGATTATTGTCTGCGTCCTTGAGAGAGAAAGGGCGTCTTCAGGACTGGCAGGCTGCCGGTATCTCCGCCACTCACCATAGCGCCGGCAGGATTGACGAGCAGGGAAATCAAGTTCGTCGGGCCATTTGCTGGAACGACCAGACACTCGCGAAATATCACGCGGAAGGGCTGAAGCGGCTGGGCGACCAGGTCCGCGCCAAGGAACTGACTGGTGGTCCCTGGGCCGTGCGCTATTCGTTATCTCATCTGATCAAAGATGAAGCCACACTGAACCCGGTTGACTGGGAACGAACCCGCTGGATGTTACCCCATGGTCCACTGGCGGCGGGCTATCTCACCGGTCGATTCGATTGCACCAGTGTGTCGTCAGCCGCTTCCACGGGATTGCTCGATCTGAGAACCAATCGCTGGCGAATGGAAATGCTGAATTCTCTCGCCGATCCGCGCTACCGCGAGCTGGCCTGGAAGACTCTCCCTCAAATCGTTGACATGAACGAACCGGTCGGCCCTTTGGCGGAACACGTCGCACTCAATGCCGGGCTGCAAGAAAAAGTGCGGCCATGGGTCTTCCCCACACTCGACGATCAGGCCGCGGGACTGATCGGCGGCGGTGCAGTGGATGCGGGACAAGTCGCTGTCATTCTCGGGAATTCCGCGGTTGTGAACTCGTCTTCCAACGAATTGCCGCGCTCCGGCACTTTGGATTCGATGAAGTTAAACTGGGGACCCTACTTGTGGATGAGGTGTTACTCCAACGGCGCGCAGTTCCTCGACAGGATTGCCGGGAACAAACCGGACTGGCCTTCCCTCGAGTCGCAAGCACGTTCAGTCAAGCCGTTATGCCAGGGAACTGCTGTGTTACCGTTTGCATTGGCCGAGCCTTCGATCGGTATAAACTCTCCCCTTGTACGCTGGTATCCCCATGAACCGCTCGAAATGGGAACGCGCATCCGCGCCGGTTTTGAAGCCATTTCTTATCTGATAGCCCTGGGAGTTCGCGAGCACGAACTCGCGGGGCAGTCGATAACCCGGATTACGGTTTCGGGAGGGATCGCCCGTTCCGACCTGATGTGCCAGGTCCTTGCCAGCGTCCTTAACCGGCCGCTCCATCGCCTCGTCTCCAGTGAAGGACCGGCATTAGGAGCGGCCGTTGTGGCTCTGGCGGGTATGGAAATGTTTCTCCGAAAAAGGAGCGCGATCGAACTACCTTATTCGGCAGCAGATGCGGTGACCACCCTCGTCAAGTTTCGCGATATTGTCGAACCGCGCGTAGATTGGGTGGAATCCTATCGAGGCGGGCTTGCGGAATTCGAATTGCAATTGAAAGCTTGACAGCATTGCCTCATCAGAATCGTTGAAATGACTATTTCTTGTTATTGACGGTGACGGTAACACTCGTGGTTCGTGGCCCCGCCCAGACAACTACGCGCGTTGCCGTTTTTGCGGGTACTTCGGCTGAGAACTTACCGTCTTTTGACACTAATGTTTTTGCCAATGCCTTCGAGTTATCCGCGTTTGTGAGACCAGCCTCACCTTTTGCATCTTCTTCCTTAAATAGGAAAACTGATACCTTTTCCGCGGTAGATGTGAATTCCACATTAATTGTTTGGGCTACTGGTTGAGCAGGAAGATCAATCGCATTCACGTCACCTGGGCTTAAGTTGAATGTTTTCGTAACATCCAGTCTGGCTGGGCCACAGCCTTGCAGAAACATAAACGAGATCGTTATTACGCCGAGGAAACTGCTGCGCATCGACATGGTGGGCTCCTGCAAGTTCTTCAGATGAATCGGGCTTATTGTTTGCTAGAGACATCTCCCACCAATGAATAACACCAGGGGAGGTGCTGGTTGTTTGCTGAAACTCTCTGAGTATGTATTCGGTTACTGTCATTCGAAATTCTTGAAGAGACCTTCCAGCATTTTGCGGGCGACGGTCATGGCCTTTGTGGGGATGAATCCACTGATCCCGATAGTTTCGCCTTTCAAGGTAATGGCCAGCCCCACGTAGGTTGGATCGCCCTTGGGAGGCTTGATGGCACCGATCTGCGGAAAACCGGGAATAGCCTGGCTAATACCTTTGACGGAATCGAAAATGGATGTGATGGTTGTGCCGGTTTCGGCAATCATGAGAAGCGTGGCATCAGCGGGAAGTTGGTCGCGGGTCAATTGAAAACCACGGTCGTTGCCCACCACCTCTTTGGCATCCAGATACTTGTCGAAAGTCGCTTTCGCGGCCGACCAATCTTTTGCCGATAACAGGATGACTGTCTTGTTGTCCGTGCCAAGCCACATCGAAGTTTTTTCAGGTTGACTCTTCTTGAGGGTTTCTAACGTCGATTCTCGGATGCCTTCGGGTAAAGAGGCAACCGTCGCTTCAAGATCGTACTGAATGCGTATTTCCGCGAACTTGAAGCCACGATGTGTCTCGGCATCTTCGGTAACCTTTGGGGCCGATTTCACAGTGACCGAGTTAATCTGCCCGCCCGGGCCTACTGCTTTGTAGGCTTTCAGGTAAGCTTGAATCGCTTTGGTTGGATCTTTGTAACTGGAGACGGTGATTGCCGTGCCGGGCATGACGGCAGCAGACCATTCATCGTTGAGTCCCGCAGCCGCCAGGTTTTTCATCTGCTCTTCGATAATACCATTCCCTTTTTCGTCGTCTTCAGAACTGGCGAACGCCTTGTTCATTTCGCGGATAAACTTGCCCAGGGCTCCCACTAACCGATGCTCGCTGTAGACGCTGAGTCCGGTGGGGAGTTTGCCGATTTCCTTGAGTGGAGTCGATTCTTCCGATTGGATCATCTTCACCGATGCCGTGTTTTCGGCAAATCGGGCTTGCAGCCGAGCTGCCAGACCCTCCGGTCGGAATTCGGCTGCCAGGACCACCGCTCTACAATCTTCAATACCTTGCAACATTCCTTTGAAAGCGATCTTCATGGCATCCAATTGTTTTTTGCTGATGCCCGGGATGGCGCCCTGCTGTTGGGCTTGATTGATGATAAAGTCGATGGTTCCTCGAAAGCCGCGAATCTGATCGCCGAATTGCTCGTTGATGGCATCCATGTTCACATAGAGAGCCACATCGGCTTTCATGAACGATTCGGCCAACACAGGACCCATCGGCTCGGTTGATCCCGCAGTATACTTGGCGGAATACGAGTCGGCTGCTCCTTTATCGGGTGTTATCGCGACATATTCCTTGAGATCGACCAGGTAGACGGTTGTTTCTTCTCCAGTCACTGTGGATTTGATGGAATCGACTCCATCCCGACCTTTCTCGAACGATTTACTTTCGTCCTTGGTGAGAAACGATTCGCGAAACTCTTTGTAACTGGTCACGGGGACCAGGACGGAGACCGGAATATTCCCTTCGAGAAGCCCGGCAAAATCACTGAGCACAAGAAAAGCGCGAGCATCTTTGCGGATACCGCTGAGTTTTCGACCTTCGAGGAATTTGTTGAGATGCGTATCGAACTCTTTGACAAGCTTGGCGGCATCATCCGGAAAGGCAGCTTTCAGCATCGCAGTCAGCCGGTCGCGTGCTTTGTCGTAGCCGTTCAAGCAGACGACAACAGGAGCTTTGGCTGGATAGGGGAAAACCGTTCCCTTGGCGTTATCGGCAGGAACAGGAGCTGCGTGGATGCCGGGAGTTGCCAGCGTCGCGGCCAGGAAGGCGATTGTGAACCGGCTCATAAAGGAACCTCGGAATGTGTCGTTGATAGACGGAGGTAATGATACCCAAAGATTTGACAGTGGATAGACTTGATTTCCGAGGTAGAGCGCGAACTTCCTTAGTCGACTTGAGTGGTTTCTTCAGCCGGTTCCTGTGTTTCCAGCTTGAACGGCTGCCAAACGTGTGGGCGAGCCAGAGGTTCAATGTGCAACACCTCTTCTCCCTTCTGATACACCCGGACCGATCCGGACGATTGGCTTACGCAAAACGCAATTGCAGTGGTATGCTTGCTGATCCCGGCTGCCGCCATGTGGCGGCTACCGAAGCCTTTTCGGAGATTGACGCCGTCCGCCCGGGCATTGAGGTGCAAGCACGCTGCCTCCGCGATTCCATCCCGGCCAACCAGTATGGCCCCATCCAGCTTGGCAATTTCCTTGATCTGCTCGCGCACGTCTCGATTGCGGATATCCCTTTCCAGGCGAGTATAACCGCGGAAGGGGTTGAAATTCTGAAATCGCGAAAGACTCAGCACCTTGCGCGTGTCACCCACAACCAGGATAGTGCCGACGGGTTGTCCCTCTCGACCTTCGCGGCCAATTTCCGCAGCCAGATCGACGACTGCTCGCAATACCTCAATCGGTGCGTAATTTCCCAATACCCGGAGGTCCTGAGCGGTCATCCGCTCCAGGTGCTCTCCAAGATGAATAATGCTCAAACTATCGACCGGCTCGGGGGCATTATCTAAAGTGGCGATGCCGTTGTAGAGGGCAACAACATGGGCGCCTGGCTGGAGTTGATTTTCTGATAGTGCTTTGAGCAAGGCGCTGTTCATCCGTTCCTGAGTGGGGACAAGCTCGGCGTCGAGATCGATCACGATCCAATCATCGCGTTCGCGAAGGGATTTTGTAAGAGCTGGATTTTCCGCGGCAACAAAGAGCTTACAACCGGTTAGCATCCGGGTGACTTCGTCCCAGTCGATAGTGGTCTCGGTGAGGAGCAATACGGCATCGGCCGGGAGGCTCTTCACGAGATCCCGGGCTGCCTGCAACAGGGCTATCGATTGACTCGGCAAACTCATGCGGGCACATGGAGAGAGTGTCGCAACGAATGGAGTTTGACCACTCTATGTGATGGAACCCACCTTTGCCAACAGTGGAGTTCAGGTTTTTTGCTTTTTTGTGCAATCGGATCTTTTTCGATTTCCAGGATATCAACACTCACCTTGCCCCGATACTGCCATACCGTGGAGAATAAAACATCTCCCTTTAATGACGGAGGAACTCTGGCATGCTCGAAAATATACTGGACGCAATTGGCCGTACACCGCTGGTTCTATTGAATCGGCTGACTGAAGGACTCCAGGCCAAAGTAGCAGTAAAAGTTGAAATGACGAACCCCGGGGGCAGCGTCAAGGATCGCGTTGCCCAGGCGATGATTGCCGAGGCCGAGGTCAAGGGACTCCTGCGCCCGGGTGGGACCATCATTGAAGCAACGGCCGGGAATACAGGTGTTGGGTTGGCGATGGTGGCTGCGGTGAAGGGTTATAGATGTATCTTTGTGCTGCCTGACAAAATGTCGTCAGAAAAGATTGCCTTGCTCAAGGCCTACGGGGCCGAAGTTGTCATCACACCCACCGGTGTCCCTCCCGATTCGCCCGAAAGCTACAACGGTGTTGCCGATCGCTTATCGCGGGAAATACCGGGAGCCTGGCGACCAAACCAGTTCACCAATCTCGCGAACCCGGAAATTCACTACCGTACAACTGGCCCGGAAATCTGGGAACAATCCCGCGGCAAGATCACGGTGTTTGTTGCGGGGGTAGGCACAGGCGGGACAATATCCGGTGTTGGCCGTTACCTCAAGGAGCGTAATTCGAACATTAAGGTTGTCGGTGCCGATCCGGAAGGCTCCGTCCTCTCGGGCGGTTCTCCCAAACCTTGGAAGGTGGAAGGGATTGGGGAGGATTTTGTGCCAAAGACCTTTTCGAGCCAGTATGTCGACGACTGGGAACGGGTGAGCGATGCGGAATCCTTCCACGTTGCGCGGGAACTCGCCAGACGTGAAGGGATGCTCCTCGGCGGCAGCACTGGTACAAACGTGGCCGCGGCGTTGCGGTATGCTCGCCGCCTGGGTTCCGGTCACCTGGTAGTTGCACTTGGTTGCGATACCGGCCGAAACTATCTGAGCAAATTCTTCGACGATCGCTGGTTAACTGAAAATAAACTCTCATTCGCGGAGCCCCTCATTCACTCAGTAGGTGATCTTCTCAGAAAACGCGGCGAGCGAAAGCTCGTTACAGTTGCCCCCGATTCGACGGCCGGACAGGCGATTCTGTTATTGGAAGCAACAGGAATTTCGCAATTGCCAGTGATGGATGGCGGGCGGCCGGTAGGCAGCGTGCAGGAAGTCTCTCTGGCACGCATTCTTCACGATGGAAAGGACCCCTCTCAAGTGCCGATCAGCGAAGTGATGGCACGTCCGTTACCGGTTATGGATGTGCACACGCATCTCGATGAAGCCTATCGATTGTTGCTGGCCGGTTACACCGGTGTATTAGCCACGCTGGAAGGCAAGGTCGTGGACATTGTCACGCGCATCGACCTGATACACTACTGGGATCAGACACGAGTGAAGTAGATTCCATCCATAGGGGATGCAAATGCCACTTTACGATCACTTTCATGGGCCAATTGCACGCCGACAATGGGAATCCTTCCATTCTCAGTGGGCGAGTTGTATTTCTGCTGATCTGAATAAGAGGTTACCGAAGCGGTTCATATCTGATTTTTATTGGCTTAAGCAATTTAATTCTGCAGGGCTGGCTGAACGCAATCTGTCTCAGCCTGGAGCAGAGGATGGTGATGTCGAGACTCCATTGATAATTTGTGATCGTACCAGCCCGATTGAAAGTATCGAAAAATCAACTTGGAAGGTTCCTGCACCTGATCTTTCGATACCTACATCATTTCCATTTGAGTGCCGTGTAGAAGTACGGGATACGATGCAGGCCTCCCGCATTCTTTCCGTGATTGAATTTGTGAGTCCTGGCAACAAGGACGACAACGAGTCACGGCAAATATTTGCCGGCAAGTGTTTGAGCTATCTCGCCAAGGGCATGGGGCTGGTGATCATCGATATTGTCACAGCGCGACTAGCGAACCTTCACAACTGGATGGTGAAACTAGCGAAGCGCGATGACCGGTTTGCGATGAATGGCGACCCTACAATCTATACTGCTGCTTACCGACCGGTTCACCGCAACAAGGAAGATGCGATCGACTTCTGGACCTGGAAATTGGAATTTGGCACTCTACTTCCGATTGTGCCCCTGGCGCTCAAGGAGTTCGGAACAATTCCATTGGATCTCGAAACGACCTATCGAGAAGCTTGTGAACGGAGCCGCATTCCGGAATAAGTCTTTCAAACCACCATTCACTTAATGGGGAAACCGATGATTGATCGTCAGTTGACTTACGCGCTCCTTGTCATTCTTTGTGTACCACTTTCAAGCTTGTTTGCCGAAATGGAACCTTCCCCCGAGGAGAGCGCTGTTCGCGCTGTTCTCGACGCTCAAGTCACTGCCTGGAACAAAGCTGATATCGATGGCTTCATGGCCGGCTATTGGAAAGATGAAAAGCTGACCTTCATTTCCGGCGGCGACATCACCCGCGGCTGGGAACCAACGCGCGAGCGATACATCAAGAGATACCAGGCCGATGGCAAGGATAAGATGGGGAAACTTTCATTTAACGAGTTGCAGGTGGAAACCCTGAGTCCCACCGCGGCAATTGTGCTCGGACGTTTTGAGCTTGTGAGGGGTGAGAAAAAAGACTGGGGTCGCTTCACATTGGCGTTCCGGAAATTCGCGGAAGGATGGAAGATCATTCACGATCATACCTCTATTCCGCCCGTCGAGAAAAAATAATTCGAATCGCTCCCCTGTCTGATGACACTTCTTTGACAGAGGGGACGCAACTGTGGCAGGTCGTTTTCGAGGATTTCTCAAGCGGTTTCTCAGCTCGCGTCAACGCGAAACCGCCACGGAATTGGCAAGCGATACCGAATTGCTTCGACGGTTCGTGAGAACTGGCGATCAGGAGGCATTTGAGTTGCTCGTCTGGCGTCATGTACAGAACGGTGGTATCGCCAATGGTGCGCGGATTGATGCCGAGATCGACCTGCTAAAGTTCAAAGCGCAAATGGAAAAGGCCAAGAACTAGTCGAATTGTTTTTCCGAAGCTGCGAAAAAGGATGGTCGGGCCGGTTGCATTGGGGGACGCTGCCAACCCCACAAAATACCGGCCCGACCTATCGCTCTCACAATGAGAGGTGACGCTGCCAGACACCTCTCTCTACAACTACGATGCGCGCCAATGCCTTTTTATTGCCCACCTCCCGGATTTTTTTCTTGCGACACCATTCCAATATCTCATGATGAGGTTCTATTAATCGCCATTCGCTGATGAAACGGAGTCATGCAGATGATCACACTCTCCCGCCGTTCATTTATTGCCGCTGGGACTGCGGCCTTAACGAGTTCTGCGTTTCCACTTCGCGGTGCAGATGACGTTGCCAAGTTTAAACTCGGTATCGTTACCTACAACGTTCCCGCGAACTGGGACCTGCCAACGATTTTGAAAGTGTGCAAAGAAGTCGGCATAGCTGCCGTCGAGTGCCGCACGACACACAAACATGGCGTCGAGCCAAGTCTTAACAAGGAACAGCGTCTGGAGGTGAAAAAGCAATTCGCTGATTCCGGAGTGGTGTTTTGGGGATGCGGGAGCATCTGCGAGTTCCACTCAGCCGACCCCGCTGTGGTGAAAAAGAACATCGAGGAGTGCAAACGATTCGTCGAACTAGTCAAAGAGATTGGCGGAAAGGGTGTGAAAGTGCGTCCGAATGGAGTTCCCAAGGATGCCGATCCACAAAGGACGTTCGAGCAGATCGGCAAGGCACTTATCGAGTGCGGCAAAGCCGCGAGCGATGCCGGCATCGAGATCTGGGTGGAGGTTCACGGCCCGATCACTCAAGTCCCCAAAAACATGAAGACAATCATGGATGCCTGCGGGCATCCCTCGGTCGGTGTCACTTGGAATTCGAATGCTACCGATGTGGAGAAGGGTTCAGTTGCTGCATCCTTCGAGCTCCTCAAACCCTACATCAAATCGTGCCACATCGACGACCTCGAGAACGATGAAAAAGGAAAATACCCTTATCGAGAGTTGTTCAAACTGTTTCGTATGATGGGTTACGACCGATACACCATGTGCGAAGTCGGCAAGAGCTACGATGTAGCCGAGGGAACCGTGTTTCTCAAAAAGTACAAGGAGCTTTGGGAAAAGTTGGCCCAAGGATAAATGGAAGTTGTTCGTTGGAAGTTGGTAATTTGAGATACATCGGAGGCCAGGGGAGTGATATCTGATTAAAAAGACGCCAAAATCCAACCACCAACAACCGACTACCAACTTCCAATAGCCTACAGTTGACCACAGAAAATTGTGGTGTATTATTCATCGGATGGCCAAAATGGAAGATTTAGCGTGAAACCGTTCATCCAAAACACCTCTGCCGCGATTACGATTCCCGTCGCGCAGGGAGTGCGCACTGTTGTGGTCGTAAACACAGGGTGAACGGGGTCGAACCGAAAGCAAATAAATGCACGGCCCCGGAGCAAACCGCTTCGGGGTTTTTTCTTTTGATTGAAACGGTGCAGAGGAGGCATCCAAGAATTACTTCCATGTTTGTAGCGGAAGTCGCCAGACTTCCGTCTAGCCTGGCGGAAGTCTGGCGACTTCCGCAAGAAGTGGAAATTGTTTTTGGATGGCTCCCAAAAGTGGGAGTGCCTTACATGACACGCGTAGCCATCTACGACACCACGCTCCGCGATGGGAGTCAAGGGGAAGGCGTCAACTTTTCCCTTCAAGACAAGCTCTTATTAACGCGCAAGCTCGACGAGATCGGAGTCGATTACGTGGAGGGTGGTTATCCACTCTCCAATCCCAAGGACTTCGAATATTTCCAGGCCGTGCGCGATCTGCCGCTCCGGCATATCAAGGTCTGCGCGTTCGGTATGACAAGGAGGAAGAACTCTCCACCGGAAACCGATACCTGCCTGAAGGCGTTGCTCGATGCTCACACTCCTGTGGTCACTATTGTCGGCAAAACCTGGGATTTTCATGTAACGAACGTTCTGGGGACAACACTAGACGAAAATCAACGCATGATCTCCGATTCCGTAGCCTATTGCAAAGGGCAGGGGAGGGAAGTGTTCTACGATGCGGAACACTTCTTCGATGGCTACAAAACCAACCCCGAATATGCTCTCAGAACGCTCAAGGCGGCTGCTTTGGCGGGGGCCTCGGTAGTCATCCTCTGCGATACCAACGGCGGCACGATGCCAGAGCGAATTGCTGAAGTCGTTCAACTGGTACGTGGAGAATTGCCGTGCGCCATCGGTATCCACTGCCATAACGATTGCGAGCTGGCCGTGGCCAATACCCTTGCCGCGGTGAGGGCGGGTGCAACGCAAGTCCAGGGCACCATGAACGGCATCGGCGAGCGTTGTGGGAACGTCGATCTCGTCAGCGTGATGGCCAATCTTGCGCTGAAGTACGGGTATCAGGTTCTTGGGCCCGATAGTCTTCCTCGATTGACGGAAACTTCGCGCTACGTGTACGAACTCGCCAACATGAATTTCCGGCCCGGACAGCCCTTTGTTGGTCAGAGTGCATTTGCCCACAAGGGTGGTATGCACACTCATGCCGTGGCGAAAGACCCTGCCACTTACGAGCACATCCACCCCGAAGCAGTCGGAAACGAGCGGCGAATACTGGTCTCCGAGCTTTCAGGACACTCCACAATCCTGACGAAGACCACGAAGTACCAGGTGAGTAACGACAAGGCACTCATGACCAAGATCCTGAACGCCGTGCAGGATATGGAGCACGCGGGTTACGAGTTCGAAGCAGCCGAGGCATCGTTCGATCTTCTGGTCAAGAAAGCTGCTGGTTTGTACAAGCCCTGGTTCGAGCGCGTGGCCTACCGTGTCAACATCGAGGCTGGGGCTGATGGTGCTCCACTTACAGAAGCCACGGTGAAGGTGAAAGTTGCCGATAAAACAGAGCATACAGTAAGTGAAGGCGATGGGCCGGTGAATGCCATTGATGCCGCCTTGCGAAAAGCGTTATTGCCGTTCTTTCCCAAGCTGAAAGATATGCAGCTTGTCGATTACAAGGTACGAGTCGTCAATGCCCGTGAGGGCACAGCCGCGCGGGTGCGAGTGGTGATTGAGTCGCGCGATCACGGTAATGTCTGGGGCACAGTAGGAGTGAGCGAAAACGTTATCGAGGCAAGCTGGCTCGCACTGGTCGATTCAATTGAGTACAAATTGTTCAAGGATTCAGAGCAAGGAAACTGACTAATGGCAATCGAACTTCCCAAGATCTACGACCCCAAGGCAGCACAGGAGAAATGGCTGACGTTCTGGGAGGAACGCGGCTATTTCCACAGCGATCCTGACCCTGCCCGCAAGCCCTACACCATCGTCATCCCGCCGCCTAACGTAACGGGCGCACTTCATATGGGGCATGCCCTTAACAACACGCTTCAGGATGTGCTCATCCGCTGGCGGCGAATGCAAGGCTACAACGCCCTCTGGATGCCCGGCACTGACCATGCCGGCATTGCCACGCAATCGGTGGTGGAGCGATTGATCTTCTCGCAGGAAAAGAAGACCCGTCACGATCTTGGCCGCGATGAGCTTGTGAAAAAAATCTGGGCCTGGAAAGACCGCTACGAAGCCCACATTCTCGGCCAGCTTCGCGAAATCGGCTCCAGTTGCGACTGGCGGCGAACCCGCTTCACCCTCGATCCCGTTTGTGCCCGAGCAGTGCGGGAAACCTTCTTCCGCATGTTCCGCGACGGCTATATCTACCGCGGCAAACGGCTGGTGAACTGGGACACGCACCTACAAACCTCCGTGGCCGATGATGAAACCTACACCGAGGACACCAAGAGCGGATTTTGGACGTTCAAGTATCCCGTGGATGGCATGCCGGATACTTTCATTCGCTTCAGCACTACGCGGCCTGAAACGATGCTGGGCGATACCGCCGTCTGCGTGCATCCTTCCGATGAACGCTACAAACACCTCATCGGCAAGCAGGTGATCCAGGTCCTCGCCGACCGAAAGATCCCCATCATTGGCGATGGTCAACTGGCCAATCCAGAGCTTGGCACCGGTTGCGTAAAAGTGACACCCGCTCACGACCAGAACGACTACGCCTGCTGGCAGCGGCATCCCGAGATCGGGATAATCAACATCCTGAATCCGGATGGCACTATCAACTCCGAAGGTGGTGAGTTTAAGGGCTTGGATCGCTACAAGGCTCGAGAAGCCGTAACCAAAAAGATGGAAGAGCTTGGCTTCTACGAGGGCAAGGAAGACCGTGTAATCCCGTTGAAATTCAGCGATCGCAGCAAGACTCCTATCGAGCCGTTACTCTCGGATCAATTGTTCGTGAAGATGGGCGACCGCGATGACGGCAAGCCAGGGCTTGCCCAGATGACGATGGATGCAGTGACCAGTGGCAAGGTGAAATTCTTCCCCGAACGCTACAAACATTCCTATTTGGATTGGCTGGCCGAAAAACGCGACTGGTGCATCAGTCGGCAATTGTGGTGGGGACACCGCGTCCCGGTGTGGAGCAAACGCTTCGCGAGTTTTGATCAACTGGAAGCCGAACTACGAATTCAACGGGTTGGAATGGGTGGTGGTGCTTGGGTCTGCCAAACTCAAACTGATACGAACACGATGCATATGTGTCTGAAAGCCGACAATCATGCATTAATTCAAAACTTGGAAGGGGATGGCTTCAAGCAATCCGAAGACGTCCTCGACACCTGGTTCTCCTCTGCTCTCTGGCCGCATTCGACGCTCGGCTGGCCCGGGCCTCCCTTACCCGAAGAACGTCCCGATCGTATCGCTCCCGATTGGGAAAAGATGAGTTACTTTTATCCCACCAGCACACTGGTGACGAGTCGGGACATCATCACGCTCTGGGTGGCGCGAATGGTGCTCACCGGGCTTTATAACGTGGGGGATATTCCGTTTCACCACGTCTATATCACCCCAAAGGTGCTCGATGGCTTCGGCGACACCATGAGTAAGTCCAAGGGCAATGGCGTTGACCCGCTCGATATCATCGAGCGGTATGGCACCGATTCGTTGCGTTATTATGTGACCTCGATCGCAGGTGAAACACAAGATAGCCGTTTGCCGGTGGCGAACGTGTGCCCCCATTGCGATGCTCTGGTTCCGCAGAAGCAGGAACACCTGGGCCTCCGAACGAAGAAACTCACTTGCCCTCAGTGCAAGAAAGATTTCCGGCCAGGGGGACCTTGGCCTTCAGATGATCCGGCGTTGCCTACTGCCAAACAGGCATCCGAGCGGTTTGAGATTGGCCGCAACTTCGCGAACAAGATGTGGAACGCCACGCGGTTCATTCTGATGAACCTCGATGGCTACACTCCATGTCCAGTGAAACTGGAGGAACTCCCGACCGAAGACCGCTGGTTGCTTTCCCGGCTTGCAACAACGACTCAGGCAGTGACCGAGGCACTCGAAGGCTATCGCTTCAACGAAGTGTCGCGGCTGCTCTATGAATTCATCTGGTCCGAGTTCTGCGACTGGTACATCGAGATGTCGAAAGGTCGTCTCAAGGAACCCGGCTCTCGCACACTTGCTCAACGAGTGCTTGTGGGTGTGCTGGATGGCATCCTTCGCCTCATTCAACCGGTGATGCCTTTTGTGGCCGAGACACTGTGGCAGGCACTCAACGAATCGGCTCTCGAACGGGGATTTCCTGGCCCTGGAAAGGCCGTGGAAAGCGTGTGTATAGCAGTGTGGCCGAAATATCCCACTTCCTGGATCGATAGCGTAGTGGAAGCACGCTTTGCCCGCATGCAGGAACTGGTTCGCGGGGTTCGCGAAGTACGGAACCGCTACCAGGTGGATGACAAAACCAAGCTGGATGTGTCGGTCATCTGCTCGGCCACAGTCGCTGCCGATTTCAATGCCCTCGCGGCCTTCATCGGCCCGCTCGCGGGCATTGCCAAACTCACTGCCGGACCAACGACTGGCAAGCCCAAACAGGGCGGTGGGATCGTGCGTCCAGAATTCGAGGCGTATGTATCGCTAGAAGGGCTCATCGACGTTGCAGCGGAAATCAAACGTCTCGAGAAGCAGATCATCGACAAAAAGAAGACACTCGATGGCGTGAAGCTCAAACTGGCGAACGAGAAATTTGTCAGCGGCGCACCTGCGGAAGTTGTGCAGCAACAGAAGGATCTTGTTGTGGATCTTGAAAAGCAGATTGCTGCGCTCGAGGAAAACCTGAGAGATCTCAAGTCGACGTGAACAAAAATCTTAATGAACCAGGCCGCAATCGGCCTTGTTCTTAGAGGCTCTCCGGGTAGTGCATTTTTCGTGGAGCAAGCGTCCTCGCTTGCTCGTGTTTCAGAACAATGCACAAGCGAGGACGCTTGTGCCACGACTTTCCGGATCGCCTCTTAGTCTTAACTATTGATTACAAGTGTGGGCCGAATTAGCCCTTGTCGTACCTCTCCAATCCCAATCAAATCACCCATTTCGTTCAATATGACTAATTCCTCTGAAGGATTATCACGAAGATGACTGGCATCCGGCGAAGATATCCCCTGACCCTGACGTAAACGCTTTTCGGCCTCCTCGCCAATTTGGACTCTAGGCATTTCGGGAAGTGCTGCGGTTAAGGGGAGTAATTTCATGTTACTAGTGTGTGTTTCAACCCCGATCCCTTGATCTGCTGTAAACGGGCCAATCCGTGTGCGTCGGAGCGTCTGCACCATACCCCCACAACCGAGTTTAGTACCAAGGTCGCGGGCAATCGAGCGAATGTACGTTCCCTTGCCGCAATCGACCTCGACATCCAAATGCGGCCATTCGTAAGCCCTCACGCGGATTGCATCGATTCGAACAGGTCGCGCTCCGAGCTTGACCTCATCTCCGCGTCTGGCAATTTCATGGGCCCTTTGTCCTTCGACCTTGAGCGCGGAGTATGCTGGTGGAACTTGCTCGATGGTACCAATAAAGGATTCCAGTTCATTCTCAATTTGTTCGCGAGTCGGAGGGCACGGAATTGGGTTTTCGGTTATCTCTCCATCGGCATCGTCGGTCGTGCTTGTTGCCCCCAGGCGGAATCGAGACGTGTAACTCTTGCTCATCCTTTGAACGTAATCGGCAAGCCGTGTGGCTGCTCCAATGCAGATCACGAGCACACCGGTTGCCAGTGGGTCGAGAGTTCCGGTGTGGCCGATCTTTGTCTTTTTGGGAAACCACTTTTGTACGCGGTTCACCACGTCGCGAGATGTGATCCCGCCTGGTTTGTCGATCACGAGAAAGCCGTTCATTGTTCCACCCAATCAGGCATTCGGGTTATCTCCCGTAACGATGGACATGAGTGCGATATCGGTGCGTTCGCGCCAACCGATGTGATTCCAAAAACTCTTTCCTGATGTGTTATCGACCTTCACCCACAAATGGCATTTCTCAATTCCCTCGGCTTTCAATGCCTGTAGGCAGGCATCGACCAGTGCTCGGCCCAATCCCAGCCTGCGATATTCTGGAGTGACCGCAACATGATGCAGATATCCCCGCCTGCCATCGTGTCCCGCCAGGGTTACACCAACCAATTTATCCTTATCGTTCATTGCCACAAAACTGCTGCCGGGGTTGCGTGCGAGATATTTTGCCAGGGCCGCAGGGCTATCGGCATCGCGCAGACCAATTCCAGGCAGACCTTGCCACAACAGCAGTGCTGCGGGTATGTCTTCCACCAGCATGGGACGTATGCGAACCATACCCTGCCTCCGAGTAACCCAATGACACTTCGCACGTGTGTGATCTACAACCCCGTGGCCGGGCGTGGAAGGGCAGAACGCCTTCTGAAGGAACTGCCCGTGCAACTCATGAAGGGCATCGAATTGCGACCGTCCCAAAAGCCGGGTCACTCAAGTGAACTTGCCAGGGAAGCAGCTGAAACAGGCTTTGGTCGGATTATAGCCGCGGGTGGTGATGGCACTGTTCATGAGGTAGCCAACGGAATTCTTCAAAGCGGTCAGCGCGACACGATCTTCTCGATCTGGCCAATTGGCTCCGCGAACGATTATTCCTTTACACTTGGGATGACGGAATGGTGGAAGAGAAAAGAAGAGAAATTACCCCTGGAGATTCTCGACGTAGATGTGGGACGAGTGACTGCCTCTGGGAAAGAAGCTTATGTTATTGGTTGTCTGGGGATTGGTTTCAATGGAATGGTGACGATCGAAGCGCGAAAATGCCAGTGGCTCAAGGGGATGCCGCTTTATGGCTGGGCATTCATCAAAGCGATGGTGAAGCATTTCACCAAACCACGAATGCGGATTCGCTTCGATGACAAAGAGGTCGTTATTGAAACTCTAGCGCTTTCTGTACTAAACGCTCAACGCGAAGGTAATTTTCCGATCCGGCCTGCTGCCAACTTGACCGATGGTTGGTTCGATTACATGCACGCAACCAGACTCAGGCGTATTCACCTGATTCGCTATTTACCGGCGATGGCAACCGGCAATCTGCCGGAAAATCATCCTTTACTCCACCTGGGTCGGGCGAAGCGGATTGAAGTGCATTCTCAAGCACCGCTTTGCGTTCACGCCGATGGAGAGTTTGTTTGCGTCCCTGCGGAAGGTGTGAAGGAGGTAACAGTTGAGATGATTCCAAGAAGATTACGTGTGGAAATCTATCCTCCAGCGTTACACGGTGGCCGGAAATGACTTCCAGAATTAAAAAACCCACCTGAGGAGATCAGGTGGGCGATCGGATTAAGGACCGGCATCAGTTATGAGGAATCTCGATCCGGCACCAGCCAAGATCGAGGTATGTGGCCTTGGCACTTTCGCTATTGAAGATCTTGGGATGAAGAGAATAGACCACAAAGCGGCCATTCTTTTCATCTTGCACCAAACCGGCCTGCCTGAGTACGCCGAGATGATGTGAAACATTCACAATCTCGACGCTCAATGCTTTGGCAAGCTGGGTAACGTTCATCGAGCCGCCGCGAAGACATTCAATAATGCGGATGCGGTTTGGCTCAGCGATGGCCTGTAGCATCTCAGCACATTGTTTAGCTTGTTTAGGATCAGTCATGGGAGTTCCTAATACGGGTAAGAAGGTTGGGGAGAGAAGGGCTATGATGGGCCGCCATTCATGCTAGGTGGGCGGAACTTCATGACCTGTCGGGGGATGGTAATACCCCGCAGAGTCATCTGAATATTATATTTTAGACCTGTTAAAAATAATTGACAAGACCGCTCGATTATTCTTTTTTCCGAAGAGACGAATGCCAAAACCAAGGAATTGTAGGAAAAAAAGCCAAATTCAAACGAACTCCTGTACAAGAAGTTGAACGCAATATCGTTCGTTAGGTCTTACGGCCGCACCAAGGCGCACCACACGGTGGCCCATCCCCGCGACAATTCGTTGTCTGTTTCTCATCTGAAGATCGTGCAGACGTTGGCAGGCCGAAGAGTTTATCGATCTCTTTGCTCGAACAGGATGGACATTGCACTTCCACTGGTAAAGCTCGTACTACCAGAAGTTCAAACGACTTTTCGCAATTGCGACAACGGTATTCGTGGATTGGCATTTTAATACTTGTAAGAATTAATAAATGAAATTACTTTCGCCGCTTTTTGTAGACCTCGCTTGCTTTAACCAGTATCTCACGTTCCTCGGCTGTCAGGCTTTCCTGACCGTGAAGGGACAGCTTTTCAAGCACGCGATCGAGCTTGGCTTCCAGGTGCTCATCATGAGCTTCCTTGGGACGAGGAGCGGTTTCGACTGCAGCGCCTACAGGTTCGGGTTTCTCCTCTTCTCGCTCCATGGGCAAAAGTCGTAGTGTCGGGCGCGCTCTGCGGGGCGCGGTTCGCGATGGCAACCGATCGAAAAGTCTGCTGAAACGCATACCAGACTGGTAGTAAAGAAACCCAAAAAGTGCACCGCCCAAGTGGGCGAAGTAACCGATTCCAGTTGCTCCGAGTCCGATAGCCCCCCAAAGATCTCTGGCAACGAAGAGTATGACGAGCAACCAGACCGGCACAGGAATTACAAAATAGAGCAATACTTTTTGATGCGGATAATGGATCGCAAATAACATGAAAACCGCGGTCACTGCTCCACTCGCACCGATTGCCGTGGCTAATGGATTCGTAAAGCCTAACACTTGTGAGAGCAGAAAAATCCCCTGTGAAAAGAGGCCGGCAATGAAGTAAAAGAGCACAAATTCCCAAGAACCGTACAATTCTTCGAGCTGCGTGCCTGCCCAGTAAAGCACGAGCATATTAAAAAAAAGATGCCACAGAGAGGCGTGCAGGAAAAGTGGTGTGATCAATCTCCAAACTTCACCGGCCCGTACACCATCAAGTGAATATGCACCAACTTGAACCAGTTCGGACCCGATTGGCCCACCGGTGAGACATTGAGCAAAAAAGATCACTGAAGTGATAACAACAAGCCAGACGACAGCGCCTTGCCGCCCCCAAGCATTAAGGAAGCCGCTCGAGCCCTCGCGATAATAGTCTCGGTCTTGAATGCCCATTCATGCTCCAAGCATTCTATCGAATCCTGCCTTCGGCTATCCGGCTCCGATTCCACGCATTCGCCTTTGCAAGGGAGACGCCAGCCCGGTTCTGAGGTTTGGTTGAGGAGATTGATGGAGTAAATGACGCTCATTCAATTTTACCAGACTATTCCGAAATATTGAACAATCGAATGTTTGAGTTCTCGGTGGTACTCGAAGATGCATATGAAGAGACTCTGTTCGGCTACTTGACTTATCGTCCAACAAGGCTTACAAAACTATCGCTTCGGCCCTATCGTCTAGCGGCCTAGGACGTGGCCCTCTCAAGGCCAAAACTCGGGTTCAAATCCCGATAGGGTCAATCCCGGTGGTACGCCCTTTGCGGGTTTTTCCTTCTACGGGGTTGTTACGTCGGCACATCGTTTACCGCTCCTGGCCGTCGGCAACTCTGCCGCACCGTCGCCCGGGAGGTTTTCATGTCACCTGAACAGACGTTGTCGCAGTCGCTTCGAGACTATCCTCCGCCGCCCCGCAGTGAATCGCCAATTCAACTCCTTCAAGGATGGTATTATGTTGTCGTTGGGCTATGGGTGGGTATCGCTCTGGGATCTTTCCAATCGCCAATTTCTCCAGTATTGGATTTGTCCCACATGTGGGTTGTTAGAATCGTCGGAACTGCTTTCGCGATAGCGGGAATCGGCTTGATCTGGGCTTCCGGGCAAAAGGAGTCGATATCACTGGCGATCGGAGGCCCATTCACAATGGCCTTGTTGGCAGGAGTCGCTGAAGTGATTGCTCTGGCTAACGATGTGCTTCCGACCACTTTCCTCCTGGATGCGGCAATGCAATTTGGCTTCCTGGTCTGGTGGATGGTGGCAATTTACAAGGGTGAAAGCCTGGTACGGTCCAAGCCCATGCCCACGAATAAGTAGCTCCACACGACAATTTGTCTGGTTATTAAACTATTGACGAGCGCGGTGGGAAAACGCAGGATGACACCTGCGTCTTTCCCACCTCACTTTTTCATTCGGTCAATACTCATGCGAGCCTTCATCATAACACTGATAGCCATCTCGGCTCTTACCATCGCGGCCAGCGATTCCAATGCTGCGGATAGCGATGCGACTCCACTCAAGAAAGGTGAGCGAATCGTTTTCTTGGGCGATTCGATCACTCAAGGAGGAGTATCTCCGAAAGGTTATGTGACCCTGATCAAAAATTCCCTGAACGACAAGCATAAGGACCTCGAGATCGAAGTGATTGGTGCTGGTATCAGTGGCAACAAGGTTCCCGATCTGCAAAAACGCTTGGAAAAAGATGTGCTGATGAAGAAGCCAACCCTCGTCGTTATCTACATCGGCATCAACGATGTCTGGCACGGTGAAAATGACCCCGCGCGGGGAACCACAAAAGAAAAGTTTGAGGCAGGGCTCGTCGAGATCATCGGCAAGATCAAGGACACAGGCGCTCGAGTCGTTCTTTGCACACCCACGGTGATCGGCGAAAAGAAATCGGGCGCCAACAAGCTCGATGCGCGACTCGATGAATATGCCGAGATAAGCCGGAAAGTTGCCAAAGAGACGAAATCACAACTTTGCGATCTGCGTAAAGCCTATTCGGATTACTTGGCAAAGAATAATGGCGACGATAAAGAGAAGGGCGTTCTGACCACAGATGGAGTTCACCTCAATGATGCGGGCAACAAGCTCGTTGCCGAGACCATTCTGTCCGTGATCGACAGATGATCAGTTTTTCCCGTAAATTTAAAGTGGATGTTCGAGTAATCCTTCATTCAAGCTCAAAAACGATGATGAAGCTCGTTTCGAGTTTTGCTCTGTTTCTCGTCTGCAGTACTGTTGCTGCAGATGAATTCGAGAATGATAAACTCAACAACTGGCACCACTGGCGTGGACCCATTGCCGATGGCTCTGCGCCAAAAGCAGATCCACCGATACGCTGGGATGCCAAGACCAACATCAAGTGGAAAGTCGAACTCCCTGGCCGCGGGAGTGCAACTCCCGTGGTATGGGGAGAGAAAATATTCGTACTGTCGGCGGTCAAAACCGATCGCCTTGCCAAGGCATCTGAGATCCCCAAACCCGATCCGAAGTTTCAGACCAAGACCGAGCCTCCAACTAACTTTTACAAGTTCATTGTCCTCTGCATCGATCGCGGCACCGGAAAGCTCATTTGGGAGAAGACCGCCGCCGAACGGGTGCCGCACGAGGGACACCACGAAACCCATTCCTATGCGGCTGGTTCACCCACCACGGATGGGACATTTCTCTATGCCTCCTTCGGTTCATTTGGCACCTACTGTTACGACCTCGACGGCAACTTGATCTGGAGCCGCGACCTCGGCCTGCTTCACACCCGTCTGGGCTGGGGTGAAGCCGTTACGCCTGTCATTTCCGGCGATTCATTGCTTCTCAACTACGATCAAGAGACCGATTCCGCGCTTTACTGTCTCGATGCCGGCACCGGTCAGACGCGTTGGGTCGCCAAGCGCGATGAGAAGACGAGTTGGAACACTCCGCTCATCGCCGAACACGCTGGGAAAAAACAGGTCATCACCAACGGCACCAATCGGATTCGCAGCCACGATTTCGCAACTGGAGAACTGATCTGGTCGTGCGGCGGTATGACCGTGAACGCTATCCCTTCACCTCTCAGATATCACGATGCCGCCATCTGCGTGAGCGGCTATCGAGGTGCCCTGGCCCTTTCGATTCCACTATCCTCAACCGGAGACCTCGGCGACAAGGGGAAGGTAAATTGGCGTTACGGTGCCGGTACACCCTATGTCCCTTCTCCCGTCCTTGTTGGAGATAAGCTCTATTTCACAGCTTCGAACGATCCACTTCTAACTGTTCTCGACGCCAAAACTGGCAAACCCATATTCGAGAAAGAACGATTGCCTCAACTGAAAACGTTTTATGCTTCACCGGTGACAGCGGCCGGCCGCGTCTACTTTGTCGATAGGAACGGCACGACGGCCATTCTCATGGCAGGGGAGACACCGGAGGTGCTCGCTGTCAACAAACTCGATGATTCGATTGATGCATCACCAGTGTTGGTAGGTAAGCAGTTGATTCTGAGAAGCGAACGAGCACTCTATTGCATTGAAGAGAAGAAATGAAGCTACGAATGACAAGTAAATAAGTAAGCCCCGCGTGAGAAACTTACACGGGGCTTTCTTTTGCTTACCACGGAAGAGCAAACATGAAACCTAACGAAAGTAACGCCGCAATGATGATAAACACAACGAGAGGGATATTTCGTCGGGTTGAAGAGGGATATTCGATGGGCTTCATGTGGCACCTCCCTAAGCGGCGACAGTCGGACTGTGCTTTATTGACTTCCACATCCGGGCATCAAAAAAGCGATTAATACGATTGGCAGCGGCAAACCCAAAAGCAGAGCGGCCAAACCATAACGGATCTTACCCCATCGGGTAGTGTGTACAGCATCAGCGGTCATATCTTGCTCCGGGCGAATGGATGGTTTTATTTCAAACAGGCCGTCGTTGACTGGCCTTGAAGCTCTTACTTGCAATCGCCATGCCGGGAAATAAAGACTTTGGTGAACTCCATCCTTCATGCTGAATATCGATTGTTTCATCGCACGATTGCACAGTGCTTCAATGAAAGCTCTCTGACCACAATTTGATAAGAAGCGAACCAGCCTCTTCGGGACCATTCGGCCTCTGAATTGCAGTTAATCTTGCGTGCCTCTTTTTCCTGGAGGTACGTCCTTGTCTGATCCAACAGATCACTCCTGATGGGAGACTCCAATGTCACTCGATTCGCTCCAAGATCTTTTTGTCGAAGAACTCAAAGATCTTTACAACGCCGAGAATCAACTCGTCAAAGCGTTGCCGAAAATGGCGAAGCACGCCACCGCTCCCGAATTGAAAGCAGCGTTCGCCGAACACCTGGATGTGACCCGCAAGCAGGTCGATCGATTGAATGAGATCTTCTCAGCTCTTTCGGTCAATCCCAAGGGGAAACGATGCAAGGCCATGGAAGGCTTGATCGAGGAGGGGAGTGAAATGTTCTCCAAAAAAGGCAATCCGTCTGTCATCGATGCCGCTCTCATTGCCGCCGCGCAAAGGGTCGAGCATTACGAGATGGCTGGGTATGGCTGTGCCCGAACATTTGCCAAGTTGCTCGGGCACGGCGATGCCGAGAAGTTGTTGCAAGAAACGCTTGATGAAGAGAGCGAAGCCGACTCCAAACTGACCGAGATTGCCGAATCGGTCATCAACACCCAGGCGCAGGATGCCAGTGGTGCATAGGAGTCGGATGAAGATGAGGAAAATTGATGGGACGAGTTCGGAGGAGCCGACTCGAATAATAAGCGCTCCAAAAAGATGGCTGGAACGAAGAAGTGAAAATCGAGAATGTACACCAGCTGAAAACCGAACTTGAAACTTACCAACGGCGGCCGGGGCTGTTTAAGTCCCGGCTGCCGATTTTCATTTACTGCTTTTCGCTTTCGCAGGCACTTTTTCACCTTTCTTGCGGGCTTTCGACAAGCCGATAGCAATTGCTTGCTTTCGACTTTTCACAGTTTTACCTGATCGACCACTCTTCAATTCCCCTCGTTTGTACTCATGCATTGCTCCCTCGACTTCTTCTCCTGACTTTTTGCTATATTTACGTGCCATGTTTATTCTCCTTGAAAGTGAAATGGGTAGGACAAACACCCGCGAGGAAAATAAGCAGGATATGTGCCACTCAGTGGTTTTCTTTACCAGGGAGTGACTGCAAGTAGTTGAGCGCTTCGCTCAGCTCAACGACGTCGGCAAAGCGAGCCTGGAGATCGAAGAGAGTCCATTCGTGGGCAATGTCCGAACGATCCTGAACAGCTTCGCGAATTACAATTGGTCGGAGTTGCACACTCTTCGCATCGGTCGCCGTGGCCCGCACACAAGCACTCGTGGAACAGCCCGTTATCAACAGCGTATCAACTTGATTGCCAATGAGATGACCGACGAGGGCAGTTCCTGCAAATGCGCTGGCATGTTCCTTCTCGATGATGTGCTCCGTCTTGAGCGGTCGAACGCGCTCGTCGATCTCACATGCTCGTCGGTCCCATTTACGGAAACCGGGTGAATAGTCCGCGGCCGATTTGATCTGAGGAACTTCTTGAAAGGGTGAAGTGGTGTAAAAGATCGGCACTGCCTTGGCCCGGGCAGGCACCAGCATCAGGCGAATTGCTTCAGTGGCCGTATCGAGACGGGAAGAGCCACCCGCATAGGCCGGATCCGTCCAGCCGTAGGCCATATCGATCACGATAAGTGCTGGCCTTCTCCCGAATCCAAAGCGACCCTGAAAGAGACCACGTTGCTTGTAATAAGCCTCCACCGAAGCCATAGCGGCGCGTAAACCTTCCATTGGGTCCATGAGATACCTCAATTCATTTTTGACTCTCCCACTGCCCCACCAATGAGTTATACTCACGGTATGCCATTCACGGACGAGCAGCCATTTCTCGAGGCGATATTTGCCCGTTTTCACGATGACGGGCCACGGTTCATTTATGCCGATTTCCTCGATGACGCCGGGGACGCGGAACGAGCGGAGTTGGTTCGTGTCCAGGTCGCCCTTTCGCGCATGACGGAAGACGACCCGCTCCATGCCAATCTCAAAAATCAGGAAGCAGAGTTATTGGAGACCCACCTGGATAGGTGGAGCGAACATCTCAGCGACCTGGAGTTGGAGCAGTGCGAATTTCGTCGCGGCGTTCTCGATTCGATCGTGGTGAGCGCTGCGACATTTTTGGAAAAGGGTGATGAGCTTCTTCGCCGCGTGCCTGTCCGAAGGTTACGATTGCGCGATTCCGCGGTAGTTATGCCGAAGCTAATGAACTCTCAGTTATTGGCGAATGTTCGCGAACTCGATCTCTGCGGGGACCAGATCGGTAACGGTGGTGTGAATTTGTTGGTTCGTTCGCAGTTTCTCAAGAACCTCGATTTGCTCGATCTCGGTTTTACCGGTATCGATGATACCGGAGTGACAACTCTGGCCCAGGCCCGCACTCTTCCAAAATTGAGCTGCCTGTCGCTGAGTGCGAACGGCCAGATTACCTCTGCCGGCATCATGGAGTTGGCTGGCTCCCCGTTTGTTGGCGGGCTTACTTCACTCGATGTTTTCGGCAACGAAATAGACGAAGTTGGACTTAGCGCGATCATCGCCAGCAAAACTCTGACAAGCTTACACACGTTGCGTTTATCGCGAAACCATCTTGGCAACGCTGGTATTGCCGCTCTTGCCAGGTCGTCGCTTTTTGAACGGATGTTGAGTCAGTCCTCGCGAGTGGAAATCCGCAAGAACGAAATCGGCCCTTCTGGCATTGCCGCCTTGGCGGCGTGTCCGTTGCTGGCTCGTTGCACGTCGTTGGACGTGAGTAACAATGAAATTGGCGACACCGGACTCTCAGCATTAGTGAAATCGCCACATCTCCAGAATCTGAAGGTTTTGAAAGTCAGTCATAACCACATCACGGATGCAGGTATTGAAAAGTTGCGCGAGTACTGGCCGAGAGCTTTTGGCCAACTCCAAATATTTGATATTTCGGAGAATATGGGACTGACTAGAATCGGGTGTAGAATCCTCGAGCATGAGAATAAGGGTGGCTCAACGATGCTCGATACGAGCGGTAACGGCCAACCTTCAGTCGGAGGGGTAACACCAATTTCCGGAGAAGAATTGGTTCAAAGTAGCAACCAGGGTGTCTCTGAATTAGAAGAAGCGGAGAGGCTTCGCCGCCGGGTGTCGCATCCAGCTATGAGGGGGCAGATTCGCCCTAATCCTCACGGTTAATCACTTCTTTGCTTGTCGATCACGACTTCCATCGACATAATCCCGGCATATGTACTAAATCTGTACTTCTTGGGTACCACTGCCATGAATAATGCCTGTCCGAATTGCGGAGCGGTTTACGCGGTCACTGCTAGAGATATTGGTCGCAAATTGAAGTGCAAGAAATGCAGTTCCGCTTTGATCGTTACTGATGCCGGTCTGGTGCTCGATGGTCCTGTGGCCGCAGCGCCTCAATCAACAGCGCGTCCTGTAGCCATGGATATTGATGATGAAGATGCTGGTGAGGGTGAAGAAGTCGTCATTGTTAGCAAGGGGAAGAAAGGTAAGAGTCGCCAAGGCCGTGGGGGATCGGGTCTTGGGGAACTCTTAGCGAAAGTTGGTGGTATTTCAACCATGCTTTTCGCGTTCGGAGTCTTCCTTGTCATTTGGTTTACTTTCATGCCCAAGATTGGGGAAGCTGCTGCGCTAAGAGCTGAAGCTCTCACACAAAAACTAGACGCGGAAGCGGAAGCTAAGGCAAAAGACAAGCTCCCCAAAGGTAAGACGGAAATGACTTTGAGTGAAGACGAAAGGAAAAAATACATGGACGACGTCAAAAAAATCCTGGAGGATTATGGACCTCAATTGCGTGAAGCAGAGTCTGATGCAAGAGTGGCTCGAATATCTATGGTGCGTTCGCTTTGGTATGACCGTTATGGCTTAATGTTTGGGTTTATTTTTGTGGCGTTTGGTTGCATTGGCTATTTAAGAACCGATCAACCTCTGATCATGCGCATCGTTGCAGCAGTCATTTTGGGTGTCATGATGATCATCGTTTTCGGTACGTTTGGCGGTTGCTCAATACGGGAAGAGAAGACACCAAGTGTGCCTGCAACAACACCTTCAAAGATGGGTGGCGGTGTGGGCAAAGCAGGACCTGGTGGATTCTAGCCTTGTTCGCTTTCCAGGATGCCACGGACCACATGAATTCGTACTCAAGTGTGTACGAATTCATGTGGTCTCTTCATTTATAAACGAAGTTGGTTTCCATGCCAGACACAAGCGCTGACCCTCTTGCTCCGAAGTATAAGCGCGTACTGCTCAAATTGAGTGGTGAGGCGCTTGGTTACGTAGGTAAGAGTGGCATCAGCCTGGATGAAACTAAGGCGATCGCCGAGCAACTCAAACGAGTTCACGCTCGCGGCGTTGAATTGGCAATTGTCGTTGGGGGCGGGAACATCCTTCGCGGCGCCCAGTTCACGGCTGGAGGGGAAACCATCAAGCCCGCCACTGCGGACTATATGGGAATGCTAGGGACGGTGATGAACGGCCTGGCTCTCCAGGACACGCTGGAAGCGATGGGGATTCAGACACGTCTGCAGTCTGCTGTACGCATGGAAACCGTCGCCGAACCGTATATCCGCAGACGCGCCTTGCGCCATCTGGAGAAAGGCCGCATCGTCATCCTTGCCGGCGGCACCGGTAATCCGTTCGTGACTACCGATACCGCCGCGGCCTTGCGAGGCCGAGAACTCGATGTGCAGGCGGTCTTGAAAGCAACCAAGGTGGATGGTGTGTTCAACGTCGATCCGGAAAAGAATCAATTCGCCGAGAAATACGACCGCCTTACTTACGAACAAGTCATCAAGCAGGATCTGCGCGTGATGGATGTGGGTGCATTTGCCATCTGCCGCGAGGCGAAGTTACCGATAATGGTTTTCAATTACAAAAAAGAGCAAGCGATTGAGAAAGTGATTGCCGGACACCCAGTTGGCACCATCGTGACGGGGTGAATCTCTCACCTCGGCGCAGGAAAACGAAACCCATCCTGAATCATTTGATTTCCCTGGTGTTCGAATACAATTCAAGTACTGGCAAATCCTCGATTAACGGTGCACTATGAATAAGGACCAAATCCTCAAGGATTCCGAAGCACGCATGGAAAAGGCGTTGGATGTCTTCCGAAACGACTTGAGGGGACTCCGCTCGGGTCGAGCCTCGCCACAAATGCTCGATTCCATTCGAGTCGATTACTATGGCAGCCCCACTCCCATCAAGAACATCGCCTCCGTGACCTGCCCAGATGCGGCTTCCATCGTCATCAAGGCCTATCAGGCCGATGACCTCAAGGAAATCGAAAAGGCAATCCGATCGAGCGATCTGGGCCTGGCTCCCAATAACGACGGTAAGATCATCCGTCTCAGCATCCCCGCCATGAGTGGCGATCAGAGGAAGAAAATCGTTCAGCAGATCAAAAAGCAGGCCGAGGCTGGCAAAATATCGTGTCGGAACATTCGCCGCGATGGAAACAAACATTTTGAGGATGCCGAAAAGGCCAAGACCATGACCGAGGATGAACGAGACAAGGGAAAAGAGAAGATGCAGGACCTTCTCAAGAAGTACGAAGCTCAGATAGATGACCTGAGCGGCAAAAAGGAAAAAGAAGTGATGGAGCAATAGTTTTCCATGCGATCGCTGCGAGCAGTAGCCGAACTATTCCCGCGTTCCCGCGAGACTGGTCTAACCGACACTGAAGTTACCGAAAGCCGTGCCAAGTTTGGTGCCAACAGACTCACGCCCCTTCCCAAAGAACCTGTTTGGAAGAAGTTTCTCGAAAAATTTGATGAACCGATCATCAAGATCCTGCTCGCGGCGTCGCTCCTGAAAATTGTCGTCGATCTGTTTGAAGCATCTCCCGTCACAGGTGGAATTGCTCTCGCTTCGTTGCTGGCCATCTTCATCGCCTCCGCGTTCGTCAGGTTTAGCGGCTGGCTACCTTCAATCCTGTTTGGAATGGCTTTGCTCTGGGTAATTGTGAGCATTGCCCTCGGCAGTCCCTCATATGAAGGGCTGGCGGTGATGATCGCGGTTGTCCTGGCCACCGGTGTGGCGTTTTTCAGCGAATTCCGGAGCGATAAGGAATTCGAAAAGCTCAATGCTGCCAAGGACTCCGTTCGCGTCAAAGTGGAACGCAACGGCGGCGTTCAGACAATTCCTCTCGAAGATATCGTTGTGGGCGATCTAGTCCTCTTGGAGATGGGGGATGAGATACCAGCCGATGCGCGTCTTGTGAAAACCAACGATATCTGGATCGATCAATCCTTGATGACGGGCGAAAGCGAACCGGTCAAAAAAGCACCCTCAGGCGAGGATGATACCTCGGATGGTCCGGATGAATTAGGTTGTGTTTTTCGCGGTACGCAAGTCGTCAATGGCGCCGGCAAGTTGGTGGTCACCAATGTGGGCGACGACACCATGCTCGGGCAGATAGCCAGGAGACTTTCGGGTGAGCCAGGAGAGACCATCTTTCCCCCCAAAGATGCCAAAGAATCGCCAGTATCGCGCGAAGAACGAATCCAGCAAAAGCTAACCATTTCCAAACACTCCACTCCACTTCAAGAGAAGCTGGAAGTCCTGGCGAGATTGATCAGCAAGATTGGCTACGCCGCCGCGATTGCGATATTTGTCGCTCTGTTTGTGCGTGGAGTTTGGACGGGTGAGGTCCGCTGGCCCGGCTCAAAAGACGAATTGCTCAGCACCATGAAAGCATTGCTTTCTTATTTCGTTTACATGGTCATCGTCATTGTCGTCACCGTGCCGGAAGGCTTGCCGATGAGCGTGACCGTCTCGCTGGCCATCGCCTGGCGCAAGATGAGCAAGGCGAACTCCCTCGTACGCCAGCTCGTGGCTTGCGAGACAATCGGCTCGGCCACGGTGATTTGCACGGATAAAACCGGTACGCTCACGCAGAACAAGATGGCGGTCTCAAGGATTGGTTTGTCCGGAAAAATATTCGAAACAGCTCTACTCGATACCGGAATGAGCACGGGTGGCGAGCCGATTCCGGGCACTCCTCTTTATTGGCTGATCATCAACGCGGCAGTCAACTCCACAGCCAGCTTGGAAAAGAAGAACGACAAACTCATTACCGTTGGCAACAGCACCGAAGGTGCCCTCTTGAATTGGCTACAGGCCGGCGCCTGGATACGTGCCGAACGACCGATGAGTTATATGGAATTGAGAACGGTGCACCCGGTTCTGTATCAGATTCACTTTACATCGGACCGCAAGCGGATGACCACTGTGGTGAAAGTGGGCGACCGCCCGGTTACGTTTGTGAAAGGTGCTCCCGAAGCCATATTAACCGAATGCAACACATTTCTGGATTTCGATGGTAACGTCCGCGATTTGACAGATGAAATTCGCTCCACCGTTCATGCCCAGATGGCAGCCGCGGCGGGCGATGCCATGCGGACCCTGGCTTTCGCACATGCTGAACTTCCTCCCGATTTTCCTTTGAACTCGGAAGCGATTCATGCGCTCCGGGAAACGGCTTCCGGCGCAGCAGAAAACGAACAGTCTCATCTCCTCGATCCACTAGCACGAGGCTTAATCTTCACAGGTTTTGTGGGCATACGTGACCCCTTGCGAGAGGATGCGAAAGACGCTGTGCAACAATGCCGGCAAGCCGGGATCGAGGTGAAGATGATCACCGGCGATACCGTGGCGACAGCCCGTGCCATCGGCCGCGAGATTGGGCTCATCGACTCTCCCGATGTGCTGGCTCTGACTTCCGCCGAGTTCAATGCGCTCACCGATGACGAAGTGAAGGCAAAGCTCCCGCAAATCCGCATTCTGGCCCGCGCTCTGCCCAAGGATAAATATCGGCTCGTGGGTTTGCTTCAGGATCAGAACCACGTTGTCGCCATGACGGGCGATGGCACCAACGATGCCCCCGCTCTCAAGCGAGCGGATGTCGGACTGGCCATGGGGATTGCGGGCACGGAAGTGGCGAAAGAGGCCAGCAAGATCGTTCTTCTCGATGACTCGTTCACCACCATTGTCCGGGCGGTGCACTGGGGCCGCTCGCTCTACGAGAACATTCAACGCTTCATCCAGTTTCAATTAACTATCAATGTCTCGGCCCTGCTTATCGCTTTTCTGGGTCCATTTCTTGGTTTAAGACCGCCATTCACGGTTCTCCAGTTGCTGTGGATAAACGTCATAATGGATACTTTCGCCGCCATGGCCTTGTGCAGCGAACCGCCGCGCGAAAACCTGATGCGCAAACCACCCAAGCGACGCAACGAAAACATCCTCACGCGCGATATGTTGCTGAACATTTTCGTAACTGCTGGATTTTTCGTGGTCGTGATGATGGGACTATTGCTCGGTATGAAACACTTTCACTGGTTTGCCGGGGAAGGACCCCTTGCAGGCGATTTGACAGTGCGCCAGGTGACGATTTTCTTCACCGTTTACGTCTTTTTTCAGGTTTGGAACCAGATCAATTGCCGCTCGCTCACACCCGAGGAATCAGGTCTTTATCGGCTCTTTGAAAACCCCTTATTCCTGCTGATTGCTTCACTCACGGTGATCGGACAAGTACTGATCGTGACTCTCGGGGGAAATGTGTTCCACGTTGAGCCTCTCGATCCGGAAGACTGGTTGGCCATAGCCGCGGCGACAGCGAGCGTATTGGTGTTCGCGGAATTCGCCCGGCAGATCCGGTTGCTAAGATCAACGCAATTGTCAATTTGAATAGGGCACTTCTTCATTGAGGAGTTGCTATGGAAGAGTTGAAGGAAAAGCTATTGCAAATTGCAGACAAAATGCTGATCGGTCAATTCCATCGGCACGTGTTTCTGTGCATTGGCGATACGTGTTGCTCGTGTGAAGTTGGAGAAGCGGCATGGGGTAAACTCAAAACGGAATTGAAAGAGCGCAATCTCTCACTCGCTACTGGACCGACCGCTTGTTACCGAACCAAGGTCAAGTGCCTCCGGGTCTGCACGGGCGGACCGATCCTCGTGGTTTACCCGGAAGGAACCTGGTACATGGGTATGACCGCGGATCGAATCTCGCGCTTTGTGCAGGAACATCTGGTTGATGGGAAGCCGATCGAGGAGTGGATTTTTGCCCGGAATAAGCTGCCCAACGAGTCTGCTCTGTAATCGAGAAAAGACAACTCTTCACGAAATCCAAACTCGCCTTTCGGGCGAATCTGGGGCATCATAGCAGAAATCATTCAGGAGATTTTGCATGTATCGCTCCGCAGTCTTAGTTGTAGCCATTATCGCAGCGTCTGCTTCTGCTGACGATAAACAAGTGCCGCAGGTCAATGACAAACCTGTTTTCCCGGGCCCCACCGAAACAGGATTCTTGCTTCCCAACGGCTGGCATCTGACTCCGGCAGGCCGCCAGGTCGAAATTACCGATCTGCCTTTGAACATCCATCCACTCAAGGACGGGAAACATGCTCTGGTCACATCCAACGGGTTCACTCAGCATCGGATTTATCTCGTGGATTTGTTGGATGGCAAGATTGTCACTTCGGAATGGGCCCGGCAGAGTTGGTTTGGGTTGGCAGTCACCAAAGCGGAGGACAAAGTCTGGTGGTCGGGAGGAGGAAATGGGTTTCTCCATACGTTCGATTTGAAAGATGGCGAATTCAATCGGTTGAGCAAGAAGGAAGTCAACCCGGGCGATTTCAAGGTCGAGGATCTCATCAAACTTGTCGATGAATTCGACAAGAAAAAGAATTTTAAAAGCGGGCTGTGTTTCTATGAAGAGCGTGGATTGCTTTACACACTTGATATCAACCTCGGGACCATCTCAGCGTTAAACATCAAGAACGAGAAAGCCGAGAAGCCTCTTGAAGGTAAACTGGGTGGTCGTCCATACGATGTCGTATTGGGGCAGGGGGGACACCTGCTCTACATTTCCGACTGGTCGCATCGGCAAGTGCTGGCCGTGGATCCCATCGAATTACGAATCGTGGCCCGCATTCCGGTCGGCGAGCATCCGAACCAGATAGCGGTGCATCCCAAAGATGGAAGGTTATTCGTGGCCTGTGCATCCAGCAACTCCGTCCACGTCATTGATCCCAAGCGAGGCCAAGTCTCGGAGGTAATTTACACTAGCCTCTTCCCGAAGGCACCTGAGGGCACAACTCCAGACGCGGTTGCTGTCTCACCCGATGGGAAGACGCTCTACGTGGCCAACGCAGACAACAATTGCGTTGCCGTTATCGATATCGAGAAGGCCAACGACAGCATCGTGAAGGGCTTTGTCCCCACGGGGTGGTATCCCACTGCCGTTGCTGTCACTCCCGACAGCAAAACGCTGCTGATCGGTGTTGGCAAAGGGAATCAGACCAGACCCAACCCACTTTACACTGCCGAGCAACTGGCCAAGAAAGAAACCGACGAAGTGAAGCAAATCGTCAAGCGCTTTCTTCCGTATCCCTACATCGGCACAACCATGAGCGGATCGCTTTCGATCGTACCTGTTCCCGATGAGAAACAGTTGAAGGTTTATACGGCACAGGTCTTCAAAAACTGCCCCTATGCCGATTCGCAATTGACTGCCGCGCCTCATCCGGTCCCAACTGCCATTCCGACCCGAGTGGGTGCTCCCAGCCCCATCAAGTACGTCATCTACATCATCAAGGAGAACCGCACTTACGATCAGGTATTTGGGGACCTGTCATCCGCTCCGAATCCCAAAGGTAATGGCGATGCCACGCTCTGCATGTTTCCGCGGAAGATCACTCCCAATCACCACAAACTGGCAGAAGAATTCGTGCTGCTCGATAACCTCTACTGCAACGGACAGGTGAGCCGCGATGGACATCCGTGGAGCACGGCCGCCTATCACACCGACTATATCGCCCGCGACTGGCACCTCACCTACTCGGCCCGGAAGGGTGTGGAAGATGACGATAATGGCAATCTCTCCAATCCTCCCTCGGGGTATTTGTGGGATGCCTGCAAACGTACCGGTGTGAGCTACCGCAGCTATGGGGAATACGGCAAACGCGTCAGCGATGGCATGGGCAGCTCCAAGATGGAAGCAAGCGTGCCGGGACTGGTTGGCCACATGAATCCGGACTTTGGCGTGCCTCGGAAAAAGGGCGACAGAATTCGCGACACGCAGAATGTGGAAATCTTCCTCAAGGAATACGATCAATTCGTAAAGGACGGCAAGATGCCTCAGTTCATCGTCATGAGCCTGGGCGAGGACCATACGGAAGCAACCAAGTTTGGAGCGTATACTCCCCAGGCCTGCGTCGGCTCCAACGACCTGGCCCTCGGACAATTAGTGGAAGCGGTGAGTAACGGACCGCTCTGGAAGGAAACGGCAATTTTCGTGATCGAGGATGATGCCCAAAACGGGCCCGATCATGTCGATGCTCACCGAACGGTGGGCCTTGTGATCTCACCGTACACCAAACGAAAGCATGTTGATAGCACGCAATACCAGACGGTAAGTATGATTCGCACCATGGAATTGATCCTCGGCTTGCCGCCACTCAGCCAGTACGATGCCGCCGCCAGGCCCATGTTCAACAGCTTTACCGATAAGGCCGACCTGGCTGCCTACAAACACGAGCCCGCGCAGATCGATCTCAATGTCAAAAATGACAAGGCCGCATTTGGCTTCAGTTTGTCGAACAAGATGGATTTCAGCGATTACGACCGTGTGAATGACTTCGAGATGAACTACGTGCTCTGGCATGCCGTGATGGGCAAAGATGCACCGCAGCCGCCAGCGGTGAGGCGGGCCATTGCTTTTCGAGCGATTCGGGAGGAGAAGAAGTGAAAGATAGACTCCTCTCCGTTAAGTGTTCCATTTCTTTTTCAATTGAGGATAATCAATAGTTGAAAGTGATCGTGATCCAAAAATGAAATGAGAAAGTGTGCAATATATCGAGGAACCGATGAAGCTAAGGGTGTTAGCCTATACATTTGTTGTTCTGGCACTGGTTCCAAGTTCGCTTTTTGCAGGCGTTTTTGTTTCAAGTGTTGTCTATGAATTCGGTATGAGCGTCCCTGATGGATTCGATCAAAATCTCAACAAAACAGACAAACATACCATCTTCTTTTTTGAACGCCCACCCAAGATCAATCAAAGGCAGAGTACTTACATTGTCGTGACATACCTAGATCGACTTCTAGATCGAGAAAATATCGATCCAAAGGACTTTCCTGATAATTCTCTCGAGGTCTCAATCCTTGAGGAAAAGTGGCAGGAGTTCGATATTCAAGTATTTCGCGTCCCCCGCAAGCTGGGTGATACACTAATTGTGTCATTTAATGCTCAGGTTCCATTAAAACTGCACTTTCTCGGATCTTCTATGAACTGATCTCCACTTGACCGGGCTAGACACAGAGCCGGGCTTCCCCACAGGATGTGGTTGCCAAACTACAACCGCAAGGAAGCCCAGCCATGTCATCATGGAAGATGCCAGTTGTCCTGTCCACCTGGATTAGTGGTTTAACGACTCTGATCGACCGCCGTCTGCGCGATGTGTTTGCACTCGTGTTTAGCGGCCTGTTGCTGACACGGGAACGACGGCGGACCTGCACCACTTGGTTCCGAGCCGGCGGCATCACGGAGGAGTTTCAGCGCGGCTACCGGGCCGTTGGTTCGACGGGCCGCAACGCCAAAGCGCTGGGGATGTCGGTTTTGTTCGACATTGCCAAGTCGCCGGCGGCCGCTGCGTCCGAGCGGATCAAGCTGACGCTCGACGACACGCCCTCGCAACGTTACGGTCCTGATGTGGAAGGAGCGGGCCTGCACCACAATCCGACGCCGGGTCCGAGCAACCAGCCGTTCCTCTATGGTCACGTGTTTGTGACCTTGGCCTGGGCGGTAGAACACCCCAAGTGGGGAACGATCTCACTGCCGATGCGAGCGGAGTTGTATGTGCGGCAGAAGGACATGCCGAAGATCCCGCCGGAACGGAAATGGGAGTTCCGCACCAAGATCGAGCAAGCCGTGGAGTTGATCGACTGGGCCGGGAAAATGCTGGATCACACGGGTAAATCGATCTGGTTGGCGGTGGATGGCGGCTATGCCAATCGGGACGTGATTCAGGCCGCGAAACAACGACGCATCACCCTGGTGGGTCGGTTGCGTAAAGATGCGCGGCTGCGGAGTCTGCCCGAGCCGCAACCGGCGGGGAAGCGTGGCCGCAAGCCGAAGTATGGGAAGGAGGTTATCAGCCTAGCCAAGCGAGCGGGGCATCGCGCGGGCTGGCAACAAGAAGAGATGGTGCTGTACGGCATGAAGGTGATGAAGACGTACAAGACGTTCCTGGTGACGTGGCGACCGGCGGGTGGTGTGATTCGGGTGGTCGTGGTGAAAGAAGACAACGGTTGGCTGGCCTTCTTCTGCACGGATCCCGAGGCGACGGTGGCGGAGATTCTGGAAATGGTTGCGGATCGGAACAGTCTGGAGCAGACGTTCAAGGACGTGAAGGAAGTGTGGGGAGCAGGGCAGCAACAACTGCGGAACCTGCATGCCAACATCGGAGCTTGGCATCTGAATCTGTGGGCGTATACGCTGGTGGAATTGTGGGCCTGGGAGATGCCGGAGGAAGAATTGGTGGACCGCAGCCGCTCGCCGTGGGACGATGGACCGCGGCGTCCTTCTCACGCTGACCGACGTAAAGCGTTGCTGCGTCAAACGCTGCAAAACGAATTTCGAGAAGTTCAAGATGGGCCAGACGCGAAACAGAAATTGCGGGACTTCGCCGAACGGCTAATGTTGTTGGCGATCTAATCGTTATAGAATCACGGAAAGTGCAGATTAAAACCTAACGCAATTCAAATCTCCGTATTCGGGGAAATGTCCGGCGAAGCTGAACTTCGCGAAGTGCTCCGATATGTCTTGGGAAAATTGAAGGGTCAATCTAACTGGCTTACCAGAGAACAGCGAATTGACAGGCTTAAAAAGGCGGCAATTAGGTTCGTACTTCCAGCAATTATCGTCTTTGTGATTTGGTATGCCAGGCGAACATCCACACATGCGGAGTTGGAAAAAGCATCTCAACCTGAAAAGGCACCACCGGACTCTTGAGAGTTCATGGCAATTAAACTTTTGCGTCCGTATACCTATGTGTCGGCACCGGCCTGCCAGGTCGCAGGCTCTGCGCATTTCGAAATTCCGCAGTGATACCCATTTTTCCGCATTCATCGGCTACAACCTTCCGCACTTCGGCCTCTAACACTGCGGGATCGATGGCTACCCGGGCATTCACGATCAAATCGGCTTCTCGTGGAGATATGTTCGATGGCAACGAGAGGCGGGCGGCTGTGTCGTTGCTGACCACATTGCCGACCGCAAATGCGCCGGCATCATCCATGCCGATCAGTTTCAAGTGGGCGACTTCGCCGCCCAGGTTTCGGCATACCGTGGCCAGTTGGCTGAGGATTGCCGTGAGAAGCTGATCGAGATCGAACGGAGAGGAGGAAGTCAGCCGGGCGGTGGCGTTCAGCCAACCGAGTTCGGCTTCGCCTTCCGCATAAGTATCGTAGTCGATGTCCAGGATCTTGCGGCCAAACGCTCCCTGTTGATCGAGCAATTCCATCAGTGCTTCGAACCCAATTCCGGACACAGCCGAGACGCGCAATACCGGTGTGCCTGGGAACTGTTCGTTCACGAGTTGAACGAGTTTTTCCTGTTCTTCAAGAGAAAGCTCATCCGCTCGATTGATCAGGATGGCATCCGCTTCCTCGAGTTGCTTTTTGAAAATGTATGCAGCCTTGGGACTGAAGCCGCCCGCGGCCTGATTCCGCAAAATGCGAGTGCCGTGGCTCGGCTTGAAAAGCACGGCGTAAGGTGCTACCTCGAATCGCCCTTTGTAAAGATCCTTGAGCGGCTGGATCACGGTTGCCACGAGATCGGTGCAACTGCCTACCGGCTCGGCAAGAATCACATCGGGTTTTGCATGATCCTCGAGCGAACCGACTCGTGAAACGAGATCGTCGAAGCGGCAACAGAAGCATGCCCCGGGAACCTCCTCAACGGAAAGTCCCTGACTTCGGAAAGTATTGGTATCCACAAGGTCGTGTGCCTGGTCATTCGTAACAATGCCGACGCGTTTACCGCGAGACGAGTACATCCGGGCTAGCCTTGCCAGGCTGGTCGTCTTCCCCGCACCCAAAAATCCACCCACCATTACAAAACGCACGCTCATTGGTAAAATCCTTTAGCGGAAGACGTTGCAATCGTGTATCAGTGTACTTCAATTGTAGCGACTCGCGCTGGCTCGTCTCCGGTTACAGACTTACAGTTCGGATGCGATGAAACAGATTCGCCTCATTACTCTCGCGCCCGGCCATTTTCATGCGGCACTCGTCCAAAAACGGATGCTGCCCGAGGTCAATCGCCGCTGTTATGTCTATGCACCCCTCGATGCCGATGCCGCTCTTCACCTCAAATGGCTTGCCGGTTTCAATGCCCGGCTCGAAAATCCAACGCAGTGGGAAGTCGATTTCCGAACCGGTCCCAACTGGCAAGAGCGTTTCATTCGGGAGCAACCGGGAAACACGGTCTTGCTCTCGGGCAGAAACCGACCAAAAATTGAGCTGATGCGACTGGCGACCGGCAATGGTCTCAATGTGCTTGCCGATAAACCGTGGATAATCGACGCAGCTGATTTCCCAAAATTGGAGGAGCTTTACCAGGAGGCTGCTTTACGCGAAGTATTGCTCTGGGATGTGCTGACCGAACGTCAGGAGATCACGCAACGTCTGCTGCGAGAACTCGTCTGCACCCCCGAGCTTTTTGGCAATTGGCAAGCTGGTACGCCCGAATACCCCGCCCTGACCATCGAAAGTGCTCACTATCTCAAGAAAAACGTGGCGGGGATGCCGCTCATTCGCCCCTGGTGGTGGTTCGACCCGGCAATAGCAGGGGAAGCTCTGGCGGATGTCGGTACTCATCTGGCCGACCTGGCAATTTGGCTGATTGCACCGGATCAACCTGTCGATTACCGCACTGAAATTCAGATTGTGACAGCCGACCGTTGGCCGCTCGTGCTATCTGAAGATCAGTTCTGCACTTTGACCGGACTACCTGCATACCCTCCCGATCTCGATGGACGAGTGGTGAATGGCCAGCTCTATTATGCGGGCAACAACAGCGTCACTTTCACGCTTCGCGGCGTAAATGTGAAACTCACGGCAATGTGGGATTACGAGAGTCTGGCTGGCAATCCGGACTCACAAACCACGGTTGCGTTCGGAACCAAAGCTCGAATCGAATTACGTCTATCTCCGGAAAAACAAATCGAACTATTTGTTTCGGCTCGAAATCGCAGTGACCTCGCCGAGTTGTTCAAACTCCTGGCCAGAAAAGTGGAAGAACTGAGTGACCGCTATCCAGGTCTGGATGTCGTGATGAATGGCATGGAGGCACATGTAACAATTCCGGATGCTCTGCGGACATCTCACGAATCGCACTTTTCTGCTGTCTTGGAGGAATTTGCCCGGTATTTCAATTCGCCGCGAGCTGTTCCGCCCTGGGAAAAGGCGAATGCCCTTGCAAGATATTACATCACAACGAAGGGTGTCGAACTGGCTCGAAAGAAAAGACTTTCGCGGTAACACAAGTGCATTAAATGTTCATTTGTTCAAAATTCGTGAGATGTGCGATGCTGACAGTCATTCTTCTGAGCCTCCTACCTTGTGCAGATCCGGCTCCAATTATTACGTCTCCTGTCGGCACTGGTGAAAAGGGTTATGCCGGAGACGGTGGGCCCGCCAGCAAGGCCATGCTCGACCAACCCTTCGATTTGGCCTTCGACAAGCACGGTAACCTGTACTTCTCGGATACAGGAAACCACCGCATCCGGATGGTATCGGCCAAGACTGGGATAATTTCTACTGTGGCCGGGAATGGGAAAAAAGGATTCGGAGGCGATGGCGGCAAAGCCACCGATGCCATGCTCGATGAACCTTATGGCGTTGCCTTGGATGAGGAAGAGAATCTCTACCTGGTTGACCGTCTGAACTATTGCGTGCGAAAAGTGCATGCGGCAACAGGGATCATCACGACGATTGCCGGTACCGGTCGCAAGCCTGGATTCGCAGGCGATGGCGGCAAAGCTACCGAGGCTCTGTTTGTGGAGCCGAATGGCATTTGTCTGGACGGGAAAGGCAAGCTTTATGTCGCGGATGTGGCCGGGCATCGTGTTCGCGTGGTCGATTTGAAGAGTGGAATCATCGATACTCTGGCAGGCAATGGAAAAGCCGCTTCACTGGGCGATGGCGGGCCGATCAAAGACGCCTCGTTGTCCGGACCGAGAGCGGTGGCGATCTCTCCTGATGGGTCGCTTTTCGTTGTCGAGAGGAATGGCAATTCAGTTCGAAAGATCGATCTTCAGAAGGGTACGATCGAACGGTTTGCCGGCACGGGCAAAAAGGGATATTCGGGCGATGGCGGCAAGGCGACTGAAGCAACCTTCGATGGTCCAAAGGAGATCGACATCGATCGCGATGACAATGTCTACATCGTGGATACGGAAAACGAAGTAATTCGTCGGATCGATGCGAAGACGGGAATTATCACCACAGTCGCTGGGCAAGGACGAACGAAGACTCCTGGCCTTGGTGATGGCGGGCCGGCAACTGCTGCAACACTCGGCAGACCTCATGGTGTGGCTGTGGGGCCGGATGGAGCGATCTACGTCGGCGACACGAACAGTCATCGCATTCGCAAAGTGTCGAAGCCGTGAAGTGAGTCTTATTTCGTCGAGGCAAGCAAGTAGCCGGCGGCGAAGGACAAGCCAATCAAGAGCACTACCACGATGGCCAGAAGCGTGGCTTTCTGAACACTGAGAACAATTTGGCCGCGCTCTTCACCCAGGCTCAATGAATCCATTCCGGATATTGGTGAGGTCTTCGGTTTCGCTGTCGACGTATCATTGAGGGGTTGGTGAGCTCCCAGGACATCATCCAAATGGCGTTCAAACAGCGGCCGCTCATTGGAAGAGCGCGGATCGGCGGTTGTTGTCGAAGCAGGTACGGATGGGGTTGGCGAAGGTTTAGTTGCACGAGCGGTAGAAGGTCCTCCCACAGGGGATGGGCTATACGTTGCCGGTGCGTTGCGTTCCGAAACAGAAGCATGTGCGGTGGGAGGAGGGGGCGACGAGACTGGATTCAACAGCTCATCGAGATCTTCCATCTCACTGATATCGCCTGCGGGATCATCGGGGACGGTCAGCGTATAGCCGCAATGGGGACATGTCGTCTCCGATCCCGCCTTACGACGCGCTATACCGAGTAACTTGTTACAATACCCGCATCGAAATCGGATGGGCATGTCCGACCCCCCCAGCTGCCAACGAAAAGACGCATACCGTGTTACAATTCAGTATACCTTGCAATCGGCGGATGTGTTGTTTTTCACTCCCTGATGAATTCGAGAAGTTTGATTGAACTGAAACATGCCGAAGACGAGAATAGATCCATACTTTCATCTGTTTTTGAACAACCTGTTTTGCCTGGTGAAGCGGATAACATCCCCCGATTGACTCTGAATAATTTGGGTTGCTTGTACGATTCAAATGGACATTTCCAACACCGTCAGGGATACCGAAGATGACACCGACCCGAGTTTTTTCCGCACTCCTCAAGTTTGCCGCCGTTGCGGGGCTGCTCGTTGGACTTACTCTTGTTGCAACAAGCGCTGAGGTCGTGATACTCAAAGACGGGTTCGTGATTCAGGGTAATGTGAAGAAAGAGACAACCGTGCTGACAGACCCCGCCACGGGCAAGCAATATCCGGTGCCAAAAGATAACGGCTTCGATTTGGTCGATGAAGGGCCCAAAGTGGTCATTTTCAGTCAACACGCACGTAAAGGAGATGTGAACAAGGAGACACGCCTCCGTCCGGACTACAAGGCCTACCAGAGTACCTTTTATGGCCGCAAGGCCAACGATCCGCTGCCTCAAATCGCGGCTTTGAAATCGGCCAGCGATTTCGACGCTAAATGGTTCCGCAAGATCAAGGTTGCTGTTCCACCAAATAGTTGGGATGTGATCGAGGAGCAAATCACTTACATCGACCCCTATTTCACGTATATGGTTTCGCCGACTCATCTCTGGCGCGAAGGCTATCGGACATCCGAGTTTGAACCTGGGCAATTACGAAAACTCCTGACCACGGGTTTGTTCAAGCTGACAAATGCAGGGATTGCCGCGCTCAAGGCCGCCAATGTCCCGAATGATGTGGTGGTCAAGCTCAATCCACTGAAGGACAAGGAATTGTTGCAAGCAAGCATGGAAAAAGAGCTCGCGAAGATCCTTACTGCTGCCGAATTCAAGCAATGGATGGCCCCTATTTTGAAAGAGACCCTCCTCCCGAAGCCCGATCTTGCCGAGATCGATGGACAACCGGATGCCGGCAAGCGGATAGCCCTGGCCAAGTTCATGCTCGATGCGGGATTCCTCAAAACCGCTCAGGTCGACATCGCCGCCATTCGAAAACAATGGCCTGAGGGCGTGCCGATGCAATCAAAAGAGGTATTCGAAAAGCTGGTGAAGGATTTCGACACTGCCACCATGGCGGTCATCCTGAAGGAGGCGGAACTTTCCCTCGGGGCTGGTCGCTACAACTATGCCGCGGAAGTATTGGCTATCTTTCCCGAGAAGCAAGCCGATGCACGACAGATCGACGATTACACCAAGCTTCGGGCCCAGTTGCAGGCCACTCAGGAGCGTTATGTGGCCGGCCGCCGGCTGCTCCGCAACCTGCTCGATGAAGTGACCGGGATGGATCAGGCCAAGCCGGCACTGGCCGCAACGGGTGGTCTGGTTGGAGCGATATTCCCGCGAAAGGTGTTATCCAATCCCCTGTCGAACCTAGTTGATGCGGGAGAAAGAGTCTTTGCTGAGCTGCACCCCGATTCCGCTCTCCGGATCGAATCGTTCGTGAATCTGGCCGTTCAGGCGGAAAAGGAAAAACTTCAAGGCCGTGTGCCAATCAAGAAGTCGGATGCATTACTCGCCGCGGCCGTAAGCGGCTGGGCCTTGGGAAAGAACGGGGCAACCCCCGATCCCGAGCAGGCCCTCAAGATTTGGAATGCACGGGAGATGGCACTCGCCTATCAACGCACCGAAGATGCGAATACTCGTAACAAGATCTTGCATCGTTTCGAAGATGTTAAACCGGTCGATATCGATGTCCTCGCTCAAATCATCTCACTGCTTCCTCCTGCTGAACCGGAGAACCTGTTCTTCCGGACAGGCAATTCGCTCGGTGGGAAAAACCCTGCGCTCGCGGGAACCTACAAACTAGAAACGGTTCCAACAGGAGATCATCCCAAAAAGATACCCTACTACCTGAGATTACCACCGGAATACCATCACGGCCGCGCTTATCCCGTAATGGTGGTGCTCGGCTCGCCAAACTACGATGTCGAATCACTGCTGGCTTCATTAGCTCAAGAAGCCGACCGGAACGGCTATATCCTGGTGGCACCGGACTGGACCAACCAATTTGCAAACGGTTGGCAATGGAGCGGCGAGGATCACTGGTACGTCACCAGCGTCCTGCGGGAACTCGTCAGGAATTATTGCGTGGACAACGACCGCGTTTTCATTCTCGGCATGGGTGAGGGCGCCAACATGGCGATGGATGTGGCTATGTCTCACCCGGACCTGTTCGCTGGTGTGCTTCCGGTCTCTCCGCTGACGAGGGTCTCGAAAATCAACTTGTTCACGGAGTATTGGAAAAACGCTCAGGCCCTACCGGTCTTTATCGCCACGGGAGAATTAGCCGGCGACTCCGTGCAGAATTGCCGGAAATCGTTATTCGATCGATGGGCACCGAGAGGTTTCCCGGCCTTGATGACGATTTACATGGGTCGGGGTATTGAATGGTTCGCCGCGGAAATACCGGTGATGTTCGACTGGATGGGAAGAAAGAAGCGCGTCACCACCACTGGAGTGCTCAAGCTCGACGAGAAGGGGAGGCAACCCTGGACGACCATGCGGAGCTCCGATAACCGCTTCTACTGGCTGGGTGTGGACCGGATCCAAAGCAACCGCTTGCTCGAAAATAAGAAAGTTTCAGAGATTACTCCCGCCACAATTCAAGGCGATGTGAGTGGAAGCAATGTCATCCGGCTCAATACGCTTGGCGTGCTGAAATGCACCATCTTCCTCACACGTGACTTGATCGACTGGGAAAAAGGGGTCACCGTGGTGATCAATAACACGCCCATGCCCGGCTATTCGCGCCCGAAGAAGCTCACTCCGAGTTTCGAGGAACTGCTCAAAGATTACCGCGAACGCGGCGATCGACGCGTGTTGCTCTGGGGTCGTCTGGAGTTCAATCTCGTGCCGTGAGTGATGAGTTGAATCACCGCACCGCTGTTTCGTCGCTGCCTTCCGCAATCGCCGACTGAAATCGCTGGTAGTGTTCCGAGAGTAAGGTTTTCAACTTCGCAGCCTGAAATGTGTCTGCTGTTGTGAACCAAATCTTGAGTATCTCCGTGCCGTCGTTGCGATCCCCTTCGATCTCGGCATGTTGGCCGATTCCTTCAACTCGGTTCAAGTTCATCTGTCCTCGTCTGCCAATAAACCACGTTTCGAGTGCAGCCGACTCCTTGGTTTTAATCCGGCACCAGAAACGCGAGCTGCCGGAAGGCCGGATGGTGATCGCATCGCGCACATCCCATTTGAATTCCAGTTGCGAGTCGATCTCCCGGATGAGTGCAATCAGCCGCGGAAGGAGCGATCGGTCCCATTTCAATTGTTTGCCTGGGGGAAATCCCTTCTCGCCCAAGTGCCACTTCTCGCCAGCCTTTTTCCAAGGCATGTTTCCTTCGATGCCGCCTGCCGAGGTTGCCGCTCGACCTTGAACAATCTCGACCGCTCGAGCCAGGAATTCGCGGAACGCTGGCGTATCGATTTCTGCCTTTTTGTGAACAATGATCACGACATGTTGAACGCCTGGACCGTGTGCCACCTCGACGCGATTGCTATCGCGCGAAAAGCCTTCCAATCCTGGAGTATCGCTCAGCGGCTTGAGTTTAAGCTTGGCGGCAAGCAACTCCTCCTTGAAAGGCCTCCCCGGTAAGCGGAAGACAAACTTGACGTAAGCTTCGTGACCCGTGATGGCGTGCAGGAACCAGCCATCCGACTTCTTGGGAAGTGGAATTTCGATTACGCTCCGGTGGTTCCAGTTCGTTTCAGAAAACTGGCCAAGGGAGTGCACTTGCTCAATCACCCACTCCAGCGCCGAGCCTTCCCACTTGATGGGTTTGCCGGTGGTGGTGACGCGATCGTGGATGTGCCACTTGGGCCCGTTTTCCTCCCACGGCAACTTGGCCTCTTTGCCGACTTCGGCAATATCCAGATCACCAACTTTTGCCCGCAGTGCAGCCTCCGGATCGAACTTGATCCGCTCAGCATGAGGTGAGGTTTCCAGGACATTCTTGAGAATGCGGCCAGTGTGAGTAGTGGCTCCATCCTGATATTGCCCGACAATCTCCTCGGGCGTTCCGCACGCCACAATAGAGCCGCCTCGAATGCCAGCCTCCGGACCCATGTCCACCACCCAATCCGCCGTCTTGATGACATCGAGGTTGTGTTCGACCACGATCACGGTGTTCCCGAGATCGACGAGGCGGTGCAGAACATCGAGCAACTTGCGGATGTCGTCGAAATGCAATCCCGTGGTTGGCTCATCGAGGAGGTAGAGCGTTTTACCCGTGCTGGGCCGCGCAAGTTCGGCAGCCAGTTTGACCCGTTGTGCTTCCCCGCCAGACATCGTTGGCGCCGGTTGCCCGAGAGACATATAACCCAACCCAACATCTTCGAGCGTTTGAAGAATGGTCCGGATTTTGGGAATGTTGCCGAACAGTTCAAGTGCTTCGCTGACACGCATGGAGAGAACATCGGCGATGCTTTTGCCGTGATAATGAACGAGAAGAGTCTCCGGGTTATAGCGGCTGCCGTGGCAGGTATGGCACTCCACCCAGACATCCGGCAGAAAGTGCATCTCGATTTTCTTTTGTCCCAGCCCCTCGCAAGTCTCGCATCTGCCTCCCTTTTGATTGAAGCTGAACCTGCGCGGGTGGTAGCCACGCACTTTGGATTCGGGCAGACGGGCATAAACTTCGCGGATGAGATCGAAAGCACCCGTATAAGTGGCAGGGTTGGAAGATGGCGAGTTGCCAATCGGATCCTGATCGACGCTGATGATCTTATCGAGATGCTCGAGCCCCCGGATATCATCGTGTGCGGCTCCGGGTGTCTGGGCGCGATTGAGCTTGCGCGCGAGTGTGTTGTACAGAACTTCATTGATCAACGAAGATTTTCCGGAGCCGCTCACTCCGGTTACCGCAACGAACGCACTCAAAGGCAGGTGTACATCGATATTTTTGAGGTTATGCTGCCGGGCACCGATGACAGAGAGGAAAGCGGTTGAGGGAAACGCGAAACACGATTGCAACTCCTCAACCGACGCGGTAGACATCTCAAAATCTGGCTTTTCCTTGGCTTTTCCTCCCTCTAACGAACGGATACGCCTGTTGGTGGGAACTGGAACGGCGAGTTTATTGGACAGGTACTGTCCGGTGAGCGATTTTTTGTTTTTCACGACTTGTTGGGGTGTACCTGCCGCAACGATTTCGCCACCGTGATCACCCGCTCCAGGTCCAAAATCGAGAAGGTAATCCGCCGACGCAATGACTTCGCGGTCGTGTTCGACCAGAAGCAGTGTATTACCGAGATTGCGGAGCCTTCCGAGAGCTTCCAGGAGTCGTTCGTTGTCGCGTGGGTGTAGACCAATTGTCGGTTCATCGAGAACGTAAAGGACGCCGGTAAGACCGGAGCCGATCTGCGAAGCAAGGCGGATACGTTGCGCTTCTCCACCAGAGAGAGTCGGCCCTGGGCGTGCCAGAGTCAAGTAATCGAGCCCGACATCGACCAGGAATTTGAGCCGGTTGACAATCTCGCGAATCACTTCGATGGCTACCTGCTGATCTTGCTTCGAGAGGTTCAGCTTTTGAAAGAACTCAAGTGCCTGGCCAAGCGATTTCTCGCAAATTTCTCCTAGAGTGAGATTGGCGAAGCGAGTGGCGGCCGCATCTGGCCGCAGACGCGAGCCGTGACATGCAGAGCAGGAAACCTGATCGACCAGGTGGTCGAGCCTATGTCGGTAAACCCAACTGACGCGCGATGCTTCATCAATTGAGGGGAAGAGCCCCTTGTATTGGAAACGAGGAAATCGAGTCATCGAGCCCGATTTCTTGCCTTTTTCTTTCTTCTTGGTTTTTGGTTCAACGGGACTCAGGTCCAGCCACGCTTCGCCGGTACCATGGAGAATCGCACGCTGGTGAACGGGATCCAGTTCTTCATAGGGCGTATCGAGATCGAAGCCAACGTACTGGGCCAGAGCCTCGGCAAAAGCGAGCCAGGACGAACCGGGGATCAACGAGGGCCAGGCCGTGACAGCTCCTTCGCGCAAGGTCAGCGAAGTATTACCAACCAGCAAGTTCTCATTTGCACCCCTCTGAAAACCAAGCCCTTCGCACGTCTGACACCAACCCAATGGGCTGTTGAACGAATAGTTGTGTGGATTCAAAGGCTCGAAACTCAGGTTGCAGTGTTCGCAAGCGAGATGCTGCGAGTATTGCTCAACCTTCCACTTGGTCTCATCGGTGTCTGCTTCAACATAAGCGATATGCATAACGCCGCGGCCGAGGTCGAGGGCCTGTTCCACCGCTTCGGCAATGCGCGTTCGCGTGCCGGGTTTTACCACGTTGCGATCCACCACCACTTCCACGGCATGCTTGCGGCGGTGATCGATAGTGGGTGGTTCATCGATCGTGTAACTCTGGCGGTCGACTCGCATTCGCGAGTAGCCGGCCCGCCGGATCTCCTCCCAGAGCGTCTCGTATTTCTCCTGACCTTTTCTCTCCAGTGGGGCCATGATGTAGAGCCGTGTCCCTTCTGGAAGCGAAAGGACTTTATCGACGATTTCATCGACCGTCTGGGTTCCCACTGCTCGGCCGCAATTTGGACAGTGCCGTTCGCCAAGCCGGGCGTAGAGAATGCGAAGGTAGTCATAGATTTCTGTTACCGTGCCGACTGTCGAACGTGGGCTCTTGCTGGTGGTCTTCTGCTCGATGCTGATTGCCGGCGAAAGCCCGGTGATCCGTTCCACCTTGGGCTTCTGCACCTGCCCGAGAAACTGCCTGGCGTAGCTCGAAAGGCTCTCGACGTATCGCCGCTGACCTTCGGCATAGATCGTATCGAGTGCCAGCGAAGATTTACCCGAACCGGAAGGCCCGCAGAAAACCGTCATCTGATCGCGGGGTAAACTCGCGTGTACGTTTTTCAAATTGTGCTGGCACGCACCTTCAACGCAGATATGAGTGATGTAATTTGTTGAGGGTTGGGTGTGATCGCCTAACGACGCAACGGCTTTCTTTTTCGCCTTGCCGTTCGTTGGACGCCGCTTCGTTCCAAGAACGGGTGCTAGTGCCTGACCCGTGTATGATTCGGCATTCTCGGCCACCTGTTCGGGCGTTCCCGACGCAACAACCCGGCCACCGCCGGCTCCTCCTTCCGGACCCATATCGATCAAGTAGTCCGCGGTCTTGATTACATCGAGGCTATGCTCGATCACCAGCACGGTGTTGCCTTGCTCAACGAATCCCTGCAAGACATCCAGCAGCTTGCGCGTGTCATCGAAGTGCAAGCCCGTGGTCGGTTCATCGAGAATATAAAGTGTTTTTCCCGTTCCGCGCCGGCACAGTTCTTTGGCGAGCTTGATCCGTTGTGCCTCGCCGCCGGAAAGCGTCGGAGAGGGTTGGCCGAGCTTGACGTAGTCGAGTCCGACATCGTGAAGAGTTTGCAGCATGGCCCGGACTTTGGGAACATGCTCGAAGTGGTCGAGTGCCTGGGCCACTTCCATTTCCAGAACATCGTGAATTGACTTGCCCCGATAACGTACCTGGAGAGTCTCGCGATTGAATCGTCTCCCCTCACACACAGGGCATGTGACCCACACATCAGCCAGGAAATCCATTTCGAGTTTGTTGGAGCCGTTACCTTCGCAGGCTTCACAACGTCCCCCCGGCCGGTTGAAGCTGAAGCGCCCCGGCTGGTAGCCGCGCAACTTCGCATCCGGCATGTGTGCATAGAGCGAGCGAATCTCGTCCCAGACTTTGATGTAGGTGGCTGGATTCGATCGCGGCGTTCGCCCAATTGGCGCCTGGTCGATATCGATCACCTTGTCGATTTGCTCCGTGCCTTCGAGGCGATCAAACTGTGGTCCAATCTCGTATGAACTATCTTCTTCGGTATCACTGGCCTCCGTCTCATCCCCATTTTCCGATCCAACCTCGCCGGTCCGCACTCCGTTCTTGAGAACATCGTTGATGAGCGATGATTTGCCCGAGCCACTCACTCCTGTCACACAGACGAACACGCCAAGGGGAATATCGACCGTAATGTTCTTGAGGTTGTTCTGCTTCGCACCCACAATCCGCAACGTTTTTCCCGTCAGCTCGCGGCGTTTCTTGGGTATTGTTATTTCTTGTAGCCCTGAGAGGTATTGAGCAGTCAAGCTTTTGGGGTTGGCCAACACTTCGCCAGGTGTTCCCGCGGCAACAATGTGGCCCCCGCGAATACCGGGGCCAGGACCAAAATCCACCAGGTAATCCGCGGCTCGCATCGTCTCTTCATCGTGCTCAACAACGAGCACGCTGTTGCCCATATCGCGAAGCTTTTCCAGGCTCCTGAGCAATCTATCGTTGTCGCGCGGGTGCAAACCGATGCTTGGCTCATCGAGAACATACAACACACCCACCAGGCCGGAGCCGATTTGTCCCGCGAGGCGGATCCGCTGGGCTTCGCCGCCGGAGAGCGTCGGGGCAGAGCGGTCGAGCGAGAGATAATGGAGACCGACATTCAGCAGGAACGTGAGCCTGCCGCGAATTTCCTTGAGCAATTCACCAGCGATTGTCTTCGAGATTGGAGAGAGCGATTGTTCGTAAATGTCGAGCCATGGAACAAGATCGCCGACGGACGTATGACCGACTTCCACGAGTGTTCTGCCGCCGACGCGAACGGCTCGGGCTTGCGGATTCAGCCGCTCGCCATTGCAAGCCGGGCAGCGGACCACACGCATGTATTTTTCGAGTTGCACTCGGCGCGGCCCAGCGGCAGCTTTTTTGAATTGCGAAAGCAGTTGGGGAACAATCCCCTCCCATTTCCCTCCATGCTTCCAGACCTTTCCTCCGCGCTGTTTCCATTCCCAGACGATATGGGCATCCCCACTGCCTTGAAGAAGCAGATTGCGTTGTTGCTGCGGTAATTTCTTCCAGGGAGTTTGCAGGTTGATGCCAAGCGATTTGCCAATACCCTCATAGATGTGCTTTCGCCAGCGTCCCATCTCCCGGAGAGCACCGATCAGTGGAATTGCTCCATCGTAAAAACTCAGGTTCTGATCGGGTATGAGCAGATCGGGGTCGAAGGTGAACTTCGAGCCAAGCCCATCGCATTCCGGACACATGCCCTGGGGATTATTGAAGCTGAAGAGTTGCGGAGTAGGCGGATCGTAGCTGACATTGCAGTGCGTGCAGGCATAATGTGCTGAGAGGAGCAGGTCGGTGGCAGGTTTCGCCTGTTTTGCTTGTTTTGCTTGTTTTCCTGAAGAGTTTCCCTTTAACTCTTCGTCTTCAAGCGCGGATTTTTGACCCGCATCTTCCTCGATGGAGACAACGAGGTTTCCGGAAGCCAGAGTCAACGCTTGCTCGACTGCTTCCGCCACACGCGTCCGAAACGTTCCATCTGGAGATGCGCGCTCAGTGGTCCGCGTGGCAGGAATTTGCAAACGATCAATAACGATCTCAATGTTGTGTTTGATTCGCTTATCGAGCTTCAAATCGTCCGTGAGTTTGACAACAACGCCATCCACCCGGGCGCGGACATAGCCGCGTTTGATCATGTCGGCGAAGAAGTCTTTGAATTCACCTTTCTGCGATCGCACGACTGGCGCAAGGATGAGAAAACGCGTTCCTTCGGGAAGAGCGAGAATCCTGCCAATGATCTGTTCGCGAGTTTGAGCGGTAATTGGTCTGCCGCACCGTGGGCAGTGACCCTCGCCCAACCGTGCATAGAGTACGCGCAGAAAGTCCGAAACTTCGGTGATCGTGCCGACCGTCGAACGGGGATTCCGTCCCGCTGTCTTTTGTTGGATGCTGACTGCCGGGGATAGACCGCCGATGTAGTCGACTTCCGGCTTGGGGAGTTGGCCCAGGAACTGACGGGCATAGCTGGAGAGCGATTCTACGTAACGTCGTTGCCCTTCCGCATAAATAGTATCGAACGCAAGCGAGCTTTTGCCGGAGCCGCTGACGCCGGTAAAGACGATGAGTTTGTTTCGGGGAAGTTCGAGGTTAACGCTTTGGAGATTGTGTTCGCGCGCCCCGCGTACTGTGATCGTCTGAGTTTCCATAACTCCGGACGTTCCTCGCGAGTGAGACCGATAGGGGTACAGATGACTAGTATAGGGGAAAGGGGGAGAGTGGGGAAGTGTCTGAGCAGCATGAAGGGTAATTCCCCCTCAAAGCCGTGCATCGGGTGCCATGCCCACGGCTTTGCGTGGGCATGGCTCGGCTTATGCGGTTTATTGAGTGCCATGCCCACGGCTTTGCTTGGGCATGCTTCGGCTTATGCATGCCATGCCGGCTCTACATAACCTCGCAAAGCTGTGAACATGGCAAGGGCACGGCACCCCGAATGTTTCGACGAACACGTGCCATTTCGATGCTCACATGCCCACGCAAAGCCGTGGGTATGGCACCCAGATTGGTTCTACTCAGGTGTGCTATTCCGATGTTCCCATGCCCACGTAAAGCCGTGCATCGGGTGCCATGCCCACGGCTTTGCGTGGGCATGGTTTTGCCAATGATTAGCATCTCGACTCTCTTTCCTGCCCCACTCCAAGCCGTGTATCGCGTGCCATGCCCACGGCTTTGCGTGGGCATGGTTCGGCACATCATGCGTGGCATCTCGACTCTCCATGCCCACTTCAAGCCGTGTATCGGGTGCCATGCCCACGGCTTTGCGTGGGCATGGTTTGGACAGATGTGTGCCATTCCGCTGTTTACATGTCCACGAGAAGCCGTGGGTATGCCACCCGGTGCGGGTTCGTGCTCATGTATGCCATTCTGCTGCCCACATGCCCACGCAAAGCCGTGGGCATGGCACCCGGCGTGGTTTGACCCATGCTGGTATCTCGACTCTCCATGCCCACGCCAAGCCGTGTATCGGGTGCCATGCCCACGGCTTTGCGTGGGCATGGTTCTGCCAATGAGTAGGATCTCAACTCTCTTCCTGCCCCACTCCAGTCCGTGTATCGGGTGCTATGTCCACGGCTTTGCGTGGGCATGGTTTGGACAGATGTGTGCCATTCCGCTGCTCACATGCCCACGCAAAGCCGTGGGCATGGCACCCGGCGTCGCACATTCTGAAGTCCGCAAGGCCGCCGCGACATCTCTTCTCCATCAGAATGTGGCCAGTGCCATAATAGGGTTGAGGGCTCAACGAGCAGTCCGCCGAATGAATCAGGGCAGGAGCAAATACTATACCTATGTTCAGTAATTGCCTTCGATCCGCAAAGTTCTCATTAATGCCATGAATTACCTTAAAAAAGACGACAAAAAGTGCCATCGAACGGGGCAAAAATCATGAAAAATGCCTTGAAAATGAAGAAAACCGAATTGTCGCTCCCGGCGACAAAAAGAAATGGCCAAAACGGTCAGAATAACAAAAAACGCTTGGAAATCGCAATTGCGCCTACCCGTGTACGACAAGAAATAGTGTGCCCAGTGCGTCAAAAGACTCCGCACCGGGAGCAAAAGCGACATTTTGCGCGTGCAATTATGAGAAATGGGATCTGTATAAATTTGTTCAGTAATATTCCAACCACGTTTGCAGTGACAGCCCACCAACGCGTTGGTGGGCTGTCATGATAAATGCGGTTGGAATGTGGGAACCGTGGAGATTTTGGGAGCATCAATGATCCTTTGTCCCTCATCACTTTTTCATTAACCAATGACTGTGCTATAACTTCCGTATGGCTTGAATGTTCATGTTCCGGCCAATTTCTGGAACTCCTCATTGTTGTCCAACGTCAGATTGGGTAGAAGGTTGTGAGCGACGATGACCGCCAGCTCATCGCAAGCTGCCTGGGCGGCCAACGAGAAGCCTTTGGAGAATTGGTATCTCGTTATCAGGCAAGACTTTATAACGCTGCGATTCGACTGGTGGATAATCCTGATGATGCTGCCGACGTCGTTCAGGATGCCTTCCTGAACGCGTATCAGTCGCTTCACACCTTTAAGGGTGATGCCGAGTTTTTTACCTGGTTGTATCGTATTGCCTTTAATGCCGCGATAAGCCTCAAACGAAAGAAACGGGCAGCGGTTAGCTTGGATGCCGTTGGTCCGGATGCGGGAATCGATCCCGATGATCCTTCCGAGTATGTCAAACCTGGTGCCGCACTCGAGCGAACTGAAGAGGAGACGCAACTTCAAGAAGCGATGAATCGTCTTTCTCACGAACACCGCGAGGTTTTGGTGCTCAAGGATATCGATGGTGTGAAATACGAGGACATCGCGGAGATACTCGGGGTTCCGATTGGCACGATCCGAAGCCGACTGCATCGTGCCCGCCTCGAACTTCGCGAATTACTCGAAAATGAAGGTGGGTAGAGGAGTCTTAAGGGAAGAAAGTAAGGAAGAGAATAAGGGAGAAAATTGTATGGAAGCTGTCTTGAGCTGATCCATGCAAATAAGAAGACAATAACGATGAGCGATAACCTGCTAGCCCTGATCACTACTGCCGTTGATGGCGAATTGAGCGCCGTCGACAGGCTTCGCTTTGACCACTTGTTGGACTCATCCGCCGAAGCGCGCTCGATCTACGACAAGTTGAAAGCCGATAGCGACCGACTCCGCAATCTGCCGCACGCTGTGCCCCCCCGGAATTTACATCAGCGCGTGATGGCGCAGATTGCCGCCGTGACACCCATTCCCGTCACACCCTTTAGCCGCCCGATTATCCAATCTTTACCGGTTGAAACTTCCGAAAGAGTTAACGATCTCAAAAGTTCAAGAAGCAAACGATTGGTTCCCATTGCAATTGCCGCGAGCTTGCTCTTCGCCATCACGGGAAGCTCTTTCTGGTTCTTTAATGGTAGCGGTGGTAAAGCGGGAACTGTTGCCCACAACTCAAAACGTCAATCTCACACATCGCAGAGCGGAGCAGGGGAGAGCGAGTGGGCCAAATGGCTCCCTGCCGATAACAGCTCTCGCCCTGTGGCCCCCACACCTAATGCAATCAGCCGGGCCGATACACGAAATGATACTAACAACACGCAATCGTCCGTGACACCTCCGGTCGTTGTGGAGACGATTACTGTTGCTCCTTCGCCTCGTCCAGCCAGGAACCCGAACATTTACGCAGCCGAGCCTCGACCGGACATTGGTCCGCTCGACCTGGTCAGGATCCGCGTTCCATTCCTCAAGCCGCTCGCGGATTTCGATCACGAGGAAACGCGCCAGCAATTCGTTGAGGAACTTGGCCGCGACCCTGCTTTCCGAATCGATGTCTTCACACGCCACTTGCCCAAAAGCGTGGACTGGTTCCGAAACGCCGCGAAAGTGTCGAATGTGAACGTGGCAGTTGACGCCGCCACTCTCGATCGGGTGAGCAAGAGCCAGGTCAGCGCGGTTGTCGTTTACATTGAAGCGATGACGCCAAGTGAATTGGCCGATCTCTTTGCCAAGCTCTGTGCCGAGGATGCCAAGATCACGCCTCGGATCTTTGATACCGTTCATGCCACCCCTGTTGTTGAAGACGATCAGAAAGCCCTGCGCAGCATCCTGGGAGTCGATCCGGGTCTATTCAAACGGCCGGCACAGGAAAAAGGCGCGGAGAATCCCAAGCCGATCAGCTCGGGAACTGTTGATCAGATTGTGAAATCGCTATCTGCAGGGCAGGGTAAAGAGACTGAAAAATCTGCGATTCTCATGACCTGGACGCCATCGATGGGGCGGACAATCCCTTCTTCCTCAGTGGAGTTGAAGCAATTCCTTCTCAAGCGCGGCGAACGAAAAGCGAACGCGCTGCCCGTAATGATCGTCATCCGGCATGGGAACGGTTGATCCCATCAGGGGTCATCCCTCTGCCGTGGTGCCATAACCGCCCTGGGTAGCTCACCCGGGGCGGTTGTGTTTAATAGCCTTTGAAATCAAGTCTTTTTACGTGTTTCGGATTTTTCTTTACTACCGATTTTACTACTTGTACACTGTTCAACAGTAGAAAAAATATTGGCCCTGGCGGTTCTCACCCGCCAGAGCCGAGCATCACCTAACCCTTACCCGAGCGGTGATACCATGTCCGAGTCTACCACTTCGCGCCTATCTCGTAAAGCAATCAGCAAACCCAAAAAGCCTTACGAAGGCTTCCCGCTCACGCCCCATGCGTCCGGGAAATGGCAGAAGAAAATCCGGGGCAGGATCCACTACTTCGGAGCATGGGCGCGTCGAGTCGATGGAAAGCTGGAGCGCGTGAAAGGGGATGGATGGGAAGAGGCCCTCGAACTGTACAAGGAACAGGCTGAAGACCTCCACGCCGGCCGAGAGCCACGGGTATTGTCTGGCGGGTTTACCCTTGTGGAACTGTGCAACAAATTCCTCGAAAGCAAAAAACGCAAGCTCGATGCCAATGAACTCAGCGTGAGGATGTTCCACGAGTACAAGCAGATTAAAGACCTACTGCTGTCATCGTTCGGCAGTAACCGACTAGTCGATTCGCTCACACCAGAGGATTTTGAAAAGCTTCGCGCGGATATGGCAAAGCGATGGGGTCCGGCCCGACTCAGCAATTCCATCGTTAGTATCAAGTCATTCTTCAAGTACGGAGTGGATAACTTCCTAATCGACAAAACGGTTCGATATGGGACCGAATTCAAGCGGCCAAACAAGGCCACATTTCGAAAGCACAAAGCCACGAGAACGAAAAAGACGATGGAGGCTGCAGACCTGCGGAAACTCATCGAGAATGCTGAGCAACCACTCCGCGCGATGATCTTGCTAGGACTCAATAGCGGGTTTGGTAATACCGATTGTGCATCACTGCCTCTTTCCGCTGTCGATCTGAAAACCGGCTGGCTGTCATTCCCCAGGCCGAAAACTGGCATCGATCGCCGTTGCCCTTTGTGGCCTGAGACGGTTGATGCGATCCACGAGGCCCTCGAACTGCGGACGAAACCAGTTCGTGATGAAGATGCCGGACTGTTATTCATCAATCGCCGCGGAGCCCCATTTATCCGGTTCGTGGAGAAGGCCCAAACGGACCTGGTCGGGGAGCAATTCTTCGAGCTGCTCAAGAAGCTTGGCTTTTACAAGAAGGGGATTGGGTTTTACCTTCTGCGCCATGTTTTCCGAACGAAGGCCGGAAGCGTCCGTGATAACGATGCGGTTGATGTGATCATGGGCCACGTCGATACCTCGATGGGAGCCCACTACGTTGACGAATTCGAAGACTGGCGACTACAAGCAGTTGTTGACCACGTTCACGCCTGGCTGTTTGGGAAAGATGCTTCGAAGCAATCACACGTTGAAAGATTGACGACAAAGTAGAGACGGATAAAAATGTTCACGTCCGGAATGCGGGGAGTCATGACCCCGCGTTGGTCGTGGTGAGTAGAGCGGTCCCTCAAGGCGCGCTATTCACCACGACTGACCGGCACACTTGAGGGGATAACATGTCGGCTGCATTTCTGGCCAACTTTATTGAACCCACATCTGCGGACGAACGCATCGAGCGGACTACTAAACTCCGCCGGGAGTTATACGAGCTATGTACATTGTGGTTTAATGAGAAGTGGGGAACGCCTACCCAAAAGGCCATTGAAGCCCGCTATTCTATTCCGGGTAAAGCTTATGAATTGAAAGAACTCCTGATGCATCCGCGAGCAGGAATTGCATCTATTCATCCAGATTTCGGTACCATCGAATCAGAATGCAGGAAAGGCTGGATTAAGGTTTTGCAGTTATGTAGCAATGGCGTCAGTGTTTTCTACACTGATGAAAGTGTAGTGGACGTATTGACAGAAGTAAAACAGGATACCAAAGTTGAACAATTAAGTGATGAGTTTTCCGCTCTTCGCGCTCTAATTGTTCCACTCAAGCTTTCAAAGAATCAATCTAAGGCTGTAGAGTTGCTATGTGATGGCAAGGGATCTGTTAAATTCGCCAGTCTAAAAGAGGAGTTTCGATGGGGATTCAGTTCCTCGGAAAGCAATTGGGACAGTCTTGCGGGAAAGCTAAATGGGATTCTACGTTGCCACGGCTGGAACTTTTTCCGTAAGGGTAACTATGCTAGAGTCGAGAAGTTTGAGCCAGTACAAATAGCAAAACGCCTTAGAAACAAGGCAAATAAGAAGTAATTCAAAAATCTGTTTTTAGTCAGTTTTCAGTCAGCGACAAGTCTATCAACCCTTTGCCATGATAATCCCAACACAGAGGGGATTATTATGGCCCGCAAAGAATACGATCCACTCGATTTTGTTCCCGACCCTCAAATCATACGCGAGAGGTTAACCAGAACCCTCTCTCTTGCTGAGCGTCTCCGCATTTTATTGGAACTATCCGAACGGCTTAACGCAACAGACGGTCAGCCCCTTGACCTCGACACTATTCGAACCGCTTGCGTTGAAGCAGGCTTTCTGTCTCCGCGCAGATCGGAGAGGGCCCATGCCTAACCCTTACCTCACGATTGCCGAGATCGCGGCCCGGTTCGGAGTTGGTGAACGAACGGTAGGCGGCTGGATTCAGGATGGGCACTTAAAAGCGGTGGATGTGTCTCGAAAACTCGGATCGAGAAAACCGCGACTCAGAATCTCTGATGAATCTCTCCGCGAATTCGAGCGATTGAGAAGTGCAACTGCATCAACATCGGTTGCGCCGCGAGGGCGGAAAAGACGATCGGCTGAAGTTGTGGACCTGTTCCCATGAAAAGGCTGGAAAAGTTGGTTGGCGGTCAAAGGAAGTGATTCGGTTGGTGTGTCCAGGGTCGGCTAAACCCTGGACACAGTGAACCAACAAGCGGCAAACAGTCAACCAGAACGTTCCCGGATTCTCAGGCCCGGTAATCAAATGATGATGGATCGTCGCCAGTTCGTCAAGTTGGTCAATGACACTTTCGCAAGGGAAGGGCTGGCCGCGGCGTCTACTCTTCGTGAAAAGCTGCTCGCTTCCGGCTTCGTTAATCTCGACCTCGATCGCTCCTCGCCAGTTCAACTTTCTGAAATCGTGGATGACGTTTTGGCCTCAATCCTCTCAGCGATTGAGGTGGAACGCTCATGAATGCAGTAACCTCCGAAACGGCAAAAAGGGCAAAAATAACCCCCCCAGGTTCGCAGAGGGGTATTTTTGATGACTCAAATAATCAGTTTGACCCCCCAAAAAGCAAGCTTCCGGCGCTTCAGTTCTATGTTGGCGACTGGCGTAAAGACTCAGGAGTGCAATCTTGTTCACTAGCGGCGAGAGGGCTATGGATTGAGATTCTTTGCATCATGCATGAATCGACTCCAAGAGGCTTTTTGGAGTTGAATGGTCAGCCAATTTCGGATCCCCAATTGGCTCGACTGACGGGTGCCAGCATTGACGAACTTACCTTACTTATCAATGAGTTAGGGACCGCCGGAGTTTTTTCAAAAGACTCTCGCGGAGTGATCTATTCGCGTCGAATGGATCGTGATGAGCACATCCGAAAGATTCGATCTGAAGCCGGAAAAAAGGGGGCAGTTTTTGGCATAAAAGGCGGTCGCCCGAAACGCGGTGGAGAAGGGTCAAAAACTCCGAAACGGCAAAAAGGGCAAAATAACCCCCCTTCATCTTCATCTTCATCTTCGGATTTAAAAGACATCCGGAGTGTCGATACTGAAAAAAAACCCGGGAATGCGAAAGCCGACAACCCAAATTCACTCTTTCAAGGATTCTGGGAAGCATACCCGCGCAAATTGAAAAAAGACAAAGCCTCAAAAGCATTCGCCAAGCTCTCTCCCACTCCGGAGCTTTTGGCCCGAATGCTTTCCTCAATCGAAAACTTTAAGCGGTCTGAAGACTGGTTGAAAGAAGACGGGAAATACATTCCTCACCCTACTACCTGGCTAAACGATCGCCGATGGGAGGATGAGCAACCTGGCACCTCGAACAATCTGCAGACCGCGCCAACTATCAAGCGAGCCAGTGACAACCCAGAGACATTTACGAAAGGAACCAATTCATGATGGAAGATCGACTCCCACCAAACAACAAAGAGGCCGAACTCGGCGTTCTCGGTGGAATACTTCGCGACCCGCAAGTGTTGGACGATGCAATACAGTTCATCTCCGAAAGGGATTTCTATTTCGATGCTCACCAAAAAGTGTTCAAGGTTCTCACAGAGTTGGCTCACGATAATCCGGAGATGATTGACATAACTATCGTTGCCGATCGGCTGAATAAATCTTCCTTCCTTGAAGACGTTGGAGGACTCGATTTTCTGGCGGATCTTTGGGGTAAAGTTCAGACAGGTGCGAATGTTCGCTACCACTCACAGATCATCCGCAACGCGGCTTTGTTGCGTGGGCTCATTCATGCAAGTACCGAGACTCTGCGCGATGTTTACGATTCGACGGCATCACCCGAGGAACTAATTGCCCAGGCCGAACAGAAGATTTTCAGCCTACACGATAGCCAGCAATCAGAGGAACCAATCTCCGCTTTGCAGCTCTCGCAAGAGGGATTGGAACGGATTGACGCCAGACATGCTCGAAGCGGTCCCGATGGTTTGGCTACAGGTTTTGAAGATCTCGATTGTTACCTCGACGGCATGAAGGGCGGAAACCTCATCGTCGTGGGTGGACGTCCGGGCGCTGGCAAAAGTGCTCTCGCTCTTGCAATCACTCTCAACCTCAGCGAAGAGAGCATACCCGTCTACTTTGCTTCGCTCGAAATGTCGCGGGTCGAGATAACTGACCGCATTTTGGCCATGCGTTCACGAGTTCCCTTGAAGCTCATCGGCCGCGGACAAATCGACGCAGAGCAAAGCGGAAGGATCGTCCGCGCCGGCAATGCGTTCGGAATGGAACCATTCCACCTACACGATCATAGCGGCATAACTGCGGCTCGCCTGGCTTCCAACGTCCGAAGAGCAATCCGCAAGCAAGGTGCCAAGCTTATCGTTGTCGATTACCTGCAACTCATGACTCCGGAAAATCGGAAAGATCAGCGATATCTACAAGTCGGAATGCTGGCGTTAAGGATGAAGGAGCTGGCCAGATCTTGCAACGTTCCAGTGGTACTGCTTTCTCAACTCAATCGTGAGTCTGAAAGCAGGAGCGACAACAAACCAAAGCTTTCAGACCTGCGTGAGTCAGGGGACATTGAAGCCCATGCTGACGTCGTGTTGCTGATGCACCCACACATCGACCCGGCCACAAAGAACAAGACCGGATTGCATGACGTGATTGTGGCGAAGCAACGGAACGGCCCGGTTGGGGAAGTGACGCTCTGTTATCACAACACGATTGCAAGGTTCGAGAACGCGGCGAAGTGAGAACACCCAACCCAACGCCTGACGTCAATTCACCCGAGGCGGGTGCCGATTGGGTATTGGTGCTGCGGTCGGTGCGGAGTGATGTTCCTGAAGCGATGAGGATGAAGCGGCTGTTGAAGACATTGCTGAGAAGCTACTCGATGCGCTGTGTGTCGGTGTCATCACAGGTGCCACAAGCAAAGCCAGCGAAGCCACAGGCCACACAGAAGAGACAACGCAAGGTGAAGCCGAAGAGAGCAACGAACCTCATCGAGTCGTTAGATGGACATAGGTTATAACGTATTGAAATAACATTCTGACAAAAGTGGGTCCTTGGTGACTTCGAAAAAAGTCGTGCTAAACACGGAACAGCCAGAAGTTTTAGGCGAGTTGGTCATAATTAATTCCCGCTCCTCGAACTGGCAGCGAACCGCTGGATTCACTGGCGTTTTTGAAAGGATGAACACGATGGAAATACCACAACCGGCGACGATCGCCAAAATGCGGCTGCTAGTCCTGGACAGATGATCCCAGGCCCGGCTTGCAAGCTCGTTAATGCGACGCGAAACCCAAGTTTTTGCTACCGGTAGCAATGAATTGATTTAGCTTCTTGAATTCAGTCAAGTTCGAGGTGTAGGGTGTCATGGGCAAGGTAGCCAAAGAAAAACGAAGCGGGGAAAAGCCCAACTTTGTGGCAACGTGCGAGAACTGCAATGTTCGCCTCGAATGTGTTCATATCCGAGATGCTGGTAAGGCCACGCGACGGTGGAAGAGGTGTTCGAGCTGCGGACAGCGGTATGTCACTGAAGAAAGGTTCATCGGGCGATTGACAGAAGCGGAACAGGCGATCATCGATACCACAAACCAAACTCCGGAATCGAAATGACGGCAGCCGATCCATCAATCTCTGAGGCTTTCGACACCCAAGCGTTGCTTGATTGGGACGGTCCAACTTTTGAATATTGCGTTCGAGTCTTCTCACCCCCATCGGAGACTATTCCGGGAATGAATGCGTTCGGAAAACTTGGTTGGGAAGTTGTGTCAGTCTTTCCGATCCAGGCTCAAATTTGCGTGTACTTCAAACGCTTATTACCGCGCGCCCCGATGCCTCTGCCGAATGGAGTTCATCACTAGCAATCGGTCGCCCGATTGGAGTTTTTCAACCGTCTTACCCTCTTGGAGTCCTAAAGATGACGCAACACCCTGGACCGCAATTCGAAAAGGACAAGGAAGACGCCGCGCGCGAGCGGTGCCAAGTCCTTCTCAAAGATCCCAAGCGGCTCACTGAAGCAATCCCCGCGATCAGTGACGATGAACTGTCATCGGGAAAGAAACCGGAAACGCTATTGGAAAAAGTCCGCGACGAAGGAGCCTTGCACCTGGGGAACGCTTACTACTGCGAACTTCGGCTTCACAAGCCGATCGCAGACCAAAAGCTTTTCGATTCGCTCACTCTTGCCTGCGACCAATCCCGGAAGCGTCACGATTTCCTGATGGGGGTAGCTGGTCGACTTATGGCCGTAATAACCTACCGCGGCGGCCGGTAACGCCAATAAACCAAAACACGAATCGAGATCCCATGAACGAATCGCCCAAACCAAAGTGGACCGGTCAACGTTACGAGTACCGGTTCTACGTCGTACCCTCCGCCGGCTGGCATCATGACCATTACAACCATTCGACCGAACCGATTGAAGCCGAGCTGAACAAGATGGGCCAAGAGGGATGGGAAATCCTTGGGACCGAAAAAGTTGATGGCGGCTATTTGGTGACTGCCAAACGTACGCTCGAATCGAAGGATCAGAAACCGAAATGAGATTTACCGACTCCACAAACACTTGTCCAATACTCACGATGGGCGATGAAGGGCCAACCATGACAGACGCTGACACAGAGTTGTCACTCGAACCGACAGTATCCGAGTCCTCGACTCCAGAGTCCACGCCGGCCGCGGTCGAACCTGTCGATCCGGTTGCTCTGGCAGAACTCGTCAGCGAGTCAGCTCATCGCCTGGCCGATGAGGCCGCCAAGCTTCCCGGCCTGCAGGAAGAGAAAGAAGATCTCGAAAACCGGATTGCGTGCGCGCAACTCGAATACAGTGCCGGCATGAAAAAGGTTGCAGACCTGTTCGGTTCGCGCATGGAACCCATCTCGGAAGAGATGAAGGACATCGACACCGCGATCGAATCGGCGCAGAAGGCCAAAAAGAAATTGCAGGCAATGGCGCAGAGGGCCGCGCTTGCACATTTCCGATTCGAAACCACCTCAACATTTATTTCGGCAGCAGACGCTGCCACAACCGAGAAAGGCTAATCGCCCATGTCCACCACTAGCGCGAAAGAAGTTGTGACCCGCATATTAACTCGCGCCCTGGCCATTCGCGACCAGCGCGAGGCGACGTATCGAGATGACTATAAGCAACTCGTGAAACGTTGTGCCGGCGGCGAAGAAATCACTTCCGAGACCATCGACAAAAGTCTGGAAA
>Ga0206805_1002_pt1 | contig 77981 bp, 65 predicted proteins | sample Alteio_BWOrgCont_59_FD_152890 | JGI IMG/M metagenome (GOLD analysis project Ga0206805, IMG submission 152890) | Enriched cells from forest soil in Barre Woods Harvard Forest LTER site, Petersham, Massachusetts, United States -... | ecosystem: Environmental > Terrestrial > Soil > Temperate forest >... | reverse complement strand
AAAATATCCGATAATTCATCCCTCACCTTGAAGTCGGTTGTAAACAATAGCGCCCGTAATTTAGTCTGGAAAAATGAAGATGGAGGGCCACAACAACCGGATACGATAACGCCGAGCGGCACTTATACGCCCCGCGAAGTTGAACGGGAAAACTTTTTAAGCGTTACCAATGAATTAAGGTTCCTTACCAGTTGGAAACTTGGAAGCGTTAAATCAACATTTAATATTGGTATTCGTTATTTCCAGGGCGGGATGTACAGAGAAGAATCAGGCCCGGGCTCAACCGGAACCAATTTCGATCTTAACCTGTATGGAGGTACCTGGGGCGATTCGCTCTATTTTACCACTACTAACATTGCGCCTTTTGTTGAAAATACTTTTCATTTCGGAAAACTGTCTGTTACGCCCGGGTTCCGTTATGAATACATCAAGTCTACTGCGAGTGGAAGAGTAACTGACAATTCAAACCCACTTGTACCTGACACATTCCAAACCAATGTAACAAGAACATGGCTAATTCCACTTGGGGGTTGTGCCCTGCAATATAAAACAAGCGATTTTACCAATATATATGGCAACATTGTGCAAGCATATGAGCCAACTACCTACGAAAACCTGACCCCCATAGGTACCACGGCTGTAATTGACCCGAATTTAAAAGATGTGAGTGGCTTTAACTCCGATTTAGGATGGAGAGGAAAGGCAGGCCGGTTTATCAATTTTGATGTAGACGTATTCTATATGACCTTTGACAGAGAAATAGGCTATGAAACACTCAATGGCATAAATGGTCTTTATCAATATGAAACCAATGTGGGTAATTCTGTACATAAAGGTATAGAGACCTATATAGAGGTCCACGTTTTTAAAATATTTTCTAATAATCGAAAAATAGGTGATTTTAGCTTCTTTAATTCCTATGCCTACGATGACTCCCGTTACGTTACAGGTCCCTATGCAGGGAATATGGAGGAATTTGCTCCGGCCAATATTGAACGCATAGGGGTGAATTACTCTTACAAGAATTTTTCAATTACAGCTTTATACAGCTACACCAGCCTCACCTATGCTGATGCCACCAATTTCGGAAAAAATGGTGAAATTGACCCTAGCGGAGAAGTAGGCCTGATGCCGGCTTACGATGTCATAGATCTGTCATCTTCCTATAAAATTAAGAACTATGCTCTTCACTTTGGAATAAGCAATTTATTAAATGTAAAGTACTTTAACTTCCGCACTAATGAATATCCCGGCCCCGGGATCATTCCTGCTCCCGGCATAAATTTTTATGCAGGCATAAGTGCTACATTTTAGCAAAGCCGTTAACAAATCCTTAACGGAGCGGATATAGTTGGGTAAGACTAAGAAGGTAATCTTGCATAAACAAAAAACTCCCAACACCCATCATGAAAAAAAACCTTTCAAGATCTGCATCTTTATTATGCTCTCTTATCCTTTTATTTACAGTGAATTCCAACGCCCAAAAAAAGGTAATTAACTTTTGGGATTTTAATCAAACAAGGCCATTTACAGGCGCCGGTACTGATAGTCTTGGTACCCGCTATAGCTATGCCAATCCATATGTTGTGTTCGCAGGTTCTCAAGACTCTACCGAAAACACCATGCCGTTATTTGCCAATTATTCTACCAATGCAACCAATAACCCAAGAATAGTAGTAGGCGGTTATCCAAAAGGAAAATCATACCTCGAAAATGGTTCAGGAGGTTCTTATTATTATGACTATAGCGGCAGCCACTATTCCTATTATCATGGCAGCGATAGTAACGGAACTGGTGGAAATCAATATGTTAGACTTATCAATCCTGCTCAATTAGATACTGTATATATGTATCTGCCTACAGTAGGCTATCATAACGTATGGTTAGATTATTCTATCTCTGCATCCAGCACAAAGGGCGCTAATTATAATATCTTCAGCTACAGTACCAACGGCGGAAACACCTGGAATAACCTTACAAAAGCTATGGATACTTTCAATATTAGCGGTGTTTATCGTCCTGATACTTTGCAAATGATTAACCCTACCACAGCTGCCAGCAAATGGTATCCAATTAATATCAATTTTACATCAGATCCTACGGTGAGCAATAACGCCAATTTTGTAGTAAGATGGATTTATGGCGGAGCCAATGTTACCCTCACCAGTGGTAACGACCGTTACGATAACTTCGCTCTTGTAGGCGACAGCTTATGCCCATCCATTAGCTTACAACCGATGAACTACAGCGTATGTGGTGGCGGTGGCAATGCAGATTTCGTAATTCACACCATAGGCGGAAGCAATGTTACCTACCAATGGCAAGTAAACACAGGCCATGGTTTTACCAACCTGTCGAATGCAGGCGTATATAGCGGGGTTATTACTGACAGCTTGATCATTACTGGCGCTACCATGAGCATGACTACATACCAATACCAATGTATTGTAACAAATATTGGTTGCGGAACAGTAACCAGCACAGTAGCTACTTTAACTATTGATCCGGCATTAAGAGACAGTATTGCTTCTTTCACTAATGTTAATTGCCTTGGCAAAGGAAGCGCTACTGAAGGAGTAAAAGGCGGTTCAAGCCCTTACACCTACTTATGGAGCGATATCTCTCACCAAACTACTGCAACAGCCAGCAACCTTTCAGCAGGAACCTATACAGTTACTGTAAATGATTTGGCAGGTTGCATGGGTACTTCAAGCGTTACCATCATTCAACAAGGACTGGTATTAACTATATCCAATATTAAGAACGTAGAATGTACTTCGTTTGGAAGCGCAACTGCTACAGCATCTAACGGAACTTCACCTTACACATATTTATGGAGTGACTTAGAAAGCTCCGCTACCGCTACCAAGCTTTCGGCAGGTACATATACCATTGTCGCTGCCGATATTACCGGTTGCAGCGCAAGCACTACCGTAACTATATCACAAATTAATCCTGTGCGTGATAGTATTAACGGCTATGGCATAGCAAAAGTTATCCATTATTGGGACTTTAACAACACGCTTCCTGCAGGTGGTGGCGGTGGGGATAGCCTGGGTACCGTAACCTACCCGCTCAATGCTCCTTTTACTTTGATTCCTGCCGGAAATCCCCGTATTGTTTATACACATCCTTCCGCTATCCAAACCAATCCTTTAGTTTGTACGGTAGTAGATGGCATACTCGATAACGTTAGTCCCGGAGCAGGTGTTAATGATCTTCCTCTTTTAGGAAATGATACGGCGAACCTGGCTACCAATAACTTAGGTGTAAGGGCTCGCAATCCTTCAGAAAACGCATATATGTACTTATATATCCCTACTACCGGATACCAGGATATACAATTAAACTATGCTCTATCTGCTTCCAGCTCAAAAGGTGCTTTCTACAATATATTCTCTTATAGTACCAATGGAGGAAATACCTGGAAAAACCTGACTAAAGCAATGGATACCTTCAATATCGGCGGCATCTATCGCCCTGATACCTTACAAGCAATTAATCCTACTACGGCTGCAAGCTTATGGTACCCGGTTCATGTTAGCTTCTCAACCGACCCTGCAGTAAACAATAACCCTAATTTCATCGTAAGATGGGAATATGAAGGTACGGGCTGCAATGGCACCTCGGGAAATGACCGTTACGACAACATTTCTGTTTCAGGAAATATTGCTACTGAAACCTGCAATGGTGCTGCTAACTACACAGCAGTAGCCGGTGTAAAATATGGACAAGTTCCTTACACCTATAATTGGACACCTAACGTAAGTTCATCGGCAACCGCTTCTAACCTTTCAGCCGGAACCTATACCGTAAATGTAACCGATGCTAATGGTTGTTCTATGTCTTCAACCATTACAGTTACCCAACCTGCTATACTCCAAACAAGCGTTAAAGCAACTAATGTTAAGTGCTATGACGAATTAGACGGAAGCGCTACTGCTAGCGTAGCCGGTGGAACTTCACCATATAACTATAACTGGTCGAACGCAAGAACTGCTGATACTATTTTAAATGTAGGAGCAGGTAGTTTTACTGTTAAGGTTACCGATGGTTATGGATGTACTTCAACCGCTTCTGTTTCCATTACCCAACCTACTGCCATGACGGCTACACACGATTCGATTGCTGATAATGGTAACAAAACAGGTGTGGCAGCAGTTACCTTGAGCGGTGGCACAGGTCCATACACCTATCTGTGGACTCCTGGTGGTAAAACAACTGACACTATTAAAGGACAAAGTGCAGGTACCTATACATGTACCATTCTTGATGCCAACGGTTGCGCTTACAGCACTACTGTTACTATCAAAAGTACTGCGGGAGTAGCTGGCATTTCTAACTCTACTGTGATAAATATCTATCCTGATCCGAACACAGGCTACTTTACTGTTGCAGGTGCAGCCCACGGACAAACGATAGAGCTGTATAATTACACAGGCCAAAAAATAAGCAGTACGCTTGTTTCGGATAATACATCTATGCAGTTTAACATTGCTGACCGCGCAAATGGAATTTACCTGGTTAGAGTATTGAACCAGGACGGAACCATTGCCGAAGAAAGCAAGATCGTAAAGATTCAATAATAGATAGACATTCCTTAGGGAGCCTTTGAAAAGGGGACGGTTAAATTCCGTCCCTTTTTTATTTTACCCTACTAGCTAATCCATCACGTTCGAGTAGCCGTTGGTTATTTGAGATTTCCCTGTGCATTGGTGCAATAAACTTTTTTTGGGGGGAGTTTATTTTTTATCCTTTACTTCCAGCAGTCCCTTTCGCATCGGGCGCTGTAGTCTTATACTTGCGTATATTAAGTTGAAGATTCAGCATAAAATAACGACGCAACACTACTGTTTGACTATCCTGGATATATGTATCGGTTACAGTACGGGTAATATTGGTATTTTGATTTAATATGTCATTCGCGCTTATTGACACTTGCAGCATTTTGTCCTTTAAAAATTTGTAGCCAATAGAAGCATTCCATAAGTAAATAGCCTGGTCATACTGCGAAGCTGATAAGCCGCTGTAAGATGTTTGACTAAGGCTGGTATTTACGATGAGGCCTTTAAAAAATATCAGGTTGATTTTGCCAGTGAGCACTCCGGTATAATAATTATCATCTTCCTGGTTTTGCAGGGTATTCGTAACGGTGCTGTAATTGGCTGTATACGATATGGTGTAATCTACATTCTCACTTATATCACTGCTTAACACGGCTCCTTCGCTATATGTGTAGTTAGACGAATAATTGGTAATGTCATTTATCAGTGCGGGTGTGTGAGTATAGGTAACACCTGAATTAAGGTTCAGGTTTACTTTAAGTGGACGTATAAGCCATCCATAGGTAATAAAAGCTTTTGCATTCAAATAACCCTGCAAGTTCACAGGCTCTGAAAGCTGGGAACCGTTATATAGTACCATTCCATTGGAAAGTGTACTATCATGCAAAGGAATAAACGAAGCATTCCCCACATAATTTTGAATATAGTTCACATAAGTATACACCAGGAATGTAGTGCCCGCATTGGAATTGGTAGCGCCATACCGCGCTATGAAACTCTGTTCAAAATCTTGTTTCAAGTTTGGGGTACCTGTATTAAGCAATAAAGGGTTACTGTTATTCACCACATTCTGCAACTGGGCAATAGTAGGCGGCGTAACATTGGTACGATACATAAGGCGCAGATTTTTACTTTGAGAAAAACGATAATTAAATATTATCCTCGGAAGCACGCTGGTATAGCTGCGTTGTATTTGCCCGCTTGTTGGATATTGTTCCTGCCCCATTAAAGTAGCGTATTGAGGGTTTACACTAAGCATGATATAATATTTCTTCCCATGATTAAGCCGGTAGCTTAAACCAAATGATTGAGTGATGTATGTATCCTCATATTGATTGGAAAGAGCGCTGTCAAATAATACATACCCGGCCAAGGTAGAATCGTAATTATATGTTCTTCTATTCGTATTGTTGTAATTAATGGAAGGATTGTAATTAATTTGGAGGATACTATTACTGTCTAAAGGTTGAGTATAAGAAATGTTCGAAGAATAGGTGTAGCCCCATGTAGGTTGGGTGTATTGCTGGTTTAGAACAGTAGAAACGGTAGTGGTGTCCCTTGCATAGTAATCATCCACGGATAAGAGATTTCCGGGCACGCTTTTGTTGTTCTCATCAAAGCTCAGATTCCAGGATATGGTTCTGTGCAGCTTATGGAATTTGTGCATATATAGAATATTGCCGGAATAATCATATCCCCTGCTTGTGGAGGAAGAACCGGTTTGTGAAAAGCTTTGTTCAATATCAGTCAGCATATCGGTTTCTGTAGCATTGGCCATTGATTCCGTTTGCTGTATATTACCTTTCAATACCACATATATGGCATTGTTCGTATCTAAATTCCACTCCAGGCGGCTGTTTATACGGCTATTATAATTCGTGCTACCCGTACTTGAGTTTTGGTCGTATATGTTGCTGCTTTCTTCTCCACTTGTGTAGGCTGTTGTAGAGATAGTGTTATTATTATTCACCGAATTATTAAAAAAATAGCTGGCCGTTAACCTCACCCTGTTTTTATCCCAGGCATCAGAGTAATTCATGCCCACGGAATTTGTCGTGGTGATTCCACCTTGTGTACCTACCAGGTAATTCCCTGCTCCTCTTGTAAGCCCACCACCGGTAGAAGATATGTTGCTGCCTCCTCCCATGCCGCCGCCCAGGCGGGCACCTCCACCAGAACCACCTCTTCCGCCTCCGCCGCCATTACCACTTCCGCCCAACATACCCAATATATCCTGGGTAGCAAAATTCTGCTGGTTAATGTTATTGGCAAGGCCTATTATGCTAAAACGACTAGCACCATTGAAAAAATTCATATTACCTCCTGCCAAATAGCGTTGGTCGGTTCCGTAGCCTCCATATACCTTACCGAACGTGCCGTTACGCCGATTTTTTTTAGTGACAATATTTATTGTTTTTTGTGTGTTTCCGTCATCAAAGCCGGTAAACTGCGCCTGGTCGCTTAGCTTATCAAATACCTGTATCTTATCTATCACCTCAGCCGGAAGGTTTTTCAAAGCTACCATCGGGTCATCTCCAAAAAAGGGAGTGCCATCTACCAGCACCTGTGTTACTTGTTCCCCATTCACTGTAACAGCCCCATTCTGCGATGTTATGCCGGGCATTTTATTCACCAGGTCTTCAGCCGAGGCATCAGGTTGGGTTTTAAAGGCATCAGCATTATATTCGGTAGTATCTTCATGTTGCACAACAGGCACTACCCCGTGAATAGTAACCTGCTTTATATCGGTGGTGCCAAATTTCATTTTCTGAACACCCATATTGATATTGGTAAAAGATTGAGCAAATCGAATATTGAAATCCAGGTAACCAATGAAAGAAGCCCTCAACCTATACCGTGCCGGAGTTATGTTTTGAAAAACAAAAATTCCGTTATTATCTGTTATCGTAAAAAATTGTTGGGCGCTATCAGGTGTGTATAATGTAACAGCCACGCCCTGCATGGGCGTTTTATCAGAATCGCTGATAAATCTACCGTATATCTTTATGGTTTGCGGATTAGAGGATTGTGCTTTTAAGGCACTTCCGAAAAAAAAGGTTAGCAATAAAATTACAATATGTTTCCTTCCTTCCAATCTGTTTTATTTTCACTGTTTAGATGGCGCTTGCACTGCCAAACGAAATTTTATATGTGTAGTAAGTACCTCAGGCTCCGATGATCCGCCGCCGTCATGACCACCGCCACCGCCGCCATGCATACCACCTCCACCCATTCCACCACCCATGCCGCCACCGCCACCATGACTATGACCTCCGCCTTCGCCACCGCCGCCATTATTCTTTTGACTTTCCGACACAATAAAAGATATACCAATAACCTTATTGCTATCGGAAAGTGAAAGCGAATTTTTATAAAAGGTACCGAGTGGAATACATGCTTCATAAATCATAATGCCATTGGTATCCCAATTAAGGCAGGCATTAATTCCGTATGTATTAGGAACTTGAGCTAAGCCATTAGCAGCATTAACGAACCCTGTAAGTTTTATTTCTTTGCCTATTCCTTTGTAGTGCTTTTTCAGGTTATTGGCGGTAGTCATATTATCCATAGATGTCGAAGATTCTGACGATTCGTATGAATCTGAATGCTTTGAAGAAGCCTCTTGCGTATTTGTACCTCTTTCTATAATCGGAAACTGTATACCTACCTGGTTCTTTTTACCACCGGTAGTATCAATCCATATTTGCATACCGCTGCGAATAATTCCTTTTTGGGTTTCATTCTCAGTGGCACGAACACAGAAATAAAGATTGTTTTTATCGTTGGTAACAGTGAAGTTGAGTTTGGTTTTATCATCAAAGTAATCCAATGGAATTTTCCATTCAGTTGCTTTACCATCAATGGTAATCTGTTTATCTTGCCACACACTATTGTATACAAGAGGAGATGAGCAGCCTGCCATCCATAGTAAAGAAATACCGGTTATAATTTGTTTCAGAGGATTTATGCGCTTCATGGTTATTAAAAAATATGTTAAAAAATGTTAGACGATGTTCTTTTTGATAGCCTGCTTAAAATATGTTTTATACAAATATACCCTCTTTAATACCTTTGTCGTCGAATTTATAAGCCATTTCAGACCTTTTTGTTTTATATTGGAATAATAAGAACGTAATTACATGGAAAGGTTTAAATTCCTTCGTCGTCATAAAAGAAAAACTGGTTAAACTTCATTTGAAACAGATAGTCTATTACTTAAAATAAAAGAAATATGGAAACAACAAGAAGCAAAGCAAAGGCTCTGGTATTATGTAGCCTATTTAGTTGCTTATGTATTATAAGCAGTGCACAGGACTATTATGGAGGCGGAGGAAACGGTTCATGGAGAAAACAGCCTTCGAACAACACTCAGCAAAAGGATAAGGATAAAGATAATACCGCCGAGGATCCCAGCGGATTCATTTCAATAAATTATGGATTTGCAAATCCGCAAGGGGGTTTTCAGGCAATTGGAAGTCAATATGGAGGATATGCTCTTGCGGGCTCCAATTTTAATTTTTCCATGGGTATTCCTATCAACCACACTAATTTTGGAGTTGCCTTGATGTTTGGCAGCTACGATAATGAATATGATCTTAATACATTTTCAAATAATAATCAAGTAAGCCCGGTATATCCCGATCAAAATGATTATTCAGAAAGCAGCATTATGGGAGGATTATTTGTTACTTATCCCCTTATTGGCAACCTTTCGGCAGATGCCAGATTAATGGGTGGCGTTCTTTTATCCAGCCTCCCTGAACAAGATATTGCTTACGAAGATATAACAGGTGACCAATACCAATATGATTTACAACCCAGCAACTCCACATCATTTGCGTTTGATGCAGGCATAGGGCTACGCTTAATGATAGCAGAATTTGGCAGACGGAAAATATGTGTTATGGCCAATGTAGATTACCTTTACTCAAGTGTACCTTATAATACGGAGCAAACTGAATACTACACGCCCTATGCTAATAATCCCACCAATATAACATATATGCAAAATTACTCCGTTAACGGCCATTTACCTGTTCAATTATTAAATATTACTTTTGGTATCGGGTACCAGCTGTAAAAATTCCAACATTTAAAAAACTTAACGGCATATATTAATTTATTATGCCGTTTTTTATTCACGTAATAGTCTTGAATATTTAATTTCGTCCCAAATTTCCCAAGAGTTATAATGAAGAATACAAGAAAGGCAGTTTGGAGATGGACTAAGCGAATCGTTTTATTTTATTTGGCCATAACCATTATTTCCGTTATCATTTTCCGTTGGGTGCCTTTTTACACAACCCCGATGGTAATTATACGTTATGTAAAGGAAAAATTTGATAAACACCCCGCCCCCATTCAAAAAACCTGGGTATCTATCGATGACATATCAACTAATTTGCAGTTAGCTGTATTTTGTTCCGAAGATCAGGACTTTTTCCATCATCACGGATTTAATTTCGATGCTATAAAAGCAGCATGGAGACACGACGAACATTCTAAAAAAATACGCGGAGCAAGCACTATTAGCCAGCAGGCGGCCAGGTGTGCATTCCTCACCACCAACCGCAGTTGGGTACGAAAAGGCTTCGAAGTCTACTTCACCGGGCTGACCGAATTATTCTGGAGCAAAAAACGCATTATGGAAGTATACCTAAACGTAATTGAGTTTGGCAAAGGGATTTTTGGAGCCGAAGCTGCATCGGAATACTATTTTCATAAGCATGCTAAAAACCTTACACGTCAGGAAGCTGCTGCATTAGCCTCTATTTTGCCTGATCCATTGAAATGGAGCCCCGTAAACCCAGGCCCATATGTAGCAGAGAGGCAGCAATGGATAGTAGGGCAAATGGATCATTACGGTTCTCTGGATATTAATAATCCCCCGAAATAGGAAGTTTTACCTAATTTTGCAACCATAAAATCCACTATGGATAAAGCCATTTTTGACAAATACGAACCCATAATTGGGCTCGAAGTACATATACAACTGCTAACTAATAGTAAAGCATATTGCAGCGATTCTACCGAATTCGGAGCCATGCCTAATACGCAGGTAAGCCCTATTTCATTAGGTCATCCCGGCACCTTGCCGATGATAAATAAAAAAGTAATAGGATATGCTGTGAAACTTGGCCTGGCTTGCAAATGCAGTATAACCAGAGAGAATCAATATTCGCGCAAAAACTATTTTTATCCTGACCTGCCTAAAGGGTATCAAATTACCCAGCAAAGCACTCCTATTTGTACCGGTGGATACATTGCAATAAACACCAACGGAGGACGGAAAAATAAACAGGTGGAACTAACCCGTATCCACATGGAGGAAGATACCGGTAAAAGCATACATGAACAAGACCCTGAGTACACCTTAATTGATTTGAACCGTGCGGGAGTTCCCTTACTTGAAATTGTTACCGAGCCCGTAATTTCTAATGCTGATGAGGCATATAGCTATCTTACGGAATTAAGAAGACTGGTGCGTTACCTTGAAATTTGCGATGGTAACATGGAAGAAGGCAGCCTTCGTTGTGATGCCAATGTATCTGTGCGACTGAAAGGAGAAACTAAGTTTGGCACCAAGGTAGAAGTAAAAAACATGAACTCCATCAGCAATGTACAAGCTGCTATTGAGCATGAAATTTCCAGGCAAATAGAAGAGATGGAGGCGGGAGGCAAAATAATGCAGGAAACCCGCAGCTACGATGCTTCAACTGGCAAAACATTCACCATGCGTACCAAGGAAAGCGCAGATGATTACCGTTACTTCCCCGAACCTGACTTACCGCCAGTAATGGTGATGCCAGAATATATTGAGGATGTTCGCCTGACCTTACCGCCATTACCCGATGAGCTTTATGAAAAATATACTTCTGCCTATAAACTGAGCGATTATGACGCATCAGTAATTATAGATAATAAGGAATTTGCGCTCTATTTTGAAGAGCTAAGCAAGCTTACCACCAATCATAAAGCTGCGGCCAACTGGATGATGGGCGATGTAAAATCGTACTTGAATGAAAATGCAGTAACCATTGATAAATTCCCGTTGAAACCGGCTACTATTGCCGATATTATAGCGTTGATTGATTCAGATAAGGTGAACTATACTATCGCGTCGCAACGCATTTTCCCCGAATTACTGAAACAGCCCTCTAAAACGGCAACTGATATCGCCAAAGAGCATAACCTGGTGCAGGAGAGCGATGCCGGAGTGATTGAGGAATTTATAAAAATAGCGATGGATAAATACCCTGAAAAAGTAACCGAATATAAAAACGGGAAAACCAGTTTAATAGGCCTTTTTATGGGAGAAATAATGAAACTATCGAAAGGCAAAGCCGATCCTAAAAAAGCTACACAGTTATTAAAAAATATCCTTGAAAAATAGTCCTACTACCATCAATTGTCGTAAATATACATCACCATGAAACTACTGAAATCAACATACATCGCTTTCTCCTTACTAGTTGTGGGAACTTTGTTTTTGCCTTCCTGCCATAACTCAGGTAAAAAGGCTTTCACATTTGAATTAAGTGGCACTTTATCTCAAGCAGGAGAAGGAATAAAGGTATATCTCGACAGACTGCTACCGGACACTACCCAACATCTTGATTCAACAACCATTGATAAGAATGGGTCCTTCACATTCAGCACTCCGGGTATATATAAAGGATTTTATACACTCCGCATCACCCAACAAAACTATGTTACACTGATCCTTGATTCGAATGAAAAAGTACACATAACTGGAAATGCGCAAAACCTGGGATATACTTATAACGTTGATGGCTCACCAGATTCCAAATTATTCTGGCAATTCAATATGGAGGCTAAAACCAACATGATGAAGCGTGATTCATTGCAACGCTTGTTCCAGGTATTGGTTAATACAGTAAGCGGAAATAAACAAAAGCTTGACTCGTTGAATGGCGCTTTTGGAAAACCGTATGATGAACTTATGGATAACGAAGCCATGTTTGTAAAGAGCTTTATCAGGCAAAACATCAATTCATTTGCTTGCCTGGCAGCCAGTATGCAATTGTCACCAGACAAGGATATTACTTACTATGCCTCGCTTGATAGTGCACTTAACAAGGAATATCCGAATTCAATCTATGTGAAACGCTATCATACTATGTACGAAGGCATGGCATCGGTAGCTATCGGCGCTATAGCTCCCGACATTATCTTGCCAGATACAACGGGCAAAATGATTCCCTTATCCAGTCTTCACGGCAAATACGTATTAATTGATTTTTGGGCCTCCTGGTGCGGACCATGTAAAGAGAGCCTACCAGGTTTGGTGGGTATTTACAATAAATATAAGGACAAAAACTTTACCGTTTTCAGTGTATCGCTTGATAAGTTTAAACCTGACTGGGAAACCGCTATAAAGAAATTTAACCTAACCTGGACACAGGTTAGCGAACTGAAATACTGGGATTCCAAAGTGGTAAAGCAGTATCACTTTGATGGTATACCCTTTACCGTGCTTGTATCGCCTGAAGGAAAGATTATAGATAAAAAACTAAGCGATTCGGACCTGGAGGCTGAACTCCATAATTTGCTTGATAAACCTAAGTCGTAGAGGCATTCAAGTGACTTTTAAATAACTAGCCACCTGATAATTTTCCATCAGGATGTTATTATATTCAAAAATTATCTACTTTTGCGCCTCTTTAAAAAATTAAGGCCCGTTCGTCTAGGGGTTAGGACGCCAGGTTTTCATCCTGGAAACAGGGGTTCGATTCCCCTACGGGCTACCTTAGTTGAGTAATTGAATAGTTTCACTTGATTACTTCTCCCCCGCCAATTTCACTATATCGGGTACTTCCAGAATTGATTTGTCGTAGCCTTTTGTTAGGCAATGAATCATAGCAAGGCCCAATTCTTTGAGTGTACAAACAAATTTCGGGAATAGCATCCGCAGAACAGGATACATCCAACTCATGAAAAGATAAGCTTTTTGCGTGTTTTTCGCTCCTTTGGTAGGTTGCATATAACCGGGGCGGAACATATAGGCTTTCTTAAATGGCAGTTCCATTAAATCGGTTTCGGTTTTACCTTTTACCCGTATCCAAAAGCTCCTGCTGGTGCCTTTGTTATTGGTTCCTGCACCCGATACATAAGTGAACACCATATCCGAGTTCTGTTTACACAACAGTTGTGCCATATTCATGGTAAGGTCATAGGTCAGGTGGCGATATTCCGGCTCTTTCATGCCAACGGAAGTCACCCCGAGGCAAAAAAAGCATGCGTTATAATTTACCAATTGGTCCTGTATAGGAGAAAGGTCAAAAAAATCAGCAAGGATAATTTCTTTCAGTTTAGGATGTGTAACCTCGTAGGGCCTCCGGTTTATCACCAGTACCTGCTCAACATCCGGATGTGAAAGGCATTCAAGCAATACACCCTCGCCTACCATGCCTGTGGAACCTGTTATGATGGCGCGTACTTTCATCTCAAATTATCATTATCGGCGCTAAACCTGAAACCGAGCCGCTTACCAGTTTGTAGCTGCATACGATTGTTTTCTTCTTCCATGGCTGAAACACTTACTTCTTTTATGTTATCAAACGGAGGCACAAATAAGTTAAATGACAAGGTATAAATAACGGCTGAATTTATTATTTCTGTTACGGCTTTTTTATCAAGTACGGAGTTGGAAAAATCGTTGTACAGAAAACCTAACTGTCGTTTACCTTCAACAAAATAATGCATTTCATGATTTACAAAAATGCGAGCAATTAAATAGCCGGCATCATTGCTGCGATTATAAATAAATGAATCTGACAAAAAATTATAAATACTGATGATGCCGCAATAGGCATTTCCTTCATTATTCTTTACATACGAATTTTGCCATACTTGGTGACTCTGGTCAAATTCAAAAACATTGGTTTGCATATAGAACACCAACACATCTTCTGCCACTGTTAAAGTAGCTTCAAATTCGTTCTTCTCTTTATATGCAATGTTTATCCTTTTATCAAAAGAATTAGCTTTTTGTGATAGATTCTTTGCAAACTCCTGGAGGGTTTCCTTCAGCATAATAAAGCTATCGGCCATATTTTTACGCACATCAAGCTGAAGACTTGTTTTTTCTTTCAACAGCTTTAATATAAGCTCCTCCGGAGTTAGTTTAGCATCCATACGTCTAATCAGAAATCTGAAATTACAAATTAGAATTTAATTGAATCAGAACAAAAATATTAATAAAGTGGTTAATTCCTAATATTGTCAATAGGCTTTAGCAAATATAACCCTTTGCTTGGAAGGCTTACCAGAATATATACAGTTGCCTTCCTCCTGTTGATTATCCATAGGAATACAGCGGATAGTGGCCTTTGTTTCTTCTTTTATCTTCTCTTCTGTTTCAGTAGTTCCATCCCAATGGGCTAATACAAATCCACCTTTTTTATCTAATACTTCTTTGAAAGTAGTATAGTCGTCTACTTTCACCGTGCTTTGTTCACGGAACGCTAACGCTTTATTGTATAAGCTTTGCTGAATTTCAGAAAGCAGGTTTTTAACATGTGGTGCAATTCCATCCTGGGGAACAAATTGCTTTTGTTTTAGATCGCGGCGATAAACTTCTACAGTTCCTTTTTCCAAATCTTTAGGACCAATTGCCAACCGCACCGGAACACCTTTCAATTCATATTCGGCAAATTTCCAGCCGGGGCTGTGCTTATCATCTGCATCTATTTTTACCCGTATGCCTTGTTTGGTCAATTCGCTGTTAATTTGGGAAACAACTTCCATGATCTTTTTTAACTGCTCTTCATCGCGATAGATAGGAACAATAATTACCTCATGAGGCGCGAGCATAGGAGGAAGCACCAAGCCATCATCATCGGAATGGGTCATTATCAATGCGCCTACAAGTCTTGTGGATACTCCCCAGGAAGTAGCCCATACCAATTCTGATTTACCTTCTTTATTGAGGAATTTCACATCAAATGCTTTGGCAAAATTCTGTCCAAGAAAATGCGATGTGCCCGCTTGCAAGGCCTTTCCATCCTGCATCAAAGCTTCAATACAATAGGTATCTACCGCACCGGCAAAACGCTCGTTGGCTGTCTTTACACCTTTAACAACCGGCATCGACATCCACTTTTCAGCAAATTCAGTGTAGATATCTAATATGCGTAACGTTTCCTCCACAGCTTCCTGGCTAGTAGCATGAGCGGTATGCCCTTCTTGCCACAAAAATTCAGTAGTACGCAGAAATAGACGTGTCCGCATTTCCCAACGCACCACATTGGCCCATTGATTTATTAGAAGGGGCAAATCGCGATACGATTGTATCCAGCCCCTATAGGTATTCCAAATAATAGTTTCAGAAGTGGGTCTTATAATCAGTTCTTCTTCCAGCTTGGCGGTTTCATCTACTACAATGCCTTCCGGAGAGTTTTTTAAGCGATAATGTGTCACTACAGCACATTCTTTGGCAAACCCTTCCACATGCGCTGCCTCCTTCGAAAAAAAGGATTTTGGGATGAATAAAGGAAAATAGGCATTGGAATGTCCGGTATTTTTGAACATATCATCCAATGCACGTTGCATTCTTTCCCAAATAGCAAACCCATATGGCTTAATAACCATGCACCCCTTAACTGCTGAATAATCAGCCAGTCCGGCTTTTATTACCAATTCATTATACCATTGCGAATAGTCTTGTTCCCGAGATACGATGGCTTTGCTCATAGTGCTAAAAATTGTTAAAAACTTTTTTGTCCTTATTCTTCACCTAAAATTCATCTAAAAATGCGTAACTTCGTCCCAGTTTAAAGTGTATAGAGGTAAAAGATTTATCGGAGTCGGCAAAAATAAACAATAAACCTTTAAACGGTTAAAAAGTCTAACCTTTGAAAAAAGTAAAGAAACCTATGAAAACCTTGCTTAAAATATCTGCCATCGGTCTCGTAGCAATCGGCTTTGCTTCCTGTGGAACACAAGAAAATATTGCCGGACATAACGATGATGGTGTGTATGCGTCCCGTAATAATACTGCCCCTGCCAATACGCCTGCTCCTATAGCTACAAGTCAAACACAAAATCAGCCTGCTGCCACAGCAAACGATTCAAACAAGAACAATTATTATTCCAATGATTATAATTACTCGTCCAATGTTGGAAAGTATGATCAGAGTTGGAATAACAACGATACCTATTATGATGACAGCTACGGCTACAACTACGATCCCTATGCTTTTGGTTACCCATATTACAGTTGTGGATTAGGATTTGGTTATCCTTACTACGGCTGGGGATTAGGATTTGGATTCGGTTGGGGCTACCCATACTGGGGCTTTGGTTACGGTTTTGGCTATCCCTATTGGGGCGGTTATTGGGGTGGCGGATATGGTTATCATGGATATTATGGTGGATATGGTTATCGCAATGCAATTGTAGGTTCTCCCCGTTCAATCAGAAATGAATCAAGTTTTGGGGCATACGTCGGAACGAGAACCGCAAACATGAATAACGTTAGAGCCAATAATAGTGTATCACCTGCCAAATACTCTAATGCAAGAACAGCCGGCAATAATTTTTCAAATGTAGCAAATGCATCTGCGCGAGGTTCTGTTGCAAATTCCAATGCAAGAATATATACTAATTCAAACAGGGTTGCTAATGGAAACGGATATTCACGTTCAGCCACCAATAATAATAATGGCAACAGAACTTATTCCAGGAATAGCAGCTACACCCGGAATAATTCCTACAATAGAAATAACTACAGCAACTCCCAACGTGTTTATTCCCGTTCCGGAGGTTCACAAAGAAACTATGGTGGGAATTATTCCAACCGTTCTTCTTCCGGTTATAGTATTGGCCGTGGCGCATCTGGTGGAAGCCATTTTGGCAATGGATTTAGCGGCGGAAGTCATTCCAGTAGCGGATTTGGCGGAGGTCATTCCTCCGGTTTCAGTGGTGGCGGAGGCCATTTCGGCGGCGGGAGAAAATAAACTTCATCTCTACAAATTAAAACCAATTTCAACATTTAAAACCTGATAAAAATGAGAAGGTTCTTATATTCTGTTTGCCTTTTTTCGGCAATTATTCCCCTGAAAACAAGTGCCCAGTTGGGTGAATCAGATGCCCTGCGATATTCCCAGGATATTTTGGGTGGTACAGCCAGGTTTGCTGCAATGGGTGGGGCTTTTTGCGCTGTAGGGGGCGATATGGGTGCATTAGGATATAACCCGGCAAGTATTGCTGTTTACACAAATAATCAGATGGAAATAACACCAGGTATAGCCTTTCAAAGTACTAATGCATCATACAATGGCACTTCCACCACAAACACCAATAGCGCCGCAACCCTTCAGAGTTTGGGGTTTGTGGCAACAGGTAAAGTTAGAAAGAAAGACAAAGATGATAAAGGTGGCTGGAAGAGTTACAATTTTGGTGTTGCCTACAACCGCCTGAATAATTTTAATGATAACGTAACCATACAGGGTACTACCAATTCAAGTACATTCCTGAATGATATTACTACGCAGGCAAATGGAACGAATTATAACAATCTTGGCAATCTTGATGGATTCAGAGTTGCTCCGGCTTGGAATGCAGGCCTGTTAGACACTGTAGCGGGCACCAATGGCTCTCAATACTTCAATATCATTCAACCGTCCCTCAATGCCGGAGGAACCGTATTGCAAACCGAAAACATACTAACCACAGGCTCCATGGGAGAAACCGATATAAGCTTTGGTGGGAATTATAATGACCGCTTGTTCATCGGTGTTACTATCGGAATTGTAGATGTAAACTATAATCTTACTGATTCTTATACCGAACAGGCCGAATATACCGATGCCAATTATGGCTTCTCAAATTATACGTATACCCAGAATTTAAACACTTCCGGTACTGGGGTTAATTTTAAAGTCGGTATTATTTATCGCATACTGGATTGGTTGAGAGTGGGAGCAGCAATTCACTCACCCACCTATTTCAGCATGACTGACAACTATTCAACTAATTGGGTTGCTAATTATATTTCCGGATCACCATATACCAATTATCAAGCGCTATCTGTCACAACAGATGGCAACGGGAATCCTTTGGGAGCCCAAACCCAATATAATTATAACCTCACTACTCCTATGAAAGCTATTATAGGCGCTGCCGCAGTGATTAACGGCCAGGGAATTGTCAGTGCAGATTATGAATATGTCGACTATTCCACCATAAGTGTAAACTCCGCCGATTTAGGTTCGGGATATACTGCCCCCCTCAATTCCGCTATAAGCCAGGATTTTATGCAGGCAAATAATCTTCGTTTTGGTTTTGAATGGGTTTTGTATCCTATTAGTCTTCGTGCTGGATACTCCATCTATGGAAATCCTTATAACCAATCAACCGTAGGATACAGTTCTATACGCAATACCTATTCGCTTGGAGTGGGCCTAAAGGTAAATCATGTAGCATTTGATATAGCCTATACTCTTATGCAGTATAGCGAACAATATCAATCTTATTCTGAAGCCACCCCAGCCACTTTGAAAACTAATATATCAAATGTGATACTTACAATGGCATATACATTCGATTCGCCTAAAAGCCATCCACACCGCAGAAGGTATAACAGCTATCCGCCACCTCCTCCGCCACCTCCGGGAGCCTACTAAGAAAGATTTTAAACACCTCGATACGATCGGGGTGTTTTTATTTTAATAAGGTCGTAAAGAAAGGCCACATTATTTCTTCCCATCTAAATGGAGCGTACGTAATGCTTTAGCCTTTATCCAGGTAAAGCCTACAACGAATATGGTCATGCCTCCTCCAAAAATAACAGAGGGGATTAAACCCATCAGCCGGGCCATAAGCCCCGATTCGAACTCCCCTATTTCATTGGAGGAGCCGATGAAAATGTTATTTACAGAAGATACCCTGCCTCGCATTTCATCGGGGGTTCTTAACTGAAGAATGGTTGATCTTATAATTACACTCACACTATCGAATGCCCCACTAACTGCGAGCAGAAAAACAGAAAGTATAAGATTGGTAGATACGGCAAACAATATGATGCAAATACCATAGCCGATTACGGCAAGCAGCATATTCCGGCCTGCATTTCTAAAAGGAGGGCGGTACACCATTACGGCGCCCATTATCACGGCCCCGATAGATGGTGCAGCACGAAGCATCCCCAACCCTATTGGGCCTGTCTTCAATACCAATTTGGCAAATAAGGGCAACAAGGCCACCGCTCCGCCAAAAAGTACTGCAAACAAATCGAGTGATAAGGCCCCTAATATGGCCTGATCGCTGAAAACAAATTTAATTCCCTGCGAAAGACTTGTAAAAAGCTTCTCTTTCTTTACCCTTTCAAGTAGTGGGCGTGCTTTTATAAAACTGAAAAGGATAAGCGCTATGAAAGTTAGAATGAAATCAGTAAGGTAACTCTTGCCTACACCAATTATCCCAAAAAGAAAACCACCTATTGCAGGACCTGCAATAGCGCCTACCTGCCATGCTGTACTATTCCAGGTGGTGGCATTAGGATAATCTTCCCTTGGAACAATTTGTGATAAAAATGCAAACATGGCAGGAGCAATAAAAGCCCTTGCAATACCCGTAAAAAAAATAATGATATAAATAGGCAAAATGCCATACTGGTGCAGGAATGAGTCATTATTCAACGTATATAAGTACAAAATAAAGGTAGCTATATTCATTATAATGGCTGATATTATTATGATTCGCTTGCGCTGGATAATATCAGCCACATGACCTGCAAACAAAGCCGTTGAAATAAAAGGAATAGCTTCTGTAAGACCTATCATCCCGAATAAAAAGGGGTCTTTAGTATATCCTAGTATCTGCCAGCCAACAATAACACCCTGCATCTGGGTGGCAATAGTTATTAAAAGACGGGCAAATGCAAAAAGCCTGAAATCTCGATTTTTTAAAGAAACGTACGGATCGTTTTGCACGTAATCAGAAGTGTTTTTACAAGCGACAAACATACTAAACTTCTTTTGAACTAATAGAATTGCATACCATATTAGAAAGTGTTAAACATTCTGTAATCTCCTGTTTTATATCATTTTCCTGCCTTTTAATTGTATTATCTTTGCCGACCCAAAAGTTCCTTAAATTTCAAGAATATGAACATTAGTATAGTTGGCACAGGTTATGTAGGTTTGGTAACAGGAACCTGCTTTGCAGAAACCGGCAATCATGTAATTTGCGTTGATATTGACAACGCCAAGGTTGAGGCTATGAAAAATGGCAAAATGCCCATCTATGAACCTGACCTGGATACCCTTTTTGAAAGAAACATCAAATCAAAAAGGCTGAGATTTACTACTAACCTAAAAGAAGTGGTAGATAATTCTGACATTATTTTTCTTGCACTACCTACCCCACCGAATGAAGATGGATCGGCTGATTTATCTTATATCCTTAAAGTAGCTGACGATTTGGGTAAACTAATTACATCATATAAGGTTATTATAGATAAAAGTACTGTACCAGTAGGTACTTCCGAAAAGGTTAGAGCAGCGATTGCAGCTAATTGCAAAGTGGAGTTTGATGTGGTTTCAAACCCGGAGTTTTTACGAGAGGGCTTCGCAGTGGACGATTTCATGAAACCTGATAGGGTTGTAATTGGGACCTCCTCTCCAAGAGCAAGAAAAATAATGGAAGATTTGTATAAGCCATTTGTCCGCCAGGGAAACCCTGTTTATATTATGGATGAACGCTCCGCCGAGCTTACCAAATATGCTGCCAACTCGTTCTTAGCCACCAAAATTTCATTCATGAATGAAATTGCCAACATTTGCGAAAAAATGGGTGCCGATGTAGATGCCGTACGTATTGGAATTGGCGCTGACCAACGCATAGGGAAACGCTTTTTATTCCCAGGTATAGGATATGGAGGAAGTTGTTTCCCAAAAGATGTGAAAGCATTGGTGCAGGCTTCAAATGAATATAACTACGATTTTAAAATTCTAAAATCGGTTATGCACGTAAACGAACTTCAAAAGCACTCAATTATCCATAGGCTAAAAGCGCACTTTCCTAACCTGGAAGGCTTAAAAATAGCTCTGTGGGGGTTGTCATTTAAGCCAGATACAGATGATATACGCGAGGCCCCGTCGCTTATTATTATCGATGAGTTATTGAAACATAAAGCCAGTGTAAGCGCTTATGACCCGGCAGCTATGGAAAATGTGAACAAGTTATATGGCAGCCGTATCTATTTTGCATCCACCGAGTATGAGGCGCTGCAAGATGCCGATGCACTTATAATAGCAACCGAATGGAGTGAATTCCGTACCCCCGATTTTAAAGAAATAAAGAATCGGATGACAAAACCTGTTATTTTTGACGGAAGAAATCTATATGCGACCGAGCAAATGCAGCAGGAAGGATTTACCTACTACAGCATTGGCCGGAAGGATGTGATATAACAATAAACTATGAAAAGAGTATTAATAACAGGTGCAGCAGGGTTTTTAGGTTCGCATCTCTGCGACCGTTTTATTAAAGAAGGATACCATGTTATTGGTATGGACAACCTCATTACCGGCGACCTACGTAATATAAATCACCTCTTTTCGCTTGAGCATTTTGAATTTTATCATCACGATGTTTCCAAATTTGTCCATGTTCCCGGAGAACTCCATTATATACTCCACTTTGCATCACCCGCTAGCCCTATCGATTATTTGAAAATACCTATACAAACATTGAAGGTAGGTTCATTGGGTACGCATAACTTATTAGGTCTCGCTAAATCAAAAAATGCAAGGATACTGGTGGCCTCCACGTCGGAGGTATACGGGGATCCACTTGTGCACCCACAAACGGAAGAATATTGGGGAAATGTAAATCCTGTTGGGCCTCGCGGAGTATATGACGAAGCCAAGCGTTTCCAGGAAGCAATGACAATGGCCTACCATACCTTTCATAAATTAGATACAAGGATTGTACGTATTTTCAATACCTATGGGCCTAGGATGCGCCTGAACGATGGCCGTGTGCTACCTACATTTATTGGACAAGCTCTGCGTGGGGAGCCGCTTACAGCCTTTGGCGATGGTAGCCAGACACGTTCTTTTTGTTATGTTTCTGATTTGGTGGAAGGTATCTACCGGTTGCTTTTAAGTGATTATGCATATCCTGTAAACATTGGTAACCCGGCAGAAATAACCATTAATGAATTTGGCGAAGAAATTCTTAAACTGACTGGAAGCGATCAAAAAATAATTCATGCCGCACTTCCTAAAGATGACCCCAAACAACGCCAGCCTGATATTACGCTTGCTAAAAAATTATTGGGATGGGAGCCAAAAGTTGCAAGAGCAGAAGGTTTAAAAATCACATTGGAATACTTCAAATCACTTTCGGCGGAAGAGCTACAAATATCTGCACCCAGGTTCACATAAATCAGTTTATCAAGTTTTAAAGTTCATCAAGTTATAAAGTATTCATATTAATGAATGCCTCGTTGCAAACAGAATTAATAAAATACCTTTCCGGTTTTGCAACCGAAGCCCGCTTAAAGCGCTTTGAGGATGTTCTTGTCAACCGCACCCGCCACATTGCTATTGGGCTTGAGAACATTTACCAGCCGCATAATGCCAGCGCTGTGCTTCGCTCCTGCGACTGCTTCGGCATACAAGATGTACATATTATTGAAAATGAAAATAAATACACGTATAACCCTGATGTATCGCTTGGTTCAGAAAAGTGGTTAACGTTGCAACGATATAACGATGCCCAAAGCCTGGATAATTGCATAAACACACTCCGCGCAAAAGGCTATGCTATTGCAGTAACTTCATTGCATAAAGATAACTACACCATTGAAGAGGTTCCGTTGCACAATAAAGTGGCACTCTTTTTCGGAACTGAAATGCGCGGTGCAACAGATGAATTAGAAGGCAAAGCAGACATGTATGTAAAAATCCCAATGATGGGGTTTACCGAAAGCTTCAATATTTCAGTTGCGGCAGCATTGAGCATGTACGTACTGTCTACAAGGCTTAGAAAAGATAATATTGCGTGGCAATTAAGTGAACAAGATAAAGAAACGTTGCGCTTGCAATGGCTGCGAAATACTATTCCCAAAGTCGATTTACTGGAAAAGGATTTTATACAAAAACAGAAATAAATATCTTAATCCTCAAACGTAATTAATACGCTATCACCTTCCTTTAGGCCTAACAGTTCTGCTATGTTGCCACGATTAATAGCAATCTCCAGCAACCCTGAACCTGCGAAGAGAGCTACCAACTCCCCTCCTCCAACATCATTATATGTTTTGGAAATTATTTCAATCGGGTTCCTCTTTACATCTATTTCAAACTTGCGGCCTTTTGCTACTTGTTCAAATAAAGTTTTTTCAAGATTAAAGATGCAGTTGCCGTATTCATCTATATATACTACCGATGTGCGTATGCTTGCATCATTATATATAGGCTGCCATGCCGTAAGCTGAATATAATTTTTATATATCCTGCCTATTTCAGCCAGGTTAACGCCTTTTGCAATATGCACCGCAGACTTCACCATAATATCTTTGGTAATAAATGCCAACGATGCAGGGTCAGGAGCAAGTATGATTTCATAAACCTCTGCCGGCGGATGAGCAAATACCAAACTAAATAACCCATTATCGGGCCCTATAAAATAATGTCCTTCAGTTTGTATAGCTAATACTCGCGAATGAGGGCTATTCAATGCATCTACACTAACGATATGAATACTTCCCTCGGGGAATTGTTTATACACATTTTTCAACGTAAAGGCAGCTGCACTAACGTGGAAAGGCCGGATAGAATGCGTAACATCCACTATAGTAGCTCCGGGCAATGCCCCAAGTATAGCCGCTTTTACACTTGCCGCATAAAAGCCTGAATTACCCATGTCAGTAGTCAATGATATTAACGACATATTAATTCAGAGTTAAGTGTAAAAGAGTTAACGAAAAGTTATAATTTAAAAAGTGTTTAAATCTTTTCATAAAGTCCAAAATTAAACATTCTATCTCTACTTACATTTGCGATATAACTATTCTATACTCCTATGCCGGAAAAAGATATATTCATCGAAGACATCCCGCTCATTGAACTTTATGGTATTAACGACTCCCGGATGCACATTATAAAAGAACATTTCCCAAAACTGAAAATAGTTGCCAGGGGCGATTCTTTACGCATATCAGGCTCGCATGAAAGCATAGAGTCTTTCAGTAAAAAAATAATGAGGATCCAGGAACACTATCGCAAATATGGCGTATTGAGCGATGCAGATATTGAACGGATAATGCAGGGAGGTGATTCACCCGAGCCAAACAATGAAACCGGCGAAAACCACGTAATTGTATATGGGAACAATGGGCTGGTAGTAAAAGCCCGCACCGTCAACCAACAAAAAATGGTGGAAGCAAGTATGAAGAATGACCTGGTATTTGCCGTAGGCCCTGCGGGAACAGGTAAAACCTATACTGCTGTTGCCCTCGCTGTAAGAGCATTAAAGAATAAAGAGGTCCGTAAGATAATCCTCACTCGTCCGGCTGTAGAAGCAGGAGAAAGCCTTGGATTTCTTCCCGGCGACCTAAAAGAAAAATTAGATCCCTATCTCCAGCCATTATACGATGCATTATATGATATGCTTCCCGGGGAAAAACTGGAAACCTATCTCGAAAACAAGATTATCGAAGTTGCTCCCCTTGCATTTATGCGGGGAAGAACCCTTAATAACGCATTTGTAATTTTAGATGAAGGTCAAAACACAACGGAAAACCAAATGAAGATGTTCCTTACCCGTATGGGTAGCTCTGCTAAGTTTATCGTTACCGGCGACACCACACAAACAGATCTTCCTTTCAAACAACCATCGGGACTTATTCATGCTATAGAAATATTCAAGGATGTTCCGGGTATTGAGCTTATTTTCTTGGATGGATCAGACGTGGTAAGGCATAAGCTGGTGAGAAAGATACTCAGCATATATGCTGAACCCAGGAAGAAAAAAGCGCCCAAAGAATAATTGGCCTAAAAAGGCATTTTACAGATTCCGTGAAAATATTTTTAACATTTACAATGTTGAATATGCTTTCATATATATTTGCATCATCATATATATAATTCCTAATTCTTAATCAACGAAACGCCATGCAAACCATAACTGCTACCCACTTTAATTTCCCCGGTCAAAAGAGCTTCTACAAAGGAAAAGTTCGGGATGTATATAATATCAATGACGACCTTTTAGTGGTACTCGTCAGCGACCGTGTTTCGGCATTCGATGTGGTTCTGCCAAAAGGCATTCCATATAAAGGGCAAGTGCTAAACCAAATTGCAGCCCATTTCATGAAAGCTACCGCTGACATTGTTCCTAACTGGATTACCGATGTTCCGCACCCGATGGTGAGTGTGGGTAAATTATGCCAGCCCTTTAAAGTGGAAATGGTTATTCGGGGCTACCTTTCAGGACACGCTTGGAGGGAATATAAAAAGGGGAAAAGAGCTATCTGCGGAGCGCGTTTGCCGGAAGGGCTGCATGAAAATGACAAATTCAGGGAACCTATCATCACCCCTACTACCAAGGCGGATGAGGGACATGATGAAGATATTTCAAAAGAAGAAATTATTAAACGTGATTTAGTTTCCAAAGAACATTATGAACAACTGGAGAACTATACCCGCCTGCTATTTAAAAGAGGCACTGAAATGGCCGCCAAACAAGGACTGATTTTGGTGGATACGAAATATGAATTTGGCCTGCATGAAGGTAAGATTTATCTGATTGACGAAGTGCATACGCCTGATTCTTCCCGCTATTTCTATTCGGAAGGATATGAAGAACGCCAAAAAAATAAGCAACCCCAAAAACAATTATCAAAAGAATTTTTACGAGAATGGCTTATTTATAAAGGATTTCAAGGATTGGACGGCCAACAGATACCGGTTATGGACGATGAAATAGTAACTGCTGTTTCTAACCGCTATATTGAACTCTTCGATAAAATTACAGGAACCAAGTTTGTTCCTGCTCCAGGTGGCGACAACCTCGAAAAGGAAATTGAGAAGAGTGTGGTTCAATACTTGAAAGAGAGAATAGTAAAGGCATAGTAACCTCCTATTTCATTAGATACTAATTTGTGTTACTTATTTTCCCTGGCCATTTAAATTCTACTAAATAGCTGACAACTGGCTGTGAATAAAAAACAACTGCATAGGGGTATGAAGAATTCCCAATAAATTCTATATTTGCAGAAATTAGTTAACCCTCTAATACACATTAACTATGAAAAAATATCTTTTAGCAGCAGCTGTTGTCTCGATGCTTTTTGCATGTAACAACAAAAAGGAGCAAGCGGAACAAGCTCAGTTAAAGACTATGAACGCTGAAGATTCAACCTTGAATCTAAGGACACGTGCTCAGGATTCTACTATTACTGCCTATATAAAGTCGATGAACGATATCGAGGATAATCTCGACTCTATCAAGGCAAAGGCCCATATTATGAAGATTGGTGGAACCACCGAAGGGATGGATAAAAAGGAAATGATCATTACCGATATGAAATATATCGGCAACCTGATGATGAAGAATAAGGAACAACTAGCCATGATGAAAAAGAAGCTGGCTGCATCGGGTAACAAGAATGCTGAATTGCAAAAAATGGTTGAACACCTTACCGAAGAACTAAGTGAAAAGGATTCTGAAATAGCAGGACTCCAAAGCCAGCTTGCTGAAACCAATGCAAACCTGAAAACAGAAATACAAAGATTTAATGACAGCCTGCAAGTAATTGCACGCCAAAATGCAACTATTTCCGAGCAAAACATGGTGTTCTATGCTGTTGGAACTACAAAAGAACTCAAAAACAAGGGAGTAATTATGAAAGAAGGTGGAGTGCTTGGCGTAGGTGGTACCGAGCAATTAAAGCCAAATACTAACACTGCTTATTTCACCAGTGCCGATTACCATACTGTACACGCACTTCCTTTATACAGTAAGTTCGACAAAATCATAACAAATCATCCTGGCACTTCGTATAGAATCTCCGGTAATGAGCAAGCAGACTCGCTTATCATTATCAACCAAAAATTATTTTGGAGCGAATCTAAATACCTAGTAGTTGTAGTAAAACAACGATAAACACAGCAGAGTGAAATTGAAAAAAATAAACCCCTGGGTGCAGGGGAAGTCCCTTCATATATTAGCTCAAGTATCGGTCTTTCTTGTAGGTGGATTAGCTGTTTGGTCTCTCTTTACAAGCGGAGCAGCCATCAGATCAGCTAAGGCAGGCAACATAAAAAAGCACGTTGCCAATGATTCCCTTACATTTAAACTCACGAAAAAGCACAGAGATACGATAGCCATTTTTACACCGCTTGAAAAATTTGAAGCACAGGCCTCCGATTCATTTTTTAATGTGTTAGCAGAAAAAGCCCGCTTCAATGGAAGTGCTTTAGTTGCCCACGACGGTAAAATTCTATACACGCATCAATTCGGTTATGCTGATTATAAAACGCATGAATTACTCACCGATACAACCGAATTTCAATTAGGATCTGTTTCAAAGCAGTTTACAGCAGTAGCTATCATGATGCTTAAGGAAAAAGGACTTTTAAGTTATGATGATTCTATAGTAAAGTATTTCCCTGATTTCCCTTATACAGGCGTAACTATCCGTATGTGCCTCGATCATCGTTCTGGCCTGCCTAATTATATGTTTACCTGTGGTGCAGAATGTCCTAATCAGAATACGTTGATTGATAATATGGAGGTTATTAATATGCTGGCCGAATATAAGCCACACTGTTATTTTAAACCGGATAGAAAGTTTGAGTACTGCAACACAAACTATTGCGTTCTGGCGGCTATCGTAGAAAAAATAACAGGCTATCATTTTGCCGATTTTGCCCGCAAAAATATCTTCCAACCGCTGGGCATGACCCGTACATATATTTATGATAAGTATGATACTGTTATTCCTAATAGAGCCATAGGATACAACAAAAACTACCGCAAAGCAGGTATTGACTTCCTGGATGGAGTAGCCGGAGACAAGGGTGTTTACTCTACTGTAACCGACTTATTAAAATGGGATCAGGCACTGTATGGTAATAAACTGCTAAGTCAGGCCACCCTGAAGGAAGCATATACCCCGCACACCAAATGGCTTAATGGACATAGTTATGGTTTTGGCTGGCGTTTGTTTCAATATAACGGTGATACCATTATTTATCATGGAGGCTGGTGGCATGGCTTCAATGCCGCTTTTATCCGCGATGTGAAGAAAGGAAATACCATTATTGTACTCAGCAATCATATAAACTGGTGCATTAACCGCAGCCGCGATTTGATGGAACTATTCCGTAATCCAAACGCTGTTATTTCGATTGATGGTTCAAAGGATGCCCAACCGGATGGCGAAGAAGGTACCGGCGGAATGTAATACTCTATCTGTATATTTCCTTTTGCTTGTCAACACCTTTTAGGTGCTCTGCGTATTATTTTGTAATAGTATCGTTCATAAATTGCGATGCATAGTTCATAACTCATAGGTTATAACGCATACTGCATAACCCATAAATCCTATTTTTGCGCCGACAAAAAACGAATGGCTGAAAATCCCAATAAGGAAATTAATGAAACCCCTGGTGAACCCAATGGCAACAATGGTTCATCATCAGTTATACATCTTACCCAGATGTATAAAAACTGGTTTCTTGATTATGCCTCCTATGTAATACTGGAGCGTGCCGTACCTGCCCTTGAGGATGGCCTGAAACCGGTGCAGAGGCGTATTCTGCATTCGATGCGCGAATTGGAAGATGGACGGTATAATAAGGTGGCCAACGTTATTGGTAATACCATGAAGTATCACCCACATGGCGATGCGTCTATTGGCGATGCTATGGTTCAATTAGGACAAAGGGAATTAGCAATTGATATGCAAGGTAACTGGGGGAATATCCTTACAGGAGACTCTGCCGCAGCACCCCGTTATATTGAGGCCCGGCTTTCCAAATTTGCATTAGAAGTAATCTTCAATGAAAAAACTACTGTTTGGCAAAACAGCTACGATGGCCGAAATAAAGAACCCGTTTATTTACCGGTAAAATTCCCATTATTGCTGGCCCAGGGCGCTGAAGGAATTGCGGTGGGACTTGCATGCAAAATTCTTCCGCATAACTTTTTAGAACTGATTGATGCTGCCATTGGAGTGTTAAAAGGCAGGAAACCCCACCTCTACCCCGACTTTCCGACGGGTGGCATGGCCGATTTCTCCAACTACAACGATGGGTTGAAAGGAGGCAAAGTAATTGTAAGGGCCAAGATTAATATACTCGACAAAAAGACACTTGTTATTACCGAAATACCTTTTGGATGTACCACTTCATCGCTAATTGATTCTATTGTAAATGCTAATGAGAAAGGTAAGATAAAGATTAAAAATATCGAAGATAATACGGCAGAAAATGTTGAAATCCTTATTCACCTGCCGGCCGGTTTTTCTCCCGATAAAACTATCGATGCCCTATATGCCTTTACCGATTGCGCCTTGTCTATTTCACCTAATGCCTGTGTAATTGAAGGAGACAGACCCCGCTTTATGGGAGTGAGTGAAATGCTCAGGTTATCGGCCGAACGCACACAAAAGCTTCTGCAAACAGAATTGGATATCCGCCTTGCAGAATTACTTGAACAGTTTCATTATGTTTCGCTGGAAAAGATATTTATTGAAAAACGCATCTACCGCGACATTGAAGAATCTGAAACATGGGAAGACGTACTTACCACTATTGAAGAGGGCTTAAAACCTTATCGCAAAAAACTTCCAAGGGAAATTACCCGTGCTGATGTTGTTAAGCTTACTGAAATAAAGATTAAAAGAATTTCTAAATACGATACCTTCCAGGCTGATGAGTTGATGAAATCGATACAGGAGGAAATGAAAACAGTGAAGCACAACCTGGAAAACATTGTTGAGTATACGATTGATTATTTTAAAGAGATTAAGAAAAAATATGGCGAGGGAAAAGAGCGGAAAACAGAGATAAAAGCCTTCGATACCATCGTGGCAACTCAAGTGGCTGCCATCAACCAGAAACTATACGTAAACCGTGAGGAAGGCTTTGCGGGATATGGCATTAGAAAAGATGAGTTTGTATGCGATTGCTCTGATTTAGATGATATTATTGTTATTCGCAGAGATGGCATTATGCTTGTTACCAAGGTTACTGAAAAATCTTTCGTGGGAAAAGACATACTCTACATAAATGTGTTTAAACGCAACGATGAGCGCACCATTTATAATTTGATATATCGCGACGGTGCCCGTGGCAACACCATGATAAAACGCTTTGCTGTTACCTCTGTTATTCGTGACAAAGAATACCTGCTTAGTCGTGGTAATCCCAATTCAGAAATACTTTACATGACCGCTAATCCCAATGGAGAAGCCGAAGTAATTACCGTCTTTCTGAAAGCCAATGCTACCGCACGCAACAAAGTTTTTGATGCAGACTTTGCTGAGTTAGCCATTAAAGGGCGTGATGCTATGGGCAATATACTTACCAAGCATCCCGTTCGCAAGGTTAGTATTAAAGAAAAAGGCATATCCACCTTAACAGCTCAAAAAGTTTGGTTCGATGATACTGTGCTGCGATTGAATGCCGATGAGCATGGCAAATACCTTGGCGAATTTGAGGGAGATGATAAAATACTGGTGGTAACCAAGGATGGAAACTATCGCACTTGTGGTTTTGAATTCACTACCCATTTTGATGCCGATACTATCCTTATTACTAAACTGGATAAAGAAAGACCTTTGACCCTCGTTTACTGGGAAGGAGAAAAGAAGAAATACTATATCAAACGCTTTATCCCGGAAGAATCGGAAAAGAAAAACTTGATTATTTCGGAGACTCCCGCATCAACATTAGAAGCAATTTCCGACGATGACTTTTTGATTGCTGAAGTAAAGTTCAGGCAGGAAAAAGGGAAAGAACAGCCTGATGAACTCATCAATGTCGACCAGGAGGTTCCGGTAATGGGCATAAAAGCACAGGGAAAGCCGGTAAACCTGAATAAGGTGAAAGAAATAAAATTAGTGCCCGATCCCAATCGCCCAACTGGTGATTTGATTGCCCTTGCCGCTATTGAAGAAGAGGAAAATGGTATGGAAGAAAGTGAAGTTTCGCCCATACAAAAGGCTATAGCGGAAAATAAAATAAATCTTACGGAAAAGCCTGCTGCCCCTAAACCGGCCAGGAAACCCAAATCGAAAGATGGGGGTAAAGACTCCCAGCCCACCCTTTTCTAATTAGCCAACAAATTATTTTCTGTATTTTTTTTACTTCACGTTACTTCACACTTTTTTCGATTTATTTATAGCAAATACAAATTTATATAATTTTGTATAATTTAATAGTCAGCCACTTGCAAGCATATCACAACTCTGATCAATAAAATTGAAGTTCGCTATAAATAAAGTGTAGGGCAAATGCCACATAAAAACGGTCAATGACTTCGGGAGAATACCATAAGTTTTGACAGTGGTAAAATAATAACCATAGTACAAGAACAAGGGAAACCAAATAGTAAAGGCATTACAGTAATACTGCAATGCCTTTTTAGTTTACTATATAATAGTACGTATGCCTGAATTACTTTCCGGTAGCAGGTTGAGTAGCTGCTGGGGCAGCTGCTTTCTTAGGAGTAGTGGTTTTACCTGCGGCTGCTTTATTTTCTTTGTAGCGCATATCAGGGCTACCATCTTTCTTCAAATGTTGTGTAGGTTTTGCAGGGGTAGTTGTCCCGGTTGCAGCCTTACTGGTTGAAGTTGCTTTTGGAGTTTTCGCAGTGCTTGTTTTAGGAGTAGTTTGCTTTGCAGGTGCCGTGGTAGAAGCATTAGATTGTGCACTAACAATTCCAATACTTAAACATAATGCGGCGATAGTAACTTTTAATTTTTTCATTTTAAAATGTTTAAAGGTTTGGGCAAAAATAACAACAAATCTTTAATTATAACCTACTTACATGTTATATAATAGTAATGGTTACTCTTAAAATTGCAAATTCATAATTCGACTATCCAACATTTCCATATCTTTGCCGTCCTCTGAAAAAAAGCATATTCATTTAATGGGATCAGATAGGAACACATATATAGGTTTATTTGCGATAGGATTAATTCTTTTCGGTTGGATGTATTGGTCACAACCATCTGAAAAACAGCTAGCAAGGCAAAAAGCAGTACACGATTCAATAGTCAACGTACAGCAGCAACAGCAGGAAGAGGCTAAAGCTGCATCAATAGCGAAAAAAGCAGAAAAAAAGGATACAGGCACTTCCATACATGATACGGCAAACCATTCCAGTGATTCACTGGTTGCTATTCATAAATTACAATCGGACTTTGGTATTTTTTACACAGCTTTAAAGGGACCCGATAAAAGCTATACGCTTGAAAATGATTTACTAAAGGCCACTATCAGTACCAAGGGCGGCAAAGTAGAATCTGTAGAGCTTAAAAACTTCAAAACAAGTGATGGAACTCCCCTGATATTATTCAAGCCCGACTCTACCCGGTTCGGCCTGATTTTAAATGCTTATTCCCGCGAAACCTCTACCGATTCATTATATTTTAGTGCGGTTAACAGCCAGGTGAGCGTAACCAAAGATTCATCGGTGCTGGTTATGCAACTAAACACCAGTAATCCGGCTAAGTATATCCAGTATATATACTCCTTAAAAACAGGAACTTATATGCTGCAATGCAAAATTCGTGTAGTGGGCATGCAGGATGTTCTTGCTTCCAATACCCAGGATATAGAACTAAATTGGAGTATGCAAACCCCTTCACAGGAAGCAAACATTAAAAAACAGCAAGGTGCATCTACTATATATTATAAATTTTACCGGGATGATGTAGATAATCTTTCAGCCGGGAAAGATGAAAAGAAGCCATTAACGTCCGACATTAGCTGGGTATCATTCAAGCAACAGTTTTTCTCATCCATATTAATAGCAAATACCAAGTTCAGCAGCCCTACCGTAGAGTGCAAGCAAGATTTCAGACCGGGATTTGTGAAAAACTATACTGCCCAAATGTATATCCCATACACTCGTTCAACCGATGAAAGTTTTGGGATGAGCTTCTTTTTTGGCCCCAACAATTATAATTTATTGAAAAAATATTCCTCCGATAACGATCTCCAACTGAACAGGCAAATTAGTCTCGGCTGGGGTATTTTCGGGTGGATAAACAGGTATGTTGTAATCTTGATTTTTGACTTTTTAAGTCAGTTCAACCTTAATTTTGGTATTGTTATCCTTATACTGACCCTGGTTATAAAAGCCCTCCTCTTCCCTATTGCATACCGTACTTATGTATCATCGGCCAAAATGCGCATTTTAAAACCGGAGATAGACGAGATAAATAAAAAGTTCCCGAAAACGGAAGATGCTATGAAAAAGCAACAGGCTATAATGGCCTTGAACAAAAAAGCAGGTGTAAATCCTTTGGCGGGTTGTTTGCCTATGCTTTTCCAACTTCCTATCCTGTATGCTCTTTTCAGCTTCTTCCCTGCTTCCATCGAGCTTCGTCAACAACATTTTTTATGGGCGACTGATCTTTCAACCTACGATTCTATTTATACGTTCAAAAATGGATTCTCTATTCCCGGGTACGGAGACCACATCAGTCTTTTTGCCCTGTTGATGACCTTATCACAATATCTCTATTTGGCATCAAACCAACAATTGATGGGCACAGGGGGCACCGACCAAATGGCAAAGACCATGAAATGGATGATGTATATAACCCCTATATTCTTCCTGAGCGCCCTTAATAGTTATTCAGCCGGATTAAGCTATTACTACTTTCTCGCAAATCTTATTACTTTTGGGCAAACTTACCTGGCAAGACAGTTTATTAATGAAGCCGCATTGCACCGCAAAATGCAAGAAAATAGGGCAAAACCTGTGAAGGTTTCAAAATTTCAGAAGAGACTGGAAGAAATGGCAAAACAACAACAGGCAGCTAGAAAACGATAATAAATAGCATATAAAACTTAAAATACCACTGAAGTGAAAATTGCAATTCCAAAAGAAACTAAAGTCAAAGAAAACAGGGTAGCTATTACACCCGACACGGTAAAAGAATTAATTAAAAAAGGATTTCCTTGTACTATTGAAAGTGGTGCAGGCGAAAATTCTTATTTTAAAGATGACGTTTACACAGCAGCAGGAGCTACTGTTGCAAGCAACCGTAAAGAACTTTTTGCAAATGCTGATATTGTGTTGGCCGTGAATCCTCCATCAGCAGAAGATATTGCTTCCATGAAAAAAGAAGCCATACTTATATCATTTATGTATGCTGCTACACACCCTGATTTGGTGAAGGCATGTGTATCGGCAGGTATTACTGCTTTTTCAGTAGATGCTATACCGCGTATTTCAAGGGCGCAAAAAATGGATGCACTTAGTTCGCAAGCAAACCTTGCAGGATATAAATCCGTAATTATTGCAGCCGATGCGCTCGGTAAAATATTCCCCTTAATGATGACCGCAGCCGGAACTATAAAACCAGCCAAGATCGTTATAATGGGTGCCGGTGTTGCAGGCTTACAAGCCATTGCCACAGGAAAACGCTTGGGCGCAATTGTTGAAGTATCCGACATTCGGCCTGAAACCAAGGAACAAGTACAATCACTCGGTGGAAAGTTTATTGAACTGAAAGGTGATGATTCCGTTAAAATGGCAGGTGGTTATGTTACCAATGTGTCTGACGAATTTTTAAAGAATCAACAGGAACTTATAGCCAAGCATGTTGCTGATGCTGACATTGTAATTACTACAGCTCTCATACCTGGCAGAAAAGCGCCTGTACTTATCACAGAAGCTATGGTTAACAGTATGCGTAATGGCTCTGTAATTGTTGACATGGCAGTTGAACAAGGCGGAAACGTAGTAGGCAGCGAAATGAATAAAACAGTAATAAAGGGTAATGGCGTTAAAATAATTGGAGAGTCCAATCTTCCGGCGATGTTGCCACTTAATGCTAGCGACCTGTATGCTAAAAATATATCTACATTCCTTTATCACCTTGCCACAGGCGAAGGTTTTAAATGGGAAATGGAAGAAGAAATAACCAAAGGCTCTCTCATTATTCACAAGGGAGTAGCTGTTCACCCAAGTGTAAAACAATCTTAATCTATATTAGTCATGCAAGAAATATTTTCGTTTATCAACATGCACATTCAGATGATATATATCCTCATCCTGATGATATTCGTGGGTGTGGAAGTAATCAACAGTGTTCCATCGGTACTGCATACCCCGCTTATGTCGGGTGCCAATGCAATTCACGGGGTTGTAATTATTGGAGCTATCATGGTTTTGCTTAATGCTGACCCTGATAATGTAATATCACTTGTTCTCGGATTTGTTGCGGTAATACTTGGTACGCTTAACGTTGTTGGCGGATTTGTTGTTACCGACCGTATGCTTGAAATGTTTAAAAAGAAACCTGCTAAAAAATAATTAAGAATCAGCGTTATGAATCAATCTATTTTATTAGAAATAATTTATCTTATTGGCTCCGTTACCTTCATTTTAGGATTAAAAATGATGGGCAAGCCCGATACTGCCCGTAGAGGAAACACTTACGCTGCAGTTGGAATGACACTTGCTATCCTGGGTACCATTTTTATCCATGATAAGGAAGTTAAGCCTATCGTTTATATTTTATTATTTGGAGCTATTGCCATTGGCGGTATCATTGGCTGGATGGTTGCTAAAAAGGTAAAGATGACTGCTATGCCTCAATTGGTATCGCTCTTTAACGGTATGGGTGGCGCTTGCGCTGCATTAATTTCCATTATGGAATTTAGTGTTCATACAGGTGATATGAAATCTATTATGATGGTTATGGCAGGACTTATTATTGGTAGCATTTCCTTCTCCGGTAGTATGGTTGCTTTCATGAAACTGAATGGTAATCTAAATTCAAATCCCCGCATTCCTTTTTATAATGTAATCAATGCGATTATACTTCTTATAACATTAAGTACAGGTGCATACGTTGTTTTTGGAAGTGTAACCGACTTTATGTGGCCATGCATTGTGTTGGCTTTGGCTTTATTTTACGGTATCATGTTTGTACTGCCAATCGGCGGTGCAGATATGCCGGTAGTCATCTCCTTACTCAACTCCTTTACAGGTCTTGCTGCTGCTTCAGGCGGATTCCTTTATCACAACAAAGTTATGTTGACAGGTGGTATCCTCGTGGGTTCGGCTGGTACTATACTCACTATCGCTATGTGTAAAGGTATGAACCGTACTTTATTCAGTGTAGTATTTGGTGCATTTGGACAAGGCAGCGCTGCGGCGGCTGGTGCAGGCACTAGTGCAACAGGTGGCTCCATAAAAGATATTTCGGTTGCTGATGCTGCCGTGCTGATGAACTATTCTAAAAAAGTGGTTATCGTTCCCGGTTACGGCTTGGCAGTAGCTCAAGCACAACATGTAATGCATGAATTAGAAGCTCTTTTGGAAGAAAGAGGCGTAGAAGTAAAATATGCTATTCACCCGGTAGCAGGACGTATGCCCGGCCACATGAACGTATTAATGGCAGAAAGTAATGTAGACTACTCCAAGCTCTGCGAAATGGAAGATATTAACCCTGAATTTGAAACTACTGATGTGGTATTCATTGTGGGTGCAAATGACGTGGTGAATCCTGCGGCTAAAAATAATCCGGCAAGTCCTATTTATGGTATGCCAATTTTGGAAGTTGAGAGAGCAAAGAGCATTATTGTAAACAAACGAAGCATGGCCGCAGGTTATGCGGGTATTGACAACGAGCTTTTCTACAATCCCAAAACCAGCATGTTATTCGGCGATGCTAAAAAGGTGGTTACCGATTTAGTAGCTGAACTGAAGACCATGTAAAGAGTTTTAGCAAAGCTTACTATTTGTTTTAAATCTTGTAACATGACGAGGGAAGAAAAAATAAAAGAAGCAGAAGAATTTGTAAAACAAGATAATTACCAAGAGGCTATAAATAAATATTGTACTATTTGGAAGGATAGCCCTTTCGATTCTGAAGTAATTAAAAGGATATTGTTTCTTTATTCCCGGATTCATGAAGGAAATTTAGATTTTCAACCATCTACCTCCGAGACCTTTATGTTTAGAGGGATTTCAAGATTTTGGGAAGAAAACTTAGAGGACTCCATTAAAGACCTTGACCGAGCAATCAACCTTAATCCTAAAAACGATTATGCATATAAATCTCGTGCTTTTAGTAAATTTTATTCAAACAAGCCAGAAGAAGCTTTTGCCGACATAAAGCATGCCATATCTATGAACCCCATTGGAGATTACATAGATAACCTTGCTCAGTTCTATTCCGAGACAGGGGATAGTGCCAATGCTTTAAAATATTACCAAAAGGCTGTAGAAACTGAACCCAACAATCCAAGGTTATGGTATAATTATGGTATAGAATTAAGGGATAATGGAGAATACGAGAGGGCTTATGAAATGTACAATAAAGCTATTGCGTTGTGGCCACAATACCCTGATGCTATTGCTAATATAAAATATCTTTTGGATTCTGGATTAGTAAAGAGATACAGAAATTAGTGGATTTTATAGGCAAATCGGAATATGAAAGAGAAGAGAAAAAGAAAGCAGCCGATACGGAAATAAATAGGGTGAAATCTTAAAAGGCCTCTTATATATCTTGTTGGTAATGAGAGCAAAATAGCATTTCTCTCGCTTCATTCAAATTATTTGCTTTATATTTGCAAAAGTTTTGTTGTGAAAACATTCGATAATAAATTTGCAGAAGAAGGTCTTACATACGATGACGTTCTCCTGATTCCCGCCTACTCAGACGTACTTCCCAGAGAAACAAATATTGTTTCCAGTTTTACGCGAAATATTACCATTAATGCGCCCATTGTAAGTGCCGCTATGGACACCGTTACCGAGCACCGCATGGCTATTGCCATTGCCGGAGAAGGCGGAATAGGCGTTTTGCATAAAAACATGAGCATAGAGCAGCAGGCCGAAGAAGTGAGGCAAGTAAAGCGCTATGAAAGCGGTATGATACAGGACCCTATAACGGTGCTGGAATCGGCTACGGTGGGCGATGCGCTCAATCTTATGAAGGCGAACAAAATCGGTGGAATACCGGTAGTTACAAAAAAACACCGCCTGGTGGGAATCGTTACCAACCGCGATTTACGCTTTGAAAAAAGCATGAGCCGCCGCATCAGCGAAGTAATGACCAAGGATCATATCATTACGGCTAAAGCAGGAACCGACCTTATCAAAGCCGAGCAGATTTTACAAAAATATAAGATTGAAAAACTGCCTGTAATTGATGATGATGGTACACTGGTTGGGCTCATCACTTATAAAGACATTAAAAAGGTACATCTTCATCCATACGCATCTAAAGATAAATATGGCCGCCTGAGGGTGGCTGCGGCTGTAGGTATTACAGCCGATATGATCACCCGTGCCGAAGCTCTTGTGAAAGCTGGGGTTGATGCTATTGTAGTTGATACCGCACACGGGCATTCTAAAAAAGTATTAGAAGAGGTTAAAAAGATAAAGAAGAAATTTCCTTCGTTGGATATAGTTGCCGGAAATGTGGCAACGGGCGAAGCAGGCATTGCTCTTGCTAAGGCTGGTGTAGATGGTATAAAAGTGGGTATTGGACCCGGCTCTATTTGTACTACCCGTATTATTGCAGGTATAGGGGTACCCCAATTGACTGCTGTATACAATGTGGCACAAGCTGTAAAAGAATATAAAATTCCCGTTATTGCCGATGGCGGAATCCGTTACACTGGTGATATAGTAAAAGCCATTGCCGCCGGAGCAGCATCGGTTATGATTGGTTCTCTGTTTGCCGGAGTTGAAGAATCACCGGGTGAAACCATTATCTACGAAGGAAGACGGTTTAAAACCTATCGTGGCATGGGTTCCCTGGAAGCCATGCAGCAAGGCTCAAAAGACCGCTACTTTCAGGATGCTGAAGACGATATTAAAAAGTTGGTTCCGGAGGGTATTTCTGGCCGGGTACCGTATAAAGGTACTATGTCTGAGGTTATTTACCAATTGGTAGGAGGTTTGCGCGCCGGAATGGGATACTGTGGCGCCCATGATATTAATGAACTACAACAGGCTAAATTTATACGCATATCTTCTGCGGGAGTAACTGAAAGTCACCCACATGACATATTTATCACCAGCGAAGCCCCGAATTATAGCAGGTAAGCTTAGAAGGAATATGTTACTCCTAATTCTACAGGATAGCTTTGTTGCTGCATAATACCTACATAAAAGCTGTAAGCAAAGGATGCCTTGATTTTTTTATGGCATACCATTATTCCCCCCATTAATGCAAGATAATCTTCCTGGCTATTATAGATATCAGCAGCAGTATAGTCAGAAGAAGCATAGTTAAAGTAGTTTCCTGAGAGGTAGGAAACCCCTACGAAGAAATGTGATGAAACAAAAGAAATATTAGCATCGAGATTAAAATCGCGGTAGGAAATGCTCATATCTATCCCGGCGTTGGGTTTCCCAATATATCCTCCTATAATACCATCGCATGACAAGCCGGTGTAATTGAACATAGGTTTACTCCCAGTGGGAAATTTACTTCCATCATTATTATAGTCATCAAAAGCGTATTGAGGGTTATTTATATGGTCAATGCTAAATCCTGCATAAAGTGATTTAAATTTGTAAGAAATCCCTGCTTCACAATCAAAAGCGGTGCCCTGGTTATATACTTTAAACACCCTGGGAGGATAATATTCAAATGACTCAAAAGTATATGATTCCCTTAGATTAACTGCCCCAGCATCTATACCAACCGAAAGCCCCGGTAGAAAGGTATACCTGTAATATATTTTAGCCGATATTTGACTATAAACATTCTCGGTATTTTCATTTATCATAATACCTATTCCGCTGTTTATTTTGTCAAGCCTTCTTTCGTATGTTGCCAAAAAAATATTGTAAATTATTTGGGAAGGTATATTTTCGACCATTGTCTTACCATAAACAGACACATTATTCTTATATGCAGTATCTGTTGCAGTCAAGGCTGGATCTACTATCATTTTATTAGCCGCGGGCAGAGCAAAAGCCGGTTGGGCAAAAATTTCAGGCGAAACAAGTGTAAACACTGCAAGTAAGCAAAATGGACGTTTCTTCATCGTTGGAAGCAATATAAAACAGATAGTCAAACGCTTACATAGCTGGTATAGTATATAATTTCATTTAATTTAGTCCTGTACATACAAGATTCAACATTTTTATTTATCTTTGCACCCCTTAAAAAAATAAAACAAAAGATGCCATTAAAAATTCGCTTACAAAGACAAGGAAAAAAGAAACAACCTTTTTATCATATTGTAGTAGCTGATTCCCGTTCTCCGCGCGACGGAAGATACGTTGAAAGGATTGGGACCTACGACCCTAAATTCGATCATGATGGGGTTGTAATTAATAGCGAAAAAGCCCTGGAATGGATTGAAAAAGGCGCTGTGCCTTCAGATACCTGTCGCAACATTCTTTCTGACAAAGGAATTATGTATAAAAAGCATTTGCTAAGAGGCGTAAAGAAAGGCTTGTTCTCTAAGGAAGATGCCGATGCAAAGTATGCTAAATGGGAAAGCGAAAAGGGCGCATTAGTTGCAGCTCACAAGGAAAAGAAAGAAAACGCACATAAAGACGCATATAAACAACGTTTTGAAGCTGAAAAGACTGTTCGTGATGCAAAAGCAAAAGCTATTGCTGATAAAAAAGCCGCTGCCAGCGCTGCTACAGTAGAAAGTGTAAAGGAAGCCATTAACGAAGCTCCTGACGCTGCTGCAGCTGAATAATACATTTTATATTCATACTACAAAAGGTTGAGACTGTTTAAGTTTCAACCTTTTGTTTTTATCTGGCTTTTAACATCTTTTATCAATTCTCCTGTTTTTTGTCTAAGGAACGCAACTATATTTGCGTTTGTTCGTTATAACAAACGAAGTGTATTCTAAACCAAAAGAAATATTAAGTAAATTTACTCAGTAAACGTTTATCATCCCACAGTAACCTGCAAGCGTTCTAAAGCACTGTGTCTACTACGGGTAAATGATAAAGATTACTGCACAACTTAAAAACTTAATATTATATGGACAAAATCAGTATCCTTTGGGCAGATGACGAAATAGATCTCCTCAAGCCCCATCTTCTATATCTCACCGATAAAGGCTTCAATGTAAAAACCGTTACCAACGGCAACGATGCTGTAGATGAATTTGGCAAAGCGCCGTTTGATCTGGTATTCCTCGACGAAAATATGCCCGGCCTTTCAGGCATTGAAACACTTGGCAAAATCAAAACCCTGAACCGTAATGTTCCGGTGATTATGATAACCAAGAGTGAGGAGGAGGCCATTATGGATAACGCCATAGGTTCGCAAATTTCCGACTACCTGATCAAGCCCGTAAACCCCGGACAGATTCTACTTTCTATCAAGAAAAATATTGATAAAAACAGGCTCATTAGCGAAAAAACGATGAGCAACTATCAGCAGGAATTTCGCAACATCAGCATGATGTTATCGGATAACCTCAGTATTAAGGAATGGGAAGACGTTTATAAAAAGCTCGTTTTTTGGGAACTGGAGCTGGAAAAATCTACCGACACAGGAATGAAGGAGATTTTGGCTATGCAAAAGTCAGAGGCCAATACGCTTTTCTCCAAATATATTGAGAAGAACTACTTGAACTGGTTCAATGGAAAGGCTAAGGATGTTCCTGTACTTTCCCATACCCTATTAAGAAATAAGCTGCTGCCCGAAATAGAAAAAGAAAGCCATCCAGTTTTCCTTGTGGTAATAGATAATCTCCGTTACGACCAATGGAAACTTCTACAACCCGTTATTGAAGAAGATTTTAAGGTGGATAGGGAAGAAATGTACTTCGCTATTTTGCCTACTTGCACCCAATATGCCCGTAATTCATTATTTGCAGGATTGATGCCCTCGGAAATAGAAAAGATGTATCCGGATAAATGGTCGAATGATGAAGATGAAGGCGGCAAAAACCTTCATGAAGCAGATTTCCTGGAAGGATTATTGAGACGAACAGGTAAGGACATCAAGTTTTCCTATAACAAGATAACCAATTTTGAAGCAGGTAAACGCCTTGCAGATAATATTCACAGCCTGGCTGCCAATAATAAATTGAATGCGATTGTATACAATTTTGTAGATACGCTTTCACATGCCCGAACCGAAATGGAAGTGATACGCGAATTGGCCAGTGATGATGCAGCTTACCGCTCCCTCACCTATTCCTGGTTTAATCACTCGCCTCTGCGCGACATTATGAAAAATATAGCCGCTGTAGGTGGCAAACTTATCATCACTACCGACCATGGCACCATTAAGGTAGGTGAACCATCGAAAGTGATAGGCGATAAAAATACTACTACCAATCTTCGTTACAAGCAAGGCAAAAGTCTTACGTATCAAGGTAAAGATGTATTTTTACTCCGCAACCCTGCAGATGCCTTTCTTCCGCGCCAGCACGTGAGCAGCATATTCCTTTTTATTAAAGAAAATAAGTTCTTTGCGTATCCTAATAACTACAATCACTATGTAAGTTATTACAGGAATACATTCCAGCACGGCGGCATTTCATTGGAAGAAATGATTATTCCGTACATACATCTTTCTTCTAAATAATTCATTTATAATATAGCCTCATGTCAAATGGGGCTATATTTATATTTTTGCTGTATACAATTTATGGCAAAGTCAAATTTTTTAAAAGAGGTTGAAGATTCTATTTATGCTGCCGATAAAAAATGGGTATCTAAAGATGTACCCTTTCTGAAGAAATATATCGGCACCGAATATGATATAAAAGGGTTGAGCATCCCGGGAGTCCGCTCTGTTTTTAAAACATCCTTTTCTTTTTCACAATACCCTTTACCGGAACAAATAAAGATTTGGAGCGAAATATGGCATCACAGTAATCTACATGAAACCCTATCCCTTGCTATATTCTTCTGGGAGAAAAACATAGGCAATACCGAGTCTGTTATTACCTGGAATGAATTAAAAACCTGGACAGGAAAGATAGATAACTGGGCGCATTCAGATGGGCTTTCAGGGCTTTACTCAATGCTGCTCGAAATAAAACCCCGTATGGTGTTACCCCAGTTAAAAAGGTGGAACTCTTCTAAAAATTCTTGGGAAAGGCGGCAATCCATTGTCAGCCTGGTGCATTATCACCGTTTACGAAACAAGGTACTCCCCTATTCTACGCTTATACAATTGGTAGAACCTTTACTGGATGATGAAAACTATTATGTTCAGAAAGGGGTTGGGTGGACATTGCGAGAAATCAGTAATGTATACCATAAACAGGCCTTTACCTTTATGAAGAAGCATTGCAAAAACATTACGGGAGTTGCCTTTTCAGCGGCAGCCGAAAAACTAAACAAGGAAGAAAAAGAAGAATTAAAAAGCCTTAGAAAGGCAGGAAAGAAAAAAATCATTCCTGCCTGAATCTGATTTTACATCTTACTCCACTCTTCTACCGTAATAACATCGGCTTGGCGAGGGAAAACTTTAGTCATCAGTACCCGATGAACTTCTTCATCGCCGTCGGCACAGCAATCGGATATAATGGTAATCTTATAATCTTTATCAGATGCTTCGCGCGTTGTGGATAGCACAACTCCGCTGGTAGATATCCCCGATAATATTAAATGTTGAATGCCAAATGAACGTAAAACAACTTCCAGATCACTGCCGGTGAATGAGCTTACACGACGCTTAGTAACAATCAATTCACCCGCTTGTGGAGCTATATCAGGATGAACGGTCATGAACTCAGTCATATTAATTGCGGCCATTCTTTCTTTACTTGCAGCGAAGCCTTTGTTATTAGTGCTTACTTCCGGCATACCTTGCCTGAACCCAACTACGACGTAGATTACCGGTATCTTCTTGGTGCGGGCATTTGCAATTGCTTTGCTCACATTGCCGAGAATTGTTGGAGCCATTCCTTGCAGCATGGGAACTATTCCTGCTTGCATATCCATTACTAAAAGAGCTGTGTTGTTTTCCATTTTGATTTATTTTTTGATTGGTTTATATGAGTAATTAATTTGAGAGAGACCTCTTTTTATAATATAAGGGAAGCATGAAAAGTACAATGGATATGCAAGCTATAAGCGAGTAAAAACCCAGTGCATGCAATCCGGCATCGGTTGCTCCGTCTTTAAAGCTGTGTTTTATAGCAGAGCCTGCCAGTATGGCACCGATATACCCAACCGTCCGGTATAAGCCAGAGCTTACACCCACCTGGTCTGCCGGAGCAACAGCTAATAATGTTAATTGATTCGCTATGGTTAAAATACCAATGGATGCTCCAAGTACAATGGTGAGGGCCATAATAGCATAAATAGGGCTTTCTTTATTTAAGAAAAGCATACCCAGGGAAGTTCCAATAGTTAGTGCAACGCCAATGGAAAGCAGTAGTACATAATTTTTGTTATTTGACAAAAGTAAACTCATACCTATAGCGGCTAATGAGAGAGGCAGCAATATCAGCCCGACACTTGATGGGCTGATGTTTTTTGCCTGTTCCATCCATTGCCCCAGGCTATATAGTACAGAATACATTACAAATGTCATTCCTGTTTGCCTTAAGAACGTCGTATTGAGGAGGGTATTTACACGTAATACTCTTATATCTATAAATGGTTTTTTGTGATAAAGCTCCGCTTTTACAAATGCGAATAGCACAGTAAGCATGACCGGTATCTTTATGTACAAATAGGCAGGATAGAGCAATGTTACTAATAGGAACATTAAAAAGCCCGAAAACAATACTACTCCCAATGGGTCCAGGTCTTTAAAAATTTCCAAGGGAGATTTTTGGGCATCTCCTTTCTCCACTAATACTGCTTCTTTTTTTGATATAGATAGAAGTAATGCTATAACTACCATTGGAATATTTACAAAAAATATTCCTTTCCATCCAAAACTTTCCACCAGTACACCTCCTAAAAATGGACCCAGCGCCATAGATACTTGTGCAGATGTCGCAATCAAACTTAAAGTTACGCCGGGAACGTCCATATTCAACGCCTGGTACCTGCGCTTTATTAAAGTCATGGATGAAGGATAGGCGGTGGAGGTTCCTAACCCCAACAGAATTCTTGAAACCACAAGCCAGCTAAAATCTTGTGCATAAACGCCTATGAAAGCTGAAATCAGAATTACAAAAAAACCAAACAGGTTTATTTTATAAGGACTAAAGATATCACACAATCTGCCCATAAGCGGCTGGGCAATAGCAGACGTAAAGTAAAGTGGAACGATGAGTAAAGCCCCTGCCCCGGTATTCTGTTTAAAGCTCACCAGGATGGCTACAATAGCCGTTGCCAACATGGTTGAGTTAAGCGGATTAAGCATATTGCCTAATACCAATGGAGCTATAAACCGGGTGATTCCTTTATCTTTTCTGAGCGACATATACTTTTATTATACCTTTTCCAATACGTTTTCAACCACTTCTAAATTCGATTCTTGTTTCTTTTTCAAAATGGCTTTTCTCATAAAAAATGTAAATGAGCCAAAAACGAGTAAGGCAGCAATACCCTCCATTAAAACAGTATTGGGAGCGCCAATATAGGTTGATATCCACCCGATAAGCAATGAACCGAGGGGCCGCATCCCGAAAAAGGCCATGGCAAAGTAGCTAATTACCCTGCCCCGCATTTCCGGAATAGAGGTGGTTTGAAGGATTGTATTGCTTATTGTTGAAAGGGCCATCATACCGAAACCCATCATAATAGCAAATACACAAGCCCATTTAATATCGGTAATATGGGAAAATGAAATCAAACCGATACCAAATATAAAAGTGGCTATTAATAAAATAGTTTTCAAATTCGATTTGTCTTTCAGAGACGCTAAAAAGATGGTTCCGCCTATTGCCCCTACTCCAATAAAGCTGTTCAGATAACCAAGCGTAGTAGCATTTCCATTAAAAATATCTTTGGCATAAACAGAAAGAAGTGCATCATACGGAAGTACCAGCAGGCTCATGATGCTTATAAATAAAATGATAAAACCAATTTCGGGAGTAGTGGTTATATACGTAAACCCTTCCTTCAATTCCTTGATAGGTTTCTTTGATTTATCGGAAGTAATCGGTTTGGTGAAACGCATGAATAGCAAGGAAATTATAACAGCGACGAAACTTATGGCATTCAACATAAAGCACCAGCCGGCCCCCAGTTTCTCAAGCATAATACCCGCAAAAGCAGGGCCCGCAATCTTTGCCAGGTTTACCATAGATGAATTAAGGGCGATGGCATTGAGTAAATCTTCTTTGTTGTCCACCATGTCGTAGACCAATGACTGCCTGGCAGGAACGTCAAAAGCATTGATGATACCCAATATAACGCTTACCCCCATTATTTCCCATGCTGTGTAGTGTTTGGATAAAACAAGGATGGCAAGTAACAGGGCCTGAATGAGTGAAAGTATTTGTGTGGCAAGCAGCACACGATATTTGTTGTAACGGTCAGATACCACACCACCAAAAAGTGAAAACAGAAAGCTTGGAAATTGCGTGGCAAATGCGGACAAACCAAGCATGAACAGCGAATGCGTCTGGATATATATTACCCAAGGGACAGCAGTTTTCTGCATCCAGGTGCCTATAAGGGATATGGATTGCCCTGAAAAATACAGGCGGTAATTGCGGCTTTTAAAGGCCCTGAATGTGCTTATCTTCTTTATTGACTTTACTTTCACTCCTTATCCTTTTTGGTGAAATTTGCAGTGCACATTATACTTAGAAGGGCAAATCCAATGAAAAATATAACCATCGAAAGGGTATCTTGTAAAGATACTTTGCCAACCTTGTAAAGGATATAACCTATCACTAAGTTAAGCAGGCCCCATAATACATTTATCATAGGTGATGAAAGTCCTTTGCCGGGTGGCTTTGCAAAAGGAGTTGGGAATTTATCGCCACAAATACCTTTTACAAAATGAGGGACAAAATTCGCTAAAAACACACCGGCAAAAAACCCACCGACATAATGATACCATTCCATACTTTTTGATTTTAATTGGTTTGTATTAATTTATTCAAAACTGGTAAAGCCTTTGTAAGTAATTCCTTTTCTTTATCGGTTAGTTTTTCAATAGCACCCTTCAGCCATTCGTCTTTATCATACCGTGTTTTTTCTACTATCTCTTTTCCGTATGAAGTTAGGGATATATATACTTTTCGCTTGTCATCTTCCGAAGGGCTTCTTTTAATGATTTTTTGTTCCTCCATTTTCTTCAATATTTGAGACATTGACTGAGTTTTAACCTTTGTCATGGCAGCCAATTCGGTTGGCAACAGCGAATCGTTTCTGAATAAAAGCGCGATAGTTTCTATTTCCGTCATCGAATAGGCATTAACGGCATGGCTTTGTTTGCGCAAGCCTTTGTGCAAGGATGAAACTGCTAAACGCAGGGAAGATGCTAATTCTGAAGTGTCCATATATGTAATGTAACTTAGTATATTAACTTGTTAGTTTACCTTACAAATTTACTTCATATTTTTGAATCTGCAGACATTAATTTCATCCACTTTATGTTGATGGCTGATAATGAGCCTAAAAAAATTTAGCTCCATTTTTATCCTTAAACAGAGTTGAAAATACTTTTATATCCCGTGAAAAAGAGCTAACTTTGCAGCTTACAAAAATAAGGCAAATAGATTCATTATGAGGCTACTGTATACTATAAAGGAGGAAAAGGAATTAATAGATGTAGCCCCTTTGTTACTTAAGGAATTTAAGAACAGGTGGGTGTTTGTATTTTCAGGCACCTTAGGCAGCGGAAAAACCACCTTTATTAAGTATCTTTGTAAAAGGTTAGGTGTGAAAGACGGAATCAGCAGCCCAACGTTTTCCTTAGTAAATGAATATGAATGTATCGACGGCTCCATTATCTACCACTTTGACTTTTACCGCATAAAAGATATACAAGAAGCATATGATATTGGCTACGAAGAATATTTCTACTCAGGCAACTACTGCTTTATCGAATGGCCTGAAAAAATACCGGGTCTCGTACCACCCGATGCAGTGGAAATAAAAATAGAAATAACAGATGAAGAAAACCGGGAAATATGGCTACAGTAATTTAATACCCGAGCCTTTGTACTACAAGCGTCTACCCCACCAATAAAGGACGTTTCATTCAAAATAATATCCCCTCAAAAACGTCTTATAATAGCCAGTCAGAAATATCCTAAAACACATGATAAAATGAGTACCTACAAGGAAGTTATGCGCACATTAACAAAAGGAGCCTTAGCTACACAGGAAGAAATGCTGGAAGTAGCCCATAAAAAAGGAAGCCTTAAAATAGGTATACCAAAAGAGGTATCAACGGATGAAAACCGCATTGGTATGGTACCTGATGATGCTGCACTGCTCATTAACCTGGGGCATAAAGTAATTATAGAAAGCAATGCCGGCAAAAATGCTCATTTTGAAGATACTGATTTTAGCGAAGCCGGCTGCCAGATTACCTATAGTCCTGCCGAAGTGTATAAAGCTGATGTAATACTAAAGGTAACCCCACCCCAGATAAATGAAATAGAAATGATGCATCCGGGGCAGACTCTTTTTTCGGCGCTGCAACTGGCCACACAACCTAAGGATTTTTTGAAATACCTGATGGAGAAAAAAATTAGCGCCATCGCGTTCGATTCATTGCGTGATGAAGCAGGCATATTCCCTGTAATCCGTTCTATGAGTGAGATTGTAGGCGGCACGTCCATTTCTATTGCTGAAGAATATTTAAGCAATGTACATAATGGGCCGGGCCTTATTATGGGTGGTGTTTCAGGAATTGCCCCTACCGAGGTAGTTATCTTGGGTGCCGGAACCGTAGGCGAATTTGCTGCCCGTGCTGCATTGGGTCGCGGAGCGATTGTAAAGGTATTCGATAACTCTATATATAGACTGAGAAGATTGCAGGTAATGCTTGGCACACGCATATTCACTTCTACTATACGCCCCCGTGTACTGGCCCGGCACTTAAAAACTGCCGATGTGGTGATAGGCGCCATCCGTGCCGAAGCAGGTATTACGCCCATGGTTGTAACCGAAAATATGGTGAGCGATATGAAAGTAGGCGCCGTGGTAGTAGATGTAAGCATTGACCAAGGCGGCTGTTTTGAAACTTCTCATGTAACTACCCACACCGAACCGGTATTCCGCAAGCATGGGGTAACACATTATTGCGTTCCCAACATTGCATCGCGTGTTTCGAGAACAGCATCCATTGCGTTCAGTAATATTTTTACACCCATTTTACAAAAAGCAGGCGATGTGGGCGGATTTGAGAACTTGATAAAAAAAGATATCTATTTACGTAATGGTGTCTATCTATATAGAGGTATTCTGACTAGTAAATATTTGGGCGAAACTTTTAACATTCCCTATAATGACATCGAACTACTAATTATGAACAGTCAGTAGTGTTGAAAAGTCGTAATAAGTCTGTAACCCCTTAATTGACGCACTATTTAGGAATTTTGTTAATAACGGTGTTAAAAACTATAAATGGTATACCGCGCAAAAAAAAAGTTGAAAATATAGATTTGCACTACATATCATCGACAAAAGCAAACAACCGTTATTAAACATTTTTATATGAAACAAAATACTATAGCAACTAAATCAAAAACAATGCTTAGCTCAGAAGAGATTAAGAAAGCATCTGTAGAATATTTCGGGGGAGATGAATTGGCAGCATCTACCTGGGTAAATAAATATGCACTGCGTGATAAAAATGGGAATGTGCTTGAAAAAGACCCGGACGACATGCATCGTCGTATGGCACATGAATTTGCCCGTAAAGAAAAAGAGTATGCTGAAATGTCAGCCATGAATGGTTCGTTTCTTCACCTTTCTGAATATGGACAAAGAAGAGAATTTCTTTCCGAAGATAAGATATTCCAACTCTTTCAGGGTTTTAAATATGTAATTCCACAAGGGAGCGTAATGTTTGGTCTTGGTAACAAGCATGTCATTGCATCCCTCTCTAATTGTGTAGTACTACCAGAGATATATGACTCCTATGGAGGGGTAATGTATACCGATCAACAATTAACCCAACTCTTCAAAAGACGTTGTGGCGTGGGTATCGATATTTCTACCCTCCGTCCTTCAGGCTGTATTGTAAACAACGCTGCCGGAACAACGACAGGGGCTGTTTCCTTTATGGACCGCTTTTCAAACACCACCCGCGAAGTGGCACAAAATGGAAGAAGAGGGGCTTTGATGATCACTATAGATATAGCGCACCCAGATGTAGAACAATTTGTGACCATTAAGCAAGACCTCAGCAAAATTACCGGAGCTAATATTTCCGTGCGCTTGTCAGACGAATTTATGCAAGCTGTAGTGGAAGATAAAGAATATACCCACCGTTTCCCTATCGAAGCTAAGAAACCGGAAATTACCAAAACAGTAAAGGCCCGCGAATTGTGGAACACTATTATTAACTGTGCTCACCAAAGTGCTGAACCGGGATTAATATTCTGGGACAGGCAACATAAATATTCTACCTCATCCGTTTACCCCGGATTTAAAAACGTATCTACTAATCCTTGCTCTGAAATAGCTATGCAAGGTGGCGACAGCTGCAGGCTCATTGCTATGAACTTGTACAACTTTGTAGATAAACCATTCACCAAAGATGCTTCTTTCAACTATCAAAAGTTTTATGAAGTCACCTATGAATCACAACGCTTGATGGATGACCTGGTTGATTTGGAATTGGAATCTATCGAGCGGATTTTAGAAAAAGTAGAAAGTGACAAGGAACCTAATGCTATCAAGCAAATTGAACTCGATACCTGGAAACTCCTTTATGAAGCAGGAAAGAAAGGCAGAAGAACCGGACTTGGCTTTACTGCTCTGGGCGATGCAGTTGCCGCATTAAATATGCAATTTGATTCAGATAAAGCTATGGCCGAAGTTGAAAAAATGATGCGTACCAAATGCGATGCAGAATTTACAAGCTCAATTGATATGGCTATAGAGCGCGGCAAATTTGAAGCATTTGATGAAAAAATTGAAAACACTTCGGAATTTGTACAAATGCTTCAAAAAGAATTGCCCGAAGTATATGCCCGCATGATGCAATTCGGCAGAAGAAACATTTCTATAAGTACAGTGGCTCCTACCGGCAGCTTAAGTATTCTTGCCCAAACATCATCAGGCTTGGAACCTGTTTATTTGCTCTCTTACAAAAGGAGAAGGAAAATAAATCCTAACGACAAAGATGCTACCGTAGACTTTGTAGATAAAATGGGAGACAAATGGCAGGAATTTGTGGTATACCACCCAAAAGTAAAAACCTGGATGGATGTTACCGGCAATACTGACATTACCCAATGCCCTTACTACGGCTCAACAGCTCCGGAAATTGATTGGATAAAACGTGTTGAGCTGCAAGCGTTAGTTCAAAAATATACTACCCACTCTATTAGTTCAACCATCAACTTGCCAAATGAAGTCCCGATAGATAAAGTAGGTGAGATTTATGTAGAAGCATGGAAGCATGGGCTGAAAGGCATCACTGTGTACCGTGATGGTTCGAGGAGCGGAGTGCTTGTTTCAAATGATGAAAAACCAAAGGCTGCTGCCGATGTTCTTCAAATACAAGAAACACATGCTCCAAAGCGTCCTACTGAACTGGAAGCTGATGTTATCCGTTTTATGAACGGAACCGAGAAATGGCTGGCTGTAGTTGGCGTACTTAATGGTAAACCTTATGAAATATTCACCGGTAAAGCTGATGATGTATTTAATCTGCCGAACTGGGTTGAAAAAGCATGGGTTATCAAAAGCAAAAGCTCCGATGGAAAAAAACGCTACGATTTACGCTTCGATGATAAAGATGGCTACAGTGTTACCATTCAAGGATTATCTCGTTTGTTCGATAAGGAATTCTGGAACTATGCCAAATTGATTTCAGGTGTGCTTCGCCATGGAATGCCTATACCCAACGTGGTTGACCTGATTGGTGATTTAACGTTAAACGATGTATCTATCAATACCTGGAAAGCAGGCGTAGAAAGAGCCTTGAAGAAATATATACCCAATGGCACCAAGGGTAAAGACAGAACCTGCCCGCAATGCGGCGATACAGGCCTGATTTACGAAGAAGGCTGCCTGAAATGTACCAGCTGCGGGCATACCAAGTGTGGATGATATTACGATGTTTGTTGGTTTAAAAGAAGCCCCTCTAATTTAATGGAGGGGTTTTTTTATATGTAAAATAGTGTATATTTGTCATTGAAAGATATTATTATCTAAATCTAATAAAGCACATACATGAAATTAATTGGTTGTAGTATTATTGGTTTATTTATGTTGTTCTCTGAAAAATGTTTCTCCCAACACTATGCAGACCTTGCACCTGGTGATAAAACAGCGACAACCAAAAAAGTAAAAAAATCTATTGTAAGTTTTGGTTTTTTTTCTCCCCTTAATCAACATATATCATTTGGGTACGACCAATTGTTGGGAACAGATATTATCCTATCATCCCAAATTGGTATCATAGGTCCCGGTGTTACACAAACCACTAATCCAAGCAAGGGAGGTTTTTTAGAAATTGGTCCGAAATTATTTTTCTCTCCTACCTGGACAATGGATGGAATGAGACGTATGAATGCCATGCAGGGGGGATATTTTAAACCTGAAATTGTGGTTTCTGCATTTTCTCAATCAAATACCTATTACACCAATTATCCTCCTTCTTCGACTACAAATTCAATTACTTATACCGGCATAGCCATCATTTTAAATTTAGGCCACCAATGGATATTTGCTAATTCATTTGCATTGGATATGTATTTCGGAATTGGATATAATATTTCAGCTTATAATAGTTCAGGAACCGGAAATAATTTTAATAACGAGGACAACGGGGGAAATTATTACAGCTATGAAACCGGGGGATCAAGTTTCCCATTGGCTTTTGCAGCCGGCCTCAACTTGGGAGTTCCATTTTGAGAAACAGATAAGAATTATTAAACTTTTTGAGAAATAGCTCCTTTTATTTCTACCTGATTTCCTGCATTCGTTAATAGGGGATAAGAATTTCATAAATTTGTAAAGATTTTACATACCATGAAAAAACTTACCATCTTATTAACCATTCTCTTCTCCCCTTTCATATCAAGCCTTGACGCCCAGGATTGGGTGCAACTAATGCTTAACCCAAATGCTAACGTACATCATGTTCAGGATGCATTTTATAAATGGTACGGGCCTGATGAATCAAGTAAAACGATACCTGATCATGAAAATGGATACGAACTATTTAAACGCTGGGAAAATATAATGGTTCCCCGTACCTACCCTTCCGGCAATCGTAATAATATGAATGTATTGCTGAACGATTATCTCGAATATCAAAAAAATGCTTCCCATAAACCTGTATCTAATAACCAGGCAGCTAATTGGACCTATGCAGGAACAGTTGGAGTGCCTACTCATGGAGGAGATGGCCGGGTTAACCACGTGCGCTTTTTCCCCGGTAAGCCCAATATACTCTTTGCTTGCGCCCCAGGTGGAGGATTATGGAAAAGCACTAATGGAGGCAGTACATGGGCCACTAATACAGATCAACTAACGACCATCGCTTGTAGTGATGTCGCTATTGACCCAAAAAAACCCGCTAATATGTACCTGATTATGGGCGATGGTGATGATTACGATGCTTTTACTACAGGCGTTTTAAAATCAATCGATTCAGGAAAAACCTGGAACTCAACGGGACTAAGCTATACCTTACAAACCAGTGGACCCAATTCATATGAAGGCAACCAATTGCTACTTAATCCTGATAGTACTAATGTAATTTTCGCGGCTTTGAATTTTGGGCTTTATCGCTCGAGGGACTATGGCGTAACATGGAAATCAGTAATATCAGCTGATGTACGTGATATTGAATTTGAGCCTTCTCACTCAGGTGTGGTATATGCGTCAACTCAATACGGGGCATTTTACCGTTCTACTAATGGGGGATTGAATTTTACACAAGTAACAAATGGACTACCCAACACAGATGTTGCCCGCATTGAGATAGGTGTTTCGCCTGCCGATTCGAACCGGGTGTATCTTCTCGTCGACGAAAATAACAGCGCCCGGTTTTATGGATTATATATGTCAACCGATAGAGGCCAAACGTTTACAACCCAATCAAGCTTTGCCAAAAAAGCACCCAATGTACTGGGCTGGTCACCAACAGGGAATGATACCACCGGGCAAGGATGGTACGACCTTTCACTGGCTGTTTCTCAAACTAATGCAGATACCATAATTGTAGGAGGTGTAAATGTATGGATGTCGGGTGATGAGGGTAAAGATTGGACATTAAATGCCGAATGGACAGGCAGTGGAGCCCCTTATGTTCATGCCGATATTCACCATATCGCTTTTTATCCGGGTAGCGGCTCCAGTTATGTATTAGGCTGTGATGGGGGGATATTTGAAACATCTACTAAAGGTAAAGTATGGACCGATATCAGCAATAATCTTGAGATAGGTGAGCTATATACTATCGGCCTCTCAGGCATCACACCGGGGCTGAATATAAGCGGCTGGCAAGATAACGGAACGAATTTATCAGGCATCCCCTGGCTACAGACAGCCGGAGGCGATGGGGAAACAGCCTTTATAGATTATTCGGATGATGCTAACATGTTTGCATCTTTCCAAAACGGCTCGCTTATCAGTTCAACTAATGGCGGTGCCAACTGGCATAATGCAGTAGGCAATATTAATGAACCAGGACCTTGGACTACTCCCTGGTTGCAAGATCCCTACAGGCCTGACAAAGCATTCGTTTTTGCAGGGTATGAAAATGTATGGTACGCCAAAGCGCCTGATTTCTTCTGGACCAGGTTAAGCAATTGGGGCATCAGGGGAAAATATATCAATCGTATTGCCATATCTCCGGTAAATGATAATTACATTTACGTTTCTCGGGGCGATACCATTTATGCAACCACTAATGGGGGCGAAACCTGGAGCGTTATAAACAATACAGTGCCCATACATTCGTATAGTTCTACAAGTGTTGCTACCGACCCTCAAAATCCCTTGCGTGTATGGGTAACCTTATCAGGTTTTGGTTCAAAAAATAAGGTCTACCAGTCAGATAACGGAGGTAAAACATGGACCAACATTTCAACAGGGCTTCCCAATCTCCCTGTTAACTGCATCGTTTGCCAACCCAACAGTCCCGAAGGAATTTATGTGGGCACAGATATAGGTGTTTATTATCACGATACCATTTTGAATACCTGGATCAATTACAATAACGGACTTCCCAATGTTATGGTAAATGATTTAAAGATATCTCCCGATAATAGCACACTGGTTGCTGGCACCTATGGCCGTGGAGTATGGCAAACGGGAACATATATAGTTACTTCTGTAGATAATCTTGCAACTGCTAAAATTAACGCAGAAGTATATCCCAATCCGACCAATGGAGATGTCACCTTAAATATGAATGAAATTGTTCCGGGAGACTACACCATCCATATAGTCAATATACTAGGGCAAGTGGTTTATAGCAATACGTTGAATATCAATGCAACCTATACATATACTTTTAACTTATCGAATTATGGAAAGGGAGTCTACTTCTTACAGATAGAAGGTAATAATACGCAAACCGTAAAAAAGATAGTAGTGCTGTAGGTCTTTTTACAATTCCGCGGCCATTATATTACATCCCCGAATATCGCTATTGTCCAAACGGCCCGCTACCTCGAATGTGCCATCGGGGTTAACAATTCCCATATCATCGGTGGCAATGAATGAACAGGAATAAATATTAGCAAGGTCAATAACGTTTATAGCTCCCGATTCCTTTACCAATCCTACCCTAAAGGGGTCATACACATCTCGGATTAAAACCCGCATCCAGGGCACACATTCAAATACTCCACTCCCTTTTGAATAGGCCTGGGAAAGCAATTCAGTCATCCCATATTCTGAATGAATGTAGGGGACGTTAAATGCTTTTGAAAGTATTTGATGCACCTCTTGTTTAGTCAATTCTTCTCTCCTACCCTTCATACCACCTGTTTCCATAATGATTGTATTTCTCAATTCCATCGGATATTCTTCAGCCAGCTTTAGTAATGCATAGGTTACCCCAATTAATAAGGTTTTTTGGCCATTCTCCTCATTTTGCTTGAGCTTTTCAACCAATTCATCATAGTTATCCATATAGAATCCACTGCCGGGATTGTGTGTATCTTCAATCAGCTTATTAGTCATATATACAAGCGATGAATTACCTCTTTCTAAATAAGAAGGTAAAAGAGCAAGCAAGCAATAATCGGAAATGTTACCATAGAAACGCTTAAAGCCCTTCAAAAAGCTTTCGATGTAAAGCCCTACATCTTTTACATAATGCCTTGACGGTGTATCTGATGTTGTAGAGCTGCTCTGAAAGATTTGTTCGGCCACTTTAACATTGCCACAAATAACCGGATATGTCTTAAAAAAAGAAATGGGGAGAAAGGGAATTTGATTTATACGCTTAACTACATTAATGTCCGCACCCAACATGTCTACATAAGCAGCATAAACCTTATTATTTTCATATTGAAACTTAAATAGCTTCAAGGTTATATTCTCAAATTCCTGTTCGGAAAGATTCTGGAAAATGCTTTTCTCGACTGATTTAAGGAATGTATCACTCATAATTGGTTCAAAATTAATACCTATATTTGCAATAGAATCATTATGTGATGAATTTTTTCAGAAATCTTCTACTTATCTTTCTAATAGGGTTAGTCTGTGCATCTTGTGCAAAAAAAGAGAACTATCCCGATGTTCCCGTGATAACCTACAACAATTTTGCTGCATATTACACGGGTTCAAGCGATGTAATTGACTCAAGTATCCTAACTATAAACTTTACCGATGGAAACGGAGATATTGGGTATCCTTCGCAGGAAACCAATGTAACGTCTGATTTATATGTGCTTCCGCTAATTTATTATTACCGTACAAAATCTTATGGACCATGGATTATTAATAACGACACTGATGTATTCCCTTATAATATCCCATATATAACTCCGGTGGGAAATGATAAAGAATTAAGCGGATTGATAAAAATAAACACGGAACATCTTCTCCAGGAGATAACTGACTTTTTTATAGCAGACACAGGATTATATGATACCGCAGATCCCAATAGGCTGGAATTTAAAGTATGGATGTATGACCGGGCAGGCAATAAAAGCAATGTACTGTTAACTCCTGTGCTACACACACTCCCTGAATAGCACAGCGCGACTTGCTAAAGTAATTTATACCATTTGCCGTCTTCTTTTACACATCAGATAATTTTATATCTTTACTTTTCCCCTAGAATAGTTTTATGAATATAGGCATAGTATGTTATCCCACATTTGGAGGAAGCGGGGTTGTAGCAACCGAATTAGGCAAGGCACTTGCAGACAAAGGACATAAAATCCACTTTATAAGCTATGACCAGCCGGTGCGATTGAATGCATTTACCAATAACTTGTTTTATCACGAGGTTACTGTTTCCAATTATCCACTGTTCGACTATCCCCCTTATGAACTTGCATTGGCCAACAAAATAGTGGAAGTAGCCAAGTATGAAAAATTAGATATACTTCATGTGCATTATGCCGTTCCGCATGCAGCAGCAGCCTATATGGCACAGCAAATTCTGGCTGATGAAGATGTATACCTCCCTTTCATAACCACTCTTCACGGTACAGATATTACATTGGTTGGAAAAGATGCCTCCTTTGAGTCGGCGATTTCATTTGTCATTAACAGGTCCGATGCTGTAACGGCTGTTTCAGATAGCTTAAAGCAGGACACCTATAAATACTTTAGAAACGTAAAACGCGAAATTGAAGTTATCCCCAATTTCATTTGCCCTGAAGATTATATTTTCGATAACGCGCTCGAAACCCGTAGAAAATATGCGGGAGACGACGAAAAGATATTAATGCATGTATCCAATTTCAGAAAGGTAAAGCGGGTAGAAGATGTATTACGAATGTTCGATATTGTACGAAAGAAAATACCTGCAAGGCTTATGCTTATTGGTGATGGCCCCGAACGCAGCAATATTGATAAACTTTGTCGCGAACTTGATACCTGTTCGCAAATAACTTCGCTTGGCAAAATAAGCGAACCCGGAAGTTTTTTGAGTATAGCTGATTTATTTGTACTGCCTTCCGAAACCGAAAGCTTTGGGCTTGCAGCCCTGGAAGCTATGGCTGCCGGAGTGCCTGTTATCTCTACTAATACAGGGGGGCTTCCTGAAATTAATAAACAAGGTTATTCGGGAATGCTAAGCAACGTAGGCGATGTGGAAGATATGGCTAAAAATGCCTTATATATTTTAGGAAGCGACGAAAAACTTATGGAATTTAAGCGTAATGCTAAAGCCCAAGCTGGAAATTTCGATATTGACAAGGTTCTACCTTTGTACGAAAATCTTTATGCTAAAGTCCTGGCCTCTAAGTATGTCCATAGTCTTTAGAACTTCAAATCAGAATGTATCTAGCTCTTGATCCCATGTTTATTACTCCATGCTTCCGGATCCTTTTGCCAGTCTTCCAGCGCTTTTAAATTTTGCTCAGTAATATAATTGGTCTCTACAGCCCTTTCAATTAAAGTAGGGTAATCAGATAGAGAGATGCATGTTAATTTTGCTTTCTTAAAATTGTCTTCCGATATTTTCAAGCGATAATTAAAAACTGATGCTACTCCTTTTACTTCGCATTTCACTTTGCGGAGAGCCTCAACCGCTTTAAGTGTACTACTACCAGTGGAAACCAAATCTTCTATCACTACTACCGTTTGGCCCGGATGAATTTCGCCTTCTATGAGGTTGCCGGCACCGTATTTTTTAACTTCGCTACGCACATAGACAAAAGGTAATCCCATATCCTGGGCTATCAATACACCATGTGGGATACCGCCTGTAGCAACCCCTGCAATAACATCCGGTTTACCAAACTCTTCCGAAATGGCAGAAACAAATTGCTGACGCAGATACGTCCGTATTTTAGGATTGGATAGCGTTCTGCGATTATCGCAATAGATGGGTGATTGTATTCCCGATGCCCATGTGAATGGTTTTTCGGGTTGAAGCATTACTGCTTTGATTTGTAATAAAAAATCGGCAACTTTGCGGGCTGAATCCCTGTTTTGAATCATGGTGCAAATGTATAAAGTTTATTACAACGACAGAGTAATTATACCGGGAAAAAATACTAACATTCCTGTAAAAGATAAGGGAGTTAAAGTATCCGTTTACCCCAAGGAAAGTATTGCTGCTATATGGAAAAAATTCAAAAAGAATGGTAAAATTAAAACGCTGTATATCAATGGGAATACTGCTAAAATAATCAAAGAACTTGTAGCACAATTTAACCTAGTGAAAGCAGGCGGGGGACTTGTAAAAAATAAACAGGGTGAATACCTTTTAATTTTCCGCAATAAAAAATGGGATTTACCCAAAGGCAAACTGGAAAAAAAGGAAACTGCAAGAGCAGGGGCAAAAAGGGAAGTAGAAGAAGAATGCGGTATTAAAGAGCTAAGAATAACAGGCCCCTTGCATAAAACATACCACATATATCAATTACAGGGAAAGCTAACTATCAAGCAAACCCAATGGTATGAAATGGATTATTCCGGGGGCAAGGCAACCAAGCCACAAAAAGAAGAAGGCATTGAAAAAGCCGTTTGGGTTAAGAAGAAGAATATACCCCGGCTACAACATAATATGTATCCTTCCATAGTCGATATTTTGACGAGTAAAAAAATTCTACCCAGGTAAAACTGCCAGGGGTGTCCGCCCTACTCTATATCTATTAAATTCCTAACTTCGCACTCTAAAACAAAGCATTATGAAAACATTATTTGCTGCCATTATATTTTGTTCTTTAAGCTTTGGAGCATTTGCCCAACAAGCTACTGCAACAAAAACCGCTGCAACCACTACAAAAATTACAACGACCTACCGTTGCCCTGTTTGTGGATATACCACTATCAAAGCAGGCGAATGCCCAAAAGATAAAATCGGTATGGTGAAAGTAGGCGACTATTACTGCCCTGAATGCTACATGACCAGCTCAAAAGCTGGCAAATGCACCATGTGCAATGTAGATATGAAGAAAATGGCAGCCGCACCACCTTCCGGTACTACTGCGAAATAAGGGGATATTCAGAGAATGAAGCTTAACCATCTTAATTTATCCGTTACTAATGTAGCGGACGCAATTACTTTTTTTGAAACTTACTTCGGTTTTAAGCATATCGATACAAAAGGAGACAACCTTATTGCTGTATTAATTGGGAATGATCGCTTCGAATTAGTCTTGATGTCAGACACTATGAATCGCAAGGGCAACAGAACCTATCCTGATGCTTTTCATATCGGCTTTAAGTTTGATACCATAGATAAAGTAAATGAAACGTATCAAAAACTTAAGGCTGGAGGTATCTCTGTTGAACGTGAACCTCAAAAAATAAGGGATAGTTTTGGGTTCTACTTCCACTTTCAAAATATTATGATAGAGGTAGGAACTATCTAATTATTTTTCGTCGTTTTTATTTAAATATTCCTTTATTAACAGGGAGTTTTTTTCTCCTATTAAATTGGTAACTTCTTCAGCACTAGCCTTACGTATGCGCTCCAACGAGCCAAAGTGGCTAAGTAGTTTTTGAGTTGTCTTCTCCCCTATTCCTTTAATTCCTGTAAGGGAAGATTCTATGGCTCCTTTACTGCGACGCTTGCGATGATGGGTTATTCCAAAACGATGCGCTTCATCTCTTATTTGCTGTATCACTTTCAACGTCTGCGAACGCTTATCAAGGTATAACGGTATGGAATCTCCGGGAAAGTATATTTCTTCTAATCGCTTAGCAATACCTATTACAGATACCTTATTTTCGAGCCCTAACTTTGTCAAACTTTCCATAGCCGAACTTAACTGCCCCTTCCCCCCATCAATAACAATCAATTGGGGTAAAGGACTATTTTCTTCTATAAGCCTTTTGTAGCGACGATAAATCACCTCTTCCATGGAGGCAAAGTCATCAGGCCCCTGCACAGTGCGAATATTGAAATGACGATAATCTCTTTTGCTGGGTTTTCCATCTTTGAAAACGGTCATTGCTGCTACCGGGAATGCCCCTTGTATATTTGAGTTATCAAAACATTCAATATGTGAAGGCAGCTCCCTCATGCGCAAATCCTTTTTCATTTGTTCCAGTAAAGTCTCGGCACGTGTTTTAGGCGACTTGAGACTCTCCTGCATTTCCTTCTCCTTTATATAATAACGTATATTATTTTCCGATAGTTCCAACAACCTTTTTTTATCGCCTTTTTGCGGGACAAAAAAGGTAGCATCGGGTACTTCTGCATCAGTAGCAAAGGGAATGATAATTTCAGGAGAATGGCTTTCAAAGCGTAAGCGCAGTTCTGCAATGCCCAATAACAACAACTCTTCAGGGGTTTCTTCCAATTTCTTGTTCAGTTCTATAGTATGCGATTGAACAATAGCGCCATTCATTACTTTCAGATAATTTACGTACCCGCATTTTTCGTCCGTAACAATGCTGAATACATCCACATTATCAACAGTGGGGCTCACAACCATTGATTTGCTTTGGTAACGTTCGAGCATTTCCATCCGTTCCTTCAATTCATGCGCTTTTTCAAATTCAAGATTAGCTGCATGTTTTTCAATTTCTTCTTTCAAGAAACGGATAGAGCCTTGTATATTTCCTTTAATAATCTGCCTGATATGTGTTATCGAATTATCGTAATCTTCTTTTGTCTGTAAGGCTTCACAAGGAGCCTTACAATTGCCTATATGATATTCCAGGCATTTTTTAAATTTTCTTTTCTGAATATTTTCTTCTGTAAGATTGAGGTTGCAATTTCGTAAAGGATAAAGCCGCCTTACCAGTTCAAGCATAGCGTGCATAACCTTTACCGATGCATACGGCCCAAAATATTCTGAGCCATCTTTTATCAGTTTACGAGTAGAAAAAATGCGGGGATACGGTTCATTTTTCAAACAAATCCAAGGATATGTTTTATCATCTTTCAGCATTACATTATACCTTGGCTGATGCTTCTTGATAAGGCTATTTTCTAACAGCAGTGCATCCCATTCTGTTTTAACAACAATGTAATTAATACGGTCTATACGCCTTACCAACATATAAAGCCTGCCAGTATCGTGGTTTTTCTGGAAGTAGGAACTAACACGCTTTTTCAGGTTTTTAGCTTTGCCTACATACAAAATCTCCCCTTCCTTATCATAGTATTGATAAACACCCGGGGAATCAGGCAATGAACTAAGCGTAACTTTAAGGTTTTCTTTGATTTCCATACCCTACAAAGGTAGGCATTACACTACATTCTTTATCTATCCTATAGCAGAAACCTGCCGGCCTTATCTTAAATTCCTTTATTTTTGCGCCCCAATTTAATCGGAGAGATGGCAGAGCGGTCTAATGCGGCAGTCTCGAAAACTGTTGTACTCGCAAGGGTACCGGGGGTTCGAATCCCTCTCTCTCCGCAGACAGCTCTTTAAGTGAGCTTTTTATTGCACACACCAGCATTTAAATTTCTTTTACTGTGATATGGATATTGGCTATCCGGCCTTTATCATCTGTACACGATATTTTTAATTGACCGTAATCCGGATTGAAAAATATAGCCTCATTAGGTTTTGATTGGGCAATGTATTTATCGTTCACATACCAGTACACCAGGTTAACATCATTAGAAGCGCTACACTGAAGTTTGAGTTTCTGGCTTTCATCTTTCATCAGCAAATATTCAGTGCCGTTAACTGGATACGCTATTGAAAGGGTATTATCCCTAACGACGCGGGTACAATTTGGATTATGCTCAGGCACCTTTTGGTAAGGTATATGATAAAGCTCAAAATAGCTTATCATATCAGGTGGATAATTCGGATATAGCTTTTCCTTATATCCCTTAGCAGGCAAACAGGTTTTACAGTAGGAATAATGCTCTTTCTGGTCGACATAAACAAGCTGTTCATGGTCGCAGGTCTCTGTAGGTGAAATGCCAGGGATATAATAGTCCAGCACCTGGTTGGTACAATAAACCCCGGGTATTTTACCAGTTTCAGTGCATGCCCATCGTATGCCCAAACCCTCTGGAAACTTTAGCCAATTGAAATCGTTATACACACTTAGCGTACTAAATATTTTGGTCATCAGAGGAACGGCACAACTGGCTCCACTCAGTTCCGGTGATTCAGCATCGTTAAAATTGCCTACCCAAACTCCAACGGTATATTTATCATCATAGCCTACACACCACCCATCCCGATGCCCGTATGAGGTTCCTGTCTTCCATGCAATTTTCGGAAAATCTTCAGCACCTTCTATGTTGGCCGGTACATCATAGCGTGTCATTTCAGTTAAAATATGCGATACCATAAAGGCAGCATTATCTGAAAACAAGGGAACTGTTTTGTCAGCCACCTGGTTTTTGGTCCATTGTAAAGGGGTATACTGACCATTATTGGCCAACGCGACATAAAGCCCTGTTAACTCCCACAACTTTAGCCCGCATCCGCCCAAAACCAATGATAATCCTAATTTCTTCTCTTGATTCACCAATGAATGGCAGCCTCCATTTTCAAGTAATCTAACATAAGAGTTTAAATCCATTTTCGACAGCATTTTTACTGCCGGCACATTTAACGAATTAAGTAAGGCATCTTCCACCGTTACTTTTCCCCGGAATGTTAAATCATAATCATGGGGTTGGTACCCGTTATAATTGCAGGGTACATCATATAAAATTGTTTTAGGAGTCGCAAGGCCTTCATCAAAAGCCATGGCATAAAGAAATGGCTTAAGAGCGCTGCCCGGAGAGCGCAAGGCATTGGCTCCATCCACCTGTCCCTGGTTTTTTATATCATCAAAATTAGCAGAGCCCACATATGCCACAACCGCATGGTCTTTATTTCGTATAATAACTGCCGAAGCATTGGTAATGTTCCACAACGCAAGTTTTTGTATGTAATCCGCCAGTATCTGCTGGGTGCGTTTCTGTATGTTAAAATCAATGTTCGTCTGTATATAATTTTCATTTTTTATTTTCTTAATCAACCGATTACAGAGATGAGGTGCATTTTGCGGCATGGTACCTCTTTTAGCGTTAAGAGGTTCAAACATGGCCTGATCTATTTCAGATTGACTGTATAAATGCGCTTTGGAAAAGCGATTGAGCCATTTATTACGCTCCGTTATAATAGCAGGGTTATTTATCCCCAGTTTGAAATGATTTGGATTATTGGGCACAATCATCAATGTGGAAATTTCGGCGGGACTTAAATCCACAGGATTTTTATGAAGATAAATTATAGAAGCTGCCTTAATGCCCTCCACATTTCCACCGTAGGGAAGCAAGTTGAAATACATTTCCAGGATTTGCTCTTTTGAAAAATGTTTTTCCAATTGCAGCGCCATGAAAATCTCTTTAAACTTATTTACAAATGTGCGCCGTTCCGGATGCAGCATACGCGCCACCTGCATAGTTATGGTAGATGCTCCCGACACCACTCTGCCTGCCCGTAGATCCCGGAAAAATGCTTTTACCAATGCAAACACATTTACACCCGGGTGATCATAAAAGTATTTATCTTCCTTAAAAATGACTGCCTTTTCTAAGCTTTGGGGAATATCCTCTTTGCGAATTTTGATCCTCCATTTGTCATCCTTGCTCAGATATGCTGAAAGAATAGAGCCATCTGATGAAACCACAACAGTGGAATATTGCAAGCGCTGTAATGGTAATGGAAAAAGCCTGTCGAATAGCAAAAAAAGAAGAAAGCCGGAAACAGAAATCACCAGAAATAAAAGCAGAATTCTTTTCAGCAATCTGCGGGTCACAAAACCCCTAATACGGATAAGCAACCCGCTAAGCTTGTCTGTCAAAGGCTCCATCCTATTTACATAGAAATTCTTTACTGCACTTCCACATGTCCGCTGCCAAAGTAGGAGTGATACGAATCATCGTACATGGCATCTGCTGCTACAGGTCCCATTACATACTTACCTTTTGCAACTACGCGTACAAGGTAGTAATAGTCCTGCTGTTTAGCTGTAACATTGGTGAAGTACGTAACCCTGTCATCGCGTATATCCATATAATCAGGGTCTGCTTTATCCTTAATCCATGAAAATTCCCTTTCCGGATTCAAGCGCGGATTTTCAATTTCAAAGCAGGCGGGAATAACATCTGTAATGGCGACATTATCTACATTATTGTTATCGAGCGATTGTACACTTACTTTCACCACTATCAATTGGTTTTCCTTAAAGTGGAAGTCCGTAATTTCATTTCCCTGGGTATTATAAAATGTCTTGCGCACTTTCATATAGCTGTCCTCTTCTTTGAATTTATTACCTGCAGGTATACCTTGCGTTTCATAGTAATAGTAAACAAAGCCACTACCTTGTGTGCGAACTTCCACTTTTTTATTACTCATATCCTGCTTCACTGAAAAGCTGACATCATTAGGGCCTAATTCGCCTGCCTTTACCCCATTAATCCATAGCGATGCAGTAGCATTTGATTTCATCGCATTTTCTGAAAGCTTACCAAGCGCAATAAGTGCAAATGCTTCTTCCTGTGTAGATAACCAGCTCGTGTTCTTTAATTCTTCAGAAATATGTTTCGCCAGTATCGGTATTTGGGAGTTATCGGGCTGTGCTTGCAGTAGAGTTGCCAATGAAATGGATTCATCGCGTATGTAAGAGCCGAAATTACCGTTTAACGAACGCGTTGCCCTTTCACCTGAGAAACCATTAGGCAGAAGTGAAGAAAATGCCTTCATATCCCCTATTAAGGCATACGACGCGGCAAGCATATATTTACTGTCGAGCGAAAGCAAATTGTTTTGTCCCATCATACCTGCGTGAGTAGGCGATGCCGAGCCAAGTGTGAGCGGGGTTGTTTCCATTTTAAAATAATTCATTACCGATACATCAGGATGTTTCGCCAATGCCAAGACATAAAGTGAATAGAATATTTCCTCCGGTGCAATGACTCTTTGCTGGAGCTTGCCATCATTATCATAGTAATAATAGTTTTCTGTCTGCTTTGTACTTACCTGACTTTGCACGTATTGAGTCAGATTTGTTAAAACAGTATTATCCACCTCGTATCCTGCATTTTTGGCTTCAATAAGGAAATGTAGTCCATACGTAGATATCCACCAATTCACATTATTATCACCGGGCCAGTAAGTCAATCCCCCATTGTATTGCTGTTGCGCATAAATCTTTTTTATCGCTTCATTGATAATATAACTGGGATTATATCGCTGGTTCACATCTTTTTGCCCCAGAGCTTTCATCAGCGAAGAATAATAGAGAATGGGGAATGCAGTAGATACGGTCTGTTCCATGCACCCATAAGGATATTCAAGCAAATTATTCAGGTGTTTGGTAAATTGCGCCAGGGGCGATTTGCTGACCATGATATAACTCTTAGTGCTACCCGGAATAAAGTCGGCCGAAGGATTTATAGCCGCATTTTCACCACCCTTCACTGCAGCGCCATCTGTTAATTTTTGAAGGGGTGTAGAAGGCCTTACCGGCAATTCTTCATGGTCGGTAAATGTTTCATGTAAGGCCTTTACGGAGATATTCACCGTGCCGGCATCCAAACCCGGAAGGGCTGTAAGGTCATATGTAACGGTTCTTTCTGAATGGGCAGGAATCTCAATACTTTGCGTTGTACTTCCCACAATCTTCAATGGGCCGCCAACTGTAACAGTAGCTGTTGCATTGGCATTATTACCGGTTGTATTACTTAAGATAACGTTTAACTGGTTAGCATCATCGGGGGCCATAAAGCGGGGCAATGAAGTAGATATTACAATAGGATCGGCGACTATCATATTTTTCTCGCTGCTTCCAAATTTTTCACCTTTATAAGCCACTGCCTCCAACCGTATAGACCCTGAAAAATCAGGAATAGGAAAAGTATATGAACATTCTCCATTGCTATTGGTTTTAATCGGTCCACTCCAGTATGCGATAGGACGTACACGCTTCCCTTTCGAAGGAGGCAGGCGGCTTTCCATATCTTCATCACCTGCTACGCTCGACATGAACGATAATTCAGGTAAGACCAAAGGATACAGGTCGTAGCTTTTTACCTCCAATGCCCTCATAGCATAAAAATAGCCATAGGGATCAGGCGTTTTAAAATTGGTAATTAAAAGCGTTCCTTCATCCACAGCGCCTATGGTAACTTCGGTATTAGGTGATGTTTTTACGGTAACGGTTTGGCTAACTTTGGAACGGGAATTATCGGCAGCTAAGATTTTTACATCCAGTTTATTATCGGGTTCATCCACTTTAACAGGCTGAAAACCCCTTGCCACGGTAAGCGGAATGGAGTTGTCGCTAAGCTGCCTGATAAGTGTGGCGCATATATATATTCCCGGTAAATCTTCTTTGGAAACAGAGATTTTCAGGCCGGCTGCTTTATGGTCTGTTTCAACGTAATATTTTTCAATCACCTCGTTTTGCTCAATGGTTACTATCAACTTTCCATCAAAAGGACAAGTAAATAGAACATTGGCATCGTCACCCGGCTTATAACTATCCTTATCGGCTTTTATATCAATATTCCCTTCTTTGGAAACCTGGAAAGAATTGTAATTGGTGGATGATATGCCATACGCATAGAAAAACTGGGTAACGTATGAGGTACTATTCGCATCTGAGGAAATTCGTATCTCATATTCACCCGATTCCTGAGGTGTATAACTCAATAGGGAATTAATGCCGGAAAGGTCCATGTACTTATAATATACCGTTTTGGTTCCTTCCTGCGATTCGTAATGCGTATACGAACTGTTATGAGTTAAAACGGTTTCCCAATAATGCTTTACGATAGAAACATAAGCGTGTGAATTAATTGGATTACCTTTTTTATCCGCTGCCACTAATCCAATATCTAAAGGCTTTTTAACGGAAACCCATTCGTCAAAATGCTTAATGCCGTAAAATGTACTTTGTGTGAAGATATTAAAATCTTCCGACCTATTTACCGGCCTACCCGTTTCATCAAAAACAGAAATGATGGCCCTGGCTTTTAACATTCCAACATTCCTCTCTGTCGGTAATTGGAAAGTAACATTGGCATGGCCTTTCTCATCGGTTGCACCATTGTTGGTTAACTGTTCAAAATTGGTATTAGCGGGTCTCACTACGTTGAAAATATATCCCGGCAACTTGTCTGATTTAAAAATTCCAAAATCAATATCGCAAGTAGCTTCGTAATTTTTATTGGCTGCCGGAGGGCCAAATAATTCCATAGCTTGTAAATCTATTTTGGCGGTGTTACCACTTTCGTAGTCTGACTTATTCATTTGTAAATCCACTTTTATACGTTGCGGCATAAAGTCTTCTACCATAAATGAATAGCTATTGAGCAGTACATCGTTACCGGAATACATTTCGAGGGAATAAGCGCCCGTAATAGCTGCCGAAGGAACAGAGAAGTTAATGGCGCATGAGCCTTCCGCATTCAGCTTGCCTTTCAACTCCTGCAATTGCCGTCCATTCGGCATTTTCACTTTAAACTTTACCGGAATATTCTTCACCGTTTCCCAACTGAATGTGCGTACAATAGAGTTAAAATTAATGGTATCACCGGGGCGGTATATGTTTCTATTGCTATATATAAATGCGTCGTAGGGCACATTTTCGGTTGTTTTTCCCTCCACATCAAATTTAGATACTTCAACCCCTTCATAACGGAGCGACATAAAATTGAAATCCTTTTTATAGTCGGCAGTTACAGCAACTACGTCATTGCCCGGATATTTTGTTTTATCATAGGCAAATGTCGCTACTCCGTCATTATCGGTTTCAGCCGTGTAAATATTCTGGTTGTTATTACTAATGAATGAAACTTTTACACCAGCAAGGCTTTGTGCATTGACAAGCGAATGGCAGAAAACAGTAATATTTTTCTCGCCTTTCTTCACTATCATCCCAATATCTGAAACTACCAGCAATTTGCGGTCCTGAACCCAGGGCTTCTTTTTGTCTTGCACAATAACCAGGTAAATCCCCTTGCGGCTTGCATCATAATTCAAATCGGAAAGATTAATATTCAGCAAGGAGGTCATTCCGCTTTTGGGGAGGGTGGATGTATTAAACTCCCTGGATGTAATAACATCACCATAATCGGGTTTTGGCGCATAATCATCTATGTCATGGTCATCATTGCTATCTTCGTCTTCATCATTATTATTATTTTGACCATTGTCATCACTTTCATTATAAAATGACTGATAGCTCTCACCATTTTTCAGGTAAAAAAGGATATTATTTTCATATACCTTATAGATGGAAAACTTCACCACCGGTACATTTACTATTTGCATGCCCAGGTTGCGATTTCCCTGCGATGAGAGGTAAATGCTATTCTTATCCGTAAACCCGATATAAGGCGGGGGGCTGCCAAAATGAATAGTTGCCTGATAATATGATTTCAGTTCCTTTCCAAAAATACTTTTTAGTTGAGAAGAAATACCCAATGAATAATCTACTTTACTTGAGAAATCACCTGTAATGAAAAAACCGTTTGACTGGTTGGTTACCTGAAATTTCACTTCGGGGGAAATATGAATAAACTCCGATATATCATTATCGGCTATGGGCTGCGAAGTTTGCACCGAAATATAAGATTCTCCATTTTGGAATACAGGCAGGGCGCTCACGATCTCAAAATCATCTTGACGCGGGATTTGAGATGAATATTCTAACGCCTTGTCAGTTGCGCGCTCGCTACCAACGCAAATAAGTCCTTTATCAATGCTTACCGATAGCTGGCATGGGTATTTAGTCCCATCCTGTGGTTTGAAAAGAAGTTTCACCTGGTTGCCATTGTCTGCCGATACAAGCTCCGCTTGAACAACATTGCTACCGGCCGTTAGTTTAAGCTTTTGCAAAACAGAAGAAGGTGAAACCGCGTAATTAAAATCAATATTTACGCCTACAAATACACCCAATGCAGAGTTGCCGTCTTTAAGCGTCCAGAAGGTTTCTACATTACTTATTTTAAGATATGGTGTGTGAAATAATATGGGGTCATCATCAATGCCCATGGTTTTTTTCGAATGTGTAAAAAGCTTCTTGGTTAATAGCACCTTATAATCTGTATTCGGCATAAATGACTCCGAAGGAGCAAAAGAAAGTTGGTTAGGCGACAACCATTCATATACGCCCTTTACGGCGGGCTTAATATCGAGGTACGAAGTGCTATCCCATTTATGTGTTAATGAGTCAGGCACTAGGTCGTTATTAAATGTAAATACAATGCTTTGCTGGGTTTGAACTTCTCCGTCGGAAAAATTAACTTCTTTAACTTTTAGTTTTCCATTGAAACAGGAGGTAAGAAGCACTGCAGAACAGCAAGCTGCAAAAACAACACGAACAATCTTTTTCATGTGCAATTATTTTTAAGCAGAAAATTAAGAAGATAAAAGTATAATTTTTTTGCTTAAAAAGATTTTTTAATTAGTTCGTGATATTGGCTCGTTGCAATTTTGAAAATTATTACGCGCTTGGCTAATAAATGTTACATGATATTAATTTGCTGCAATTTTGAAAATTATTACATAATAGCACTATTAAAAGGCCCTTACAAATAGATGACCTTAAAAGGTCTGGAATTTGACTACTTGTCTCTTCTCCGTTATTATTATTTTTATCATTCTGTTTTTCAATAACTTACATCAATATCTTAAAAATAATTCAAAAAATATATTTGTAGTCAAATAACTACATATATATTTGCGTAGTCAAATAACTACATAATGAATTTAAGACGCGACGTTTTTCAAGCCATAGCCGACCCGACAAGAAGGGCGATAGTTGTATTAGTTGCTTCACAAGCAATGACGGCAGGTGCCATAGCCTCCAACTTTGATACCGCAAGACCAACCGTTTCAAAACACTTGCAAATACTTACCGAATGCAAATTACTTGAACAGGAACAAAACGGGAGAGAAATTTACTATAACATAAATCCAACCAAAATGAAAGAGATAGCAGACTTTATTGAACCATTCCGCAAAATGTGGGATGACAGGTATAATAAACTTGAATCAGTAATGAAAAAATATAAACCAAAAAATTAAAACACCATGGAACTAAAAACAAAAATTAATGCCGAAGAAGGCAAACAAGATTTAACAATTACCAGGGAATTTGATCTCCCGGCAGAATTACTTTTTAAAGCCCATACCGAAGCCGACCTTGTTGAGCAATGGATGTCGAACCCTTATGCCACTGCCAAAATGCTGAAGTTTGAACCAAGAAAGCATGGCAGCTATGAACAGCAATCCACCGACGCAAATGGTAATGTAGTATTTAAGGCAAATGGAACATTTCATGAGTTTATCCCAAATAAGAAGATCACTCGCACATTTGAAATGGAGAATGCTCCCTTGGGTGTTCAGCTTGAGTTACTAACATTCGAAAAGCTTACCGATAACACCAGCAAACTCACCACACATGTAATTTACGAGTCAGCTGCCATACGGGACCAGTTGCTCAAGATGCCTTTTGCACAAGGCTTAAGTATGGCGCATGACCGGATGCAAGAAATAATGAGCAAACAAAAATAAAATGTCAAGACAATGAAAAACAAAAAAGAATTGTCGCCAGAAAAACGGGAAGAACTAATCAGAGTATTAAAAGCCCGCTTTGAGAAAAACATGAACCGACATAAAGGTCATGAATGGGCTAAAGTACAAGCAAAGCTGGAAGCTCATACCGAGAAGCTATGGTCAATCAATGAAATGGAAAGAACAGGCGGTGAACCGGATATTGTTTTCCATGATAAAAAGACGGACGAATACATTTTTTATGACTGTTCAGCGGAAACTCCTAAAGACCGTAGAAAGATTTGCTATGACCGTGAAGGGCAGGAAGAAAGGGAAAAGCAAGGATTACATCCGGGAGGTAACGTTATTGATATGGCAGCTGACATGGGCATTGAACCACTAACCGAGGAACAATACCGGGAGTTGCAGAAACTTGGAAATTTCGACACGAAAACGCAGAGCTGGTTAAAAACACCTTCTGATATCAGAGAACTCGGCGGTGCCCTCTTTGCTGATTACCGCTTCGGCCATGTCTTCGTATATCACAACACTGCACCTTGTTTTTATAGCGGTAGGGCGTTCCGTGGAGCGCTAAAGGTCTAAATTTTGCATAAAATAAAATAACACACCATGATAACAAGTAAATTAAATCCAAAGGTCGATTGGTTCTTTACCAAGCCCACCAAGTGGCAGGAAGAATATGGGAAATTAAGAGTGATTGCACTTGACTACGAGCTGACGGAAGAGCTTAAATGGGGTTGCCCTTGCTATACCTTAAACGGTAAAAATATTATGCTAATACATGGCTTTAAAGACTATTGCGCTTATTTGTTTTTTAAAGGGGCTCTGTTAAAGGACACCAAGAATATTCTAATACAGCAAACACCAAATGTCCAAGTGCCTCGCCAAATACGATTTACTAATGTCAAGGAAATAAGCAAGCTTGAAAAAACTCTGAGGGCATATATAGAGGATGCTATCAAATTAGAAAAATCAGGCATAAAAGCGACGTTGAAAAAGGCTTCGGAATATGCTATCCCGGAAGAATTTCAGAATAAACTGGATGAAGACCCGGCTTTGAAAAAGGCTTTTTATTCATTATCTCCGGGTCGTCAAAGAGGATATCTTTTTTATTTTTCTCAACCCAAACTATCTAAAACCAAGGAAGCAAGAGTTGAAAAATATATGAAGCAAATCCTTATGGGAAAAGGAATAGATGACTAGAACTTATCTAAACAAATAATCATTCATAATAAATCAATATCATGAAAACAAACAACGAAACAGGTTCAACAACTAAATCAAAAATCTTCCTTGTTCTTTATTGGATCACTACGGTTGCCGTAGCATGGGAACTAATGTTTGGAGGGCTTTGGGATTTGGACATCCTTAATAAAGGATATGTACAAAAAGTTATAGCAGATTTGGGCTATCCACATTATATGCCTTACATTTTTGGCACATGGAAAATACTCGCAGGCATAGCAATACTACTACCGGGATTTAAACGGCTTAAAGAGTGGGCTTATGCCGGCATATTCTTTGTTTTTAGCGGGGCATGTTTCTCGCACCTATTCATGGGTGAAACAGGACAGACAATAGGGGTATTAATGTTTATAATTATCCCAATAGTTTCATGGGCCTTGCGGCCAGCTTCACGCCGCTTGGCAGTATGATAATATAGCGAAACCAAACATTCAATTAAAAACAAATCAATAAATTTAAAAAAATGGAAACAACACAAAAAACACAAGGGAAAGGTAAATTGATTACCTATTGGATAGCCACCTCTTTATTATCTATTGGCATGTTGCAAAGTGGCATATTTGCAGTACTTAGAACAGATCAGTGGGTTAAGCTTGTAACTGCCTTGGGCTATCCTGTTTATTTTTTAACCATACTTGGAACTTGGAAAATTCTTGGCGTGATAGCTATTTTAGTTCCCAAGTTTAAATTGCTTAAAGAATGGGCTTATGCAGGTTTCTTTTTCGCTATGACGGGTGCCTTTGCTTCGCATTTATTTTGCGCCGATTATAACATAAAAGGACTTATGGGGCCATTTTTCCAAGCGCTTTTTGTTGTTCTATCATGGTACTTTAGGCCAGCAAGCAGAAAGATTGTAATGGGGTAATTAAGCCGTCTTCACAAACTACAAATTAGCGGGTTCAGAGAGTGATAGGTGAAACAAAGGTAAACTGGCCTTTAGAATCAACTTCAATTCAACATTTTTGAAAACATTTACTTTTTAAAGTATAGAGTAATGTAGTTTATATTTACCTTTAAGTAGGTTTTTAATATTCCTTTTTAAAAAGGAATATTAAAGTAGGTGAATAATACTTCTGATATTAACAAATTGCAAACAAAGATGAAAAGTATCAACAACACCTTTGCCAAACTAGAATTCGCTCAAATTGGCTGGGTAGTTCCGGACATACATGCTGCCGTAAAATTTCTGACGAACACCATGGGCATTGCAGGTTTTCATCAACCGGAACTTATGCGCGCAAAGGATTTGGGCATGACTTATCATGGCAAGGTTTTAGCCGGCGAATGGCTAACTACTCAAGCTTATAAAGGAACTACTTTTATCGAACTTATCCAACCTGTTTCAGGCGAAAGCATATTTCATGATTACCTCGCCCGATACCCTTTAGGTGGTACACAGCACCTTGCTTTTCGCTTACCGGTTAGCGATTTCGAGAAGGTGAGAGACAATTTGCACGAACAAGGTTACCCAATCATCAGCGAAGTGGACCACCCTATTGCACGAATGGCTTTTTTTGACACATACCAGACGCTAGGCATAGCCACTGAAATTATGGGCATCACACCGGAAGGATGGATAGCCATCGAGCAAATGCAGAAAACCAAGTGAATCCAAAATGCAAGCCAGCAAATATTCATAAAAAATCTTAGGCCTCATCTTTGGTAGTTCGTACTAAACTGATACCGGCAATAAAAAAAATCAAGCCGAGAATTCCATAGATTGCAAATGCCCTCAAGTCATAATTATTATCAGTAGAAATGACGAAGAAATGGGCGGCATATATAAGGCCACCAATTCCAAGTATGGTGAGTATTGCTCCAAATATTCTCTTTAAATTCATAATTTTCAGGTTTTTCAGTAAAATAAATTTATACATGGTTTGAAAAAAAAATGATAATTATTCGTTAAGCGGCATTTTTTCATCGTTAAAAGTTCAACATTGTATATCGGCATATCAAATTTGGTAGGTGCCGGAAAAAAATAAAATTTTATTTGTTAATTCCAGGAATCTGCTTAAATTTGATAATATATGTCATTCTTAAATATAGTCTTCTGGACATTTTTTGCATCATATATCGTTCATGTCTTGGACGAAACACTGCTTAATGGCGGCTTTGTTCAATGGATTGCGAAGAACTTCTGGCCGACGTATCACATGCGAATGTTCTTCTGGTTTAATGCCGCTTTTATTGTAGTAATCGCCGTTAGCAATATTCTCTTTGATAGTTTTGGCGGACATTGGGTTATCCTGCCGCTGATCTTCATAGCCGGATTCGCAACACATACGATAACCGTCCACTTTTATTGGACCATCCGCCTCAATACATATTCTCCGGGCTTGCTCACAAGCCTGCTATATTTGGTTATCCTCTATCTCTTAATTAGATACGGGCTCTGCGAACATCTCATTAGTAGAACGGACTTCACTGTCGGAACCGCAGTGGGTATGGCAACGATAGGATTATTCTTGACCGTAGGTCCCACTATACTTTTTCCCAGGATTATGCGAAATCATGGCTAGTTACGATGTTGACGATAGCCCCTTAAAGCACCCTGACCTTCATCACCACCTTCTTTACTTTGATGGAGTAGTCCACTTTTATACCCGGTTTATGCAAATCCTGCGGAAATAAAACAGCAAATTGTTTTGGATTTACTTTTACAAAAGAACAGGTGTCATCATAAAGGGCATAGTCGTTTTCAGCATCATATTCTTTGCACGGAGTTTGATTAATCAGTGGGCGCACTCCAATAAGTTCTTCTCCCGAAATGATGTACTGCACATCAATATATTTCCGGTGGGCTTCCAATTTTGCATCAGCATCATTCTTAGTATCATACTCCTGCAAAATGGCAAAAACATCATCCCCGTCAACAATGTGCTTACCATTTTCCATCCTGGAAAAATCGGTCTGTTTCAAGTATTCAAAAGCCTTTTTAATCAAAGGGCTTATACTTTCATATATGGCGGAATTTTCAATTTTATCAAAAATCATTTTAGTATTTAATTGAGGGCGCCGAAAATACTAAATGTTTAGAAATGGCTTAGGAGATTTCCTAAATTTGTCCGTATTTAAAACCATCCATAAAATGAAACTCAACGTAGATGAATATTTTCATAATGCCGAAAGGTGGCAGAAAGAATTGTATGCATTGAGATCGATTATTCTTGACTGTAACCTGACTGAAGAACTGAAGTGGAATATCCCGGTTTATACACTCAAAGGAAAAAACATAGTTGCAATAAATAGCTTGAAAGAATCTGTTGCGCTGGCGTTTTTCAAAGGTGTTTTATTGCAGGATACCGATGGTATTCTCCTCCGCCCTGGACAGGTACAGGCGGCGCGATGGATTAAGTTTACGTCCGTAAAGGAAATAATAAAGCTGGAACCTATTTTGAAAGCCTATATTTTTGAAGCTGTTGAGGTTGAAAAAGCGGGGTTGAAGGTGCCTAAAAAAAGGACTTCTGATTATCCAATCCCTGAAGAATTTCAAAATAAATTAGATACGATGCCTGCTTTGAAAAAAGCTTTTTATTCATTAACGCCGGGAACGCAACGGGCGTACATTCTTTATTTTTCTCAAACTAAACAATCTAAAACGCGTGAGGCAAGGGTTGAAAAATGCACAGAGCAAATCCTCCAAGGAAAGGGGTTGATTTATTAGTAGTACCAAGAAGAAATTAGGATTACCTTTCTTTGAATTCACTGCGGAAAACCGCATCCCAAAAAGCAGAGCTTACACCATATCCCCTATGCGGTTGTTGGTAATGGTGTTTCATGTGATAAACTTTAACCTTTAGCCAGTATTTACTTTTAAAGCCATAATGGTGAATGGCATAGTGTGTCATATCGTATATCAGGTAGCCTGAAACGAATCCTGCAAAAAAAGGTGAAGCAAGTACAGGACCTAAGAATAACCAGAAAATAAAATAAAAAATAAACGCAAGCGGTATGCTTAACGATGGAACCATAACCAATCGATGGCTGTCATTCGGATAATCGTGATGCACACCGTGTATAATAAAATGAATCCTTCTCCCGAGTTTTCCCGGCAATTCCGTGTGGAAAACAAAACGATGGAGGACATACTCAGCAAATGACCATACAAAAATACCCAAAACATAGAGCAATCCGATAAGCCAGCCGCTTATATGCAGAACAAAAATGGAACGATATACAAAATAAAGAACAACCGGAACAAAGAGAATAAGAGGAACACTCCAATGAATACGAGACATCTTATCTAAGATTGGTGTTTTAAACATCACCACCGATTCATCCTTGCTTGAAACAAAAT
>Ga0206805_1001_pt2 | contig 107916 bp, 78 predicted proteins | sample Alteio_BWOrgCont_59_FD_152890 | JGI IMG/M metagenome (GOLD analysis project Ga0206805, IMG submission 152890) | Enriched cells from forest soil in Barre Woods Harvard Forest LTER site, Petersham, Massachusetts, United States -... | ecosystem: Environmental > Terrestrial > Soil > Temperate forest >... | reverse complement strand
GCGTCCATTCGCGGTTAACTCATTAATATGGAAAATCTGGTTTACGATCTGCCATCCATCGTAGAGCGATTGGATTTGGTGAAATTATTTCCAAAAAAGCAGTCATTGGAGGTCGAGTTGGGATGCGGGGATGCGTCCTTCCTCGTCGAATGTGCGCGGCGAAATCCGGACAGGAATTTCGCCGGAGTCGAGCGTTTGCTTGGACGGATCGCCAAACTGGACCGAAAAGGCCGGCGGGCGGGATTAGTCAATCTTCGCGGGGTCCGGATCGAATCATCCTATTTTTTGAAATACCTGTTGCCTCCCCGTTCAGCAACGGCGTTGCATATTTATTTTCCCGATCCCTGGCCAAAAATGAGGCACCGCAAGTATCGGCTCATCAATGAGGAGTTCCCTCCCTTGGCGCGCGACGCGTTGGTTTCGGGCGGCACGGTTTATTTACGGACGGATGACACGGATTATTTCGCACAGATGACGGAGGTTTTTGATGCCGCTAAAAATTTCAAAAAAACAGAAACGCCGGCCGCATTGGCAGAATTGATCACCGATTTTGAAAAGGAGTTTTCCGCGCGAGGCATCAAAACGTTGCGCGCCGCCTACCAGCGGGATTAGCGAGTAGTCTCAGGGAGCACTCGCTGACAAATGGCGCTCAATTGTTTCAATTAAAACCGCCGGGCGTTTTGCCCTCTCAACACTAAACATCGATCACATCGTCATCGTCTTTTCTCGGCGGCCGGGGCGGACCGCGCTGCACGGAGACACGCGCATTGCCGGTCATGACGTTTAAGGCTATGGAAATGATGCCGATGATCAGCGCGCCCAAAAAGGCCGACCAGAAAGTGTCCACCTGGAAATTTGGCGCGAGCAACCAGCCAACCATGCGAAGCAGCAGCGCATTGATGACCAAAGTGAACAGGCCGAGGGTAAAGATCAGCAACGGCAACGCCAGCAGAAGCAAAATCGGGCGGAGAAAGGCATTGAGCAGTCCCAATAGAAAAGAGGCGATGACTAAATCGCTCCAATGCTGATAGGTGATGTGGCCATGTAATAATTCGACAGCCACCGCCACTGCAAAAGTATTGATGGCCCAATTACCGAGAAAACGCATTAATTTTTTTTGACCCGCTTGCATCGCAATATATTTACAACGTGCGCCAGTTTGGCCTGAAAAACAAGGCAAACCCTTCGGAAACCATGACCCCCTCCAATCCCGGCGTGATTTGGTAGCATCCGGATTTGGGTGGACGCCCGGCGCAGTTCCTTCTCCCGCGGGCGCGGGAGATTTGAGCCATTTGGGAAATGGCGAAAAGAGTCCGTCCCGCATAGCGGGACGGAAGTCCGGCAGGACCGAGCGAGCGGGAGCGAGTGAGTCAACGTGTCCGCAGGACGGATGAGGGGTTATGGGGAAAATCTATATAATGCGCCGGGAAATTAAAACCCTACCCGTGATTTTATTGATTCGGGGCCCGGTCCATTGCAACCTATCTTGCCCATGAAATTTTGCGCCCTTTGTTTCGCCACCTTTGCCGCCGCAACGCTTTTGGTCCGGGCGCAAAATGTCATTGCGCCGGGGGCGGCCTTGCAAAAAATGGCCGGCGGTTTTGCTTTCACCGAAGGACCCACGTCCGACAAGGCCGGTGATCTGTTTTTTGTGGACCAACCGAACGATCGCATCATGGAATGGAGTATCGATGGCAAATTATCCACTTTCATGCAGCCTGCGGGCCATTCGAACGGAATGATGTTTGACGCCGGCGGCAACCTCATCTCCTGTGCGGACGAACATAACGAGCTTTGGTCGATTGCGCCGGATAAAACCATAACGGTGCTCGTCACCAATTATCAGGGCAAATATCTCAACGGACCAAACGATGTCTGGATCGCGCCTGGCGGCGGTATTTATATGACTGACCCGTTTTATCGGCGCCCCTGGTGGAATCATAAGAGGATGGCGCTCGACGGCCAGAAAGTCTTTTACCTGGCGCCCGACCGTAAAAAAATATTCCCGGTCACTGAAAACATGGGCCACCCCAACGGTATCACGGGCACACCGGATGGAAAAACGCTGTATGTTTCCGCGCTGAGTGACGGCCAAACCTGGCGTTATGACATCCTTCCGAATGGTTCCTTGACGAATAAAACTCTCTTCTGCGCGAGAGGTTCTGACGGCATGACCATTGACGAGAATGGGGACCTGATCATGTGCGCCGGGCCGGGCCCGACCAATGGCGTTTCCATCTTCAATCCAGCCGGCCGATTGATCGGTCATATCGGCGTGCCGGAACCGTGGTCCGCCAACGTTGCTTTTGCCGGCAAAGACCACAAAACATTGTTTATCACGGCCGGCACCTCGCTCTATTCGATCCGGATGGATGTAAAAGGTTGGAACGCGGCAAAGTGAAAATGAGGCGGGATAACCGGGCCGATTCCTTGGCTTTCAAGGCCGATTTCCCGTCACCCGTTCGTCACCCGTTCGTCACATCCTTTTCGCTCGTTTGAAGATTGTGTGACGTGAGCCAAAATGCTATTTAGGGAAGCGTGAAGCAGAAGATTCTGGTGGTCGATGACGAGCCTGAAGCAGTAGAACTGGTTGAGTTCAATCTCAAGCAGGCAGGTTACGCCGTCACCACGGCGACGGATGGCGTGGAGGCATTGAAAAAAGCGCGTTCACAAACACCGGACATGATCGTGCTGGATGTGATGTTGCCGGAGATGGATGGTTTCGAGATCTGCAAGACCCTCCGGCTGGAAGCATCCACGGCCCGCACCCCCATCCTGATGCTCACGGCCAAAGCGGCCGAAATCGACCGGGTCCTCGGATTGGAATTGGGCGCGGACGATTACCTCACCAAGCCTTTCAGTCCGCGCGAATTGCTGCTGCGCATTAAAAAAATCCTCGCCCGCGGCGTTGCCGAGGAAAAGACCAGGGACCAATTGCGTTACGGCGATCTGCTCATCGACGTGCCGCGGCACATCGCCAGTTGGAAGGGAAAGACCATTGAATTGACTGCGACCGAGTTTAAATTGCTGACCACCCTCGCGCAACGTACCGGCCGGGTGCAATCGCGCGACAGCCTCCTGCGCGATGTTTGGGAATACGACAGCCTCATCGATACCCGCACGGTGGACACGCACATGCGGCGGCTGCGCGAAAAGCTCGGCCCGGCCTCAAAGCATCTGGACACCGTCCGCGGTGTCGGGTATCGGTTTGTTGAATGATTTGGTCGATTCTAGCCATTGCTGCCATTGCCGCCGCCGTGGCCATCCATTTCACCTGGCGCGCCAAATTCCAACGCCAGCACCGGCAACTCCAGGCGGATCTCGAGGATTTCCATCGCCGCCAGCAGCAGACCAGTTCCGATGCCAAAGCCCAGCAACAAGTCCTGTTCAATTCCATGCTCGAAGGTCTCCTCTTGCTCGACCGCAACCGGAAAATTTACCTCGTCAATCGCGCCTTCAAAAATCTGTTCGACCTGAAGATTGAATTGCGCGGCAAAACTGTCATGGAAGTGCTGCGCCTGCACGAACTCCAGGAATTGATCGCCCGCGTCGAGACGGAAAAACAGGTGCTGGATTACGAATTGAAATTGCCGGAATTGAACGAGCGCTGGCTGCAGGTCAATGCCGCGGCCATCTTCAACTCCACCGGCGAACGCGAAGGCACCATCCTGGTCTTCCATGATCTGACCCGGTTGAAGCAACTGGAACGTACGCGGGAGGAGTTCGTGGCCAATGTCAGCCATGAATTGCGCACGCCCCTTTCGTTGATCAAAGGCTACGTCGAGACGTTGCTGGATGGCGCGCGGCAACAGCCGGAGATCGCCGAGCGATTCCTGAAAATCATCGAGCGCAACACGCAACGGCTGGACCTCCTGATCCAGGATCTGCTGACGATTTCAGCGATGGAATCCGGAAGGGTGAAATTGAACCTGCAACCCGTGGGACTGCAGTCGCTGACCGATAAAGTCTTCAACGATCTAAAACCGCCCGCCGACAACAAAAGTGTTTCCCTGGTCAATCAGTTGCCCGAACTCAAGGCGACGGGTGATGCCCACCGGCTGGAACAGGTCCTCGCCAACCTCGTGGACAACGCCATCAAATATGGGCGTCCCAATGGACATGTCACTGTCGGTGGCCGGAGCCTGGAGAATGGCAAAGTCGAAATCTTCGTGCAGGACGATGGCCCGGGAATCCCGCCGGAGTCTCTGGACCGCATCTTTGAGCGATTTTATCGCGTGGATAAAGCCCGCTCGCGCGACCAGGGCGGCACCGGCCTGGGACTCTCCATCGTCAAACACATCATCCAAAGTCACGGGGGTGAAGCCTGGGCCAGGAGCGAATCGGGCAAAGGCGCGACGTTCTTTTTCACGTTACCGGGCGCGAATTAGACCTTTTCAAAAAACGGCTCTCGTTTTTGCATCCTGCAGCTTAATGTGCCTTCAACTATAGCGGTTCCAGAAAAACTGTAGCCACATTAACCGGCAACGGTTGGCTTTGACCTCAAACAATTCGGCGCAGCCGCTGAATCAAAACCCCCGCAGGGGGTGACCTATTTATAGCCCGGGACAAGCGAGTCTGCGAGCGCAATCCTGGGTCCACAGACCTCTATGACAACCGCCGTTTGCGAAGTCGCGCGACAGCGCGCATCCCATCTGCGGCCACGGTTTTCATTGACAAGGTATAGCGCTAGTGTCTCCCCCAATAGCCGGAAATGCCTGTTTTCCGGCTGTTCTCTTTTTTATGCCAAATAGCGCACGCCTTGAATCCCTGAACCTGCCGCGGACAGTCAGGCATTTGATCAAGAGACGTCATCCGCAACTTGTTCCCTCTCCGCTCCCATCCGATGGGAGGGGAGAGGGTCAGGGTGAGGTGTGGGTCTGATCGGCTCACGGAGAACGACATCAGCCTGTCTTTTGTCCCTTGAGGCTCGGGGGAGGAAATCACCCATTTTTCTTCGCTTTTACAAAGTTAAATTCTAAACTTCGGCATGGTTCACGTTGGCATCGGCTATGACGTACACGAGCTTGTTTCTGGACGAAAACTCGTCCTCGGCGGCGTGGAGATCCCGCATTCCAAGGGCTTGGACGGCCACTCGGACGCCGACGCGCTGATGCATGCCATCTGCGATGCGCTCCTCGGCGCCATGGGCGAACCGGACATCGGGCATTTCTTCCCGAACACGGACCCTCGCTGGAAGAACGTGGCGAGCAAAATCTTTTTGGAAGAAGCGGCGAGATTGATCGCTTTACGCGGCGGAAAAATCATCAATATCGACGCAACCGTGCTGGCGCAGGAGCCAAAAATTTATCCACATATCCCCGATATGAAGCTGCGCATCGCCACCGCGTTGAACATTCCCCTGACCAAGATCGGCATCAAGGCCACCACCAACGAAAAATTGGGATTCATCGGGCGCGAGGAAGGGATCGCGGCCATGGCCGTTGCCGGCGTGGATTTACCATAATGCCCAAAGCCGAAATCAGTTGGAAGCGCGTCACCGAAGAAGGGGTGAAGCTGCAGGTCTATGCCCAGCATATCGGGCGCGATTGGAAATTTTTCCAGCGCGAAAAACGCTTCACCCTCTGGCGTCCAGTCCCGGAACCGCCGCTCGAAGATTGGCTGGAATTGCTGGATGCGATCCGGCGCATGATCCCCCGTCGGCGTTATCAGCCGAGTGATGAGAAAGAATTAAAGGGCCAGATTTTAGAACGATTTCCCGAAGCAGATGTGTGATCGCGCAGCCCCAGCCCTCCTGCATCACGGCCTAAATGATTCACGGATTGATTTCAGGCCAAAAGCAGGTTAGAGTGGCAGTCCTATGCCAAAAAAAGTCAGGATTCCGACACCGTTGCGCAAGCTGACCAACAATGAAGAATTGGTGGAAGTCAATGCGCCGACCATCGGCGAGGCCATCACCGAACTCCAATCACGCTATCCAGGCATCGGCGAGCGCCTGGTTGATGAAAAGGGCGATGTGCGCCGCTTCGTGAACGTTTATGTGAACGAGGAGGACATTCGCTTCCTCAAAAACCGCGAAACCCCGCTCAAAGACGGCGACGAAATCAGCATCATTCCCGCCATCGCCGGAGGCTAAAACCATATGGCCAGGACCAAGAAAAAAAAGGGTTCATCCACGCAACAGCGGTTGTGGCTGATGTATCCGCCGCGGCTCATCAAAAAACCGTTCATCTGGGAAGTCAGCCGCAAATTCAAAGTCATCACCAATATCCGCCAGGCCAGCGTCACGGATGAGATTGGCATCGTTTGCCTGGAACTGGACGGCAAGCGCGATGAAATCAAAGACGCCATCAAGTGGCTGGAAAAGAACGGCGTGAACGTGGAACCGGTCGAAATCAATGTGATCGGGGGCTAGGCAACTCTCAATAATTTAACGGCCATTGGCGCGGCAAGTCCGCGCCAATTTTTTTTGAAGAGGCTGGACAATTTCGCCTCAACGGCATAGGGTCGGATTGTTACCAGTCCCGGCATTGAACCAAAACTCAGAAGTTATGATGCCAATCAAAATTGAGTGCGGGTGCGGCCAGCATTTTGCCTTTGATGTAGAACCGGTCAACGGGCAAATGCCATCCGCCGTGGCGTGCCCTGCTTGCGGAGGAGATGCCACTTCCGTAGCGAACGAAATCATCGCTCAGTCGCGACCAATTCAATCCATCCCTGTGGCGACCCGGGTGCCGACGGTAGTCACGGCCTCCCCTGCCCGGAATTCACCCGGAGCCGCCAACCGCATTCCAGGACAAGTGGATCGGGGCCAGGCAGAGACTGAAGCGAAAGCAAAAGTGTTGTGGGGAGATTCCCAGGAAGAAGTGATCAAATATTTGATGATGCAGGGATTTAACGCCCAGGATGCAACTGAAGTGGTGAACGCGGCATTTAAAGAGCGCGCGGCGGCCGTCAGGTCGGAGGGGATCAGAAAAATTTTTTACGGTATCGGGATGATTATCGCCATGATCGCAGCCTTGCCCATCGTCCGCTTTTCCTTCTGGCTCATGGCCTTTGCAGGTGTTACCGGCTTGACCGGCTTGTGGAAGATCCTTACGGGAACACTGATGGCCCTGGCCCCAAAATCCGAGAAGGGCGATATCAACGATAAATAAGCCCGGACGCCGTTACTTTAAACGGCGGCGTTTGACGTTGAGCTGCGCCGTCGCATGAGCGAGAGCGGCCTGGATATGCGCGGATTCTTCATCCGTAAGCTTTTGCGCCAATCGCTTTTCAGCCATTTGGCGGGCCTCCTCGGCTTTGGCTTCGTCAATATCATCGGCAGCAATGGCCATGTCCGTCAGGATCGCGACCCGGTCGCCCGTCACCTGCACAAACCCGTCGCCGACCGCGAGATAAATCGTCTCACTCCCCTTGCGCGCAATGATTTCGCCGGCGACCAACTCCGTCATCAACGGCATGTGCTGCGGCAGGATGCCCATCTGGCCATCCCGGCCGGTCAGCGTGACCATATCCACGTCGTCGGAAAACGTTTTCGATTCCGGCGTGACGATCTCCAATTTTATTGTCGAGGCCATCTAATGGATCACTCCTTGATTTCTTCGATTCCGCCCTTCATGTAAAAATTCTGTTCGGCGACATCGTCGTGTTTGCCTTCGAGAATTTCCTTGAAGCCGCGCACGGTATCGGCGACCGGGACTTGTTTGCCCGGCCGGCCGGTGAAAACTTCCGCGACCGAGAACGGCTGGCTCAGGAAGCGCTGGATCTTGCGGGCGCGATAGACTGTGAGCTTGTCGTCGGGCGAAAGCTCGTCCATGCCTAAAATCGCGATGATGTCCTGCAAATCCTTGTAGCGTTGCAGCACTTTCTGCACGCCGCGCGCCACATCGTAGTGTTCCTGCCCGACAAATTCCGGCGCGAGAGCGCGGGAATTCGACGCGAGCGGATCCACGGCGGGATAAATGCCCAGTTCCGCGATGGAACGTTCCAGCACGATGGTCGCATCCAAATGCGCAAAAGTCGTCGCCGGCGCGGGGTCGGTCAAGTCGTCGGCAGGCACGTAAACGGCCTGGAACGATGTGATGGAACCTTTCTTGGTGGAAGTGATGCGCTCCTGCAGGTCGCCCATTTCAGCGGCGAGCGTCGGTTGATAACCGACGGCGCTCGGCGTGCGGCCCAGCAGCGCGGACACTTCGGAACCGGCCTGCGAGAAACGGAAAATGTTGTCAATGAACAGCAACACGTCCTGGTTTTTTTCGTCACGGAAATATTCCGTCACGGTCAGCGCGGAGAGCGCCACGCGGAGACGCGCCCCGGGCGGTTCGTTCATCTGGCCGTAAACGAGGCCGATCTTGGAACCGGGCGCGATGACCGGCAAACCAAATTCATTCTTCTTGGGATGACCCTGCGCGTCTTTTTCCACTTTGATCACGCCGGCTTCGATCATTTCGTTGTAAAGATCGTTTCCTTCGCGGGTGCGTTCACCGACCCCTGCGAACATCGAAATACCGCCGTGCAATTTCGCGATGTTATTGATGAGTTCCATGATGACGACGGTTTTGCCGACGCCGGCGCCGCCGAACGCGCCGACTTTGCCACCCTTCAAGAACGGGCAGATCAAGTCGATGACCTTGATGCCGGTCGTCAAGATCTGGGGAGAAGTGGATTGGTCCACCAGGGCCGGGGCGGCGCGATGGATGGGGCTATATTTGTCGGCTTTCACCGGCCCCTGCTCGTCCACCGGTTCACCGACGACGTTGAACACGCGCCCCATGACGGCTTCGCCGACGGGCATGGAGATCGCCGCGCCGGTGTCCGTGACTTCGTAACCGCGCTTCATGCCTTCGGTCGAGCCCATGCAAACGCACCGCACCCAGTTATCGCCAAGGTGCTGGCTTACTTCCAGGGTCTGCTTGGTCTTGCCGGCGCCGGGCACCTCGAATTCGACGGTCAGCGCATGGTAAATGGCGGGCGGGGTTCCGGGAAATTCCACGTCCACGACCGGGCCGATGATTTGAACGATTTTGCCTTTGTTCATGTTATTAAATTTTTGATTTATCCGACTGCCATCTGCGCGGTGGCGATCTCCAACAATTCTTTCGTGATGTTCGACTGGCGCAATTTATTGTACTCGAGCGTCAAATCCTTGATGAGCTGCTTCGCATTGTCGGTCGCATTCTTCATGGCGACCATGCGCGCGCTGTGCTCCGATGCCCGCGCTTCGAGCAAAATCTGGTGGACTTGAAAATTCAAACTGTGCGGCAGCAAAGCTCCCAGCACCGTCCTCTCGTCCGGCTCAAACTCAAACGAGTCGACTCGCGGCCCCGCGCTATGCAATTCCTCCGCCGGCGCGGCCACTCCCGCCGTCACCGCCCGGATCTTTCCGATCGGCAAAAATGGGATGACCTTCGGCTGCAAGACCAGCGTCGAAATAAAATTCGTGAACAAAATATCCACGGCATCAACTTCACCCTTCAAAAACAGGCCCTGCGCGAATTTTGAGATGGCCCGCGCCTCGGCAAACGTCGGCGAGTCCTTGTAGGTGAATTCCGCCGCGAGCTGCCGTTTCGTCCGCGCGACGAACTGCGCGCCTTTTCTTCCGGCGCAAACAAAGACCGTCGTGTTCTTGTCGAGCTTGGCCGCTTCACGGATCAGGTTCCCGTTCAAGCCGCCGCACAGGCCGCGGTCGGTGCTGACGAAAATGAGCGCGCGCTTTTTCACCGGGCGCGTTTCCATCAACGCATCTTTAAACAGCCCGATGCGCGGCGCCGCTTCCCCAAGGATCTGGTTCATCAACTCGGCATAGGGCCGCCCCACCAGCGCGGCCTGCTGCGCTTTGCGCATCTTGGCTGCGGCCACCATCTGCATCGCCTTGGTGATCTGGGCGGTGTTCTTGACCGACTTGATGCGCCGGCGTATGTCGCGCGTGCTGGGCATGGATTAGTGATAGGTCGGCTTGAATTCCGTGATCGCCGCTTTCAACTCCGCCGTCAGGGCGTCGCTGATCGCCTTTTCAGCGCGGATCTTCTTCAGCAGATCCGCTTTGCGCGTTTCCAGGAAATCTGTGAGCTTTGTCTGGAAATCTTTGATTTTCTCCACCGGCACGTCGTCCAGGAAATTATTTTGGACCGTCCACAAAACCGCCGCCTGTATCTCGATCGGCATCGGATTGTACTGGCTCTGCTTGAATAATTCGACGATGCGCTTGCCGCGTTCGAGCAGCGCCTGCGTTTTGGCATCGAGATCGGAGCCGAATTGCGCGAACGCCGCCAGTTCGCGGAACTGCGCCAAATCACCTTTGATACGGCCGGCGACCTGTTTCATCGCCTTGATCTGCGCAGCCGAACCGACGCGAGAGACGGACAAGCCCACGGAAATGGCCGGGCGCACGCCCTGATAGAATAAATCCGTTTCCAGATAAATCTGCCCGTCGGTGATCGAGATCACGTTCGTGGGAATGTACGCCGAAACGTCGCCTGCCTGCGTTTCGATGATCGGCAGCGCGGTGAGCGAACCGTTGCCGTATTTTTCCGAAACGCGCGCGCTGCGTTCGAGCAAGCGGCTGTGCAGATAGAACACATCGCCCGGATACGCCTCGCGGCCGGAAGGACGCTTGAGGACCAGCGACACCTGGCGATAGGCCACCGCGTGCTTGGAAAGATCGTCGAAAATGATGAGGGCGTCCATGCCGTTGTCCATGAACCATTCACCCATCGCCGCGCCGGAAAACGGCGCGAGATATTGGTTCGTAGCGGAGTCGGACGCCGCCGCCACGACGACGATGGTATAGGACATCGCGCCGGCCTTTTCCAGAATGTCCAGCACGCGCGCGATGTTCGATTGCTTCTGGCCGATCGCAACGTAGATATTGTAGATCGGGCGGAAATCTTTTTCCCCGGAAGTTTCGGCGGCCTTGTTGATGCGCGCCTGGTTGATCATGGCGTCCACACCGATGGTCGTCTTGCCGGTCGAACGGTCGCCGATGATCAATTCGCGCTGGCCGCGTCCGATCGGGATCATCGCGTCGATCGCCATGATGCCCGTCTGGACCGGCTGGCTGACCGATTTGCGTTTGATGATGCCCGGGGCGATTTTTTCGACGGGATAAAACTTTTCGTTTTTGATCGGGCCTTTGCCGTCAACCGGCTGGCCGAGGGAATTGACGACACGGCCCAGCAGGCCCTTTCCAACCGGCACCTGCAGGAGTTTGCCCGTGGTGCGCACTTCGTCGCCTTCCTTCAGGCCGGTATAATCACCGAGGATGACCGCGCCGACTTCGGTTTCTTCGAGGTTGAGCGCGATCCCGGTGACCCCATTGCCGAAATCCAACATTTCGTTGAGCATGGTATCGGTCAGGCCCTCGATCTTGGCCACACCGTCGCCGATTTCGCGAACAGTGCCGACATTTTGTTTGGCGGTCGCAACTTTTGCGCCGCTGATCTGCGCTTCGATTTCCTGTAATAAGGTGCTCATAAAATTTCGTTAAAAACTCTCTTCCAATTTATCCAGGCGCATCTTGACGCTGCCGTCATAGAGGTCGCTGCCCACTTGTATCCGCAAGCCGCCGATCAGGGCGGGATTTTGCGCGAACGAAACGTTCACGCCCGCGCCGTATTTCTTTTTGATCTCGTTGACCACTTCATTCCGCAAATCGTCCGGCAAAACCGTCGCGCTTTCGACGCTCGCGGCGCGCTGTTCCAGGTCCAATTTGACCAGGCGGTGCAGCCGCGACAAAATCTCCACGTAACCGCGCGGCTTTTTTTCAGACAACAGCGTCACCGCCTGCCGGATGTGGTTTTCGTCCAGCAAACCGCCTGACCGGCATCTGCGGAACAATTGCCGCGCATCGCGTTGCGCTTGTTTGGAGATCTTCATTTTTTATTTCACGGTCAGGAGGCGGAAACCCCAGGCTCCGCTCGTCCTGCTTCTTCCCATGCTTTTACACGCCAGTGTTTCAAATTCTTCAAGCGGCCAATTGCTTTTCAGTTTCCTGGGCCAATCGTTTTTGGTCATCGGGCGTGAGAACCTTTCCGGTGACCGTCGAGGTCGTTTGCACGACCAGCCGGCCGACTTCGCGCTTCAATTCGCCTAGCATCTGCACTCGTTCCTGGGCGGCGGCTTCACGCGCTTTGGAAACGATCTGCTCCGCCGCGGCGATCGCCTTCTGCGTCTCCAACTCGCGGACACGGGCGGCGGCTTCGCGCGCTTCGTCGATCAACTTGTTGGCCTTGTCGCCCGCTTCCGTCAGGATTTTCTGGCGCTCGGCTTCGGTGCGCGCCACGTCGCCTTTGATTTTTTCGGCGTTGGCGAGCGCTTCCGCGATCTTATCGCGGCGTGTTTGCAGCATCGTGAAAATCGGCCCGTAGGCAAATTTCCAGAGCACAAAAAACACCACCGAGAAGCTGATCAACTGTGCGAACAGCGCCCACGGATCAAGTCCAAGATTCATAACCTGATTTATTTGACGGCGAACCAGGCGATGACGGCCCAGCCTTCGGCCAGGGCCATACCGACGAACATCCACAAGAGGATTCGCCCCATCATGCCGGGATTACGGCTCATGGCGATCAGGGCGCCCGCGGTGGCGCAGCCGATGCCGATTGACGCACCAGCCATTGCCACACCGGTCTTGATATCGCCGTTAAGGACAACGTTTTGCGCTATATCTGCTAGCATATTTTTTTCCTTCCAGTTTGTTTTTGTTGTTCTCGCAGTCGCGTTTTTTCACGCCACCGCAAATCTAAAAATGTTAATGGTCTGCTTCCTCTTCGTGCGAGCACATCGTGCCCACAAACGCCACCACCAGCAGCCCGAACACAAATCCTTGCACGCCACAGACAAATGTTTCGTAAAAATAGACCACCATGGTGATTAACAACGATGCCAGCCAGTTATGCATATGAAATGCCATGTCCAGCATCGTTTCACCCGCGAACACATTGCCGTAAAGCCGCATCGCCAGCGCCACGGGCCGCGCGAACAGGATCGAGACCACTTCCATTGCGCCGATAAAGAGGAAAAGCAGGCTCAGGATCGGAAAAACCCATTTGCTGGTCTTCATTTTCACGCCGAAAACGTGCTTGGCGAATCCAAAGACGCCGTTGTAGCGGATGGCCCAAAACAAGCTCATCACCAAAAACACGACTGTCATCGCCACCGTCAGGTTCGCATCCGAGGTCGGCGGACGAAAGAGCGGTTCCTCAATATGCACGGCAAAAGGCAACACACTCTCCTTGTCCGGCGTGCCGTATCCGATGCTGCCGACGCCGGGGATCAAGTCCACATAATTGCACATGATGATGAAAATCAAAAACGTCGTCGCATAAGGGAAAACCCAGCGGGTGACCCTGGCATCCAAAACGTCTTTCATGAAGGTTTCCCAGCCTTCCACGAGCATTTCGATGAAATTTTGCATCCCGGACGGGACCTCCTTGATGTTTTTCCAGGTCGTCGCCCGGACAACGATTAAAATCACTCCTGCCACGATCCATGAGCAAATGATTGAGTTGGAGATCGGAAAAGGGCCGATATGGAACAGCGCCGGTGGCGCGGGGGACGGAAGATTTTCCTCTTCCGGCGCACTCGCTGGCGGAGTCTGCGCCACGGCATTTACTGCCGGTTGTCCTGCCGGCGTCGCCGCCGGTGACTGCGCATGCAGGCTGGCCGCGACCATCGCGGCGACAAAGGCGGCTACAAAAAATATTTTAGAGAATTGTTTCACCAAAAAATCGCTTCAGAGGACACCCATGGCCGTTAAGTAAAGCCGATCGGGCGTCCAAGAACCGAAAATCTGCCTTATCGTGAAAAATTTCACAAGCATTTTTTAGAAGAATTTTTGCCGGTAAAGTTTGCGGATCAGGCGGCGTGCAAGAGAATTTATGAAGAAAAAATAGCCGTGAGGCAGCCAGGGATTTTTTTGGGGGAGGTAGCACGGCCTGAGCAAAAACACCCACATTGTTCTGGGGGGAACGGGCTACCAGCCCGTTGTGGTCGGCAACCTGCCGACCACTAATCATTTCAGCCCAGAGCATCGCCCTCGGAATAATCGGCGAAGCCGCTGAATCAAAACCCACGAAGGGGGTGACAGATAATAGGATTTTTTTGGGGGAGGTAATACGGCCTGAGCAAAAACACCCACATTGTTCTGGGGGGAACGGGCTACCAGCCCGTTGTGGTCGACAACCTGCCGACCACTAATCATTTCAACCCAGAGCATCGCCCTCGGAATAATCGGCGAAGCCGCTGAATTAACCTCCCCGGAGTGGTGGCAGATATATTATAGCGGTTCCAGAAAAGCTGTAGCCACATTAACGGGCAACGGTTGGCTTTGACCTCAAACAATTCGGCGCAGCCGCTGAATCAAAACCCCCGCAGGGGGTGACAGATAATAGGATTTTTTTTTGGGGGAGGTAACACGGCCTGAGCAAAAACACCCGCATTGATCTGGGGGGGAACGGGCTACCAGCCCGTTGTGGTCGGCAACCTGCCGACCACTAATCATTTCAACCCAGAGCGTCGCCTCGGAATAATCCGCGCAGCCGCTGAATTAACCTCCCCGGAGTGGTGGCAGATATTAGGCACGCGCGGAACTTCCGCCCTAATAATAAATGCGCATCTGGTCACAAACCGCTCTTTAGAAAAGTGCGCCCGCCGGCTTCCTCCCTCTCCCCTCAACGGGGAGAGGGGTGAGAAAACAAACTGGCTAACTCTCTCGTTTCGATACAATTAAATGTTGGGCGTTGAATATTTCCATTTCCTTTTCTTCTCTCAATACTTGCAGATTTTTGAAATCGTCCTAATCACCAACTCTTCCGCAATTCCTCCGGCCCCCTGCCCTGCTCTCTCAATTTCCTCAAACTCAACACATCATGACGTTTGGCCAACCTGCGTCCCGCTTCGTCGCGCAAGAGTCCGCAATGAAAAAATGCCGGCGGCTTCAGATTAAGGGCTCGATACAACAAAATTTGACGCGCGGTGCTCACCAGCAAATCCGCACCTCGCACTACTTCCGTGATCTGCATCGCAGCATCATCCGCCACACAAGCCAATTGGTAGGCAGGAACATTGTCGGGCCGCCAAACTACAAAATCGCCGAAATGTTTCCCGGCAATAAATTTTTGTTCGCCCAAATTTTCGTCATGGAACGAAATTGTTTCTCCATCCGGTACGTGGAAGCGAAGAGAGACTTTTCCAAAAACACCCGCGCATTGGGGCCAGGAAACGGGCAAGTGCGCTGGCAGGCGCGATAGCGTCTTGGAGTGCGGCAGTCCTCTGCCGCTTTCAAGCGTCTTATGCCTTCCAAAACCTCGTGGTGGTTCGGACAGTTCACCGGGGTCGCCGCCTTTAGGCCGGCACGTACCCGGATAAATCGGCTCATCATCTTCCGCATGCGGGGCGCTGGCGGCTGCCTGGATGTCCCTGCGCGAACAGGTGCAGGGATAGATAAAATTTCCCGCGCGCAATTTTTCAAGCGCATCGCTATAAAAGTTCATGCGCTTGCTCTGGTCGTAAGGCGCGAAGGAACCGCCGATGTCCGGGCCTTCACTCCACGAAAAACCGAACCAGCGCAAATCCTCATACATCGCGGCGACAAATTCCGGTTTGCAACGCGCGCGATCGAGGTCTTCATTGCGCAGGATCAATTCACCGCCATTTTGCCTGGCACGCTCTTGCGCCGTCCAAAATGTTTTCGCATGGCCCAGATGCAAATATCCCGTCGGCGACGGCGCGAGACGGCCGCGGTATTCATCAAAATGGCTCATTGGGATTGGCCGCGAGCCATTCAGTCAGGCCCGGTAACGGCCTGGACAATATCTTTTGGATCTTCGAAATATCCAGTGAAGTATCGGGGGCACGCGCCGGCCCGGGAAAATCTTTGGTCAGCCCAGGCTCCATTTTGGAGGCGAGCTCCGGGGAACGTTGGGCCATAAGTTGCCCCATTTGCCAGCGCGATAATTTCTCGGCCCCGGCGGCATGAAAGATTCCTGCGCAATCCCCGGCAACCAATTCCCAGCCGGCGCGGGCAGTCTCACCGGCGAAAATGGGGCAACGAAATTCATCAGTGAACATTTTCATCATACCCCGCGTTTGCAGATCATAACGCAATTGCTCGTTAAAGCCGCGCTTGCCGGATTTTGAGGTGCCACAATTGATTGAGGTGCGGATAATGACGGCCTTCGGATTTTTCAAAACAATCTGCTCGGCGGCCACCTTGGTTTCGCCGTACAGGGAAATCGGATTCACCGGATCGGTCTCGGCATAATTCCCCTTCCGTCCGTCAAAGACAAAATCCGTCGAAAGGAAAATAAATTTCGTTTCTGCGGCCAATTCCACGAGAACTTGGGTCGCGTCCACATTGATGCGGCGCGCCCGCCCTGGATCAGCAAGCGCGCCTGTTATAGTGGGGATGGCCGCGCAATGGATGATGCATTGAGGCCGGTCCTTTTTGAATTCGCGCTCGACGGCCGGGAAATCGGTCAGGTCAAATTGGGCGCGGGTCAGGCCGCGCACGCGCCACTGCGGCGCGAATTGAGGGGCGGTCTTTACAAAATAATTTCCGATCAGGCCGTCGGCGCCCGTGATCCACGCCGGTTTATTTTGAGGTTCCATTGCCGGAAGAGTTGGATTGCGGCAGCCGTCCCACCCACAGGCCGCTGCCGACATTGTGCCATTCCAATTCAGAAATTTGCGGCTGGCCTCCCCCCCGGATGATCATCCGGTCCTGCGGCCGCATCCGTGCCACCCACGGCTCCAGGGCGCGCGGGTCGTTGTAGTTCCATTGGAATTTGCGAAGAACCTCCAGGTCTTCCGGCCGCATCCAGCCCGATTCAAATCCTAAAATATACTTCCAATTGGCGGTCGGATTCTTGTAGAAAGTCTCGAAGAACACATCCATGTCGGAATCGTAAATGACGCCGCCATCGCCGGGCAGCCAGCCGGCGGCATCCGGGTTATCGGGAGAAAAATATTCCATTGTCACGTTGTCTGTCCAACGGCCCTCGCGATCACTGGTGAAGGCAAGGAACGTCCCGGCGGCAATGGCCAGCGTGATGAACAGTCGCCTGGCCGAATCGAAAACCGTCTTGCTCTCAAAATGCGCCTGTAATTCCAGCGCAACCCAGGCGATGAACGCCGGCGTGCCGAAGTCCCACCAAAACCGTTGCATCTTCAATCCCAGCAACCATCCAAGCGCCATCATCATGAAAATTGGATTCAGCAACGCCCGCGCATTCCAGCCAAACGCAACGGCACGCCATAAAAGAAGAACCGCAACAGCCAGGACAGCCGCCGTGGCGCCGTCGCCGGGACGCAGTTCCGGTTCCAGTTGGCGACTGACCACAAAATCGCCGAACACACCGAACATGTGGCGAACTGATTGGACCAAAAATCCAAGGGGATGACCGGTGAAGGCGCAGCCCAGAACACTCCCCCCCAGCCAGCATGCTCCGTAACACATCGCCGACCGCCAAAGTCCCGCAAACAAAATCGCCGCGCCGGGCAAGCACAGCAGATACCAGGATCCATGGATCCACGCCGAGGCGGCGACCAGCAACGGCGTGAAAATGAGCGCGGCGCGGCGCGGCCAATCTTTTTCCCGGTCCGACCAGAGAAATAAAATCACGATCAGAACAGCATCGGTCAGGATATAAGGTCGTCCCCGGGCAAAACGCGTGGTGCAGGCGGGAACAAAAACAGCGGCGACCAGCAACGCCGCCAGCCACGCTTCCGGCCGTCGAAACCAGGGCAGTGCGCAGAATGTCACGAGCAGCATCAGCGCGATGACGGAAAAAATGACGAGCGATTCGGCATCGCCATGATTCACATCATGGACCCATTCGAGGATTTTCTGCCAGCCGGGGCTGGGGTCGATGGGAAAGCCATCCCGCATGATGACGATGTCCTGCCAGGGCCTATTGGCTATCGTTTTGGCAGCGTGGCGCAGCGCGTCATCCGTCGGCAAAAAGCCGTATTGGATGATGCGAAAAGGAATGAATAAGACAGTGCAAACGACGACAATCCAGACAAGCAAGGGAATGTAACGTTTGAACTGGTTCATGATCAGCGCAACCATTCTTGCAGTTACCAACCCAAAGAATCAAGACAAGGAAAATTCTGTCATGACTGTAGCGCAGGCGTCCCGCGTTCAGGGAGCGCGCCCGCCTCGGGCGCAGTTTCCAGCGCCTCGCTGGAAACCACAGCCGGCAAATTCACAATCTCCTTCAGCATCCAATCATGGTCCGAAATTCTTACTTGCTTCCCAGTATCACTTTTTATTGGCTCACCCCTCACCTTTCCATCAACCGTCTGCCTAAGCCCCGCCAGGTTTTGGAGTGCGGCAGTCCTCTGCCGCTTTAAGGCAAATGGAAATACTTTACGAGCACTGATTTCAAAAACAGCCAATTAGCGTTTATTCGCGCCCATTCGCGTAAAAACCTCTGTCCCTCTGTTTCCTCCTGTTCGATTTTGTTCCCGGGCAACATTACACCCGTGCCCGTTCATGCTTAAATCGCCGTGTATGAGTGCGATGAAAATTGCAGTCCGTATCAATAGGCTATCAGCCATTGGGTATTATGCCCAAAAAATCTGCGTCTTTTTGCGCAATCTGCGGACTCAGTCCCCTCATCTGTTACGCGAAGTTACGCGAAATTACGCGAAATTACGTTTAAGATAAAAACAACTTTAGCTCGCGGATTTGCCCCGCGCCCCCTCGATGTTGGGCAAGAAGCAGGTCAATAATCCGATCAAAGGCAGATACGCGCAGGCCTGGAAGACAAAGATGATGCTGGTATGATCGGCCAAAACCCCGAGCGCCGCCGAGCCGATCCCGGCCACACCAAAGGCCAACCCAAAGAACAGGCCGCTGATCATCCCCACGCGCCCGGGAACGAGCTCCTGCCCAAAGACCAGGATGGCCGAAAAGGCCGAAGCCAAAATGAAACCAATGACCACGGTCAACACGGCGGTCCAAAAGAGGTCCACGTGGGGCAGCAACAAGGTAAAGGGCGCAACGCCAAGGATGGAACCCCAGATGACATATTTGCGGCCAAAATGGTCGCCCAAGGGGCCGCCGATATAGGTCCCGGCCGCCACCGCAAAAAGAAACAGGAACAGATATAGCTGCGAGGAGGCCACGGAGACATGGAATTTGGTCATCAGAAAAAAAGTGTAATAGCTGGAGATGCTGACCAGATAAACATATTTGGAAAAGACAAGGGCCACGAGAACGGCCAGGGCGCGAAAGACCGTCTTTCGCGAAAGTTGATGGCCGGCGTCGGCGGCATGGGCGCGCGCGCCACTTTTGAGTTCAGACAGGTGGTTGTGATACCAGCCGCCGACCTTGAAAAGCACGACGATGGCGGCGATGGCCAGCAGTGAGAACCAAATGATGCTGGATTGGCCGTTACGGGTAATGATGAGCGCGGCGAGCAGCGGCCCAATCGAACTGCCGGTGTTGCCGCCGACTTGAAAAAGAGATTGGGCAAACCCATGACGCCCACCGGAAGCCAGGCGGGCGAGCCGGGAGGATTCCGGATGGAAGATGGCCGAACCCACGCCCAGCAAGGCCACGGCGATGAGCAGCCAGGAATAGCGATCGGCGAATGCGAGCAGGATCACGCCCGCCAACGTGAGCATCATTCCGCCGGCGAGCGAATACGGCTTGGGCCTTTTATCGGTGTAAAAGCCGACGACCGGTTGCAGGAGCGAGGCGACGCATTGGAACGTAAAGGTGACCAGGCCGATCTGGGCGAAGCTCAGGTGCATCGACTCCTTGACCAGGGGATAGATCGCAGAGATCAACGACTGGATGGTGTCGTTCAACAAATGGCAAACGGTGATCGCCCACAAGATGGGAAGGACGACCTTCCCCGCTTGTTGGCGGGCGACGGAAACTGGATTTGGTTTACTGGACATATCAAACGGTAAAAATGAAGACAACAACACTGACGAACGAAACCACCGGTCAGTCGACCAGCCGCTTCATCAGATTGCCGTAGGCATCGATCCGGCGGTCGCGCAGAAACGGCCAGTGAGTGCGGGTGACGTCCACTTTGGCCAGATCAACGGGCACGATCAAAATCTCTTCTTTGTTCGTGGAAGCTTTGGCCAAAATTTCGCCTGAGGTGCCGGCGACAAAGCTTTGCCCCCAAAACTCAATGCCCTCCCCGCCCACGCCGGAAATCTTTTCCAGGCCCACGCGATTGGGTGTGGCGACATAGCAACTGTTGGCGACGGCGTGGCCGCGTTGGAGGATTTCCCACGCGCTGTGCTGGGTGGCGCCGTATTTTTTCTTTTCCGACGGATGCCAGCCGATGGCGGTCGGATAAAAAATGATTTGCGCGCCCTGGAGAGCCGTCAAGCGCGCGGCTTCGGGATACCATTGGTCCCAGCAAATAAGAACGCCGATCTTCCCATATTTCGTCTGCCACGCTTTGAATCCCAGGTCGCCGGGCGTGAAATAAAATTTTTCGTAGAAGAGCGGGTCATCGGGAATGTGCATTTTCCGATAGATCCCGAGCAGCGAGCCGTCGGCGTCGATCACCGCGGCGGTGTTGTGATAAACGCCCGCGGCGCGTCTCTCAAAGAGGGAAACGACGATGACCACCTTGTGCTTTTTCGCCAGCCTGCAAAAGGCGTCGGTGGTGGGCCCGGGAATTTTTTCGGCCAGCGAGAAATTTTTATGGTCTTCGCTCTGGCAAAAATATTGCGAGCGGAACAGTTCCTGGGTGCAGATGATCTGCGCGCCCTGGCGGGCAGCGCGTTCGGCCAGCGCGAGGGTCCTTTTCAGGTTCGCGTCGGGGCTGGCGGAAGCGGTGGATTGGAGGAGTCCAAGTTTGACCACCTGGGAGTCTGCGCGTTTCATTTTCCGGGCGGCTGGATGCGCATGGTGTGCTCCATCAAATCAGTCGCGCCGCGCACCGAGGTTGCAACGGGAACATCCTGGCCGAATAGTTCGCGCGTGAATTTGCCGAGCGTTTCATTGGTCGGGCCATAGCCCTTGTGGTAGATGTTGTATTCGAGGTCGTAGAGCAATTGGTCGGCGCTGCCGTAGCGTTGGGCGGGATCGCGCATCAGGCAACGCTGGAGAATATCGTTCAGCGGCCCGTCAATCCGCGGATCCATTTTCCGAAAATCGGGGATCTCCATGTTCAACACGCGCAGGCGCGATTCATCGGGCGTTTCCCCTTTGAAAATGTTCCGGCCCAGCAGCAGGCTTCCCAGCACGACCCCCACCGAAAACAAGTCGGACCGCTTGTCGGTGATCTGGAAGTCCGCCTGTTCGGGGCTCATATAATCGGCTTTGCCGGCAACGACCTCCCCTTCCTGGTCGGTCAAAAATCCGCGCGCCTTGGCGATGCCGAAGTCGGTCACTTTCACATCGCCCTCAAACGCGATCATGATGTTCTTAAAGCTGATGTCGCGATGGACGATGCCCAGCGGTTTGCCGTCCTTATCGGTCTTGGCATGCGCATAGGAGAGTCCGCGGGCAACGCGGCTGGTGATGAAGATCGCGAGTTCCCTGGGCAATTGGCGTTTTTTCTCGGTCAACTGGTGGGTGAACTGCTCAAGGTTCACGCCGCGGATCAATTCCATGCAGATGAAGCAGACGCCCTTGGCCTCGCCCAGATGATAGGTCTGCACGATGTTGGTATGGATCAAATCGGCGACGAGCTTGGCCTCGCCGACAAAATTCTCGATGAACATCTTTTGGCTGGCGAAATTCGGCCGGATAATCTTGATGGCAACGCGTTTGACAAAGTCGCGAGCACCGTGTTGTTCGGCCTCGAAAACTATGCCCATGCCGCCCTCAAAAATCTTGCGGACGATTTCGTAGCGAAAGTCACTCTGGATGGTGAACAGCGCCATATCCCAATGCCCAATGGTCAGGAATTGCCGGACGAAGTCAAGCCCCGCCCTTTCAAAACGCAGGGAATGTAAAAGATTTTGTGTTTTTTTACTTGCACGTTTGCGCTGAAATTCTTTAATTCTAAGCAAGTCACACGACTTTTAACCAAACATTAACAATTAACCAACCAACAGGAAGGACGGAAAGTTATGGCTAAAGCACTCTCTAAATCTCAATTGGCCGCTGCAGTCGCCGATAAGGCCGGAATCTCAAAGAAGCAGGCCGGCGAAATCCTCGAGCATATTGCCGCGCTCGCTTATAAGCACGCGAAAGACACATTCACGCTGCCCGGCATCGGCAAGCTCGTTCTGCGCAACCGCGCCGCGCGCATGGGCCGCAATCCCAAAACCGGAGAAACCATCTCCATACCGGCCAAGCGCGTCGTGAAATTCCGCGTCGCCAAGGCCGCCAAGGATGCGATCCTCGGCGCGAAGTAATCAGCGTTTTTTACTGATTAAGCGTCTTCCAAGGGCGCCCTGGATTCCAGGGCGCTCTTTTTATTTCTTTTTGCCGCGCCAAATCTTCCAATAATCCCCAATCCGCCGGCAAAAATACGCCGGTTCTTCGGCATAGAAACGTTCGCCAATCTTCAATGCCTCCGCGCGCAGCTCCATTTGCCGCAGGCCAATCAGTCTGCCCAGAACATCCGCATCCCCTGTCCCCTGGAATTTTTCCCGGGCAAATTCTGCGAGCATCACGAGGTCCTGGTCATCGCCCAGAAGTTCGCCCAATGTTTCCAGCTCATCCGTTGTCGCCTGTAATTCTTTCGGCCAGACACGACAGAGCAACCGTAGATGGTAGCCAAGGTCTTTTACCCGCTTGCGCCATTCGTGCAAATTCTCCGGGGAGACATCCTCATGGACCGTCCTAAGGGCTTCCTGGCCCCGGCGATAACTTCGGGTGAGGCCGGGCCTGATGGCCTTCCAACCTTTTGAACCGGTCTTCAGGCCAACGGCGTTCTTTTTCAATGCACGCAGGATTTTGCCGACCGAAGCCACGGAGCGGCCCTCCAGAAATTTTCTTTCCTCGTCGCGGCAATTTTTTTGCAGAGCCGCTTTGATCTTTGGAAATGGCCGCGCGGAAAGCCGGTGGCGAAAATGTTTAGCCAGATTTTCGAAGGCGATCAATTTCACCTGGGCATCGCGCATCGCTGTCAAACCTCCCGCGGCCGCGCGCAATGCCTTGTTGCTCCGTCGATAAATTTTGTTGCCGATCTCTCCGCGCATCAGGCGGAAAATTGCTCGCAGCTTCTTGATTTCCTTGCGAACGTTGTGGACGACCTTCAGGTGGTCGCCGCGCTTCAGGGTCTTCAGCGCATCGTCCACCCGTTCACGGCACATGCGCCGCATGGCTTTTGCGACGGGTTCGCGTTTTCTGAAATGAAACGGCATATCGCATCACACCTTACCCGTGGCTTTACGCCCAAACCAGCCTGGAATTTCAAAAGAGGCCAGGGAACCTACTTTTTCTTTTTCATCGGCACAAATCCGCGTAATCTGCGGGTGAAATGAAACCTCGCGTTCGCTTTGCCCCGTCGCCGACCGGTTATCTACATATCGGCGGCGCGCGCACCGCACTTTTCAACTGGCTTTACGCCCGCCACATGGGCGGCACCTTCGTCCTCCGCATCGAAGACACGGATACCGCCCGCAATTCACAGGAGGCCGTCGAGGTCATTCTTAACGGCCTGCGCTGGCTTGGTTTGGATTGGGATGAGGGACCGCTCACGGCGGATGCCACGGGCGCGAGCAAGGGCCAGTTTGCTCCTTATTTCCAATCCCAACGGAAGGAAAATTACCAGCGCCGCGTGGAGGCGCTCCTTTCCCGTGGCCTCGCTTATGAACATGAAGGCGCGATCAAATTCAAGATGCAGCGTGAACCGGTGGTCATCAAAGACCTGGTCGTGGGCGAAGTCGTCCGCAAATTGACCGACCGCGAGGAAGCGGACCCGGATTTCGTCATCCTGCGTTCGGACGGCCAGCCGGTATTCCATCTCGTCAATGTCATTGATGACCTGGAGATGGACATCACGCATGTCATTCGCGGCGAGGACCATCTGAGCAACACGGCCAAGCACATCGCGCTTTTCCAGGCTTTTGGCGTGCCTGCGCCGCACTACGCCCATATCCCGCTCATCTTGAACAAGGACGGCTCCAAGATGAGCAAGCGCGACCAGGGAGCATCTCTCACGAGTTATTTCGACGGGGGATTTTTACCCGAGGCGGTGGTGAATTACCTGTGTCTGCTCGGCTGGTCGCCCAAGGACAATCGCGAGAAATTGTCGCTCGCTGAAACCGTTGAACTCTTCGACCTGCCGCAGATCCTTCGGCACAATGCGCGCTTCGATTATGAAAAACTCCTCTGGCTGCAAGGCGAATATGCGCGCGAACTGAAGGACGATCGTTTTTACGAGCTGGCCGTCCATGCGTTTGCCAGGGCGGGAATGGATACGAACAGATTTCCACTCGCTTACGTCAAAGCGGCGCTCGATACCTGCAAGGGCAAATTCAAGACGTTCGGCGAGCTGCCCGCATACGCGGGGTTTTATTTTCGCGATGAAATCACCTGCCAGCCCGACGGGGCAAAGAAGGATTTTGTTCCCGAAAACAAGCCGCGCCTGCAAAAACTCCATGAAGCCTTCGCCAGGCTGGATCCATTCATCGCCGCGAATTTGGAAGCCGCGCTGAAATCCACCGCGGCTGAATTGGGCGTGAAAGCCGGCGTCTTGGTCCATCCCTGCCGCCTGTCTGTCACCGGAAATACATCGGGACCGAGCCTGTATCATTTGCTCGAAGTGTTGGGAAAAGAGAAATCGCTCGCGCGGATTGAACGGGCGCTCTCATGTTTTTGAGGATTGGGATGGAGTGAAAGTGGTGGCAGGACCCGGAATCGAACCGGGGACACAAGGATTTTCAGTCCTCTGCTCTACCAACTGAGCTATCCTGCCAGCACAAGCGGTTATTCAATCATCCGTCCGCCAAAATGGCAAGGTTATTTGCTGATGCCGCGCTCACTGGCACGGACAAACTGGACCAAATGCTTCACTTCCGGAAGCGGGGGCAACTTTTTTTCCACCTTGGTGATCGCATTGGAAACCGTCAGTCCTTCGCGGAACAAAATCTTGTAGGCCGATCGCAACGCGCTTTGCGCCGCCTCGGAAATGCCGTTCCGCTCCATGCCGGTCTTGTTGATAGTGCGGGTTTCGGCCGGGTTGCCGTCGGCCATCATGAAAGGCGGAACGTCCTGCACCACTTTCGAGCAACCGCCGATCATCGCCATTTTGCCGATGCGGCAAAATTGATGCACCGCCGCCAGTCCGCCGATCACTGCAAAATCCTCCACGACCACATGCCCCGCCAGCGTGGCGACATTCGACATGATGATCTTGCTGCCGAGCACGCAGTTATGCGCGATATGGCAATAGGCCAGGATGGTATTATGCGAACCGACGCGGGTGATCTCGCCGTCGCTGGTAGCGCTGTGGATGGTCACATATTCGCGGAAGGTATTGGCATCGCCGATCTCGGTGCGGGTGATGCCGCCCTTCCATTTCAGGTCCTGGGTCTTGAGGCCGATGCTCGCGAATGGAAAGATTTCATTCCCCTTTCCTAATTTTGTATGGCCGTCGATGACGACGTGCGAGTGCAGTTTGCATTTTTCACCGAGGGTCACATGTTCGCCGATGACGCAATAGGGCCCAATCTCGCACTGGGCGCCGATCTTTGCGCGGGGATGGATGATGGCCGTCGGATGGGCTGCGCTCATAGTGATTCGGAGCGGAGCATGAACGTGACCTCGGCTTCACTCACGATTTCGCCATCGACTTTGCAGGTGCCACGGGCCTTGCAAATTTTTCCGCGCGTCTTCATCAGTTCAACCTGCACCGTCAGGACGTCGCCCGGCAAAACCGGTTTGCGCCATTTCACATCTTCCGCCGACATAAAATAGGCCAGTTGCCGCCCTGTTTCAGCGTGTTTCATCATTAACAATCCGGCCGCCTGGGCCATGGCTTCAAGTTGCAGGACACCGGGCATGATGGGATGGCCGGGGAAATGACCCTGGAAATACGGCTCGTTGATGGTGACGTTTTTGATGGCTTCGATGCGCGTGTCTTCGAGCTTCGTGATGCAATCGATCATGAGCATCGGGTAACGATGGGGGAGCATTTGCATGACCTGCTCTGTGGTCATGAGGATCTTTTCGGGCGGAATCGGGAAGACATCCTTTTTCGTCTCGCTGTTGCCGTTGGCGGGCGGCGGACCGAACGCCTGCGCCGCGCGCAAGGGCTTGTTCATCTGCGCCGTGATGAGCCGCACAAATTCGCAATTGGCCGCGTGGCTTGGTTTGACGGCGATCAGGTGTCCCTGGATAGGCCGGCCCAATAACGCGAAATCTCCGACAATATCGAGCATCTTATGCCGGACAAATTCATCGGGATACCGCAACGGCTCCGTTGTCAACACCGCGTCATCGCGGATGACCACCGCATTTTCCAGGCTGCCGCCCTTGATCAGGTTGTGCTTGAAGAGATATTCAATCTCTTCGTAGAAACCAAAGGTACGCGCATGGGAAAGCTCTTTTTCCCACTTCGCGGGAGTGATTTCGGTGCTGTAATATTGCGTGAAGCGCCCGCGCTTATCGGCGCTGGTGCAGGTGATCTTCAGGTCGTCCGCGGGAAATAGCGTCATCAACGTCTCGCCCAGCTTCAATTCGATCGGTTCGGAGGGTTTGAACGTTTCGCATTTCTCGGGTTGCGCGGCGATGCCGGCGGCCCGGATGATTTTGCAAAATTCGCGCGAGCTGCCGTCGGCGATCGGCGGCTCATTGGCGTCCAATTCAACGATCGCATTATTCACTCCCAATCCCGCGAGCGCGGCCAGCACATGCTCAACCGTCTGGACTTTGACATTGCCCTTCGAAATCGTCGTGGAGCGGTTGGTTTCCGAGACATGCTCCACCCGCGCCTCGATCTCCGGCTTTCCATCAAGGTCCACGCGACGAAAACGCACGCCGGTGTTGGCCGGCGCCGGCAAAATCGTCATATTCACACGATTGCCGCTATGCAGACCGATGCCTGAAAAATTGGCCGGACGCTCTAAAGTTTGTTGGTTGAGCACAAGCAGATTAGACAAAACACGCGTCCGAATGGCAAGCGCCGTTCACTGGCCGGCGACAGGATTTCAGGTCAAGGAGGTGGGCCGGAATCGCGGAGGGGAGAGCCGGCCTGATAACATTTGAGCTGTGCCCGGAGAGCGGCAACGTTGGGATTGATCGTCAACGTTTCTTCCTCAAGCAATCGTGATCTCTTTATCCAAGTAAACGTCCTGGATGAGGTTCAACAATTTCACACCGTCCTTCATCGGGCGCTGGAACGCTTTGCGTCCGGAAATCAACCCCGTGCCGCCGGCGCGTTTGTTGATGACCGCCGTTTTCACCGCATCGGCGAAATCGTTCTTGCCGGATTCGCCGCCGGAATTGATGAGGCCCGCACGCCCCATGTAGCAATTCACGACCTGGTAGCGCGTCAGGTCGATCGGATGATCCGTCGTCAATTGCGAGTAAACCAATGGACTGGTCTTGCCAAAATTTTTGAGGGACAGGTAACCGCCGTTGTTCGACGGCTGCTTCTGCTTGATGATGTCCGCCTCAATCGTCACGCCCAGGTGATTGGCCTGGCCGGTGAGGTCCGCGGAAGTATGATAATCCTTGTCCGACTTGAACGCCGGATTGCGCAGGTAACACCACAACACCGTCGCCATGCCAAGTTCATGCGCGCGCGCAAACGCCTTGCTGGTCTCGATGATCTGGTGGTGGCTTTCCTCCGACCCGAAGTAGATCGTCGCGCCGACGGCGACTGCGCCCATATTCCATGCCTGTTCCACCTGCCCAAAATAGATCTGGTCGAAACTGTTCGGATAACTGAGCAGTTCGTTGTGGTTCAACTTCACGAGGAAGGGAATTCGGTGCGCATATTGGCGCGCCACGGCGCCGAGCACACCCAGCGTGGAGGCCACCGCATTGCAGCCGCCTTCGATGGCGAGCTTCACGATGTTGGCCGGATCAAAATATTCCGGGTTGGGCGCAAAGCTCGCGCCCGCGGAATGCTCGATGCCCTGGTCCACCGGCAGGATGGAAACGTAGCCGGTGCCGCCCAATCGACCGTGGCTGAAAATCGCCTGCAGGCTGCGAAGCGTCTGCGGGTTCCGATCCGTCGCCGTATAGATCCGGTCAACAAAATCCGGTCCCGGGAGGTGCAATTTCTCGCGCGAGACGGTTTTACATTCATGCTCGAGAAGGCCTTTGGCATTCTCACCCAATAATTGTTCAATTTCTTTGTTCATTGCCTGGTTCTCCTGTGTTTCTACCTGTTTGCGTCAAAACAGACATTAAATCAAACGGCCTATCACGCAAGCCTTGGATTATTCCTCATGACCTTTGCGCAAGCCAGCTTCATCAACGCGTCCGAACGTTTAGGCCGAAGCCACGTTGACATACCGGGATATTGAGGTATTGTGGAAAAAAAGCTTCAATTAATGGCTGTTGCAGCCATGCGTGGGGTTGGATGCAGCAGCACGAACAATGGGGAGAACATGATATGAAAAAATTATTGCCATTGATTGCCGTTCTTGCACTGGTTGCGACCGGTTGCCAGAGCGGGGCCAATTCCGGCTCTTCATCTCAAAGCCCGACGAACACTATTCCTGTTACTGGGAATACCACGGCGCCGATGCCTGCGATGACTCCGGCGAATCCTTCGCCAAACGGCGCACCGGTGCCATAAAGCCGTTGAACGAAAGGATAACGGAGGGCATTCAGTGTTCAACGCCGAAGAAATGGCGCGAACTCCCGCCAGGGGGTGTCCGGCGTGAATTGTTGAACCTTTCGTCTCCAACTATGGCGCGGCGGTTTTGATTTCAAGTGCCGGCGAATTGCGGATCTCCAGGCCGGAAACATTTTCAAATTTTGCGGGGGCCACTCCGTCCGCGACCTGTGGCCTGAAATTGTCGATCTGCAACCCGTTCACATCCGAACAGATCATCGCCGGGCGCATATCATTCGTTTCGAAACTGGTGGTGATGTTGGCCAATTCCAAATTCCGCGCGTGGCGGACAAAAACGCCATAAGCGGGCAGGATACCGATCTTGGACGGCTCAGGATAACCGGTGCCCAGTTCCTTTGGCATGCGTAAAGCGTCATTGGTCGTACCTCCGCCGTTGCTGATGAGCCGGATGTTCTCCAGCCGCACATTTTGGACGGGCAATTCCGGGAGGCCGCAGACCTGGATGCCGCTCATCCTGCCGACGCCATCGGCGATTACGTTGGAGATCAAAATATTTCGCAGCTGGCTGGTCGTGGTCAGGCCGGGAGTCCGGTCACGTTTGCCGGTAGTGAGGTAGATCGCGTAGTCGATAACGTTCCTCATGGTAAGATTATTGACGGTGATGTCCTCCAGCGTGGCACCGTCCACCTCCTCCAGGGCAAAGCCACGACAATCGTCGAACGTGCAATTGGCGACGGTGCAATTGCGGAAACCGCAACTGGCCTCGGTCCCAAACTTGATCCGTCCCGTCCCGTTCGTCGTCGGCACCATCGTGCCATCAAGCAGCGTGCCCTCCTGGAAGCCGGAAACTTCGCAGTTCACGATCGCTAAATTTTCGGTGACAAACGGCCGGCCAAGCGCGTAACTGGCTTTGGGGCAGATGCCATCGTCACGCGGTGAATTGACGCGGCAATTGGAAATCATCGCGTTCTTGCAACAATCGATGTCCATCCCATCGCGGTCGGTATCGATGGTCACATTATCGATGGTCATGTTCTGGCAACCGGTGGTGATGATGGCAAAATGTCCGCCATGATAGATGGTGATATCGCGGATAAGAAGATTGCGGCAAAGTTTGAGGGCGATGGCTTTATTGCCCAGATGCTGGGGCCAGGTATGAGGACCGGAGGGAAAGTTCGTGGCGGGTTCGGCATCAACCGCCTGGTCCATTTTGTTTTCGATTCCGTCCGAGCGGACGAGGCCGCCGCCGTTGATCATCCCGTTGCCGGTAATGAAGACATTGGTCAGGTTTTCACCCCAGATGAGGCTGTTATGAAAATAAGTATGCCCGCCGTCCTGATAGGCCGGCCCGGTGAAATCCTCTTCGGCGTCATAAGCCTTTAACTCTTGCGGCGCACCCAGGATTGTCGCCCCCGTGTCAATCACCAGATGGATATTACTCTGCAGATGGATCGAGCCGCATAAATATGTTCCCGCCGGAACCAGGACGGTGCCTCCTCCCGCCGCCGCGGCTTTGGCGATGGCCTTATTGATTGCCGGGCTGTCCAAATGTTTTCCGTTGCCGACCGCGCCGAAGCGGCGAACATCATAAACATTATCCAATGGGCGCGCGTGGAGAGCGCTGGTTGCCACGAGGCAGAATAACAAAGTTAAAATATTTTTCATGAGGTGATACACATCAACAGTTATAACCGGGGCGTTGCAAGCAGAATGTCATTGGCAAATTTGCAGATCACAGTTGATAAATTGCATGGTCATGCAGTGCGGTCTTTGTCTTCCAACCGCTGCCACATGGCGCCATAAAGGGCGATCAGCAGGAAACACACGAGCGGCACCACGAAGCCGGCGCGCATCGATTGCATGTCCGCAATATGGCCCATGAACGGCGCGGCGATCGCCCCGCCCACGATGGACATGACGATGAGCGACGAGCCAAATTTGGTGTAGTCGCCCAATCCACGGATGCCCAGCGCAAAGATGGTCGGATACATGACGGACATGAAAAAGAACGTGCCGAACATGGCATACAGGCCCGGGGCGCCGCCGCCCATGCACACCGCCGCCAGGACGACGTTGATGCCCGCGTAGGCCGCCAACACCCCCTGCGGTTTGAACTGGCTGATCACGATGCTGCCGCAAAAACGGCCAAACGTGAACAGGCCGAAGCCGATGGATCCCAGCCAGAAAGAGGCTTGTTTGGCCGTCACCCCGGGGTCGTTTTCGATGATGTAATTCACACAGAAACTGAAAATGCCCGTCTGCGCCGCGACGTAAAGAAATTGCGCGCCGATGCCCAGCGTAAAATGTTTGCGCCGGAACAAATCCCAGTTTTTGGAGACCAGGACGAACGAGGCAACATAAGCGGCCACCAGCAACCCATATTTTACGGGTTGGAATAACGACGGAGGCATATTCAGCATCGCCCAAACCAATCCCAAAATCGGAGAGATAAAGAAATACAGCAGCCCCCAAACAATCATCAATACGATGCCGATGACAACAAGCTGATCAAGGGAAGGCTTGAGGCGGGTTTTCTCCTCCCCGGATTTCCGGCTTTCATCTTCGGCGTGCAAATCCGGCACTTTCGAGACGATGAAGATGACGAGCAGGATGGCGACAAAAATGCCGATGCCCAGGTAGGGAGTGGCCAGGCTGGAATTGGCGTTCGTGCCTGTGCCGCCGGAGAAAACAAATTGGCCCCCGACAATCGGACCGAGGATCCAGCCTCCTCCGTTGAGGGTTTGGGCGATATTGATGCGCGTCGCCCCGCTTTCCGGATGCCCGAGCACGGTCGTGTAGGGATTGGCAATGGTTTCCAAACAGGTCATCCCTGACGCGATAACGAACAAGCCCAGCAGGAATGCCCAGTATTCACCTATGTTGACGGCTGGAATAAACCAGAAAGCGCCACCGGCGATCAAAGCCAGGCCGATGAGGATGCCGCCTTTGTAGCCAAATCTCCTCGCCAACAAGCCGGAGGGGATGGCCATAAAAAAGTATCCCATGTAATTGGCGAACTGCACCAGGCCTGATTGTTGCTTGTTGATGTGCAAAGAGTCCTGAAAATGTTTGTTCAGGATATCAATCATCCCGTTGCAAAAACCCCAAAGCAGAAACAGGGTGGTCACGAGGATGAACGTCGCCAGCATGTTACGCCCATCAGGCAACCGGAACAGGCCGCCTTTGCCTGGTGAAGAAGCATCTGTTTTTGTGGAGGCAGTCGTCGGATTGGTGATCATTTGGGCGTCACTCCTTTCTTAAGCAGGATATTTCCATACTTGGCGGTTTCACCGGTCATGACCACGGCAAAAGCGCCGCGCGTACGCTCGTAGAATGCAAAACGATCGACCCGCTCCGGAGTTTTTGCCCCGGGTGCATGACGACGGACCGCTTTCATATAAGAAACTTCCACGGCAGGATCCAAACGGTCGCCGCTCACCGCCGCCATCATCACCAACGGCGTCGCATACGAATCCAGTTCAAACAACGGCAGGATGCCGGCCAGGAGTTCCACGATGCGAACCCCATCGGCCCGCAGCACCCGCGCATTCATGGAATGCCCGGGAAAGTGTGCATCGGCCAGGATGATTTCGTCCCCGTGTCCCATCTCGGCGAGGGTCTTCAACAATTCCGGGCTGAGACAGGGTGCAATACCTTTTAGCATAATTTGATCGGGTTGATTTCCATGATTGTTAAAACAATAGAGGGGATAAGCAAACCGATTTCATCAAAATCCTTTCGTATCTTTGTACTAGTAATCCTATTTTCAAAACCAAATTGAGTTTGAAAGATGATCAGATTCTCCGATCCGAAAAATTAATAGGGTTTCTCCACTCCTATTAATACATCACCCCCCTTTTTTACGAAAATACAGCGAAACCTGCCATAATTGAGATGAACAAAATGCGCCTCGGATAAACATCCGATAGACCCTTTCAAACCATTAAGGTTGAATGGGCTTACTGACCCATGCGCGCACAAAATCTTCTCCTTCTTGCGCCTCCTGGTCATGGTATATTATGCACATCATTAATCTTTTGCGAAGAATCTCATTGCGCGTTATGCAAATGACTGGAAAGCCCGGCCCGGCCCGAATCCTGATCCGCACCGCCACGCGGGCATTGGTGTGGATTGTCATCCTCACTGCAACCGTCCCTGCCTTCGCCGCCAATGGCACCGATACCTGGACGGGGAATGCCGGTGATAACAATTGGGCCACTGCCGGAAACTGGACAGGCGTCAATGCTCCGCCGATCGCCGGCGACTCACCGGCATTTGGTGCGCAAGGCAACGGAAGTTTGATGCTCAACAATAATATCACCGCCGCCACTTCCTTTGCCGGGTTGTCTTTCATTACCGGCGCGCCTTCTTTCATCCTCACTGGCAACTCAATCACCATTACCGCCGGATTCACCGATCTTTCGACAAATCCTGAAACAGTCAACCTGCCGGTCATTCTCAACAGCTCACATTCAGTCAATGTCATCACCGGCGGCACATTGAACATCGGCGGCGTCATTTCCGGATCCTCGGTCGGAATCAGCAAAACGGGTAATGGAACAGCCGTCCTGGATGGATCGGCAGTGAACACCTATACCGGTACCACTACTGCCAGCGTCGGCCTGTTAGTGGAAAATTTTGCGAACATTGGCGCAACCGCCAACCTGATCAGCAGCAGTTCACCGCTGGCTTTTGGCGGCGGAATCCTGCAGATCGAGGGCAACCCTTCCTCCGCCAGCAGCCAGGCATTTAGCGGAACGACTCTCAGCGCCGGTGGCGCCTCCACCCTTACCGCCGGCCCGAGTGGCGGCCCAAACCCAACTATCGCACTCGGCGCCTTCACCGCATCTGGCGGCGTTCTTGCGATCAATGGTCCGGCTTATAGCAGTGCGCCGACAACGACTTCCGGGCAAACCGGTTCGGCGGGTAATGGCAACAGCACGGGTCTCCAGGCGGCCACGGCAACCCTCACGACGACCAGTGGAACAGCAAACACGGCTTTCCAGAGCACTACCAGCGGCGCGGAGGATTATTACTGTTATGGCACGGTCGGTCTGTATGACTTTGCGGCGGTCTCGGGGAGCAGCCCGTTCACGATCACCGGCCTTTCACAGATCAGTTCCACCACGAGCGGATTGGGAACGGCTGGCGACGGCAGTTATTATCTCGCCACTACGGCGTTTGACGTTAACAATGCGGTGGCTCAAACTCACTTCGATGATATCGCGGGTAATTTTACCCCTTCGCCCAACACAACCAGTTTAGGCGGCCTCCGTTTCAACTACAACGGTGCCCTGACCCTCTCGCTGCCCAGTGGATCCACTTACACGTTTGGCGCCATTCTTGTCACTCCGAATGTGGGCGCCAACAACGACTCCATTTCAGGTTCTGCCTTCGTTGAGCCGGGGTGGCGCAGTAGTAGTAACTCGGGAGAGCTGGCTATTTATCAAAATAATACCAATGGCTTTTTGATTTTGAATAATCCCCTTGCCGATGGCAAAACGGCGGGTGGCGGCTGGTTACAGTCTGGCGCGGGAACTGTGGTCTATTCCGCCGTCAACACGTTCACAGGCACTCTTAACCTGGATGGCGGGGTATCAGAAATCACTGCCGATTCCGGCCTGGGCGCAGTGGGCACCGGCGCAACGGTGAACATGAACGGCGGCACCATCCTCGGCAACGCCACCTTTACCCTGGATAACTCGGGTTCGAACAAGCGGGGCATCTCCCTCGGCAACAACGGCGGCAGCCTGGCCGCGGTGAGTGGCGATACGATGACTGTGGATGGCGTCATCAGCGGTTCAACGCCGTTGACCATTGGAATCCCGGCGTCTAATTCGAATGGTAATATTGCAGGACAAGTGACCGGCACGGGTTCCGGCACGGCGAACGCATCGGTCCTGGCCACGGGCACCGTGGCGTTGACTGGAGCGAACACTTTCACGGGCGGCACTGTCCTTGATGGCGGTATCTTGAAATTCGCTTCCGGAGGCCTGGGGAGCGGCGGGATCAATTTCAACGGCGGCACACTCCAGTGGGCTTCCGGCACAACCAATGATATTTCGTCCCAAACGGTCACGATTAATTCAGCGGGCGGCGTACTGGATATGAACGGCAACACGGTGACCCTGGCCAATCCGATCGGCAATGGTGGCAGCGGTGGATTGACGGTGGAGGGCTCGGCAGCGGGCAGTGTGCTGAACCTGAAGGGTTCCAGCACCTACACGGGTGGCACAACGGTGGCGAGCGGCACCTTGAACGCAAACAATACCACCGGCTCGGCCACCGGGACTAACACGGTGACCATTCTCAGCGGCGCATCGCTGGGCGGCAGTGGCACCATCACCGGAAGTGTGACGTGGCAATCGGGCGCGTTGGGCTCCTTCACCATCGGTTCACAACTTACCGCAAACACGGTTACGTTGAACAACAATTCCATGGTTGTGAATGTTCCCGGCAGCACACCGCTTCAACCCGGCGCCTATACTCTCATGACTTACGATGCCGGCAGCAGCACGGGCTCATTCAATACCAGCGCTCCCACTTACACCGGCGCGGGAGTTGCCCCGGGCACCTCCTCAACCATCACCACCAGCGGCGGTATTGTGACTCTTACTGTCACGTCAATCGCCGGCATCAATCGCACCTGGATAGGCGACGGCTCGCTCAATAATTGGGACGATACCACCACCAATTGGTACGATGGTTATAGTTTGATAACCTACAGCGATGGCGACCTGGTGACTTTCGATGATACCGGCTCCGATAACCCTGCCATCAATTTGACCGCCACTCTCCAACCCGGCTCACTCCTTGTGAACGCCGTCCAGAATTATACCTTCGGTGGTCCCGGCCAAATTTCCGGCGCCACTGCTTTGATCAAAACCAACACCGGCGCTTTGACCCTCCTTACCGCGAACAGTTATACCGGCGTCACTATCATCGGCCAGGGAACCTTGCAATTGGGCAACGGCACTGTCTCCGGATCGGTGGGCACCAACAACATCACCGACCTCGGCTCATTTGTTCTGGATCTGCCGGGCAACAATACCCTCGGGAATGTCATCAGCGGTTCGGGCAGCTTCACGCAGGCCGGCTCGGGTGTGCAAACGTTGTCAGTCAGCAATTCCTACACGGGCGGCACCACCATTAGTGCCGGCACGTTGCAACTTTCCTCCAGTGGATGGTTCGGCAGTGGCAACATCACCAACAACGGCACTTTAATTTTCAATAAATCAGCAAACTCAGCCGTCAGCGCGCCTATCAGCGGAAGCGGCGCAGTGTCCTTGACCGGCAGCGGCACCGTCACGTTGTCCGGCAACAACACTTATAGCAATGGCACCACTATCAGTGCCGGAAACCTGCTGTTGAACAGTTCCCCCGGTAGTGGACCTGTAGTCGTGAACAGCGGCGGCACTCTCAGCGGTGGTGGAACCATCGCGAATACGGTCACGATCAACAGTGGTGGCACGCTCAGCAGTGCTGCAACCATCGCCGGCGCAGTCACCATCAATAGTGGCGGCACGCTTTCCCCCGGAAATCCCGTAGGCACCTTGACCATCAATAACAATCTCACCGTCAACTCCGGCGCGACCATGAACCTGACCCTGGGCACAAGCAGTGACAAGGTAGCGGTCAGTGGCAATTTGAATTTGAGCGGCACCTTGAAAATCGCTGCCGGCAGCGGTTTCACCACTACCACCTATACTCTGTTCACCTACACCGGCACGCTGAACCTCGGCAGCATCACGCTCAACCTGCCTGCGAGCACTTTGGCGACCATTGATACCAACACCCCGGGACAGGTGAACCTGGACGTGCAAACGTTGAGTTCCACCATTCCCGCCTTCCCCGGCGCGCTGGGCTTTGGTGAATATGCATCCGGCGCGCGCTTTGGCGGCTCTGTCTATTATGTAAGTAATACCAATGACAGTGGCGCTGGTTCGTTCCGCGACGCAGTTAGCCAGCCGAACCGCTACGTCCTTTTCAATGTCGGCGGCACCATCACCCTGGCCAGCGCGGTTTCTTGCTCCAGCAGCCTCTATATCGCGGGCCAGACCGCGCCCGGCGGCATCGCTATCATCGGCCATGAAGTTTCCTTCAGCGTCAGGAGCAACTGCATCGTGCGTTACCTCCGTATCCGCCCCGGCAGCATCGCCAGTTCCACCGAAGATGCCATCAATATGGGCGATGCCACCAACATGATGTTTGACCACCTGTCCCTGGAATTTGCGCCTTACGATACAATCGATGCCACCGGCAATTACACCGGCGGCAACCAGATCACCATGCAAAACTGCATCCTGGCCGATCCCATTGGCCAGCAGTTCAACGCCCATACCGAGGCGCTCAACAACACTTTCTCATGGTTCTACAATATCTTTTCCAGTGGACACAACCGCAATCCGCTCGCCAAGGTCAACACTGTTTACATCAATAACGTCGTTTATAATTTTGAGCTTGGTTACACCACGGCCGATACCAGCGGCCATTTCATGCATGATATCGTCAATAACTACTTTATCTGCGGCCCGGCAACGACTACCCCCAGCGACGCCTTCTTCCAATTCGACGATAACCAGCAAGTCTATTGCTCCGGCAATCTCCTGGACACCGCAGAAAACGGCACGCTCGGTGGGAGCACCGTTGGTCCCGTACCCAGTGACGATTCGGTTGCCTTAAATTCGCCCTGGTCTTCCGTTACCACCAACACACCTGCTTTTTCGCCTGCGACGGCTTATCGTTACGACGTCTCCATGGCCGGAGCGTCTCCTGTCGACCAGGTGGACCAACTGGTCTTCAATGATGTGATGTCGCTCGGCACCCAGGGCGCAGGCACCGGATTGTGGACGACCCAAACTGCCACCGGCCTGGGCAACAACGGCTACGGCGTCATTACTCCTGGCGTCGCGCCGGTCGATTCAGATGGCGATGGCATTCCCGATTACTACGAGGAAGCCACGGGATCAAATCCCAACGTGGCTGACAGCCTCACTCCCGGCGTCGGCGGCTATACGAAACTGGACAATTATCTGAACTGGCTTGCCACGCCCCATGCCGTCACGACCACCAGCACCCCCACCAATATAGATTTATGGCAGTACACCACCGGCTTCACCAACGACAACCCGGTTTATTCCCTCAGCTCTCCGGGCAATGGAACGGTGACGCTCAGCAGCGGCCACATCGTGAATTTTACACCGAACCTGAACTTCACCGGCCTTGGCAGCTTTCAATTTGCCGTCCAGGATAGCGACGGCACCGCCGTGACCAATACTGTCACGATCTGCGTGACCCCGTATGGCGCCGTGACAAATAGTATCACCCCGGCCTTCAACCCCGTTTCGGCTCCCTCACCCGGCAACATCAACGGGATCGTCTTCACCGGGACGGGCGGCATCAGTAATGGAAACTATATCCTTCTCGGCTCAACCAACCTGGCGACACCGCTCGCCAACTGGACGCCGCTGGCCACCAATGAGTTCGACGTCAACGGCAATTTCGATTTCACGAATCCGGTGAATGCTTCCGGGGCGCAGGAGTATTACATCCTGGAATTGCCGTAAGCCGATAACAGTTCGGTTGGTTGAACGCACACCCCTGCCGGGATTTGCTTTTATTTCAACTGCAACCGGTAGAAGGATTGTTGTGAGGTTGGATCGATAATGTTGGTGACGGTGAAGTTGCCGCTGCCATCAAACTGGTTGGTCAACACCGGCACCCATACCGGCGACACCAGGTTCGTCGCCGCCAAAACATAGAACGGCCAATTGGCGGTCCCGCCGGTCCCGCTCACCACCAAATTCCCTCCCGAAAGATTCACCGCCCCAATCGTTGGCGTACTCAACGCCACCACCGATAGTGTCCCCGAAACATTCAGCATACTGGTATTCCATTCCAATCCCGTTGATAGCGTGGGCAGGATATAATTCGTGAAGGCTCCCGTATAATTAGCGCCAACATTAAACAGTTTGAAAGTATCTCCTCCGGCAAAGGCGGTGGCATTGGCATTGGTCACATTGAGTGTGCCACCCAGGAACCATGACCCCATGACTTTCACGGCATTGTTGGTCAGCGGCGAATGCTGGACTTGCATAAAGGTAGTGCTGCCGTTCTCGAGGGTGAGGCTATTGGTTATCGTCAAGGTGCCCAGAGGATTGCCCGGAACGAGAGTGCCGCCCGAATTGACGGTGACTGCCCCGGCAATGATCCCCTGCCCCATGAGAGTACCGCCGGAGTTGACGGTGACTGCGCCCAAACCCGTTCCACTTCCTTTGGGATTGCTCACCAGTAATGTCCCCCCATTGATCGTCGTGCCCGCACTGTAACCATTCGCATTCGTAAGAGTCAAAATACCTGAGCCGGTCTTGATGACCGCCACGGTACCGACGGTGCCGTTGGTGATAATGCCGTCGAATTCAGTGTTGGCGTTGGCTCCGCCAATGGTATAGGTCATATTTTGTCCACTGCTGCTGTTATCTCCCTGCAATTGTGTATGCGGTCCGCCCATCAATCCGCCCAGCGCAATGGCCGTTGTGGACGTATTGCGCACATTGGCGAAGGTAGTGTTGGTGTTCAGGTTGAAGATGGCATTTCCATCTCCCGCAGTGCCATTAAAGCGCAGGGTCATCGAGGCACTGCCCAGGACCAGTGTGCCGGAGCCGGTCATCGAGCCGGTGAGGTCGAAAACGTCGCTGCCGGTGCTGACAAACAAGGTCAATGTTCCCGCGTCATTCAAAGTGGCGATACCGGTGCCGCTGTTGCCATTGCCAGTGATGGAGTTGGTGCCGTTAACCAAAACATTGGGCAGTGAATTGGCAGTAGGTACGAGGACGTTGCCAGTGCCGTTCAGTGTGACCGTTCCGCTGGCCGGAATGGTTGTCGCACTCGAGAATGTCAGGAGCCCGGCGTTTTCGGTGGTGCCCCCGGTGTAAGTATTCGTTCCACTCAAGTAGGTATTGCCCGTCAAATTGACGCTCCCACTGCTGATGTTGCCGGACAATGTGAGGGTGTTGGCGGTGGTATTGGAAACGAGCAACGTTCCATTGATGGTGATCGGCGCGGAAATGGTATCGCCAAGGCTGGTGGAGAGCTCAAGGAGTGTCGCCGGCGAAGGAGAATCATTGAACGCGAGCGATCCGCCGGCGGGTGCGATCGTGTAAAGACCGCCGGCAGAACCGAGGGACAATGAACCGACGACCACGGTCTGGTTCAAGTCGATGGTTTGGTTTCCAGAAATGGCCGAGTTGACCACGGCAATGGCCTGGGCACCGTTCGGAAAGACTGCGTCATTCAGCCAATTTGAATCGGCATTCCAGTTTTGCGCCGTTCCCGTGATGGTATTGGTCCAATAGATTGCCGCACCGGCGGTGGCGGACGGAGTTACAGCAGTCTGAGTTGACACCGGGCTTTGTCCGTAAGGCCCCTCGGAATAGATCACATAATAATATGTGGTGTTATCGACCAGTTTGCTGTTCACGAAACTCGTAGCGTTGGTGATCAGGATCGTGGTGTAAGGTCCGCCACTGGTGGTGGAGCTTTGCAAAACATAGTTCGTAGACTCAGGAGTCGCGTTCCAGCTCAACGATACCTGCCCGTCGCCGGGAATAGCGGTCAGTCCCGGTGCCACAACCTGTCCCAGGACCGTAAAGGTGGCATTGGTCGAAACCCCTGCTGCGTTGACTGCTGCCACTTCGTAATAATAACTATGATTGGTAGTCACGCCTGAATCCAAATAAGTCGTTTCAGTGATACTCATCAAATAATTGAAAGGCCCGGCAGGACCTGTTGACCGCCAGACGATGTAACCCACCGCGCCGGAAACGGGAGACCAATTCAAAACAATGTTCGTATTCGCACTTCCTGAAAAACTTCCCGTGAGAGAACCCGGCGCACTGGCGGGAGGCGAGGGCAAGGGGACGGCGATGGCCGAGGCGGAATTGGCGCTCGTTCCACCCGCACTCGTCGCGCTCACCGAATAACTATAGATGCTTCCATCCGTCGGCGACGTGTCCGTGTAACTCGTGCCCGTGTTCGTGTTATCCAAAACAATCGTGTTCAAGATATTAGACGCTCCCCCTCCATTATCATACAGCGTCGATCGATAGATCGTATAAAAATTCGCGCCCGCGGACGCACTCCAGTTAAGCACCACGCTCTGGTGCGTGGCGCTGCTCACCGTCAACCCGCCCGGAGCAGCAGGAACACTCGTCGAGATGCCCGGGGATGGAGTGATCGCCGAACTTTGCGATGAATTGGCGCTGTTGCCGGTGGGATTGACCGATTGCACCACATAATAATAAGTCGTGCCGTTGAGGGCGTTGGTGTCGACGTAAGTCGCATTGTCGGTGCCACTGCCGCAAACCGGGCCGGTGACTCCGCTGGCGACCAGGGAATAGCCGCTCCCGGAGGTGGTCGTGCTGTAGATGTTATAGCTGGTGGCTCCCGGCGTCACCGGCCAGCAGACCAGATTGCAATTGTTCCCGGCATATGCCGAAACACTGGCGGGCGCAGGAGGCACATATCCCGTCAATTCCAACCGCAGGTAATCGTACATGGCGTGGTTGGCAAAATAACTGCCACCGACCTGGCGCAAGGAAATGGTGATGGTATTGGCGCCCGAATGCAGTAGCGAGGCTGGAAAGGTGATGCGTTCGTCGGAATGCACACTGTTGATGCCTTCGCGAATGGTCGTGTCGCTTTCATACCCCGAGCCCTGGTAAGCCGGCAAGTAGCCGGTCGATGGAAGCGAGTTGGGTGTGGCAGTAACACCATTGGCGCCGCTGACGAGACTGCTGCCATTCACAGAAAGTTCTAGCGCCCCCTGATAATCTGAAGCAGTCGCGAGATAGAGCGACGCCGTGGCTCCGTTCGCCGGCGCGGTGGCAAGATTAAACGTGATGGTGGAACTGGAGTTGTTATAGGCTCCAGCACTGCTGACGACGGGAGGCTGCACAAAATTCCAGTCGGTACTCCAGCGGCTTTGGCCGACGATATAATCCGGGCCGTTGGGAAAATCGAATGGATATTCAAGAAATTTGGTCCAGATCGGCATCGGATCGGTGGGCCCCGGCCCGATGTCGCCCACCCAATAATCCTCTCCGTGCCGGAATTTCGCCCCGGTGCGGTCCGGGTAACCGATCTCAAAAACGGTCGGCCCCACGCGGGTGGGTGTCCAGGTCACGGTCCCCAAACTGTTCGTGGCGCCGCCCGTCACGGTGACGCTGAATGGAGAAGAGGGAATATCCATGGTATTCGGCGGTTCGCCGCCGGTCAAAGCCTGGGATTGGAAGGTGCCCGCCGCGCTGGGACCAAAGGCATACAATGTATAATTGGCGCCGGCAACGACATTGGAAATGGTAAAATTGCCATTGGTATCGGTTCTCGTCCAAAACTGATACGTCTTCATCCATTGCTGAAAATCATAAACACCAACCGAAGTCGGCGGCTGCTGCACCACCCCTACCCATAAGTCGGCGGGCGAGGCATTGGGATTATCAATGTCATTGATGGCCATTTGCCCGGTGATGAAGCCACGCTGCGACGCAGAAGCGTAATTGGTGTTCCCGAACCAGGAATAAGGCCAGGCAGTCGCCTCCGCCGCGGCCTGGGCCAGGGCGTCATTGTAAAGCGCCTGCGCCGCCTGATTGGTGGCGGTGATGGTATTGGTGATGTTGTTGCAATAAATGAAATAAGGCCCGTAAACCTTCGTCCAAATCTCTCCGTTGGTCCAATTACAATCAGTCTCTCCGCTGCCATAATGGCTGGTTTCGTAATAGTTGAGGATCGTGGTCCCGATATGCGACATCAGATCGCGCTTCATCGGCCCGTCGCTGTAATACTCGGCGCTGGCGGAAATATTCCAGAGGCCGACGTTGTAGCCGCCGGTGCCGACGCTGCTCCAGCCCCAGACCCGTTGCACGCCAAAATCCGCGCTGTATTTGTATTTGTCCTCGTAATGCCCCTCATAGATGCCGTTGGTCCAGAGGTAACATTCCACGGGCGCACCCAGCACACCCACGGACCCGGCCGTGGGCTGCACTTCCATCAATTTATTGCGCGCGGCATCAACGCTCATCCAGTTGAAAATGGCTCCGGCATAAATGTTGTCCCGCGTCTCCCCCATGCTCATCGGCCCATCCTGGGTCCGATGGCCCATAACGGTGGTAACATAAAAACCCGTGGAACCGCTCAACATCGAGAAATGGATATCCATGATCCCGTTCGTGGAGGAAGTGCTTAAAAGATCGATCTCGCCGTAATTCGCGGTGTTGGACACAACGGAATAGGTGAAGGTCCCGCTGCCAAAGCCGCCGGTTTCCCAATAGAGCTGTCCGCCATTATCACCTCCCGAAAGCAGATTCATCGTTTGAGTGCCGCCGCCGTTGTTGTAAGTGTAATTGATCTGGTTGATGACCGCACCAGAGGTGCTGCAAACGATGGAAACGATGCCGTTGGCCATGGTTACCGTGCCGTTTCCATTATTTACGATTGTGACAGCCGCCCCGGGACCAGTGCCGCCGCCGGGGATATTGCCAAAAGCGCAAAAGGCAGCACCCAGACATGCGAACGCAACTATCAGTCTATTAACCAGTGACGCCATAAAAAATGCTGATGGATTTCATTGCTTAAGATAGCTCATTGGATGCTTGCGGGCTATCGCCAGTTCTTGTTATCCGCTCATCAGATAAAAACGCACCAGTCTCCTGACTGGTGCGTTCTTATATCTATATTTTCGCGACAACCTTATGGCGTGTTCGTATAGACCAAACGATAGAACACACTGCCGTTCGTCGGATTCAGCGGCACAATGACCTGATTGGTAGTCGTTGAAGCGGCCACATCGTACCAGATGCTGGTGAGACCTACGCTCAGCGCATTGGTCTGTGATTGCAATGTCCAGCCGGTATGATCGGCAGGCCACGACAATGTCAGGTTGCCCGAGCTGACAGAGTACACAATGTTCGTCGGATTGGGATTCACCGGGTTGGCCGGAGGATTCCCGCCGCTGACCAGCGTAATGGATCCGCTCGTTGCCAGATTCGTTTGCCAAACATAGCCGGCAGGCAAGGTCAATGAGGCAAAGCCGGAGACCCCATGATTGAACAACGTGTAGGTGACGCCATTAGTGAGGATCGGTCCGCTATTGGTCACCACGAGCGTGGCCGTAGGATTGATGGTGAAGGCGTGTGCGGTCAGCTCGCTGCTACCCGCCGTCGCGTTGGTATTATTAAGATTCATCACAATGGCGCCTGACAGGATGGCGTTGCTGGTGACATTGAACGTGCCGGTCGGCAGACCCACATTAAAGGTTGAAGTGGAATCAGCCTGCAGGATGCCTTTGAGGGTTCCTATGCCGGCCAGAGTATTTGTCCCTACTTCGAATATGCTGTTGGTGATAAACAACTGGTTGGTCAACGTGACACCATCCGAATCAAATTCATTGCTGAGGATGGACATCGAGGAGGCATCCAACACCGCCGAGGATGATGCGAGGGTAACGACTGCGGAATTGGTGAGATTATCCGGTCCGACAATCGCAAAGGTTCCGTTGCTGATAGTGGTATTGCCGATGTAGAGGATAAACTGATTGGTAGCATATCCAACCCAGGTCGTGGGAAATAAGGGGTTGCTATCATCCGTATTTGTCCCATAAATGGTGCCTCCATCCAGGGTAAACGTGTCGGCGCCGACTTTGACGATGTTAACATTGGTCCCGATGCCAGCGTCACTGATAAATCCACTAAAGGCGCAGTCGATGCCTTTGCTGCCGATCATATAAGTGGAATTACCGGCGTTTCCAGCCGCGCCACTCAGTGTTCCAGAACCGATCAAAGCACCCAGATAGACTCCTATCGTAGTTCCGTTACGAGTTTCAATCGTTCCTTCATCATCAAAAGTGGTATTAGGACCGCCATTGGTTGATAGTGCCACGGCAGAAAACCGGATGGCACTTCCGTTGGTGACATAAACCGTTCCCAAGAAGTTAGCGAACTGTTCCGTACTGGCCGCGGATATCGACAGGCCGCTTGAGGACATGAAGAAGTTCGTGGCCGTGGCGCTCCCGTAAAAGCTGCCACTGATGCCATTCGCCAATTCTCCGCAAGTGAAGTAAGCGTTGGAAAGGGTGGTGATATTTTCCGCGTAATTCGCCGCCGTGCTGGTAGCGCTGGGCTCGGCAAGGGTCGCCGTATTGCTAAGGATGATTCCCCCGTTACCAGCCGTACCCGAAGCTCCAACTGCCAAAGTCTGGCCGGCCCCGACATACGTTCCACCGCTGTAAGTATTGACAGCATTAAACGTAAGGGTGCCATTGAGAAACACGACCGCGACTCCACCGCCACCCGAACCATCGATGATTGATCCGCCAAAGGTGGTAGTGCTGTTGATATAGAGTGTATTGGTAGCGGATGTGGAATCATTGGCAATCGTTCCAGCTGAACCGTTGAGATTGGTCACGTCGAGACTGCTGTCCAGATCCAGGATACCGCCATTGAGGGTAACAGGACTTAGCCCATCACCTAACGCATTGTAGTTGGCGACACGCAATGTCCCGGAATTGATCGTGGTGGGCCCGGCAAAATTGTTGGAAGCGGTCAAGGTTTCGACACCATTGCCAACTTTGGTGATCCCGAGCGCGCCGGACGTGTTCTGAATGGCGCCGCTGAACAATCCGCTATCATTGTTATTTCCAATCGTCAACGTGGGGGTTCCACCTCCGGTATTATCCACAACACCCGAGCCGGTCAGGGCATTAATGGTGTCACTATAGCTGTTCAAATCCAGTTTTCCGTTGAGCAGCAATGAGACATCACCCGCAACACTTGGCACTGCATTGTTGACTCCAGCTTTGAGCACGCTGTTGCTCACCGTCGTGCCGCCGCTGTATGAATTGGCTGTTTGGAGCAACAAGTAATTGGTGCCTGCACCCGTCCCTTCATCAAGCAAGCTAGTCGATCCAGCGATCGCTCCACTGCCGGTGAAGGTGAAATTGGTGGCCGTTGTATCCACTGTAAGACTGGATGGGGCAAGATCTCCAGAAAGGGTAACGATCGGGTTCGTATAGCCAACAGAGTTAAAGAGCACACTGTCGGAATTGTGATAAACACTGGGCGAACCGTTATCCAGCCAGTTGGCGGTGGTCGCAAGATCCCACGTGCTGTTTGGATTTCCGCCGATCCAGGTCAAGTTTTGAGCAATATAAGTCGTCACCACCATGTTGACGCTTCCACCGGAAACCTGGATTGATGCCGAACTGTTGGCGGCCAACCCGCTCCCGGTCACCCCGATGACAGAATAATTGCCGCCGTCAGTGACGTTTCCAGTGGCTTGCTGGATCAAAGTATATGTACCGGCACCTAACGGGCTGCCGCTGGCATTGTTAATGGAAAACGCATTGCCTCCCAGGCGCAAGGTGCCTTGAGAAATATAGAGTGCCGGATGGGTAAGATCACCCGATTGTGAACTCGGAGTAAAAGTGAGGTTGATAGTTTTGGCACCCGTCGCCAAATCAAAGATTCCGGCTCCATCCGCTTTGATGGCGGCGGCCGTAGAACCCACCGTCGTGCCCGTGCCGGAGCCGCTGACTCTCGAAGTCGATGGATTAAAAGTGGCTCCGGCCCCAAGCGGCGTTACATCAAAAGTACCGCCCGCGGCGACATTCAGATTTACTGCATTTGTTCCCAGGGCAAAAGGAGCCCCCACTTTAAGAACGCCGGCATTCGCCGACCAACTGCCGACATAGCTGCTGTTGGTTGCCAGCAAAACCGTGCCGGGACCGCCGACATTTATGATCGTGTCATTCGCACCACCAGCTGCAGAAAGCGCAGATATTCCCGGGTACCCAACGGTCATGACATCGGCTGAGTTCGAGGTCATAAGGTTCGGAGTATTACCAGTAGCCGTGCCGGCCGTAACCCTCGATACGATCCCCGCGCCACTCAGAAGAAGTGTGCCGTTTTGATTTATCGTCGTATTGGTCATTCCGCAATTGAGCAACTCCATCACGCCATTGCTGTTGACGTTGACACCGGAAGCCACGCCAAAGCAGGCGGTATTTCCAACAATCAATAGTCCCTGATTGATATTATTTGCCGAGGCAACGTTAAAATCGCCCGCGTTTGGCAAAATCCATGTGCCTGTGCCAATCTTGGCAAACCCCATCACACCCGTGGTGGTCATACCTTTGGAAAGCGACATGATTGTATTAGTACCCGGATTGGAGCCACCAAGCGTGAAAACCGTTCCCCGCGAAGTGGCGCTATCATTAGATACCATCGCAAAAAAGAGAACCGCCGATGTATTCGTCGCATTATTGATAAAATAGTATGGAAGAGTCATGCTGGAAGGCAGCCGGATATCCACAGGCTCAAGGAACGTTTCAGTGTTGGTCACCGACGCAGTCATGCAAATCTGGTTACTAGCGGTTGAAGTTACGTATAAGATGCCTTGATTCGGATAAGCAATAGTGCCGTTATTGGTAAAGACATAGGCACCGCAATTCGTTGTGTCAAAGATGATGCTATTGACCTGAAGACTCCTGTCTGCGGCGATTGTGGCGTCCGGTGTAACTATGGGATGCGCGGCACCACCAATGCCTGAAACGGGAATGGGTGAATTAAATGTCGCATTGTCGTTGATGGTCGTATTGCCAGTCATATTGATCGCGCCGGGGTTGGTCAATCCCACCCAGTTGTTGACGTTAGTCCATGTGTTGTCCACGGGCGCATTGGTCCACGTCTGGCTGGCCGCTTTCGCGGAAAACCCGCCCGCAAAAATTGCGGCGGAAACCAGTGCGGTAAAGATAATGGTATTGTTGAATTTGTGGAGGCTCATAGGGTTTCTTGTTAAATGATGAGGACGGGAATTCTGGCCGACAGTTTGCAACGCGGGAATCATGTGGCTACAATATCACTCATATTACTATTTTGCACAGTCGCCAATTGTGGTGTTGCTGGAACCCCATGTCCCCAATTCTGGTGATAAATAGCTATTCTAAATTCTAATCGCAAATTCGAGATACAACACACAAATGGGTCAAAATCTGGATGTAGAGAAAGTCCTAAAATATTTAAAATCAGCAGTTTAAACATTACATCCCGGGAAATTTACTATCGCGCATGATCTGATCTCCCGCTTCATTAAGTTGTATTTTGGATTGCAGGGCATCAGCCAGCGCCATTTTGAATTGTATTTGAATCGATCGAGGATAATAACGTGCCGGCAATCTCCACCGTTTCCGCAAATTTTAAGGCATTGTACCCGAATCACGAAACGGAGCCCCGGCCAGATTTGCTTCGCTGATACGCTTCCATAGGTTCACTTTCTACACCCCAAGCCCTCTCCACACAATTGAAGAAACCTCAGTAAGTTGAGAGAACCATTGCAGCCTGACAATCAAAAAAGCCCTGTTCACTGATTGATAAATCTTCTACCCGGCACACGACCAACCGCCTGGTGCGTGGATCCGGACAGTTTAGTCCTCAGAAATCAGGATTGGGCTGCCGTTATCTGTTCGTTGCCCCATCGACTCGTGTCATGGCCCTTGGCCGGGGTCACGAAAGGGTTGGCCGGCTTGATAGAACGTGATCTCCTTCGACAACATCTCGGCCAGGGGAACGTTCCCCTGATCTCTGGCGAGTTGAAGGGCGGTTGCCGCAGTGGTGGTCGCGCCCGAGAAGTCTCCGGTTTCCGCCTCGGCCGCAGCCAGAATGTTAAGCACCTTCGGATTATTTCCGCCAGTAAGTTGATCGGCATGTTTCGAAAGTTGGAGCGCCAGGTTCCCGTCGCGAATGGCTGCATTGGATGAAGTGGCCAAAGCCCAGGCCAGATTGCAGGCGGGGCTGACGGAATCAGGAGCAAGCGCCACCGCTTTTTGCAAATGAAGGACGGCTGCCTCTGTCTGCCCCTTCAAAATGAGCGCTGCACCCAGGTTGCTTTGGACCGCTGATTCATCGGATATTTTCGCCGGTTGGAGTTTCAATGCTTTTTGAAAAGAATCAATCGCCTCATCCACGCGGCCTGTCTGCATGAATGCCTGGCCAAGGTTGTTCAACGCGTCAAAATAATCAGGTTTGATCTTCACCGCTTCCTGATAATGGGTAATTGCTTCGTCCAATTTCCCTTCAGAAGACAACGCATCACCGAGGCAGTTTTCGGCTTCCTCATAATTCGGGTCTATGGCAATGGCGGCTTTGGCGTGGGTGATGGCTTCAACTGTTCGTCCCTGGGCCAACATATAGCTGGCAAGGTTTTTTTCCGCGACGGCATTCCTGGTTGTACAGGCCAACGTGTGCTGCCAGAGCAGTCCGCTGTCGTGCCAGTAAGCCGCCTGAGCGTGCGCGACCAACACCAGTGAGACGATGACCAGGGTTGCGCCGGTGACCAACAATTTTAACCTGTAACGCCAGGCCCTGCTCCCTTCAGCCATCGCCCACGTGAACGCCAGAGACAGTCCGATCTCCGGCAGATAGGTGAAACGATCGGCCCGCGCCTGGCCACCTACCTGGACCAGTCCGCACACCGGCAGCAGCATCACCAGATACCAAAACCAGCCCACCAGCAGGTAGGGATATCTTTGTCGCCGGCGCCAGATGGCGGCCGTGATTGCCGCCAGAAGAAGAAGCGATAGCCCGCTCTGCCAAAGCGGATAGCCGGCCTCCGGCAGCGGATAAAATACGGCCAGATTGGCGGGATAAAAGAATTTCCCGAGATACGTTACACCGGCCACGAGCGCATTGCTGATCCGAAATGAAAGGGGGATCGGCGACGCCGGCATCGCCCCCGCTTGAGCGTGAAGCGTGACCAAGCCGATCGCGACTGAAAGCAATCCCAGCGGAATTTTTTCAATAATCAACCGCCGTGGAACGGAAAAATACTTTTTGTCCCGGGACGTGAACCGGTCTAGCGGCCAGTAATCCAGCAACAGCAAAACCAATGGGAGCGTCACCAACATCGATTTGGACATCAGCCCGCAGGCGAAGAATATCGGCACTGGAATGTAACGGGCCAGCGACCACGGATTGCGCGCGTAACGGACATACGCAGCTAAAGTCAGCATGAAGAAAAATCCGCTTAACATGTCCTTTCGCTCAGTCACCCATACCACCGACTCCACCCTCAAAGGATGGATCGCAAACAGTGCCGCCGCAAATGCCGGCGGCCAGATCCTTCCGGTCATCCGGCGTAATACCCAAAATAGAAGCAGGACATTGATGGTATGGAACAAGAGATTGGTCAAATGATAGCCGCCGGCATTGAGGCCATAGAAATGGTGATCCAGCATCAAGGATAGAGTCGTCAACGGATGCCAGTTCGCGGCGTGAATGTAGGTGAACACCTGAAGACAGTTTTGCGCCGTCAGATCACCTTGAACGACATCGTTTTGATATACATAAATGCCGTCGTCAAAATTGACGAACCCAAATCGCGTGACCTGCCCGTACACAGCCCAGATGATTAATACCAGGAAAATACACACCGCCAGGACCATTTGACGGTCATTCGCGCGGGTTTGGTACGGTTCAACTCCCAGCTGTTCCCCGCCCCATTTCAGCTTTTCGTCGTCTGGTGAAACGGGGACGTTTGACCGCATGGCAGTTGATCTCTCCTGCCTGCCTCTTCGTTTCGATCTTCGACTCATGCGGTGAAAGGTAAGTTGAGAGAACCGTTGCAACCTGACAATCAAAAACTCCTGCCGGCAGATTATTAGAAAATTAGTGCCCATCCGACAGCGGGGCACCGCACCGCGCCAGTTCCGCACGGGTCAGGTGAGTACACATTTTTGTTTTTAAACGGAGATTGCATTTGAAAAAAGAATCCGGGTAAAGTAGCTCAACCAAACGCAATTATTTAATGAACTTAATTAAATCCCCCTCATGGCTGGCTTTTTCACTTTTGGCCGGCGCCCTTTCCACCGCCACTGTGGTGCGGGCCGATCCCGGCAGCACTTCCGTCCTGCAAATCAAAGCGGATGAAACGACGGGCCGGGTCAGCCCGACGCTGTATGGTTTGATGACCGAGGAAATCAATTATTCCTATGAAGGCGGCCTGTATGGCGAACTCATCGGCAATCGCACCTTCAAAGGCGGCACGAACGGCCTCAATTTCTGGAGCGGGACCGGCGGCGCAATGATCTCCGTGGATACGAATATGCCGCTGAACGGCGCGCTTGATGTGAGCCTGAAGATGGACGCTACCGGCGTCATGACAAATTCACCGGCAGGCATTGTGAACAGCGGTTATTGGGGCATTCCCGTGCGGCCGAAGACGGCGTATCAGGTTTCATTTTATGCGAAGGCTGCCAATGGTTTTTCCGCGCCGTTGACGGTGAGCCTGGAAAGTGCCGATGGCAAAAATGTCTTCGCCACGGCGGAAGTTTCCGGGCTGAAGGGCGAATGGCAGAGATTTGATACAACACTCGTCACCAAACGGCTGAAAGCATCAAAAGATAATGTATTGAAAATCACCACTGCAGCGCCCGGCACCATTTGGTTTCAGCAGGTTTCGTTGTTTCCGCCCACTTACAAAGACCGCGTGAACGGCAACCGTCCTGACTTGATGCAAATGCTTGCGGATATGAACCCAAAATTCCTCCGTCTTCCCGGCGGCAATTATCTGGAGGGCAGGACCATCGCGGAGCGCTTCAACTGGAAGAGCACCGTCGGCCCGCTCGAGCAACGGCCCGGACACGAAAGCCCGTGGGGTTATTGGTCCACGGATGGACTGGGTCTGTTGGAATATCTGGAATGGTGCGAAGATCTGAATATCCAGCCGGTGCTCGCGGTCTATGCGGGGTATTCGCTGGACCATGAGCATGTCAATCCCGGCGACGATCTGAAGCCTTATGTCCAGGACGCCCTTGACGAAATTGAATATGTCACGGGCGACGCCAGCACCAAATGGGGCGCGCAACGCATCAAAGACGGCCATCCCGCGCCCTTCGTTTTGAATTACATCGAAGTGGGCAATGAAGATTGGTTCGACCGCTCCGGCAGTTACGATGCACGCTTCACGCAATTTTACGACGCCATCAAGGCCAAATATCCCCAATTGCAACTCATCGCCACCACCAAGGTGAAAAGCCGCGTGCCCGATATGCTGGATGAACATTATTATCGCTCGGAAGAGGACATGGAGGCGCATGCCCTGGATTACGACGCCTATTCCCGCACCAATCATACAAAAATTTTCTGCGGCGAATGGGCCACTCGCGTCGGCTCGCCCACGCCGGATATGGCGGGTGCGCTCGGCGACGCGGCCTGGATGACGGGGATGGAACGCAACTCGGATATCGTCCTGATCGCCAGTTATGCGCCGCTCTTCGTCAATGTAAGCGACCTCATCCCGGGCGGCTCGATGCAATGGCGGACCGACCTGATCGGCTATGACGCCTTGAACAGCTACGGCTCTCCCTCATATTACGCGCAGAAAATGTTCAGCCAATATCATGGCGATACCATTCTGGTGACGGATTCGGCCAATATTCCGACCCGGCTGTGGCAACCGCCGGCCAAGCGCCGCAACGGTGTCCTTCAACCGCGCCCACCGGCGCAAATGATCCGAAAGATATTCTTCGACGCCACCCGTGACAGCCAAAACGGAACCATCTTTTTGAAAATGGTCAACACTCTGGGAACATCCGAACCGGTCACAGTCGAAATCAGCGGCGTCACCGCGGTGGCCCGAAAAGGGAAGGCGATCGTGTTGCAGGCCGGCAGCCCGGATGCGACCAACTCGATTGAGCATCCGAAAAACATCGTGCCGGTCGAGAAAACGATGAGAGGATTGGGAACAGATTTCACGAAGACGTTGCCGCCCTACTCCATCACCATCCTGGAGCTGGAAGCGAAATAAAATTATCCATCTTGCGCCATCACCAGTTTAGGCGATTGACCGGTGGCGAAGAATGGCGGTTAATCGTCGGATGAATTCCCGTGGTATCCTGTTGGCGACGCTTTGCGGACTGTTTCTCTTTGAAACCACCCTTTCAGTCCGCGCGGATGACGATCTGTCGTGGCCGGCGTTGACCAGCCAAAACCGGCCCTGGCTGTGGTGGTGGTGGCCGGGAAGCGCGGTCAATGAAACGGATATCGCAAGCCAGTTGAAAATGTTTCAGGGCGCCGGGGCCGGCGGCGTGCAAATCATTCCCATCTATGGCATCCAGAATGGTCAGGCGGATTATATCAATTATCTCAGCCCGCAATGGATGGACATGATGGGCTACACCGTCGCGACCGCGCGAAGCCTGGGCATGAATGTGGATATGGCCCTCGAAACGGGTTGGAACTTTGGCGGGCCGGCCATCACCCGGGACGAGGCGAATGCGTCCGTGGTCGAACGGACTTTCGATGTGACGGGCGGCGGACCAGAATTCGACCGCGCCTTCCCGCCAGGAACCATCCAGGCCTTGATGGCTTTCGGCACGAATGGCGCCGCGATTGATTTAACGGATAAAATCGGCGCGGACGGAAGCATTCATTGGACGGCCCCGCCGGGAACCTGGCGGGTGTACGCCGTTTCCCAACGATTTTCCGGCCAGAATGTGAAGCGCGCGGCGCCGGGAGGCCGTGGTCCGATGTTGAATCCGTTTTACCCGAAGGCCATGGATGATTACATGAAATGGTTTGATTCGGCATTTGATTCCTACACGGGACCGAAACCGCGCGCGGTCTTCCAGGATTCTTACGAGTATCAATGCAACTGGTCGCCGGATTTTTTTGAGCAATTTGAACATTTCCGCGGTTATCGCCTGCAATCAGTTTTGCCCGCGCTTTTCGACGATACCGGCGACGATGAAGCCGCGCGCGTGAAGTCAGATTATCGCGAAACCGTTTCCGATCTGATGTCGGTCAAGACGGACCCGATTTGGATCGGTTGGGCGCACCGGCACGGCTTCATCACGAGCTACCAGGCGCACGGCGCCCCGGGCAATTGGCTCGATCTGTATGGCGACGCGGACATTCCCGAGACGGAAATGTTTCACCTCGACCGCAGCCCGCTCATTTCCAAATTTGCGTCCTCCGCCGCGCACGTGCAAGGCCATCCGTTGACCGGCTCAGAAACCGGCACCTGGCTGACAGAACATTTCACCGAAACGCTCGCCGAATTGAAATATCTGGACGACGACATGTTCATATCAGGCATCAACCATATTTTCTATCACGGCTGTTGTTATTCGCCGGCTTCAGCCCCCTGGCCCGGCTGGTTGTTCTATGCCTCCACGGAAATGAACCCGCGCAATTCCATCTGGCACGATGTCCCCGCGCTCAACGCCTACGTCGGGCGCTGCCAATCGATCCTGCAATCCGGCAAGCCGGACAACGACGTGCTGCTCTATTGGCCCATCTCCGACCTGTGGAACACTCCTGAGGGCATGTTGCCCTCGATGACGGTCAGCAAAACCGAATGGTTCACGGGGCAAGCGATGGGCGTGACGGCGAGCAATCTTTGGAACAGCGGGTATGCGCTTGATTACGTCTCCGATCGCGAATTGACCACGGCAAAAGCGGCCGATGGAAAGATTCGTGTTCCCGGCGGCGATTACCAGACCCTTCTCGTGCCGCCCTGCCGGCTCATGCCGGTCAAGACGCTGGACAAACTAGTCTCGCTCGCCGACTCCGGCGCGACTGTGATCTTTGATTCCACGCTTCCCAACGACGTGCCCGGCTGGAGACATTTGGATGCGCGCCGGAATCAATTCAAAAAATTGCTGGCACGCATCCAGCCGGTCACGACGAGTCCCGGTTTGCAGGAAGCCAAAATCGGACGAGGCCGCATTTTGATCGGGGATGAAACCTCCGCACTCGCGCTCGCCGGCGCCATCCGCGAACCGGTGAGTGATCACACCGGCATGTTTTTTGTGCGCCGCAATTTCGATGGCGGCTGGCATTACTTTATCGCCAATCGCAACGGCCAGGCTTTGGATGGTTGGGTGACCCTCGGACACCCCGCAAAATCAGTCGAGATTCTCGACCCGATGACCGGCGCCAGCGGCATTGCCGCCATCGGCCAGGTCAAAGGCCAAACGCAGGTGTATTTGCAGCTTCAACCCGGCGCCTCGCTCATTTTGCGCCTGTTCGCCGACAAGGATGTTACCGGCCCGGCCTGGAATTATTTGGAGACCAACGGCGCGCCAACGGAAATTTCCGGCAACTGGAACGTGACTTTTACACAGGGCGGTCCGAATCTTCCCGCTTCATTTCAAACCACGAAACCGGGGTCATGGACTGACGAGAGCGACACCAATGCCCAGTCGTTTGCCGGAACGGCAGTTTACTCCATCGACTTTGACGCACCCGCCATCGCCAGTGGACGTTGCTACCTTGATTTGGGGAACGTCTGCCAAAGCGCACGAGTCCGTTTGAACGGAAAGGATTATGGCACGCTGATGATTCCGCCCTTTCGTGTAGCCGTGGACAATTTGAAACCGACGGACAACCATTTGGAAGTTGAGGTGACCAATGTTTCCGCCAATCGCATCCGCGATCTGGATTGGCGGCATGTGAAATGGAAATATTTCGGCGATATCAACATCGTGAACGTCAACTACCGGCCATTCGACGCGTCGGATTGGCCGATCACGGACTCGGGGTTGCTTGGGCCGGTCACCTTGACGCCTGTTCAATTCCCCATCGGCTTGACCGCCGACTGACGCGGGCTGGCGGGCATGTAAAATGTGTCCACGGGGTCGGGGTGGGCCGGGTCAAAACCTTTGAAATCATCCACAATATATTTTGCCAATGGCAAATGCGCCTGCCGGATGCCGTCCACGATGCACTGGGCCAATTCATAACTGCCGTAGTTGTCATGATGCGTGCCGTCCACGAATGCCTTGTCCAGATTTGTGCCCAGCGCCTTGTAAAAGACCAGGCTCATCGCGTTCAGGTCGATCAACGCACAGCTTTCCCGTTGCGCCACTTTTCGCACGGCGTCGGGGTAACCCTCCAGCGTGGGACTGATGACCCCGGCCTTGCGCTCCATTGAGGTCACCAATACCGGGATGCCGCCTTTGGCGCGTGTCTCAGCGATGACGGCTTCGAAATTTGTCTCATATAACTCCAGGGCATCCGGCTTTTTGCTCTTCATGTCATTGTGGCCAAATTGGATGAACAGATAATCGCCGGGTTTCATCAGGCTGAACACTTTCTTAAACCGATTGCCCGCCAACGAATCGGCGATCGTCTCGCCCGATTCGGCATGGTTGGCAATGGCCACTTCCGGCTTGAAGAAAACTGGCAGCATCTGGCCCCAACTGTCCCATGGCTCGGACGGCTGATCGCAGACAGTCGAATCGCCGAGGATATAAACCGTCGGAACTTCCACCGGATCGATCGCCAACGCGCGGAGGCACGGGTGCGTGTCATTGAATTCAAGGGTCAGCTTGTTGTCCCAATCCCACCATTCTTCGGTTTTCTCGCGCGGTTTCAAGTGGACCACGCCACCACCGGCGATTTCCGGTTGTCGCAGGTTCACGATGAAAGTACGTGTCACGAATTGCCCCGGTGATGTTTGGAAATGATACAACGCCAGCCGCCGCGACTCGGCCTTGATGGTTGTCGTTGAAGCGGCGGCCTCGTCGCCAAGCGTGACCGTGACCCGGTAATTTCCTTCCGGCAATTTAACTGAAAAATAAAATGGATTCGTGCTGCTGATACAGCCGTTGGCGGCGGCAACCGCTGCTCCCGGCTCAAAACCGTAACCGTTAACATCGGAATAAAGATTGGCCGGTGAAACTGAAACGGCCCCGGATTTTGCCGGACCGCCGAAATTGAACTCGTATGACGTTTGTTCCTGCCCCCCGGCAACGATGGCCGTCATCAAAGACGCGGCACCGAGCAGTCTGAAGAGAAACGAGCGGATATTCATGGCATCTTAATTCGATCGCCGGGCGGGCCGGGTATATTTATCAAAGGTGTCCAGCACCGGCAACGACTCACCGTGGTCATCGAAAAAACTGCGCGCCCCTAAAGCGCCACGGCCCACGACTGCCGGTTCCCACCAGAAGAGACCTATGCCGCGGCCATCGGGTGTGTTCATCACGGTGTTGGCCAGGGCATCGAGATATTGGGCCTGGCCTTCGGGCGTTTCAGGAAAGGGCATGGCAATCCCCGCCGTTTCAGAAGTGGCGTGCCAGTGGTACGCAGTCTCCACGACGATGATGTCCTTGTGATAACGCATAGCGGCGAAGGCAAGATTCTCGCGCAGATCCATCAGCGAGCCATGCCACCACGGGTAATACGAAAAGCCAATGACATCATAATGGACATGGTAGCGCTCCAGGTTGTCGTAAAAATATTTTGTCCGTGCCACATTGCCCCCCTGGTCGATGTGGATCATGATGCGCGGGGGCGGGTTCGTGCCACAGCCCTCATCAACACCTTTGATCCCGGCGCGCAGATAATCGGTAAATTCTTTCCAATGTCCGGGCAGTTTTCCATCCGGCCACAACATCCCGTCGGTGATCTCATTCCCTGCCTGCACCATGTCCGGCATAACACCGGCATTTTGGAAGGCGGCGATGGTATCGCGCGTGTACTCAAAAACCTTTTTAACCCGCTGCTGGTGCGTGAGGTTTTTCCAAAGCTCCGGTGTCGGCTGTTTGCCGGGATCGGCCCATGAATTCGCGTAGTGAAGGTCCAACAGAAATTTGTAACCGAGTTTTTTAGCGGCCTGCGCCTCGGCAATCGTATAGGCGAGATTATTGGGCAGGTTCCCGCCGACCGGCTCAACGAAGAGCCGCAGGCGGATCCAGTTGTAGCCGTGATTGCGGAAAATTTGCAGGCCTGGCATGGCATTCGTGCCGTCTTTGAACACCATCCCGTTATCCTCGGCTTGTTTCAAAAACGACAAATCCGCCCCAACGGCAAAATCATAGGCAGACGCGAAGGGCGCGAACGCCAGCAGCAATAGCGCTGCAAAAAGAAAAATGCTTGGGTTCTTTATTAACATTATGTGCTTTCTGCGCCTAGATGTACTCTAAATACACGCAAGCGAAAATCACCAAATATGATGATGAAACGCGGCAAATTCTTTAAAATCTGCAGATTTTATTCATCAAAATCCCACCTTGCGGGGATCTCATCTGAATTAAGAGGGCATTTACCATACCCTATTTCCAACCTGTTTTAATCGTTGAAACGGGCCGTCTTTTTCTGGTAGAAATGTTTGTAATAAATCAAAAGGGCTTTTATGAAATCACTGATTAAATTCGTCGCGTTTTCTCTCCTCTACATCCTGACCTCAATCATCCATGTCAATGCTCAATCCTTTACGCCACATTGGGACATACAGCCCGATGTCGATTGGAATATGGCTTCCGGCCCATATAAACATGTGCCTGGCACAGACGGAAGCCCATTTGGCGGCCCGATCAACGGACCGAGCGTCGGTCAGGGAAAATCTGATTATATCATATCTGGCACATACATAGAAAGTTGGAGCATGACGAATGGTTGGCAAGTACTCGGTTTTTGCGAAGGAGACGATTCCACTGCATTCGATGTAATAGCTGTTCAAGGCAATTATGTGTATGTTGCCGGTAACTTCGCTCAAGTCGATTATCCCTATGTGGTAGATGGAGAGTATCCGTATGTGACTGCCAATAATATTGCAAAATATAATATTTCGACAGGAGTATGGTCTGCTGTGGGAAATGATGATTTATATACGTCGTCATTGTTCACTGCCATGTATATAGGCTATTACCCCATTAAGGCCATGACCGTTGACTTACATGGGAATATCTATATTGGCTTTTTTACGTCGTTGCCACAAATGCTCATGGAATGGGATCAGGCTTCTGAAACCTGGGGTATGGTTGGTGGTGGATTTAGTGGCGGAGAAATAGGGGGTGGTGGAAGTGACTATATAAATGATGAAGGTGATGTCGGGGTAGAAGCCCTTGCAAACGATGGGACCAATATTTTTGTGGCTGGTGGTTTTGAAGAAGTCACTAATGATGACGACTCTGTTTTAGCGTGCCCATGTATCGTTAAATGGGATGGTCTCAATCATGAATGGGATGCGATGGGGCCAGGGATAGAAGACCCCATTATACCGGGAGTTTGGTCTAGTCCATGGGATTTTACGTTGGAAGAATCATCTGACCCATTTTCCATTGCCGTTTCGGGAACAAATGTTTTTTTGGCGGGCTGGTTTCGACAAAATGCTGCGGGAACACAAAGTTATGGCCTTGCCAGATTTTCCTCGGTAACCGGTGCGGTTCTGCCATGTGCAAATTTATATGCAACTAATTCATCTTTGGGGACATTGGTGAATGGTCAGGGTGAAGGCTTGGCGGTTCAAAACGGAAATATTTATATTGGAGGAGGGTTTCGATGGATTGGTTTTGACACGGGTAGTGCACTCGCTGTAAACGGCATTGCCATGTGGACAAACGATGGCTCAGCAGATGGAACCTACTCAGGCCTCAGCACGGGATTAACGGACTCAGCAGATAATTTGGCGGCTGCCGGCCCCATTTCGGCAGATGACAACTCAGTCTTTGTCTTTCCGGGTTGGGGAGGTACCGTTTATGCGGGGGATGTTTTGATACCAATCGATACCGATAATATTGCCCGATGGGTAACTGGCGCGGAAACCAATCTGGAGTTAGACCCCGGCTTCCAATCGACCAGTATTGGCTATGACGACACGGTTTGGGCAGTGGCAGTGCAAGCCAATGGCCAAATACTGGTCGCCGGCACCCTTACTACTTTTGACGGCCAGTCGTGTAACTGCGTTGTCAGGTTGAATGCGGATGGCTCATTGGACGGCACTTTCACGGCAAACGCGGCGTCAGCCATCCCGGATTACTGGTGGGATGCATTTTGTATTGGCGTGGATTCATCCGGCAAAATTTATGTGGGAGGAGACGGGGCGCCACAAGCGTGCTTGACCGATGCCGGCTCAGGCTATTTGCTTCGGCTCAATTCCGATGGCACTCTGGATACAACTTTTACAAACACTGAATTTGGCTCACCCGACTGGGATTGGTGCACTGTTAATACATTAGTCATGTTTTCCTCTATTGCGGTCGAGGTTGGCGGCAACTTTAAATCCTATGACGGTCATAGCACAGAAAACAGCGCCTCTCTAATCATGACCGATGGCTCTTACGATACACCGTGGTTTGCCACCGATGGAGGTGAGAACGTCATTTCTTATCTGGGAAGTTATGATTACGCCATCGGCGGTGCATTTGATACTCTCTCAGGAAATTCATGCCAGAATGTAGGAACGATTGGCGGTGATGGCAGCGGCTTCTCTAATCGGGGAGCGGACGGCTCCGTTTATGGGATCTCGCAGCAAACTGATGGCAAATTACTGGTCGCGGGAGGATTTTCAACCATTGGAAGTGATTCCACGGGCGCGCATACATCTTTGGGCCGCTTCAATAGCAATGGCACCGTGGATGAGACATTTAGCCCAAGTCTTTATGATGCTGCCAATTGTGTGCTTGCAGAACCGTATGGAGAAATTCTGGCAGGGGGTAATCCGGATCTGTTAAGCGCGGATTCTGATAATGGCCTGGCACGGTTTAAGGCGGATGGCACGTTGGATACTAATTTCACTGTTACTTACGGCATCGTGCATTGCCTGCTTCAAGAAACTACTAGCACTATCCTGGTGGGAGGAGACGGTGGCGTTATCAGATTGAGATATTATTGAACATCCAAATGGTTTGGTGGGACGTACTGAAGAAAATGATCAGCATGCTTATCTGGCCTGTTTAATCATTAAGACCTATTCAAGCTGCAATATCACTCACCGGCAGGAATCAGACCGTCTTCGATTTTGACCGCGCGGGATTCAATCCGCGCGGTGGCCGGCTCCAAACCGGGCCGCGTGGCGGTCAACATAATGCTCCCCGGCTCGAACGTCGAGCGGATCGCTACACGGTTGATGCCGCACTCGGTATCGAGATATAGATTGTTCACCGAATGGGTGATGCCGCTGTCGTAACCACCCCGCCAAATGGCCGGACCGCTGATCTTGAAATCCACCCGGGCTTCATCCGTCGGGCACCGTTCGCCGTTGGCATCCACCACTTCAAAATCAACAAAGGCCACGTCCGAACCATCCGCTCGCAACCCTCCGGGACCGGTATGAAGGGTGAGTTTGATGCGTTCAGGATCACCGGCAGTCTGGATCTCGTCCTGCGCAACGGTCTTGCCATCGGCTCTTCCCTCCGCCTTGATGATGCCCGGGAAGAATTTCACATTTGGAAAGGCGTAAACATAGCCCGTATCGCCGATGTCCTTGTTTCCACCGTTAAACGTGTCCACGAAATCACACGGTTTGTTGGTCGCACCCAGTGATTTTCCATTGACGAAGAGTTCGACCGCATCGCAATGATTCGCCGCCACGTAAATTGTTTTCACCGTATTCGTGGGATACGTCCAATGGCCGATGATATGGATGTCGGGCGCGGGATTTTGCATCACGCGATAAACATAATAAGCCTCCTTGGGCAGGCGCACGGCATCCACTTTGCCGCTGACGCGCGCCACTTCGCTGCTGTCCTGCCGGCCGTCCGCATTGGAATCCGACCAATAAATCGAAGCATACCCGGACCATTTGGAATGCACCGGATCGGTGTTGGTGATGATATTGCTGAAATAATCGTGATAACGCACCGCCGCCGCCAGGCAGAACGTCTCGGAATTCCAGTGATACGCATCGTCCGGCCCCGGTTTAAAGCCAAAATCCGGCGGCGAATAATCGTCCCAAAAACGGCGCGCCGCCTCATCGCGGAAATCCTCCGCCTCGATCAGCGGCGCCCGATTGCGGCGCTCAATGCTGTAGCCGCGAAAAATTTCCCCCGGCGTGAGGATCGCATCGGTGCGCTTGTCCTGCCCCATCATCACCCCATAGTATTCGGCAATGGGAGTGACCGCCTTGTTCAAGTCCGCGGCATCATTGTCTCTCACCCCGATGAGACGGCCTCCGTTCGGGTCCCATTGCTTGCGCAAGTCCACCATCTGCTGCATATGGCCTGCCGTAACGACCGAGTTGCCCGCCTCCCAAAACAAGATGCCCGGATCGTTTCGGAAATAGATCATCGAATCACGCATCACTGCCACGCGTTGGTTCCATTGGGCTTGTCCGATGGCAGGCGGCGTTCGCTTATCCAGGGTCGGATCCCCCTCTTTGTCACCCGCCGGGCAAACTTCGATGATTCCCGCCTTGTCACAAGCCCGCACGTCCACCGCCTGCGGCGAGATGTGCATCCAACGGACATAATTTGCATGGGTGCTGCGAAGCAAATCGGCGTTGTAATCATGCATCCAGTCCGGATACGCCTCGCCGAGTCCGGCCCATTCGTCCGAAGAACGTTGCGCATAACCCGTGAGCCAGACGAATTTGTCGTTCAAATAGACTCCGCCTGTTCCCACCCCTCCCTTGAAATCCGTCTTGCGAAAGCCTGTTTTCACTTTTTGCATATCCACCACACTGCCGTTGATGGCCAGGATGCAATAAATATCATAAAGATTCGGATGTTCACCGCTCCAGAAGTTCGCGTTGGTCAATGGGCCGGACGCATTCAGGATTTCCGTCTCGCCATCCACTAGATCTGAAGTATCGCCCTGGAACTGCGCGCAAATGTTTCCGCCCGCATCCACCACCTCCACCGAAAGGGTGATCGATTGCGGGTCGCCGGATTCGTTGCGGACCTGCGATTCGATGTTGACGTCGCAAGTCCGGTTGCTGATGGAAAAATTTGAGCCGTACACATAAATGCCCGTCGTCTGCAGGTTTTCGTAAAGAGGCAATGTCTGGTAAACCCGGCTTGTGAGATACAACCGGATGTCATGGTTCAATCCTCCGTAATTAGGATTGAACGCGCGGCCCATCCATTCATAAGCTGCACCCGTGGCTTCCTCCTGGTAATCATCGCTGTTGTCCACCTTGACCGCGATGACATTTTCCACCCCGCCAAAATGCGCGAACGGCGTCAGGTCCAACCCCACCGGGGTGACGCCATTTTCATATTTGCCGGCGAATTGGCCATTGACCCAAAAGCGCCCTGCTTGTTTGAGACCCTCAAATTCCAGGAAAACTTTTCCACCCTTCGCGCTCGCGGGCAGTTTGAAATGTTTTCGATACCAGCCGATGCCGGTATATTGCCCCCGCTGCCCGCCGCTGTGCGAAATGATTTCATTGTAGGTATCGGCCTCGTTCCAGGTGTGCGGCGCGCTGACGTTGGCCCATTTTGAATCATCGAAATCGGCCCGCTCCGCGTTCGTCACGTCACCCTTGAAAAATTTCCAGCCGGGATTGAAATCATAGACGGCATTGGGCGAGGCCGGCGGGATGAATATGGCGGCGGTCGCAGATGGATCGCCGGAGGCCAGGAACATTATCGTCGCAAATAAAAAAGCCGTCCTTTGAAACAGACTTTTCATTTCAAAGACGGCTTTTGAGAAAGATGATCAATCAGGTCAAAGAATGCGCTCCATATCAATGGGCGTTTTGCATATAAAAGAAAATTTCATCGTATATTTCATCGGACGTTTGCGATTCGGTAGTGATTAAATTATTCACAATCGCATTAAACCACTGGGGAGTAAACTCAACGAACCGGGCCGAGCCGTCGGTAAAGCCGGTCACCATGCCTTTGGATGGATAATGCGGCCAATAGTTTATATTAAAGGGCATGCCGGGTGGACTCGTCCCGGTGGAGCTTGGATTTTTCAAAAAATCAGTCGTGAACACATCCAACTGGCGCGCCTGGGAGGTCTTTTGGTATTTCCGGAGTTCGTTGTCAGATGTCGTTTCTCCGTACGAAGCTCCCAACCCGGAACTCGTAATTCGCGGATTGTACAAGTAGCTGCTGCGCACTCTGGGATCCCCAGCGCTGCCACCATTGTCCGTTGACATGAATGTGGGAGTTGAATAAACATCTGCCCCTGAAGTGCCTGGCTGCAACGCGGGGCAGAAAAAGCATTTCGGATTGGCCACTTGCCCTCCCCCGTAAAGGAGTCCCAAATTCTGTTCATAATCTGCATAATGCGCAGGAATCGGCTGGTTAGGTCCCAAAGCGTCTGAAAAGCCGTCCCAAATAAGAGCATAAGCATATTGTTCACCCCCTAGATAATCAAATTTGCCCGGAGGACTGTTCTGACCACCAATATCAACAATGGGGAAATAGTCATTGAAATCCCCGGCATAGATGAATGAACCCTGCCCGATTTCCTTCAAATTATCCACACAACCGATCCGCTGGCTATTGCGCTTGGCGGCAGCCAGGGCCGGGAGAAGGATCGCGGCGAGGATGGCAATGATCGCAATGACCACCAGCAATTCAATCAGGGTAAAACCTTTTGCCTTGATCGGCTCAACCGCGGGATCACTATTTTGAATTCTAATTTTTTTCATCAGTACATTATGTTTTAAAATGTATCACGAACGACCATGCCATAGCGCGAACCTCGCGCCTGGTTGGGGACAATCGGATCATGGTTTAACCGTATCATTAACGACAACTAATTCAATCACCACTAAAGTTGACAAATCTCCACGGCATAGCCAATTATGGTTATGCAGGGCAAACGCCCTGATTTGGCCGATTTGGCCATGGAAAGCGCAAATAAAATGCGTGCGCATGTCCTGAAACGATTGGATCATGCAAAAAAAATAACATCAGGCGCGATTAATTCAATCGGTAGAATATCCGAGGGGATTGCCCCGGCCAATTGTGGTTATATGGGCAAATATTCTGCGCAGGAATGGTCATTAAAGCCCGCCAATCGCCCCGCATCCGCCTTCGTTGCATTTCCAGTCCTATGACGGACAGGCCGGCGCGATATGCAAGCATAGAAGGAACCGTCTTGATTTTTCCCCGCCCGGTGGTTCAATCTCCCCTTGCATCGATGAAACCCCAGCAGATCTCAGTGTCCATCGTGGAAGATGACGTCAAAGTGCGCGGAAGCCTTGCCCGGCTGATTGATTCGACGGAGAATTTTTGCTGCGTCAGCCAGCATCCGGATGCCGAAAACGCATTGAAAGATATTCCGGTGATCAAACCGGAAATCGTTTTGATGGACATCAACCTGCCGGGCATGGATGGAGTGGAATGTGTGCGCCGCCTCAAGCAGTTGCTGCCGCAGGCGCAGGTCGTCATGCTGACGGTCTATGAAAACACCAACATCATTTTTGGCGCCCTGACCGCGGGGGCGAGCGGCTACCTGTTGAAACGGAGCTCGCCGGAACAGATCATCGATGCCATCCGGGACGTGCATAACGGGGGCTCGCCGATGAGCAGCCATATTGCGCGCAAGGTGGTCGCCTCGTTCCAAAAAGTCGCCGAGCCGGTGCATGAATATGAAAAGCTTTCAACCCGCGAACAGCAGGTGCTTGATTATTTGGCCAAAGGTTTTTTGTACCGCGAAATTTCCGACGAATTAAAGATCAGCTATGCCACCGTGCATACGCACATCCGGCACATTTATGAAAAATTGCAGGTCCGCTCGCGCACGGAGGCGGTCACCATCCACTTGTCGCAACGTTGGGGACCTGCGGATTAGGAGTGGTCTGCCTTATATCTTCCAGCAACTTCCCACAGGCCACTTGCTTCACTCTCCCGGTTCATTCATATTAAAACCATGTCCTTAATGGTCTGGAGCCGAACTCCGCTGTTGGCCGTATCCGGCCTGTGCTGGTGCGGCATCCTGCTGGGGGTTCCTGACCTTTGCGCCGGCCAAACGCGGCCGGTTTCCGATGACTATTTCATCAAGACCTGGGACACAGAAGAAAATCTTTCAGGCAGCACGGTCACGGCCATCACCCAAACTCCCGACGGGTATCTTTGGGTAGGCACTTATGAAGGCCTGACCCGGTTTGACGGGGTCAGTTCGGTCACCTTTGATTCTCTAAATACTCCGGCGCTGAGCCATAGCCGCATCCAGGGCCTATACCTCGATGCGCGCGGCACATTGTGGATCAATACTTATCGCGGTGGGCTGACGTCGTATCAGGACGGCGTCTTCCGCCGGGAGTGGCCCGATCAAGCCTTCTCCGATTATCACACCACGATGGTTTCATCAACGCGAGCCCAGGTAACTTTTGTCACCCAATTCGGCGACGTTTTGCAACGCTCCCTGCCCGGCACCAACTGGACTACCATGCCGCATCCGGTAATCGCCCGGCCGATTTTCCAGTGCGTTGATCGTCATGGAACGTTATGGTTTTTGTCGCGAGACGGGCGAATCCTGCGCGTCCTTGGCGGCCGGTTTGAAGAATTGCCGAATGATGGCGGGCTGGCCGGCAAACGGGTCACGACTCTTGCCTCCGATCCGGTCGGGAATATTTGGGCCGGCGCCGAAGACGAGATTGCCCTCTGGGACGGCCAACATTTTGAGGATATGACGCCCACTAATTTGGCGTCCGGGGAAAAACTCGAGCCGGAAACGATCTTTCCCACCTCCAGCGGTGCGCTTTGGATCCTTGCCAATGATCGCCTGCGCGAAGAAATTGGCCGGCGTTGGGTGGCCGAGGCTGTGGATTGGCGGGGATTATTGGGGTCGGCATCCGCCCGCGCCATGGGCGCCCATGAAGATCAGGCAGGCGGCGTCTGGTTCAATCATTACGGCAATGGAGTATTTTATATTTCCCCCGATGGCCGCTTTCAACGGTTTACCGCGAACGACGGTTTGCCCAGTAACCGCGTTGGCGCCTGGTTCCAGGACCGCGACGACGGCATCTGGATGGGGATGGACCGCGGTGGACTGGTGCGATTGTCCCAACGCCGATTCCAGGTCATTGGTCCCCGGGAGGGGTTGCCTGAATGGCCGGCGTTGTCAGTCTGTCAGGATACCAACAATACCGTCTGGATCGGCACCTCGGGGGGAGGGTTGAGCTGCTACAAGGATGGGACATTAAACAGCTACACGGTGGGTAGCGCCGTGTCGGAAAATTTTGTCTTTTCTATCTTTCCTCAAAACAATGGCAGCTTATGGCTAAGCGCTGGAGACGGGGAAGATTTGTTCCAATTTCACAATAACCAGATGCAACGTTCCCCCTGGGGGGTGCATGGAGTGAAATCATTGTTAGTGGACCAGGCCGGGCGATTATGGGCGGGAACAAAACTTAATGTCGGATGGTATACGGCCACCAACCGCCAGATCTTTGGACTTAACGAAGGGGTGAACGAGTCTCCCGTGCGCACCCTGGCGGAAGGTCCGGACGGCGCGGTCTGGGCTGGTTCGGATGATGGCACCCTTTATCGTTGCGGCGTGACCAACGTCCAGGCATTTCGGCCGGATGATGCTTTAGGCTCGCGGCCGATTTGGTGTTTGCTGGCTGATCCCGACGGCACGATTTGGGCGGGAACTTTTCGCGGAGGACTTTTGCGATTCAAGGACGGCAAATTTACGCGTTTCACGACCAAACAAGGGCTCCCGGATGTCATCACTCAGATCCTTGAAGACCAACTGGGCCGGCTTTGGCTGGGCACTCATCAAGGAATTTGCTGTATTGATGAATCTGCATTGGAAGCCTGCGCGGAGGGCAAGGCCGATACCGTGGATGTCATCCGGCATCTGACCGGTTTGCCGACACTGGAATGTTCAGACGGTTATCAACCGTCCTGCTGGAACGCGAGTGACGGGAAACTATGGTTCACCACCGCCAAAGGGGCTATCTCCGTTGACCCCGCTGAAATGACCAGTTATTCACTGCCCCCGCCGGTGGTGATTGAAAATCTGCTGGTGGATGGCCAATCAACGTCTTTAGCCGGTGGCCAGGTGATCATCCCGCCGGGTCACGAGCAATACGAATTCCATTTCACCGCCGTAAATTTCGACGCCCCGGACCAATCCCGTTTCCGCTATCGGATTGACGGACTCGACAAAGATTGGGTGGAAGCGGATACGCGACGCATCGCAAATTATGGCCATCTTCCCCCAAACCGTTATCACTTCCAGGTCATCGCCTGCAACAGCGACGGCGTCTGGAATCGCGTCGGTGCATCGGTGGACTTCACCGTCCTGCCCTATTTTTATCAAACACGCTGGTTCCTGATCTTCGTCAGCGTGCTGGTTTTAAGCAGTGTTGTATTCGTCGTGCGGGCGATCGCCACCCGGAAATATCGCCAGGCCCTCGCCCGCCTGGCGCAGCAACACGCCATCGAACGCGACCGGGCGCGCATCGCCAAAGATATTCATGACGATATCGGGGCCGGCTTGACACAAATCACCTTGTTGAGCGAACTGGGCCGCCGCGAACCGGATCACGCCAGTGCGCAGTTGGGACGAATTTCCGACGCCGCCAGGGACATGACCCGGGCGATGGATGAAATCGTGTGGGCGATCGATCCCCAACGCGATACTCTCGCCAGCCTGATGGATTATATCTCCGCCTATGCGGAAGATTTTTTGAGGACGGCCGGACTTCGTTGCCGCATGGATTTTCCGGCAGCCCTGCCTGCCATGCCCATCGACGCGGAATTGCGGTATAACCTCTTCCTGGCTTTAAAGGAAACGCTTAACAACATCGTCAAACATGCCCAGGCCACGGAAGTCAGGCTGCATTTAAACCTGGACCCCAAGAGCTTCACCCTGGTCGTCCAGGACAATGGCCACGGCTTTCAAGCCAATGGCAAGGCCGCGGCTTCCATGGACCGCCACAATTCCGGCCTGGGACTCTCAAACCTGAAGAAGCGTTTGGAATCAATCGGAGGACAATGTGTCATGCAAAGCTCGCCCGGAGAGGGAACGCGGATCGAAATGACTGTCAACCTCAATGGAGGGACATCGCCAGTTGTGGCGATTGGCCGGGTCGACTTTAACAATTAAAATAAAAATATGAACCGGCCTTTAGTCCAATGCCGCCAGTCAAGGTGACGTGGCGAGCGGGTGAATTTCTATGAGTATTTCTGTTTCGATAGTAGAGGATGATACCAAGGTGCGGGAGAGCCTGGCCCGGTTGATTGACAGTTCGGCGGGTTTCCGGTGTGTCAGCCAGCATGCCAGTGGGGAGACCGCCCTGGTGGAGATTCCCAGGGTCAAGCCGCATGTGATTTTGATGGACATCAACCTGACCGGCATCAATGGAGTGGAATGCGTGATGCGCCTCAAGCCATTGTTGCCCGGCACGCAAATCATCATGCTTACCGTCTATCAAAACACCGAGCATATCTTCAAAGCATTGGCCGCCGGCGCCACTGGATTCATGCTGAAGCAAACCCGGCCGGATGAATTGCTTCTTGCGATCAAAGACGTGCATGAAGGCGGGTCGCCGATGAGCAGTCATATCGCCCGAAAAATTGTGCAGTCCTTCCAGCAACGCGTGCAACGGGACGATGAAACCCCCAGCCTTTCTCCGCGCGAAGCGCAAGTCATCGAGCTGCTCGCCAAAGGTTATCTCTACAAAGAAGTGGCCGAGACCATGGGCGTGAGTTATGCCACCATCCATACTCACATCCGGCACATTTACGAAAAGCTTCAAGTCCGCTCGCGGACGGAGGCCGTCGTCAAACACTTGAGCCAGACCCGCCGCTCTTCCGAACCCGCTCCGAAGGTCAACTTCTCGCAACCTTGATCCGCGGGCTTATCCACAGAACTGGGGATTAACTCAAAATTCTTTTACCCGTATATTGGTCCGCATGACCCCCGCTTGTTCCGCCAATTCGCCGCCCGTGGCTGTCCCCCGCAACCAGGCTGATCCTTCATCGAAGATGAGCGTGAATGGAAAACTGGCATTGGAAAAATTTTCCCTCGGCGTCGGCGACCGTTTTAGCCACCAGGCCGGGGACCAATTGCGCGCGTGCATGCTGGCGGCGCAGCAGGGAGTGGAAATTATTCCCGTCTGGAATAAATCCAATCGCGAACACGTCACGATCGGCTCTGCCCCTGCACAGACGCGCCAGGCGGCGGATGCAGCCGTTGCCGGCCTGGGCTGGACACGCGCTTATTATGTCGACGCCGATCACATCCGTCTCAACACCGTTGATCGATTTATTCCCTATTCGGATTTCTACACCATCGACGTGGCCGATTCCATCGGTAAAGCGGCCGGCTCAAACGCCGTTCGTGGATTCGTGGATCGCCACCCGGAATTAACCGGCAGGATTGAGATCCCGGGCATTACCGAACCCTTTCAAACGACGCGCGCGGACATCGAGCGCATCGCCGGAAAATATCTGCTCGCCATCCTCGAGGCGGAACAAATTTATCGTCACATTGCCGCAGCCAAAGGCGAAGGTCATTTCATCACCGAAATATCGATGGATGAAACGGACGATCCCCAGACCCCGGTTGAACTGTTGGTCATCCTGGCCGCTATTGCCGATGCGGGCATTCCCCTCCAAACGATTGCGCCCAAGTTCACCGGCCGTTTCAACAAAGGCGTGGATTATGCCGGGAACGTGGTGCAATTCGAAAAAGAATTCAATGATGACCTCGCCGTCATCCGGTTTGCCGTCCGGCAATACGGCCTGCCGGAAAACCTGAAATTGAGCGTGCATTCGGGCAGCGATAAATTTTCAATCTACGCACCGATCCGCCGCGGGCTGAAACGTTTCGGCGCCGGTCTGCACCTCAAAACCGCGGGCACCAGCTGGCTGGAAGAAGTGATCGGTCTGGCCGAGTCCGGCGGAAAAGGATTGGCCCTGGCCAAAGAAATTTATGCCGGAGCGATCGACCATGCGGATGAATTATGCGCCCCTTATGCGACGGTGATCGACATTGACTTGAAACAATTGCCCTCCAAAGAGACGGTGAACGGCTGGACTGCGGAACAATATGTAGCCGCGCTGCGCCACGACCCGAAAAATGCCTCCTATAATCCCCACCTGCGCCAGTTGCTCCATGTCGGTTACAAAATCGCGGCGAAAATGGGCGATCGCTATCTGGATGCTCTCAAGGAAAACGAGGCGTTTGTATCAAAAAACGTCACTGAAAATCTCTACGAACGCCACTTGAAGCCCCTGTTCGTCAAGAATGGGGCGGCATAGCAGATTGGAGTCGCCGCCCATCACGAATTCATTCCAGGTGAAAAACCTCGGCCAGCGGTTTCGTCACCGGCGAATTGTCGAGATGGACCTCCATCAGCGGCGCCATGTATTTCCACCATTTCTTCACGATGGCAGAATCCGGCAGTTGGGAAGTTGAATTCCCCTCGCTTAATTTCTGCACCGCAAACAGCGTGAGGGTTTCTTCGTCGAAAAATATCGAGTAATCCGAGACCCCCGCGGCGCGCAATTCCTTTTGCAATTCAGGCCAGATCTCGTCGTGACGCTTTTTGTATTCAGCCGTCATCCCCGGCTTCAACTTCATCTTGAACGCATGGCGCTGCATCTCAGGCCCCGCCGAAAAGCATGTGGACGATCTGGCTGAATGATTTTCCGCCGCTCATCGCCGTTCCCAGGCCGATGACCACGGTGGAAAGAATCAGTGTCGCTATGCCCCCGGCAATCAGCAGATGCGCCTTCTTGCTGGAACCTTTCCATTCGTGGAAAATCCATCCCCACATCGTTGCAAAAATGATGATGCTGGACATATGCAACGTCCACGACGCAAAGTCATAAGGCACCATCTGCGTCGCGCCCATCGTGTAAAAGAAAAATTGGAAATACCACGTTGTGCCGGCCAGCGCCGAGAAAAGATAGTTCGGCAACACGGGGATCTTCAAGTCCACCGCCCCGGCGCTCATGGCCGCCGTCTCTGCCGGCGCGTGTTCGCTGCCGGTCCCGCCATGATGCGCGTGCTCGGGCTTGACGTGCGACGCAAGATATTGGTAGCCGGAGCCGTTCTTTACATTCAACAGAACGCACCAGATGAAATTCGTGGTGAAACCGCCCAGCAACAAGACCGGCAATGCCGGCAGACCGGTCCAGATCGGATTGGTATGCGCGGCCAGGGAGGCTGCATTGATGCCTTTGCCGGCTTGCAGGGCGAACGCGAAGCACGCGCTCATGATGCCGCAAAACGTCGCGACCAGGATACCCTTCTTGAAATTAAATTCCTTGATGGATTTCTTTTTCTGCTCTTCCGGCATCTGCGATTCTTTCACGTAACCCGCCATCGCCGCGATCGCGATGCCCACCATGCAGACGCCCACGCCTGCCAGGGTGACTTGTCCCGAATTGGATTTGATCAGGTCAAGGATGTTCGCACTGCCGGCAAAAACAAAAAAATTGGGAGTCAATGCTTTGAAAATCGGCGGGACCAGCGTGCCAAAAGCGGCGCAGTATCCCAGCGCCACTCCCGTGCCCAGGGACAATCCCAGGAACCTCATCGTCAACCCGTACGTCAGTCCTCCCAACCCCCACAACACCCCAAAAAAATAGGTCCACCACAGCGTGCTCATCGATTGCTGGGCGAGCACACCGAACAGATCATTCGTCATGAAATACGCGAACGCCCACGGACAGATGATCCATGAAAAGATCCCGCCGACCAGCCAGTAGGTTTCCCAGGACCATTTCTTCACCCCTTTGTACGGCACATAAAAACTGCCTGAGGCCAGTCCGCCGCACCAGTGCAGAAGAACGCCAAGAAAAGGATTCGGTGTCATGATTTTTTGATTCCAGGGTTATCGTTGTTTTGCTGTAACTTCCAAACTCATTTTTTCACGGGGAAAAATTTGCCGCCGCTGCCATGTCTCGCCACAAATGAACTGGAATTCCAGACACTATCTAAAAAAGACGCTTGCGAAACAATCATCATTTTTGGTTAGGGTCCGGAGATCCGGAGGGTGATCGCGGCATTTTTCAAGCCGGGGCTGGAGGCGCTCACCTCGATCCGCCCTGAAGCCGCATTTGCTTTGATGTAAGCCACGCACTCTCCCCTGTACGCATGGCGTTGGTCGGCCCGGAAAGGATCAGTGCAGGCATTGTCCGCGCTGTCCACGGCGGCAATCGTGCCGGGACCTGATGTCGTGAACGAAATCAAATTGTCCGCGCCCGGCACCAAAACCCCATGCTCATCCACGACCTCGGCCCGCACAAACGCAACGGCGTTCCAGTCATCCGCGATCTTCTTGTGATCGGTCATGAGAACAATTCTTGCGGCCTTGCCGGCGGTGACTAATTCATCTGTCGCGGCAATTCCGCTTCCATTTCGCGCAATGGCTTTCAGCTCGCCCGGGACGTATGGCACCTGCCACACCCGCGGCGCGGCGTCGTCATGGATTTCCTGCACCCCCAGAGATTTGCCGTTCAGGAACAATTCAACCTCTTTGCAATTCGAATAGACCTCGACATCCTCCGTGTGCGGGCCGGGATTTGCCGGCGTCCAATCCGGAAATAAAACCGGCCTGGCGTCGAGCGGCGTGAATCCCGGGTCGGCGCTGACCCGTTCAGTTGGCGCAATTCGCCGGGTGATGAAGACCATCGGTCGATCCGACCACCAACTGGCATACTCGTATCCAATGGGTTTTATCCCGCTCGTGCGGTCCAACAATCCTGCACCCGCCGCGATCACCGGCCAGCGGCGGGACTCGCCCAGATAATCAATGCCACTCCAAAGAAATTGCCCCGCATAAGCCGGATGGTCGCGCAAAGCCAGCCACGTCGGCCGGTCGGGATGATTTTCAGTCCCGATGATCTTGCGGGTCGGTTTTTGATCATGTGCCGCCAGGATTTCATTCTCACGATAATTTTGTCCGACAATATCCAGCATGTCCGCCAGGCCGTCGTCGTAATCATGGCTTTTATTGGGGCGCAACAAAGCCTGTGTGACTGGCCGCGTAGGGTCGGTGGCGTGGGCCACTTCCACAAGTCCTTTAAGGATGCCCTTGGCCAGCTCCGCGTCCGGCGTGTCATGGATCTCATTGCCGACGCTGTACAAGATGATCGAAGGGTGATTCCGGTCGCGCAGGATGCTGTCGCGCTCATCCTGTTTGGACCACTCCTTGAAATACAGGTGATAATCCTCAGGATTTTTTCCCACCGTCCAGCAATCAAAAAATTCGTCCATGACCAAAAATCCCATGCGGTCGCACAAATCAAGGAACTCCGGCGCCGGCGGGTTATGCGCGGTGCGGATGGCGTTCACTCCCAATGACTTCAAGGTCTTCAATCGTTCTTCCCAAACTCCCAGCGGAATTGCGGCCCCGAATGCGCTTCCGTCCGCGTGCAGACAAACGCCTTTGATTTTGAAATTTTTCCCGTTAAGCCAAAAACCTGTGTCGGCATCAAAATGATATTCCCGGATGCCAAACGAAACGCGCTCGTCGTCATCCGCCGGCTGGCCGGCGGTGGATGCGTCCGGCCCGCGAACTTCCACCTGCGCCTGATAGAGCGACGGATGTTCCCCATCCCACCGCTCGGGATTTCCAATGACGATATCCCGGTCAAATTGGGCGCAACCGGAACTGGCGATGGTTTGCGACGGCGTTTGTGCGGTTGTGATGATCTTGCCGTCGGGGCCAAGAATGGAAATTTTTAGAAAAATTTGGTGCGGCCTGCTGTCCACATTGGTCACCAGGACCTGGGCATGGACCGTCGCCTGCGTCTGGCTCACTTGCGGCGTGGAAATAAAAGTCTGCCATTGCGGAATATAAACCGGCGACGTCTCCACCAGCCGCACATGCCGGTAAATGCCCGCGCCCGCATACCAGCGCGAGGCCGGCTGCAGCGACGTGTCCGCCCGCACCGCCAGCACATTATCGCCGCCGTAATTCAGATGGCCGGTGAGTTCGTAGCTAAAACTGACATATCCGTAAGGACGATGGCCAAGATGAAAGCCGTTGATCCACACATCACTGTTGGCCATCACCCCGTCGAATTCAATGAAGGTGCGCCGCCCAATATCTCCCGCCGGCAACGTGAAATGTTTTCGATACCAGGCGATGCCCGAAGGCAAAAAGGCCCCCGCCCCTCCGGCCAGGTTGGTTTCCGCAAACGGCCCGGCGATGCTCCAATCATTCGGCACCTCCACCGCCGGCCACGAACTGTCATCGAACGCCACTTGCTCCGCGTTGCCGGGATCGTCCTGCATCAATCGCCAGCCCGCATCAAACGATTCGATGGTGCGGACGTCCCCCGCCCTGCCGGGCAACAGCGAAAGAAACAAGATCGCCAAACTTCCGATGATAAAATTTCGTTTCATGGGCATCACTCTCTCGTTGATAGAAAAACCTTCGACGAATTTAATTCCAACCGGATGTAATCATACATGACCCCGCTCACCAGGCTGCCTCCCGGGATTGTCAGTTTCAGCACATTTGTCCCCGCCTTCATCAATGAAGCGTTGAACGGCACATCGTGCTCGCTCCATGCGCCTTCAATTCCGTCACGATCAATCGTCGCATTATAGACCAGGTTGGAAACCGCGCCCGCCGGTTGGTCGTTGACGCTGACCGACAGTTGCCGCGTGCCGACGCCGCAAATGGCCAGGCGCAGGATGGCCGTGCCCGATGGCGCCTGGGGCAGATTAAACGCGATCGACCAGGTCGTGCGGCGGCCGTCCTCAAACGCATTGGTATCGGATAAGTCCTCATCATGCGGCACTTGTTCGAAAAACCAATCTTTGCGGAAATCACTCTTGCCAACCGTGTAATTCACGTCATTCGGAAACAACCGGGCATACTGGACATACCAACCCCAATGATAATAATCATTCCCTTTGAAAAATTCCTCGGCAGTGCGATTCGGAACACCGATGTCCCAGAGTTGTTGTCCGTACCGGACCGGTTGCCAGGCCAGCTTTCCAAGATTCAAGGTCCCGCCTGCCCTGACCGTCACGTTTGATAAGACATATTCTCCGAGCACACCGTCGGCGAGCGCGTGGAGCGTATATCGGCCGGGGCGCACATTGGGGATGCTGAAATTTCCATCGGCATCGCCGCGGACCCAAAACTCATAATTCTTCGCGTCATTTTGCCAATCCACGGTCTGTGGACCACGCGGAAAGCCGAAGCCGCGAAACGCGTTCGGGCCGCCGAAATTTGCGCCATACCGGTTCGTGGATCCCCCGAAATTGAAATTTCGAAATCTAAAAAACGCGGGTGGCGCGACGTACGCCGGCGCGCTCAAGCCCACGAGCAAGTTGCTCACTTGCAGGTCCGGCGCTTGCGGATCATTCACGATGAGACGCCCGTCAACAATCCCGCGTTCATTTTGGTGCGGATAATCTATGCCCTGCACCCAATCATACGGCCACGCCTTTGATTCCTGATCCGAACGTTCGAGCGCATCTTTCCACAACACCTCATGCGGATCACCGTTAGCCGCATTGACGCCGGACGAATTGCAATAGATTAAAAACGGTCCGATGACCTTCGTCCAGGCTTCGCCTTTCGCGATGTTGCACACGCTCCCGCCATAATGGCTGCTGCGCCAATAATTCAACAGGCACGGCGCCGCCGGGGCCGTTTCATCATCCGTGAACGTGCAATCGCGATGCGCGCACAGCTCCATTTTGGTGGGCCCTCCGCTCAAATATTCCACCGAGGGATTGATGAGCCAGATTCCCGTTTTTTGGGCGCTGCTCGACCAACCCCAGACGCGCGTATCAAATTGATCGGCGGTATAATCATATTTATGTTCCACCCCTCCCTGGTCGGCGCCGGTGTTCATACGACGCGCCTCCTTGAGGTTGAGCACCGTGCCATGGTCCCAGTCATAGGCGGTGATGGCCCGGAAATTCCGGTTTGAATCCACCGTCATCCAGTCAAAGATCGAGTCATTCAACTTCACGCATAAACGCGCTTCCCCCACCGAAGTGGCGGGATAGTTTGTGGGATGGGAAAAGATGCAATAGGTGTAAAGCGCCGTATCACCGCGGGCGAGCATATAGCGCATCTCGATGTCTGCGGCTAAACCTCTGGCCTGTCCGTCGCCGGAAATTCCTTTCACCGACACCTCGCCGCGTTCCCCTCCGTTGGCATTCGGGTCGATCGTGATCCCCGTCACGTGCCGGCTGCGCGATACATCATACTCCCAATATCCTCCCGACGAACCGCCCTCGCCAACATCCAGCATCTCCAGGCCTTTGTATACCAGCGAGGTCAGATTACCCGTCCGTTTGGACACCGTCGCGGCAACAATCCCGTTATTGAGCGTGAAACTGGATTCATCTTCGGAAATAGCCACCTTGTCCTGGCCTAAAGCCGGCAAACAACCCAGGCAAACCAGCAAAAACAAAAAATGCAGGCCGGCAAAACGAAAGCTCTGCATGAATAATATTTCAACTTTCATTGGGCTGTATAACGTGGCACAGGAGATTTAATTTATTCTAAATGAAGATTTTGCGCATGCTATCGCCAGAACTGGCTATATCTAGTACTTTAATTTAATTGTCGGCGCCTGAATTTTTATTAAGGATGTTGAAAACCATGGTTCGAAAATTTTTGCGTATGAATATGATTTTTCGCCAGGCGCTGATTCCAGCGGTACTGATCTCTTTTGCCATTCCCGTTTTCCAGGCGCCGGCGCAGACCAATGCCCTGCAACCGGTGCCGGTCCTGGAGGTGATGCAGCAAGTCGCCGACTGGCAATTGGCGCATCCCGAAACCAATCGGCCTACGGGTTGGATCTGTTCCGTCGGTGACATCGGGATGCTCGCGTTGGCGGGAATTTCCGGCGACTCAAAATATCGCGACGCGATGTTGGCCAAAGGCGAAGCGAATGACTGGCAGTTGCCGGAATATCGCGGCCGGAAATATCACGCCGATGACCAATGCGTCGGCCAGGTGTGGACTGAACTTTATTTCCGATACCGCGAAAATGATATGATCGGCCCGATGCAGAAAAAAATGGATTTCATCCTGGCCAATCCCTCCCCCAATCAAAGCCTGGAATGGCCCGCTTCAGACACCTGGTCGTGGTGCGACGCGCTCTTTATGGCCCCTCCGGCATGGGTGCGGCTGTATGCGGCCACCGATGACGAACGCTATCTCGACTACGCCGTCACCAATTTCTGGCGCACCGCGGATTTTCTCTATGACAAAGACGCACACCTCTTTTATCGCGACAGTTCCGCCTTCGATAAACAGGAAAAAAATGGCCAGAAAATTTTTTGGGATCGCGGCAATGGCTGGGTCCTCGCCGGTATCGTCCGCACTCTTCAATATTTGCCGGCCAACAATCCGGATCGCCCTCGCTTTGAGCAATTGTTCAAGGACATGGCCGCCAAAGTTCTTGCCACCCAACAGCCCGACGGCCTGTGGCGCTCCAGTTTGCTTGACCCGCGCGATTTTCCGACACCGGAAGCCAGCGGTTCAGCGCTCTTCACCTATGGCCTTGCGTGGGGAATCAACCAGGGCTTGCTTGATCCGGCCACGTACGGTCCGGCCGTCACTCAAGCCTGGGCTGCGCTGGTCAACTGCGTAAACACCAACGGCGAAGTCACCCATGTCCAACCAGCCGGTACTGCCCCCGCGCAATTCCCCGCCGATTCCACCGCTCCTTATGGCAGCGGCGCCTTTTTGTTGGCCGGAAGCGAAGTCTATCGGTTGGCCGTTTTAGAAAACACCAGGCCCATCGTTGTCAAAGTCACCAATCCATCCGGCTTCCGGCGCGATTGCGAGACCGTTGAGATCGCCGCAAACCAACCTCTGGCCGGCTCTGCCGGTCCCTTGCAAATGTTGATTGGTTCCGGCAAACAAATTGTCGTGATGGACGGCCTGTCGAGCCGTATTTTGGACTCACAAGTTTACAGCCCGGGCGACGATACCAATGAATTGCTCTTTCAGGTTGATCTCGCTCCCGGCGAAACGCGCACCTATGATATCCTCGATGCCTCGGCCCTCGCCGCAGTGCCGCCGCCGCTCGTCAAGACCTTCGCGCGCTATGTCCCCGAACGCTATGATGATTTTGCCTGGGAAAGCGACCGCATCGCCCATCGCAGCTATGGCCTGGCCTTGATTCCTGCCGAAGGCACCATCAGCAGCGGCCCGGATGTCTGGATCAAAAAGCACCACATTTTGATAGTGGACGTCATGTATGCGACGAAGCATTACCACGAGGACAATGGCGAGTTTATGGACGATTTTCGCGTGGGCAACAGCCGCGGCTGCGGCGGCATTGGCATTTGGGATGGGAAACAACTTCACGTTTCCAGCAACTATCATACCTGGAAATTGATCACGACCGGGCCCATCCGTTCCGAGTTTGAGCTGACTTACGACGCCTGGGATGCCGGCAACGGAGGAAAAGTTTCTGAAACCAAACGCATCAGCATCGACGCCAATTCGTACTTCAGCAAAGACGAAAGCTTTCTCACCAGCGATAAATGGCCCCTGACCGTCGCCGTCGGATTGGCCGAACGCGCCTGCGGCACCAACGGTACGGAACAGATTACTGACGACCAGGCCGCCGGCTGGTTGAGCTATTGGCAACCGGAAGACAAACCCAAAGGCCGCATCGGCACCGGCATTGTCCTGCCCAGAGGCAGTGTGACGCAATTCACCACCGACAAGCAGGACCTGCCGGACTCAAAAATTCATGCGGAAGTGCCCCAGCCCACCCATGAAGGCGCACCCCCCATCCGCGACCTGCTGGCTATTACCACTGTTCAAAAAGACCAGCCGCTGGAATTTTATTTTGGAGCCTGTTGGGATCGCAGCGGTGATTTCACCAACGCCACCCAATGGGCCGCCGAGACCAAACGGCTCTCCGAACGCCGCGATCAACCCCTGCAAGTCACCGTCGGCAATTAACAGCGTGGTTCCTCCCTGGTTCGGGGGAAACAGGCTCTCAACCGCTCTGTAGAAAATATGGTTATTCCAATGTCGTTGATTGGAACAAAGATCGGCCTTTGGGGAGCGCACGCGTCTCGCCGAACACTTTGCTTTGCCTTTATCCCACGGGGCGAGCAGTAGCAGGTCGTACTATAACCGGGCCGTCTACCTTTCCCATCCCCGCCATCACCCGAATCAATCGCCATCAAAAGGCCAATATCACCCATTGTGGCGATAGACAAGCGGGTGGTTGGTTGCGAAAGTTAGGGTATGTACCGGTCGTATTTTTTGACATATGCACTCGCTTTATGCCTGCTGCCGCTTTTTTTTGCCCCAACGGTTGATGCCAAGAGCTTCAATGTAAAGGATTTGGGCGCTGCTGGTAATGGCGCCACCCTGGATACATCGGCCTTTCAAAAAGCGTTCGATGCCTGCGCCTCTGCCGGGGGAGGAACGGTGATCGTTCCCGCCGGGAATTATCTGATTGGCAGCGTGGTCATGGCCGGCAACACCACCTTGCGATTGGATCGCCAGGCCAATCTCATCGGCAGCCCGAACATCGCCGATTATCCGCTCACCCAGGTGCGATATGAGGGAGAGTTTGTGCCGGGACATTGCGCGCTCATCTCCGCTACCAATGCGAATCATATTGCCATCACCGGCGGCGGTACCATTACCGGGCCGCCATTTGATATCAGCCGCCTTCGCAGCCCGCGCGGGCCGGTTTTGATCGAGATGGTCGGATGCACCAATGTCGCGTTGACTGGTTTTAACACCCATTATCAGCGGCTTTGGTCCATTCATCCATTATTTTGCCAGGATGTTGTCATCAAAAATTTAACCATCCGCTCGACCGACCTGAATGGAGATGGGATTGACGTGGATTCCAGCCGAAATGTCCTGATCGAAGATTGCGACATCAGTACCGGAGACGATGCCATTTCATTGAAATCCGGGCGGGGTGAAACCGCCGTGCAACTGAACCGGCCCACCGAGAATGTCACCATCAAGCATTGCACCCTGGTCAGCAGTGCTTTTGCCGGGCTGGGCATCGGCACTGAGTTGTCCGGGGGCATTTATAACACGTTGCTTGAAGACTGCACGTTGTCGGGACACCAAAACGGGATTTTTCTAAAAAGCCGGAAAGGACGCGGCGGGTGCATCAAAAACTTTATCGGAATAAACCTGACCATCCACGATTCGCCGACGTTTCTCAGCATCGAATTACTGGACAAAGGCATCCAGGCGACTGACCCGGTCACCGGTGACGTGGACCAATGGACGCAACTTTCCGGCATCTCTTTCAAACACATCCACGTGGATAATGTGGCCTTCCTTGTCAAAGCGCAGGCAATCCCCTCTGAACGGCCCATCGACGGTTTTTTATTGGCTGATGTGCAGGGAAACTGCCGAAGGGCCCTGGATATGGCCAACATGAAAAATGTCGCTTTGAGCGGGATACGGGTCACCCATTATCAAGGCCCGCTCCTCATGGAAACCCACGTGGAAGGAACCGGGATTACGCAATTGGATCCGGTTCCCGATCCCTGATCGACGGGACATTTTCCCGCCGGAAATCACGGCGTCATATCTGCGAGCGACATCTGGATGTTTTGTTTTGTCTTCTCCATCATCGTCCGCCCCCGCGCAGTGATTTTCATCGTCAGATCCTGGTCGCTGTTCAAGGCCACCATCATTCCCAACGCGGGATCGAACCAGTCATCTCCGGAAATTGTTCCACTTTGGATGTCCACCTTCACGCCCGCCATCGCTATTGAAGCGGCTTTGGTCGCGATATCACCGGTGGCCACCATGTGCGCGCAATTGTGGCCGTTCACCTGCTGCCAATCTTTGAAGGTATAGGTCATATTGATCGTCATCACGCCCGCCGGCGTCGTAAGGTCGCGATTCACCGTCCAGGTATCGCCGATATTGACCGGGTGGTCCGGCAGCGACTCCCCAAACGAGGCGTACTGCTTTAAAGTATCCTTGCTGAACATCTGCTGCATCTGCGCCCGCTGTTGCGGGCCGGCGGCGGCGTTGATCCGGCTCTGCAACGCGTCGGTGCCGTCGATTTTTTCCACCAGGCCATCGGCGCCAAAGGTGTAATCCAATGGAACACCCAACATCGCGCGCATCACCGCCGCGACGGGCGCCGCCGGGTCGTTTGGAGCTATCGTCGCATTTTTTGTTGAATCAAAATTGATCATGTCCCGTCCATTTTCGGAAAGTTCCAACGCCTCGCTGTCAAAATCGAGCTCTACCTGGTGCCCCCCGTTATCGAGGTCTTTGACGGGCAAAAAATGGTAACCCTCGGACAACTTCATCACCTGTTCCATCGGTTGCGGGCGATCGGGAATATCGATCTCCGAGTTCTGGTTCAGGGACATTTCCATCGTATAGGTCTTGCCCATTTCCCATTTTAATTTCAACTCCGCCGGGCCGTTTGCCTGGGCGGTCGAATTTGCCGCCGGCTGGCTGCTGCCGTTGTCTGCGGTATTGGAGTTGCCGGCCGGCAGCGCGGCATTTTTAGGTTTTGAGCAGCCCACCCACAATGAGCTGAACGCCAGGCAAAAGGTGAGTGTGATAAGGGTTTGTTTCATAATTTCAGGGGTTACTTACGCAAAACGATTGAAATATTACAAGAAATATCGGAGATGCGGATTGGTTGAATGGTTTAAGTGATTTTAACAATGTCTTGGATGTTATCATAACAATGTATGACGCAATATAAGTGTCCGTCGGGCCATAAAGGTGACAGACTTTGTGCGGATTTTGTTTCAATCACCGTCCACCCATGTGAAAAAAGCTGGCTCTCTCCCGATTTTCTATTTAAAATTCGGTCACTTTTTTGCGGGTGTAGTTCAATGGTAGAACGGCAGCCTTCCAAGCTGCACACGAGGGTTCGATTCCCTTCACCCGCTCCAATTTGATAAAAAGCCAATGAAATCAATGACTTCATTGGCTTTTGTGTTTTCAAAACCTCAAAGTGAGAATAAAAGTGAGAATATTTTGGTTCTCACCAATGCAATTTCGCCAAAAAATAAGCTATTTTCTCGCCTTTTCGGCATAGCCAGAAATCACGGTGAGAATGATTTCGGTCAGTAGTGATTTTCTTTGCAGCAGATGGCTCCAATGTGGTTTTTGGCGCACTAGACAATTACACAGCAGACAATCCATGCTGTTTTGCCAATAAAACCATCAATTTTTGAACATGAAAAGCCCATTCCCCATGGAACTATTGGCGAAGCAATTCGCATTGCCCGTCAGAAAATCGGAATAGCTCAGGAATAACTTGCGGAAGTAAGCGGCATTTACCGGCAATGGATTGGCCGATGGAGCGCAACCGAGCAATTCCCGGGTTCAAGACTCATGTTTTGAAACCGGGACCAGGGTTTTCCTAGTAACAGCAAGGAACACCCTAGTCGCCATGGCACTTACAGGATGTGAAGATGGTTTTAGTAATCATGAATTCCATCTTTGAAGAGAAAGCAGCCCTTCCTTGCCATGCTTTGAGCCAGTCTTCACAAATCATGGGATTCACAAAAGTACTTACGGCAATTTTCTTTGTCGCGCTGTTTTATAATTCAATCCAGGCTTTTGGCGCAACCCTTCCGACCGGGCAAAGCGTCACTTTGACATGGAACTCGAACACGGGTTCCAATATTGCCGGCTATAATGTTTATTATGGGGCGGCGAGCGGCATCTACACCAACGTGATTAATGTCAGCAATGTAACAAATGCAACCATTTCCGGCCTGCTCGCAGGTGTGACTTATTATTTTGCCGTCACGGCGTATAACAACCTTGCACAGGAGAGTGTTTATTCGGGTGAGGTTAGTTATTCAGTGGAGGCATTACCAACAGTACAATTCCGCAATACGATCCCGGGGCAGTTCAGTCTGACAGTGGCAGGCACGATCGGTCATACCTATGAAATCCAAGCAACGCAGGATTTCACTACATGGACAGTTATTGGCTCGGTGACACTGGGAACAGGTAGTTCGTTGAATTTTACCGATACGAATGCGGCGAATTTTTCGGACCGGTTCTATCGCACATGTGATACCCAACCCTGAGGTTTCAAACTCCGGGGCCGGTTTCCAGCGGAACCAAGCCGATCCCCAAAGCAAAACGCACCAACCCCGGAACGTCATGCATGTTTAGGACGGTCATCAATTTCATACGGTGGTATTCAACGGTTTTGGGACTGACTTTGAGGATTTCACCGATTTCTTTGGTATTCTTGCCTTCGGCGATAAGCTGGAGGATTTCGCGTTGCCGGCCCGTCAACTGTTCAAACGGACTTTTCCGGCCAGCGATTTGCTGCAACGGAAATTTTTTGTTAAGTCGCACGGAGATTTCCCGGCTGAGATAAATTTCCCCGTGAACCACTCGTTCCAGGGCGGCAGCCAATTCGGCAGTCGCCGCCTTTTTAAGCAGGTATCCGGCTGCCCCCGCTTTTAGTGCGCGCCAATAATATTCCTCGTTGTCATGCATGGAAAGGATGATGATTCGCACATCCGGAAATTCTTTTGCCATTCGCGCTGCGGCTTCCAGCCCGTTCAAACCGGGCATGGTGATGTCCATCAAAATCACATCAGGATGATGTAACCTGGCTAACTCCAGAGCCTCGCGACCATTGCTGGCCTCGCCCAACACTTTCACCTCCGGCAATTTTTCCAGTAAGGCGCGAATGCCTGCGCGCACGAGCGTATGGTCATCGGCCAAGATAACATTAATCGGTTTAATGAAGTTGTTCATGGACTTCTGATTCGGACGATGGAATCCGCCATTTCAACGGAAACCATGCATGGACTTCACTGCCCTGTCCGGGAGCGGACTTGAATTCCAATCCACCCCCGGCCAGAGCGGCACCTTCTTCCATGCTCAACAGTCCTAGACTGGCACCCCGCACGGCCTGTTCCCGGACGGCAGCCACATCAAATCCAGTTCCGTCGTCGCGCACGTACAGGTGAAGTTGCCCGGCTTCTTTGCACAATTCCACGCTTACTGTTTTCGCCTGTGCGTGGCGAATCACATTGGTCAATGCTCCCTGCGCTATGCGAAAACATGCGGTTTCAATCAACTGGTCGATGCGTTGTTCCAATGGGTCGGTATGAAACCTGGCTTGCAGCCCAACGAGTGCCGCCTGCCGGCCGGTAAGCCAGCGCAACGCCGGCGACAAGCCAAGGTCGTCGAGAATCGATGGGCGTAAATTCAGCGAAATGTCGCGCACTTGTTCCAGAACGTGTTCGACCATCTCAAGGCTTTCTTTCAAGCGTGGCAACTGATTCTTTATCCCGGAGGATTGCAACAGTATCAGGAGGTTCAATTGTACGACAGTAAGCGCCTGGCCGATTTCGTCGTGGAGTTCGCGGGCGAGATGGCGGCGTTCCGTTTCCTGCGCTTCGACCAACCGGCGGGAAAGCACCTGGAGTTTGAGGCTGTATTCCTCCCGTTTTTTCTCGGCAAGCTTGCGCTCAACCCGCTCTTTGACCTCCTGCATAGCGCGGTGTACTGCGGGAACGAGTCGCGAGAGGCGTTCCTTCAGGACATAATCCGTCGCGCCACGTTTTAGCGAATCAATGGCCAATTCTTCGCCGAGCGTTCCTGAGACCAGAATAAATGGAATATTGGGACAATGGGTGCGCGCAATTTCCAGCGAGGAAAATCCGTCAAACGCAGGCAACGAGAAATCCGAAAGAATCATGTCAATGCCACCCCGTTCGAGTGCCACCACAAAATCATTGTGGTTATATACGCGGGTGGTCGCACATGCAATCCCCCCGGCCTTCAGGGTGGACTGGACAAGCACGGCATCGTCCGGATCATCCTCCAAGTGCAAAATGCGGAGAGGGGATTTCATTTTTAGTTTCTTTTTCTGACAGGAGAATCATTTGGCCACTTTGGGGCCCGTTCTCTTCTTTTCCGAGGTAAGGCGGCGGTTCATTGACAAACGCCCAAAAGAGACCCAGTTGCTTGACCGCCTGCATGAATTCATGAAAATCCATGGGTTTCACCACGTAGGCGTTGGCGCCCTCTCGATAACACTTGATCAAGTCTGGTGTCTCGCGCGAGGAACTGAATATGACAACGGGAATCATTTTCAATTGGTTGTCGGCTTTGATTTGCTTCAATACTTCCAATCCGTTGACCTTGGGCATCTTAAGATCAAGCATCACCACGACAGGCTGGCCGTTCGCGCGGGCCTTGAATTTGCCCCGGCGATAAAGATAATCCAGCGCCTCCGCGCCATCACAGACGACCTCAACCTTACTGGCCAGATGATTCTTTTCCAGCTCAGCCATCGTCAGTTGCACGTCCTGCGGATCGTCTTCGACCAACAGGATATTTTTAACATTCATTGTTTCAGTGTCCATTGATGCTTCCGTTCGGTTCCGGGATGGAAAAGTAAAATGTCGCGCCGCCGTCCACCACGCCTTCCGCCCAGACCCGACCACCGTGCCGTTGAATGATGCGCTGGACATTCGCCAGGCCGATGCCAGTACCCTCGAACTCCTCGCGACTGTGCAGGCGTTGAAACACACCAAATAGTTTATCGGTGTATTTCGGATCGAAACCAGCGCCGTTGTCGCGAATGAAGATCACTGTTTCGCCGTTCACGCCGGAAGTGCGGCCGATCTCGATTTTGGGCGTGGCGCGGCCGCTGGTGAATTTCATCGCATTGGAAATCAGATTGACCAACACCATTCGCAACAAAGCCCGGTCAGCCCTAATCGCCGGCAATGGACGGATGGTCCACTCAATGTTTCGCGCTTTCGTCTCCGTCTCAAAATCTTTCAACGTTTCCAGGAGTAACTGATTGAGATTGAAACCCGTCGTCTGCAATTTGGCCCGCCCGACGCGCGAAAAGGCCAGCAGGTCATCGATCAAATCCCCCATCCGTTTTGCCGCGCGAAAAATCGTTGTCAGATATTGAAGGCTTTGTTCTGATAGTGACGCTCCGGCCTCCTTTTGAAGCAGGTCTATAAAGCCCATGACCTGGCGCAGCGGCGCACGCAAATCGTGGGAAACGGAATAACTGAACGCCTCCATTTCTTCATTAGCAACTTGTAGCTGCGCCGTCCGCTCGGCGACCCGTTGTTCCAGATCTTTGTTGAGACGGTAGATTTCATTTTCCGCGCGTTTACGCGCCGTGATGTCGCGGACGTTGCATTGGATGACTTTGCTGTCACCGGCTTGATACACATTGCTGACAAACTCCACGTCAATGTGACGGCCATCCCTCGTTTCCATAGGCAGGTCGTCATAGCGGACGTACCCGTCCTTTTGCAACCGCTCAAGCATGATCTTGTTCGACTCGATATCCTTGAATGGACTCAACTCGCCAACGGTTTTGCCGATCATTTCGGCACGGGAAAAACCCAACAGATGAAAAAGGAAAGGATTCACGTCGGTGATGCGCCCCGTATCAACGTCCAGAATCAGGATGCCGTCCTTCGCTGCCTCGAATAGCCGTCGATAGCTTAGTTCGGAGGTGCGCAGCGCTTGTTCAATATGCGTCTCGTTTTTATCCCCATTGTCGATTTGATTATTAGCATTCATTTTAATTCCAAAGTTTCGATTAAACTGACCGTTTTCAGGGATCCTTTGGAAGAATCGTCCCTGTGCAACTGTCGTTGCCGTCGTCCGTGCGCAGGACATTTTTTACTGTCGTCACCAGATCATCATTGGCAAATGGTTTCTGTAAAACAGCGTCAGGCCTTAACCAGGGTTTGCGGGCAAATTCATTCATAGGCAAACATCCTGTGGCCATGATGGTGAGGGTTGGCATGCGCGCATAAAACAGCTTCTCAAGCATTTCAATGCCTGTCATTTTGGGCATTTCGTTATCGGTAATGACGAGGTTATAGGTCTTGGCCTGTAGCGCGTCCCAGCCAGCGGCGCCGTCCTTGGCAGCTTCCACCTCGTAACCGCAGCCAGTCAGAACATCAACATGGAGTTGGCGCGCATCCGCGTCATCATCAACCACGAGAATTCGATGTGGCAAATTCGTTTGGTCCGGGACTGGTGTGATAGCAGATAGTTGCTGGCTTTTAGATTGCAACCTCAATTCAATTTCGCCTATAGGTGAGAGTTTCGTTTGATTTGGTGTTGGCTCGACAGCGATTTTTTGGAAAGGTGATTCAATAAATGTGTTCATAGATCGGATTCCAGATTTAAGCTCTGGAGGCATGATGGTGTGAGATTATTTCACCGCTCCGTCCCAGGCCGGCAGCAATGTCCCTACGACCCTTGTTTTGATCTTGGGTGGAAAGTTATTTTTAATATCCCAAGAATAGACCGCGCAATGCCGCATCTGCTATAAGGTGTTCTCCCCTCACGTTCGATTTTTAATTCTTCTTTGTAGGCCAGCCGAGGTTGGATTTATTAAAGGGTGTTCGGATAACACCTGATAGTATCACAATGTTTTCCCGCTTATAGTCTGTCTCTTGAAAGATAAAAGAATATTGCAAACCGAGGATAGCCAAAGAATGCCGGTCAAAAATAAAATCCAATTTCATAATGGCTCATTGCGAGGAAATCGGGCGATCGCCCGGCATGCCTTGTGAATTAAATCTTACCGGCGCAAAACAACTTGGCGCCCCTATCCCCACCAGCCGGAGCTTGCCTGTGTTCCGGCTGTTTCTTTTTTTCGATGAAACGAGCAATGGCGCGGAGGTTTTTTCATTCATTTGTTCGGGTTTTACCTTATAGGTCGTTTAATCAATCAGTGGGACAATTTATTTGAAATTCCAACCGTTTCATTGATGAAGTGGCCCGGAGCAAAAATTGAAATTTGTTAAATAGAGCGCGAAAAAAACTTTTGACCAATCTTATGATTAAATATCTGACTTTTAAAAATGGTTCCATTCATCAGCTAATGCTGCTGAAATGTTCGATGCTCATACTGGCGATTTTTGCATTCACAGGCTGCCAGACATCCCCATCGAATAAGTCCGCCAAACAAACCACCGCCAATCTGCCTCATTCTGAAATAATCACCTTGAGCGAAGGCGACACTTTGAAAGTCACCTTTCCCGGTTCTGCAAATTTGGATACATCCCAGCAGATTAGAAGGGACGGAAAAATTTCCCTTCCCCTGGTCGGCGACGTGCAGGCTGCCGGAGAGACCCCGGACGAATTGCAACAAAACTTGATCAAGCTCTATGCTCCCCAAATTTCGTCCAAAGAAGTGATAGTCGCTGTGGAATCTTCTACCTTTCCGGTCTATGTGACCGGCTGCGTGATCCGGCCGGGCAAGGTATCATCCGACAGGCCCATGACAGCGCTTGAGGCCATCATGGAAGCCGGAGGGTTTGATTACGAAAAGGCGAACTTGAGGAATGTCCGGGTAATTCGACTCGAAAACGGAGTGTCGAAAAATTACACGTTGAATTTGAAGACCGCTTTGAACGGGGAGGAAGATAAACCGTTTTATCTCGAGCCGTCTGACATTGTGTTTGTGCCCGAAAAATTTTCCTGGTTTTGAAAATAAATCGCCCGGCTTTTTCTATGCTCTGGCAATCCCCAGTTTTTCCATGAGGTCATAAAGAGTCGGCCTGCTCAAGCCAAGTTCCATCGCTGCCGGAGTTATTTTGCCGCCGTGCTTTCGCAACGCCTGCTGGACAGTTTGCCGCTCCACCCCCTCGCGTACTTCCTTCAAGGTGGTGGCGTTCCCCTTGCCGGGTGTCAATTCAAGATCGCTTGCTGTCACGCGCTTGCCGTCGGCCATGATCACAGCACGCCGGACGCAATTTTCCAATTCACGGACATTCCCCGGCCACGAGTGTCTGTCCAAAGCGCGAAGCGCTTCCTGATTAAAAGCCAGCCCAGGTTTATTAACTTCTGTCGCGAATCGTTGGAGAAAAAATTTAGCCAGCATAAGAATATCGTTTTCCCGATCGCGCAACGGGGGCAAGGCAATCTGGACCACGGCCAGACGATAAAACAAATCCTCGCGGAAAATTCCGGCAGCCATGTTCTGCTTGAGGTCGGCGTTGGTCGCCGCGATCACACGCGTGTTGATCTGGATTTCCTGCCGGCCACCCACGCGCTCGATGGTTTGTTCCTGCAGAAACCGAAGTAATTTGACCTGTAACGGCTGAGGAATTTCCCCAATTTCATCCAAAAAAAGGGTTCCGCCATCGGACATCTCAATCCGCCCTTTGCGTTGGGCATGGGCGCCCGTAAAAGCACCCTTTTCATGGCCGAAGAGTTCACTTTCCAAAAGAGTTTCAGGAATCGCACTGCAATTAATGGCGATGAACGGGCCGTCTTTTCGCGCGCTACGCCTCTGAATCGCCCGTGCAACCATTTCCTTACCAGTCCCTGTTTCGCCAAGGATGAGCACCGGTGCATCGGTGGTGGCGACTTTGCGGATTGAATCGAACACCGGCTGCATGGAGGGACTGCTGCCCAGCATTCTTTCAAAAGAATCGCCCTGCAAATGATGCTGCATCTCGCCATATTCTTTCTCAAGGCGGCTGACATGGAAGCAGCGTTTCAGAAGGAATTTCAACTCTTCCATTTCGACCGGCTTGCATAAAAAATCGTAAGCCCCCGAACCAATCGCCCGCAACGCGATTTCCTTTTCTCCCTGGCCCGTTATGATGACGACTTTGGCCAGCCGATCCAGGGCAAGTAGTTCGGACAAGGTCGCCAGCCCTTCCTCCGGATTACCGGGATGAGGCGGCAATCCCAAATCAAGCAACACGACTGATGGGCGGATGGAACGGAAAATTTCCATCGCGCCGGGGCGATCTTCTGCGAGCAAAATTTCGTAATCCTTTGCCAACGCCCACTTCATCTGCGTGCGAATTTCGTCATCGTCGTCAACTATGAGTAGTTGGGGGTTCATTTTTGGAGTGGTAAATAAATGCGGAAAGTTGTCCCTTTGCATGGCGCGCTTTCGACTTCAATCCTGCCTTTGTGCGCTTCAACGATCATTTTGCTTTGAAACATTCCGATACCCAGCCCGTTCTTTTTAGTCGTCTGAAACGGCCGGAACAATGAATGGTCAAGAAATTCGGGGTTCATCCCGCAACCGTTGTCCGACACCGAGAGTATCGCCCAGCCGTTGCTTTGCCTGGTTTCAATGTGGATTTGCCCGTCCTGCGACATGGCTTCTTTTGCGTTAAGAACCAGATTGGTGATCACTTTAAGCAGTTGCTCTTGATCGAAAAGTATTTGCGGCAGAGGTTGGAAATCTTTGATCAAGTTAAGGCCAGATGTTTTTTCCCAGTCGGCAACCGACCTGGCGACCACCATATTAAGATCGGATTCAACCAGTTTAGTTTTCAGCTCATGCCGCAAAAGGCTCAAACGCTCGATGAGCCGATTGATATGCGCGACGGTCTTGGCAATACCGCGCAAAGCATCCTCCCTGAATGCTGGATCATCAGAATGCATGGGCAGATTTTGGAGAATCAAATTAAGCGTGTTGGCCGCATTTTTGAGATCGTGAACAAAAAATGCCGACATGGTCTGAAAAGCCTCGAGTTCCTTCGCCTGCACCAGTTTTTTGGACAGCCGGGCATTCAGGAGGCCGGCGGCAATTTGGTCTCCGATGCATTTGAGCAAATCACGATCTTGTTGTAAAAAATCGCCGCCGCCGACGCGGTCGCCCAAAATCATCAGACCTAAAATCACACCATCAACAATCATTGGCACACAAACGCGATTCCCATCTTTGTGGAATTTGTCAGGGTGCCACCGCCTCAATGTGGCCGCCCATGGTTCCCTGGACAAATCAATGTCAACCGGTTCTGGTCGTTTTTGCAGGGCGGTTATCACTCCAGCCACTTCGGAGCCTCCTGGATTCAGCGCCTCTGCTTGAGCTTCGGACAAAAGGGTCGAGGCCGCGAAAACCAACTGTTCCTTTTTTTCATCCACCAGCCACATCGTCACGGAAAGCACCTGGCAAATGTCCGCCGTCAACTTGACTGTCGCGTGACACAATTCTTTTTGCGTCACACACGAGGCCGCGATCTCGGCGAATTTTCTCCAGACAGTGCGGTAATCGTAGGAGGGCCTTTGAAAATTCCGGCTGATGAAACGGCTGACGCGCAGTCGTATCCGGTCAGACAGGAGCAATATTGTGAGCAGCACCAGTGCGACAAGGATGACAAAGGCTTTCAAGGTGAAAGCCGCATCACCGCCGCCAAAAGTAACCACCTTGGCGAGTACCCCGATAATCGAAAGATAGATCCCCGCCAACAAGGCCGTGAGCGAACCTTGAAGCACCGAATGAGACGGATAAATATCAATATCGAAACGGCTAGCCCGAAACAACGAGTTGAGAATCAGCAGGCATGCCACCAGCAAAGCGCCGGAATTGACTGTTTGCCATGAAAGGTCTATCGCATGAAATAGAAGCACCTGGCTGCTGATGCACAACCGGATGACAAACAACACGCCCAGCCCCAAAACCATAAACTTGATTCGCCAGCGCATCGTCCCCACCGATGCCCGGAATGTCCGTTCAAGATTGATCAGCACCAACACCACACCGAGCAGAAACAGGCAGTTCAAAACTATGCCAGGCATTCCCAGGGAAAAAATCAAATGACCCACATAATTTTGGTTCGCAGAAACGATCAATTGTCCCCGGCACATGATCACCAGACCCACAGGCATCAAAAATGCCAAAACCAAAATGAAACGCCATCGTTTCAGAAATTCCCGAAAGTTTCCGCGCCCATAACACAGACTAAAAAGAAGCCAGATTCCCGGCAAAAGGGATACGCTGGCCATCACCCAATTTTGCCAATAAACCATCTCTTCCACCGAGGCCGCATTCAAAGACAATCCGTTGAGAGCGCTTTCCAAAGCCAATACAGCCATGCCCGCCACGAACGATCGATAAGCAACCGAACCGCGTTCGCGCCAAAAAACGACGAAAGCCAGGGCTCCGCTAAAAAGAGCACCAGCAAAGGCAAGCACGGCAGCGATGTTCATTATATGATTTTCTAAAAATGCGCCTGAGAAACCTAAAACATCTAAAATTGTAGCGACTGAATGCCTGAACTTTTTATCGCTTCTTGCGTTTCAAAGCTCATTCCCATGAGCTGGAAGCCTTGTTCTACGGTAGCAAGACTCTGCAGTAATTTTTCAGGCAACCTCTTCTTAATCCAAACAAGTTGAGAGGAGTAAAATTTGGCTAAGAACGCGAAAGAAATCAAAGACTGGCGGCAAGGAAAGCAAGGGCACGGATTGATCCGTGCCCTTGATGAAATTTGCAAATGTTCTACAAATCAGGCAACCAACATTTTATTGCGAAACAGGCCGAGGCCCAAGAGGCCAAGACCGAGCAATACCACCGTGGTGCCGCCATCAGGAACGGAATTGAAAGAAAGCCGTTCGGTGAAGGTTTCAGGGCCGCCGGACGCGGGATCTGCCACTTGAAAACTCCCGTAGAATGTGGTCGTGCTGAAGTCATTGCCGCTGACTGTGCCAACCAACAAAACATTCAGGAACCCTCCGACCTGGGAGACGATGCTGGAGGATGTCAGGTCAAAGGTGAATCCATCAACACTCCAGAAATTATCCAGAGCGCCCGAATTGAAGGACCAGGGAGTCGCACCCGTCATCGAAACTGAGTCACCATTATTGACGATGCCGGCAAACGAGCCGGAGGGGCTGGCCGCGACTGTATTAAGCCACGAGGTCACTTCCGTTGCGCTATTTGCCGAGGTGCTGTTCATATCCACAGCACCGCTGAATCCAATGTTACCTGTGATCGGCGTTGCTTGTGCCATGCCGGCCAGACAAACAACGGACGCAGCCGCTGCTATTTTTTTAATCCAATTATTTTTCATTTTTAATCTTTCGTTAACTATTGATGTTTGTTCTTTTAGAATTTCTTCTGATGCTTGTTAAGCAGAGGTGGTGCCAAGGGTGGTTTTATTTCAAGATTAACACTTAGTATGTTAATTAATAACAACTTATATTTTTAACAGTTTCAAGAACTCCAATGGAAATAATCAAAATCGTAAAGGTTCCCGACGTTTAGGTTCGATCGGCAGGAAGCAGACAAAACTTCAATCCGCCAACATCTGCCTTGCGTTGGCAGCCATTTTGCCGGAGAGGTTCAGGCCTAAGGCCCGCTGAAGGGACCTTTTGCTTTCCGTGTGATTCTTGAGGCGAAATTGGGAAGCTCCCAAATAATAATAAAGTTCGGCATCCGTGCTTCGCTCGCTGGCGCTTTCCTGGAGCAGGCTCGCGGCGCGCGCATAATCGCCTTGCCAGAATACAATGATGCCCAAAGCTTTTCCAAGTTCCGCATCATCGGGAAATGATTGGCGGGCTTTTATCGCGAGGGCATAGGCTCTGTCCATGTCGCCCGGATCTTCGGCGTAGCGGACGGCTAATTCTCTTTGTACCGGTGCGAAATCCGGAAAACGGGCTAATATTTTTTCATAAGTATGTTCCTGCGCGAGGAAATTTGTTTCCTGTTCGTCAAGGACAGCAACGACCATGAGCGCCGGGACATTGTTGGAATCTGATTTCAAAATTTCTTCAACACGGGATTCCTCCATGACCGCCTGTGGCGGATTGGCGGCGAGAGCAACCATGTCGAGAAAACGTCTGGCATTATCGGCTTGAGGCGGGGCAAGTCCATCCTGCAAAGCGTTTAACATGGCGGCCCGGGCATCTGATATATTCCCCATACTATAAGTGGCCTGGGCGAAGTCATATAGCGTTTGCGGATCGGCCGGGTGGTTTTGAGCGGCCTCTTGAAGCACGCTTGACGCCAATCCGTAATTGCCGGACTGATAAGCCAGACGTCCAAAAATGCCAGCCACATTCGAATCGTCTGGTGACAAGTCGTAGGCAACTTTGGCGAGATCAAACGCTTTTTTGGGGTCTGTGGGAGCATAAAGCAGGGCCAGATTCGTCAAGGCGACGATATTTTTTGAATTTGTTTTCAAAAGTGTTTCATACGTCAGGATTGCCTTGTCCAAAGTTCCTTTACGTTGATAAATGGATGCCAGCCTGGCGAGCGCGACCGGATCATTGGGGCTTTCGCCAACCCTCTTTTCCAGGGCGGAACGCGCGGCGGAGTCGGCGGTTTTGGGATCAATAGCCAATACCAATAAACATTGTTGGCATTCATCCCGGCCGGAGAATTCCAAGTTCGACTGGAGGGCGCGCTGAAAAGCAGCGCGAGCAGGTTCTTCTTCGTCCATCATGTAATAAGTCATGCCCAAATGGAATTGAACGTCTGGTTCAGCTGGCAATTTATTTGCACTTTCCTGGAGCAGGCTCAACGCCAGGGGATATTGGTCTTTTTTGTAAAGAATCCACCCCAGTGTGTCCGCAGTAGACGGATCGTCGGGAAGCAAATCCCTGGCACGCTGTGCCAATTCGTATGCGCGATCGGGCTGGTTCAGATGCTCGGAATAAATGTACGCCAGATTGTTAAGTGCAGGACCCGATTTGGGATTTTTTGCCAGCATTTTTTCGTAGGCATCTGCCGCCGCTTGATAGTCCTTTTCCTGGTTACAAACCATACCCAGTAGCATCAGTGCTGAAATATCGCCCGGGTCTTCCTCAATCGCCGAGTTGAGTTTTGCCACGGCCTTCTGACTCTCTTTGGAATCAAAATACAATTGGGCCAGCAGCAAATAGGCTGCTTGAGATTCCGGCTGCAATTCAAGGGTCTTCAGTAAAGCGGCTTCGGCCTGTTTGGTGTCTCCCTGCGCTTCAAACACTTTGGCCTGCAGCAGCCGCACGCCCGCTTGTTTTGGATCTGTCTCCACCATTTTTTGGACGCGTTGCGTGGCCGAGGTGTACTGCTTTTCTATCAAATCCAAATCCACCAATTGTTCCTGTGCGAGCAAATTATCGGGGGCCAATTCCAACGCCCGGATGAATTCGTTTCGTGCCGCGACATTATTGTTTTGCTGGAGCAACGTGGAACCCATCAGCAACGGAATCTGCGGATTCTGTGGAAACGATCTTTCCAGTCGCTGATAAATCACCAGTGCGGCATCCGAATTGTTCCGGGCGCGATAAGCGTCGGCCAGCAACAGTTGCGCCTGCATTAGTTCAGGCCGCCTTGCGATCAATTGTTGCAAGGAAACGATGGCAGAATCGGGGTCGCCATTTTTGATTTGGATCTGCGCCAGCAGCAAAATGGCATCGGAAAAATTGGCGTCCAGACTCACCGCCCGGTTCAGGCTGTTCACGCCCTTTATGGTGTCTCCATTCATAAGATAAGCCATGGCAAGTTGGTACTGAACATGCGAAGCCTGCGGATAAACCTGGGCCATCCCCTCCAACTCCACTATGGCCGCTACCGTTGCACCCCGCGCAAGATCCAGGCGACCCTGTAACAACAGGGCGTCATAATTTTTCGGGTCGCGCGCGAGCGCCTTGTTCAATGAAGCGGCGCACGCGTCAGCATTTGTCTCGACCAGTGCAACTTCCGCCAAACCGATCCACGCAGGAATATAGTCCGGAGTTTGTTTGGCCATTTCGCCGAAAATGCTTTTGGCCGCCGCCGAATTGCCGGTTTGCAGTTCGAATTGGGCATATTGCGATCGCATGGGAGATCGCGTTGAAGAAAGGCCGGCTGCCGTTTTGAAGTCGTTTTCGGCCGCCTTTAAATCGTTTTGCACCCAATGCAGGGTGGCCGCCGCCAAAAACGCCGCACCGGATTTTGGATCAAGAGCTTGTGCGCGTTGGAAATCGGCGGCGGCTGTTTTATAATCGTGCTCTTGAAAGGAAAGCGTCCCAAAAGCTACTTCTATCGCCGCTTTGTCCCCGCCTTGAGACAGTTTTTGCAGTTGCTGCCGCGCATTGGCAATTTCCTCTTGCGTCATACTGGCTTCAGCCAGCAGGAGCGGCGCGTCCTTGTCCCGCGGATTTCGCGCGAGAACAAACCCGGCTTCATCCCGGGCCTCTTTCGGCTTTCCCATTGCCAGATAGATAAATCCCAGTTTCAAATGCAGTTCCAGATTGTTTGTTGCCAACTGGTTTCCTCTGAATAAAAACGGCGCGGCGCTTTGATAACGTCCTTCGTCAAAATAAATGATGCCCAGGCGGCCGTAGGCTCCGGCGTTTTGCGGGTCATTGCGGAGAACATTTATGTATTCGACCTCGGCCAAGTCGTATTGGCCGGCATCGAAATACCGGTCCGCCCGCTGCAAATGGCGGCCGGCCGTTGCCTTTGCCGAACAACCCGTGCTGCCGATAATGAGAAGGCCAGCAACGGCCACAATTAAAAAATAATGAAGTTTTTGCATATTAGATTTCGGCTGTTTGAACTGGAAATGGCTTGATCGTCCGCTCGGATTTTTTAAGCAAAAGCAAAAGCAGGAAAAGCGGTATTAGAGCCAAAATAAAAAATAGCGGCCCACCATGACGGTGAATGTAGGAATTGATCATTTCCGGGCCGATCCGAACACAGAGCTGTCCAATGACGAATATCCGAAAACCATTTCTTAATAACGCCAGTGGAATCACCGCCAGAGCGAGCATGATCCGATGCCGCGGCTTGCGCAGAAACAAATAGCCCGTCAGCAGGCTCATAATGAACAGCACCAAACTGGACCGGATTCCACTGCATTCCGGGGCGACTTGCATATTGAACCCGGGCAATCGGAGTATGAATCCATCCTGATAAACCGGCAGACCCGACAGTTTGAACAATCCGGTGGCGACCACCGCCGAGCCGTATTGCAGAAATGCCTCAAGTCCATGCCTCACGACTTCAGGAAATGGTACGATGAAAACGAGCAGGCCGATCGGAAAGGCAATCGAACGCAACAGTTGTCTTCCCAAAAACAGGCAACCGGCGCCGGTCAAAAACAAAAGAAAAGCGAAGATGGTCAGTGCCAGATAGTCTTCATTGGCCAGTGATGCGGAGCGGATGGCAAACCAGTAAGTTGCGATTGTCACCAAACCGCCCGCCAAAAAAAGCGCGGCCAATTTGCGCGATGGTCCGGAAAGGCGCGGCAAGGTTTCCCTTCGAGACCAGACCAGATAGAAACTGACCATTGGAATCAGCGGAATGTAGGAATATAGGCCGTCACTTAACACAAACCGCAGCAAGTCAAACAGCGGCCGGCTAAAAAAGAGCACAAGGATGGCCGTGGCCAGAAAGAAATTTCGCAGTTGCCCGGGAGGGTTCAACTCATCAACGAACATGATTCCTTTTCCATTCATACCAAAATAATCCCGGCCATCCACGGAAGCGCGGTTTTAATACTTGTATCCGATTTCAATTCCAACCTGGCTGCCTGAATAGGTGAATCCGGGTTCAGTCGAGGAATTACCGCTGTATTGATAAAAGACCGCCAGCGTCCCGCGTTTCAAAAACGGATGGCTCAATCGGGCACTTAAAGTGTAATAGTCATTGTCGCTATTCTCGGAAACGCTGCTCTCTGAAGCGACGTATTTGGTGATGTTATATCCGGCATTCAAGTCCAGATTGAATTTTTCCAAAAGGCGTTGGTTCAAATCGCAACTGGCGACGGTATTTTCGGTGACCTGTCCTTGAAAGTAAGACGGAGTCACGGCACGACTGGCGTTGAGGGAAATTCGCGTCGCTTCAATCGGTTGGTATTGGATCGATGCGCCAAATGTCGGAGTAAGCAAAGCGCCGCTATCACTGCTTTGAAATTGACAGTCTTCGATGCCGGCGTTGATCTGAAGGCTTATCTTGTCGGTCGCCCGCCAATTCATGCGCCCGGCGGTCTGTTCATAAATTTGATCGGGGCCGAAATTCACGTCCACAAAGCCGGCGCCTGCGCCGATGCCGATATTGAATCGCGGCCAGAATTGATAGTTCAACCAATCCATCGTTGACCAGTCGTAGGAGTTTTGAAAACCCTCGGTGAACTGGAGGTCTTGATAAAGCCCCAGGTCCAGCGACATCTTGCTGTTGAACGCATAGGAACCCGTGAGGGCGGTTGAATAAATTTGCTGGCTGGTTTGAGTGCCGGTTTGAACCTCTGGTGAATCGGAAGAAACATAACTTTGCGAAAATCCGAATATCCAATCTTCATAGTCCGTCGCCCCGTTCAATAAGACCGCATTGTCAAACTCATTCTTGAAAAGGTGATTGGAATAAAATCGCAACGTGGGCGTATAATCCAACGTCCAATGATTGCCGATATCGAACAACACCCCCGGAGAAAATTCCTGGATGAACGTATTCTGCTCATCGCCAGGACTCAAAGGAAGTCCGGTGGCATAGAGAGCCCGGTAGAGCAAATGAGGTTGCGCTATCACCGGGCCCCATTTAAAGGGTTGAGTCTGTGAAAAACGGGTGGCGCCTTCTACAGGATCGAACACTTCAAATTGGTTCGTTTCCGTTTGTTGCCAGACCGGTTCCATGTCAACGGCCTGTGGCGGTTGGATAATAGCTTGTTGCGCTTCCCCCGCGCGATTCAACATCAGCAAAGTAAACGATGCGAGCGGCCAAACCCAAATGCAATTATTCCTACGCCTGAAACGGGCAGTGCGTTTTTTGTTTTTCATATTTAACAGGCCTCAAAGGGAGGACCAAACCGGGGGAACGATTCACTATCGGGGAAAATTGCCTTACGGATGAAAAATGATTCTCGCGTAAAGATAAGCAATGCTTTCGTCCAAAACTTCCCGCACGCCCTCACTGGAACGCCACCAATGCTTCGCGTCGTAATCCGGATCGGGAACGGAAATGATGCCGACGGCAATACCGGAGCCGAGCGCCCTTTGGAAAAGAAATTGCGTCCGGCGCGCATGAACCCCCTCGGTAAGGACGTTAATGCTGCCGACAGTCATTCCGTGTTCGCGAAACCAATCGCGCAAGGCGATGGCGGAGCTGTAAGTCCGATCCCGGCCCGCGACATGCGAAGGAACCATTTGAATCAACCCGTCGGGCATGCCGTTTTTTTTCAAAAGTTCCGCACCTACGCTGGCCGAAGTATTAAAGTCATTCACATAACCGCCGTTTCCCGGCACCGGTCCGCCGGTCGTATAAATTTTATGATAAGAATTGGCCATGAATTCTTTCGCAGCCGCACGAATGGCGTATTCATGAACCCATCCTTCGACCACAAGGACACTTGCGTTCACGCGTTGCGTTTTGGCGAGAAAAGGCTGGATATTCAGCAGTAGAGAAACGGCGATCAACAGCCCGGCTAAAATAAAAATGAGCCAACCGCGCCACGACAATCTCCAGCGTTCCTTCCGCGCGAGGATGCCCCAGAATTTTTGCCGGGTATCAGGATGGCTGAATTCAGTGGCCATTGCCATTTTTGTGAGAATTTTGAACCAGGTCAGGAAAAACGATCGATCCCCAATTGCGATGCCACGTTAAGACTGTTCCGTCCGTGCGCTCGTCGGAGCGCACTTCGAAAGCCAGCGTGTCGATGATCACATCAAAATCAACCTGGCCCGTCTGATGATCGCCTTTACCCACAGACACGCCACAATGATAGTAGCCGGGGGCCAGACGCGAATTGGGGATGGAAACTTTAACTTCAGTTTCTTTTCCACGAGCCAGGCCGGGGCGTTCCGCGCCCGAACAACTGCCGACTGGAACACCTTCAGCGGTAAAGATGGTCACGCTGAAACGAAGTTGCGGCACATCCTCCGCAGCCCGGATTTTCGCAAGGAAACTGAAATTTTCATCGGAAGAAAAAATTGGCACTGAACGGTCAAACTGAAAAGACAGAAAACGGGCGGCCTGATTTCCGCCATATTTACGCGGCAATTTGTCCACAGGGAAAAAAACCGTTGAATCAGAATCGATCGCCTTGCTGTATTGCTCCACCGCTTCCTCGGTTGGCCCGTAAAATCGCACACGGCCTTTATCCAAAACCACCGCGCGCGAGGTGAGTTGGAGGACCGCCGCAATGTTGTGGCTGACAAAAATCACGGTGCGCCCTTCGCTACGCGCAACCTCCTGCATTTTGCCGAGACATTTCTTTTGAAACGCCGCATCACCGACGGCGAGCACTTCGTCCACGATTAAAATTTCGGGTTCAAGATGCGCCGCCACCGCGAAAGCGAGCCGGACATACATGCCCGAGGAATAATGTTTGACGGGCGTGTCCAGAAATTTTTCGATCTCTGAGAACGCCACGATTTCGTCGAACTTCCGTTTGATTTCCGCCTTGCTCATCCCAAGGATCGCCCCGTTGAGAAAGATATTTTCGCGCCCGGTCAGTTCGGCGTGAAAACCGGTCCCGACTTCCAGCAAACTCGCCACGCGGCCTTCGATGCTGATACGTCCGGTCGTCGGCTCGGTGATCCGGCTCAGGATTTTCAGCAGTGTGGATTTTCCCGCCCCGTTGCGGCCGATGATGCCGACAACTTCTCCTCGCTTGATGTCAAACGACACATCCTTGAGCGCCCAAAACTCCTCCTTGCCTGAGTTCAAATTCCGGCTCTTGTTTTTCAACCATTGCACCGGGTTGCGAACCGCGTCTTCGATGATATGCCGAAAGCCGCGGCCATCGCGCACGGTGCTTCCAAGGTAATAAAGCTTTGAAAGATTCTCGATGGTGATGATGGTGTCGTTCACAAATGATTTAGTGGGAAATTTCTATTAAATAATGTCGGCAAGCACCCGTTCCGTTTTACGAAAGTACCAAAGCCCCGTTATGACTGTAAAAGCCACGCCGATAGTAGACGCAGCAAAAGCCGGCCAGTAAATCACATTTTCCCCACCGAGAATGCACCAACGAAAACCATCAATGATACCAACAATGGGATTTAACGAATAAAGCAGGTGCCCTTTCCCGGGGAACAAAACGGACGCGAAAAGACCGAACTGAACGATAAACGGCACGACGAACCGGAAGTCGCGAAATTTCACCGTCAGCGCAGCCGTCCAAAGTCCCCCGCCCAGCGAAGCTCCGAAAATCAACAGCACAAAAAATGGCAGGAAGACGATGGTCGCCGGCGGAACAAAACGATAATAAAACAGCAGGATAACTAGAAACATCGCCGAAACGAGAAAGTCCACGAAGCTGATGATGACGCTGCTGGTCGGCACAACCAGCCGGGGAAAATAAACTTTGGAAACGAGATTGGCATTGTATACAAAACTGATGCTGCTCTCAGAGAGAGTTGTTGAGAAAAACTGCCAGGGCAGCAACGCGCAAAAGAAAAATAACGGTCCGGGCGCCCCGCCCGTGGGCAATTTGCCAAATTTCCCGACCATGGTGAGAACGAACATCGTTAAAACCGGGCGGATCAACGCCCACGCCACGCCGACATAGGTCTGCTTGTAGCGGATCAGAAAATCGCGCCAGGCGAGAAAATAAAATAATTCGCGGTATCGCCAGACGTCGCGCCAGTATTGGCCTTCGGTTCGCCCGGCTTCAATGATCAGTGCTTGCGGCATAAAAATCTTTAGACTGCTCCCGGTCTTTCCAGGTGAAACATGGCTTTGTCCCACGATCTTATTAAAAAGGTTTTGAAATTTGGCAGTGAAACCTGGGCTTGATTCGCGATTTTCCGGCTCGAGATTTTTTCAAGCCATGCGTATTTCCAACGTAATTGCGGCAATTTCAAACCACCTCCGAGCGTTGCGGCAAGTTGCTGCGCCTGTTCAATAATATCCATCCGATCGGGATAAAAATATCCCAGCCAGTTTTTTAGATAAGCCAGGCATGCAATACGCGTTCGCCCGCTGTCTTCGAGCAAACGGATGGATTGGACGTGCAACTGCATCGAGAGCCACAAGGAATCGAGTTTTTTTTCCGACTTATCAACTTTGCTCAAACTGTTGAAGCCCGACATCCGGTAAAACGATTTTGCCCCCGGCACAAATCGGATTCCATCGCTCGCCAGAATCACGCGGCAGAAATACTCGCCGTCATCATCCAGCGATAATCGTTCATCCCACGGCCCGGCAGCATCCGTCAGTTCACGGCTAACAAGCCAGGTGGCTGGCTGCATATGAAGATTTTGCCCCATTTTTCGCGACAACCATTCGAGTGGTGACAAATCCATCCATAATGATGTGGGGATAAATTCGGCACGACGCGGGCGATAGATGAACCGTCCCCATTCCGAAGAATACAACATGCGCTTGCTTGAAACCTGTTCCGCCATTTCCATCTGCCTGCTGATTTTGTCGCGCGCCAGCAAATCATCCGCGTCCAACCACTGTATATAATCACCGCGACAAAGTGAGAAAGCTCTATTCCTTGCCAGCGATGCGCCCTGATTTTTCTGCGTGACGACGGTTATTCCCCGGGAAGCAAATTTCCGCGCAATCGAAAGCGTATCATCCATCGAGCCATCGTCCACGATGATAACCTCTTTTTCCGGCCATGTTTGTGCCAGGGCCGATTTGATCGTATCGGCGATGAACGGGCCGGCGTTGTATGCCGGAATCAGAATGGAAACCAATGGTTTCATGATTTTTCCGGCGCATAATACGCGTCATACAATTTCTCTGCGGGCAGGAACTTTGAATAAGCAGCGGTCGTTATCACCACGACTTTACTCCAGGAATAACGGTCATTCGCAAAATCCTGGATCTCCCGGCGGCGAAAATCCAATTGCTCATACAAATCACTTTCGAAATAGTTTTTAAGCGCACCCGCAAGCGCGCCCGCATTTTTCGGCTCAAAAACAAAACCGGTTTTACCCTCAACAATTTCTTCCTTCAGTGATCCGACATCTGCCGCGATCACCGGCAATCCGAAGCTGTAGCCAAGGAACAGGACGCCGCTTTGAAAAATATGCTTGTAGGGCAAAACCAAAACATCCGCCGCCTTGAAAAAGACTTCCGTTTCCGCGTCCGGGACAAATTCAATCTTTTGAATGATTCGGCCGCTCACGCCGCTGCCGGCGATCAAGTCTTGAACTTCTGTCCAATAATCCGGGCGGCCTTTTGGCTTGCCGGCAATAACCAGACGGTAATGTGAGTTTCCTTTTGAAATCGCGGCGAACGCAGCGACCAGGTATTCGAGACCTTTGTAAGGCGCAATGCTGCCAAAAAACAGGATGACCTGGTCAGCTTCACCCAGGCCGAGCCGTAGCCGCGCTTCCAGGCGGGTCAAAGTCGTATTGGGGACAGTATTGTTGATGCCTAATGGGATAACGACCACTTTTTTTTCCGGTATAGCGAAGGCGGAAACCAGCTTGTCTTTCATTTTTTCGGTGTGGACAAATATATGATCACAGAGCCGGTATTGAACTTTCAGCGAAAGCCGGTTCAGGAAGGAATCATTTCCGTCACGTTCACAAATATTAACGTTGTGCGCCGTGAAAATTATTTTTTTACCAAGGCATTTGTAATACAGCATCAACAACGTCCGGTCGAAATACTCGAACTTGTTGTTCCAAAGAATATGGAAAATTTTCGGGCGCGCCGTCGCCGCATAAACAATCAGGCGAAAATAGTAGATTAAAACACGCGCCATTTTCGGCAGCAATCCGGCCTCAACACTCTGGTCGCCCCGCAGATTCAAAAAACTGATTTGTGGATTACCGCGCAATTCCGGGCTATCCAATTCGTCACTACCAACAAAATCGATTTGAATCCCGGCCGCAGCCAGCGCCATGACGAGTCCAAGTGCGTAGGGCTTGTCGCGTCCGCCTGTGAGCAAACTGATCCGGGTCACATCCATTTGAATTGATCGATTAATGGGTCAGGGCTTCGTCGATGGAGATTTCGTCCGCCACACGCGCATCCATCACCGCGGCGAATACCTCTTCGAGGGAAACCGCGCTTGTTGCGCGCCGATCCATGCCGCGTTTGAAAAAGAATTCCGCCAGCAAGGGCGACGTGATCTGGTGTTGGACACCGTAATCATAAATTTCCCACGGACTCGTACAGTTGAATAGGGTGATGCATCGCGTGCCTGTGCCGAGCGCAAAATGCATCGGCAAACTGTCGCCGCTCACAAGGATGCGATGATTTTGCACGTCACCCAGGTGTTCCCGCAGTGTTGCCCGCTCCGGCAGCACGTTCACGACAATGCCTGTCTTTTCAAGTTCGCATTTTAATTCCTCATAATACGCCCAATTTTTCATCGGCCATACCGCGCCGGCTTTTGGTGAAATGGCCACGTCGCCGCACAAATTTGTTCTCGCTGCTTCGGGCAGAAGATATTTTTCGCCATCGAACCAAAATCCGGCCCCCTCAAAAATCAAATCCTGGTAAGAGCGGCGGTTTTTAAGCTTGAGCCTGTCAGCTTCCTGCTTTCCAAAACGGCTGATCAGGCTCAAATCGAACCAACCGCGGGAATCATCGGTATAAACCAGCTTCCCATCCGCATCCAGGAAGGCGCCAAACAACCTGTCATATTTCAAAGTCCCGACAAACCCGCCGGATTCCTGCGTATCTTCCAGATTGATAACCAAATCGTAAGGCTCGCCGGCAACCGTGCTTCGTCGTTCCCATGAAAGGCTGCGCAGATTTTTTTCTAAACCTTCAAGCAGCGGGATATTTTTCGCCTCCGTGATCCAGGTGATCTTGCCCTCCAATTTTTCGAGCAGCGGCGTGGTCCGGACAACATCGCCCGTCGCGCCAAGTTTAATGATCAATGTGTTCATGATTTGGAAATTAATTGTTGCGGGGCAATTCGCGGAACAGCAGCCGTTCAACGGCTTCGAGGGTCAGCACTGCGTTGATTTCAAGGGAATGGTTTTTGCGTCCGGCGATATGTTCGCCGGCCATGCGATCCAGAAAAGCGGGGTTCCAAAAAGGGCTTTGGCGCACTTGTGACGAGGCCAGCGCACTTCGCAAATAGCCGGCCAACGCGTGACGAAACCAGGTATTGTAATGCAAATATTTGTGCAAACCTGCCAGCTTCAATTTTGACACGGCGAACTTGAACACGGAGTCGAACGCCGCGAGCGGTCGCGGCAAACCTTCATTGTTGTAATAATCTGTTTTGAAAGTGGTCTCGGCAAAAATACGACGATACAAAAATATCAGGCCGGAATTATCTCCGGAAAATCCACGGTCGGTCGGAATCTCGCTCAAGCTTTTCCTGCAGGCCTTCACTAAACGCGAGGCAGGCAATGAGGATCTACGGGCCGATTCCGGTGATTGATAAGCTAGTGAGACAAGTTCGTTGTCCAAATACGGCGTACGAAAACTGACTTGCGAACGGCCGGCGGCCAGACTGCCGGATAAATTCCAGGGAATTTCCTTAAAAACGGCAAATGACATCAAATTTTCTCTTCGCCTGGAAAAATTTTCCACATTTGAATTTATTTTATCTCTTAAGTCGGGATTAAAAAGCCCTGCCGAAAGTCCCAGCGGCTTGAACGTAGAAATTCCACGAAAGACCTCGCTCCCGTAATTCCCCGTCAACCGCGTCGTGGCCAATTCGCGCGCCTGGCGGTTAAAATAAATTTCATGCGAGCCGGAAATCCCAAAACAGCCGTCGGTAACAAAAACGGTTTTATCAGCGTGGGCGGCGAAGTTGGAAAAAAAATCCGGTTGCAGGCGAAGTAGTTTATGTTCCAGACCGCAAGCCGCGGCCACGCGCGCGGCTATTTTGTCGTCCAAAGTCTTCCCGGTTTCACCTGCAAAAGTATAGCTGGTCTGGTTGCGGCTGTTTTGCGGGCGGCAGGCCATAATCATCCGCGTGTCGAGTCCGCCAGTCAGGGCGATGCCGGTTTTGGAATCGGTTGAGAAATAGCGGGGCAGGATTTTTTGGAATGTTTCCTGGAATCTGCTTTCGAAATCCGCCGCCGAAAGTTGCGGCTGAGCCTCCCAGATTTCCGGCGAAAAGTATTTTTCCTTGCGGCAGCCACCATTTTCAAACGTCCAAAGCGAACCGCCGGGGAGAATGTTAATGTCGCGAAAAATCGTCCGCCAATCCAACGTGCAGCCGAAAGTCAAAAATTGTGTGACGCCTTTGGGATCAAATTCACGCAATTCCGGCAAAATCCTCAGCAAGGCCTTGGCTTCACTGGCAAAATAGAGATCGCCATCCGATTCGTGAAAATAAATCCGCTGGCTGCCATAGCGATCATTAAATAAAAATGCCTTGCTTTGCCGCTGGTCGATCAACAACCCGCTGAAAAGACCGTTCAATTTGCCGAAAAATCGTTGGCCAAGCTGTTCGTAGAGCTGAATCAGCTTTTGACCGGTTGCAACTTCGGACTCCAAAAAGCATTCGCCGGATAAAATAAGAAAAATGTTTTTTTGTTCGTTGGAGCAAATCTGGCTTGCTGGATTTTCCAGCCCAACCCAACCACCGTAAATTCCAGATTGCGAAACGGAGCATGTCCCGGACTTATAAAACGCCTCGTGTTGCATGGACACAATCATGGCCTTCACATGTGCCTCGCATTCGTGTGCGGGTTGTTGACTGATAATTCCGGCTATGCCTGGCATATTGAAAAGCGAGATGTGGAAGCCGGCTGGAATCAGTCGGCGGAGTTTTGGATTGGAGCCGGCGGGAGGAATTGAACACTCCATCTGCCAATTACAAATCAGCTGCTCTAACGTTGAGCTACACCGGCAAAAGTATTTCAGCTTGAGACAATTTTATTCTGGAACGAGGGGTGATAGCGGTGAATCGCTGTCTAACTCCTTGGATTTCTCTTTTTTTCTATTGAGCCAATCCCGGATTTGCAAAAGCCTTTTGAGAACCGATTCCGGCAATAATCCGACCGCGCCCCGATAGAGTCTTAAGCCGACATAAATCCGGCCCTTCAAGGTCAGCGGAATGTAGTACCTGGGGAAATTTATCTGTTCAAAACCGTTGCGCCGCTTGAATTCCATCAGCGAACTGTCTTTTTTGTTCCCGTAAATATATTTGTCATAGATGAAGTATCCAATCCCCTTTTGCGCGCAAACTTCCATGGCCTTCGTAATCAGTGCGTTCATCGGCCTTTTGTCATAATGGGAATTCATTGCCAGGATGTGAAAAATTACAGCGACGTGGTCAACGTAGACCATCTTGATGAAGCCGATCAGTTCGTCCTGGTAATAGGCGCCGATGAATTCGCTTCGCTCCGGATACGTCGCGTGCTCACGTTTCACCGTCTCAAAATCCTTGCCGTAATGCCAGAAGGCCCTGCCCTGGCGCACCGGCGACTCGTTGCAAAGTTTATGAATACCCCGCGCCAGTTCGTCGTCGAACGGCACCGTTTTGACGAGGACACCGCGCTTGGCGGAACGGCGGGTGTTTTTTCTGGCCTCCTGCGGCAAACGATTTTCCCACCAATCCTGGAAAGTGGTTATCGGCACCGCCGCGTAATTGTCCCATTCAAAATGGTATTTGAATTTCGGCGTCACCTCGGGCGGTCTTTGAAAAAAGGTCAAGATATCGGCCTTCAATCCGCTTTTGGCCAAAGACGCGATGAACGTCGCCGGATCTTTCACCAATTCGCCTTCCACCGCTTGTTCGTCCCGGATGGCCGCAGTCTTGATCCACTTACCCGTGACGATCATCGTCCGCCCATCAATCTCAGCGGAAGGAACCCGGGTGTTTTTTCCCTTCATCCGGATCTCTGAAAAATTTGCAGCCATAAAAATTAAATCAAACTTTGCGAACGGATCCCCCGCAACCACTGCTCAAACATCACGAGGCTGAACAGCAGCTTGTGATTGTCCTGGCGCTTTGATTGATGGTCTTTTAAAAGCTTTTTCACTGACCCGGGCTTGAGCAGCGAAAACATCAGCGAACTTTCATCCAACAGCAATTCGGTGATTTTTCCT